>ERZ724524.2-NODE-2-length-321392-cov-8.970081_pt1 | contig 321392 bp, 289 predicted proteins | sample MGYA00376057_ERZ724524 | MGnify/ENA primary metagenome ERZ724524 (study PRJEB28724, sample SAMN07190888) | wastewater metagenome | isolation source: influent of sewage treatment plant in Hong Hong | place: USA: Christiansburg, Virginia | collected 2016-03-01 ...
AAATCAACCTCGTGGTGTACCGCTAATGGCCTACACAGAAGCCCAACTCCAGGCATTGGAGACCGCGCTCGCCAAGGGCGAACACCGCGTCAGCTTCAGCGACAAGACCGTCGAGTACCGCTCGGTCGATGAACTGAAGGCTGCAATTCGCGAGGTCAAGCGCGGAATTTTGGAACAGGCCGCCGCTACTGGACTCATTCCCCCCACAGCGCGACAGGTCCGGCTCACCACAGGCAAGGGATTCTGATGCGCCTATTTCAAAACATCCGCCGCAAGCTGTTCGGCGCCAGTCCTACGTATGACGGCATCGGCGGTGGCCGTCGATCTCTGGCCTGGATGGTGGGAAACCCGGGCGCGGTTGGTGCGCTGCTCCATACCCAGTCCGAGTTGCGTGCCAAGAGCCGTGACTTGGTACGCCGCAACGCCTGGGCCAACGCCGCCCTGGAATCGTATGTGGCCAACGCCATCGGGACTGGGATCAAGCCGCAGTCGATGGTGAAGGCTGCTGAACAGCGTGAAGCAATCCAAACCTTGTGGCGTGACTGGGCGTTGGAGGCAGATGCGGCCGGGCTCACGGACTTCTACGGTCTGCAGGCATTGGCATGCCGCGCGATGCTCGAAGGCGGTGAAGCCATCGTGCGATTGCGCTACCGCCGACTCGAAGACGGTCTGCCGGTGGCTTTGCAGATCCAGGTGCTGGAGGCAGAGCATTTGCCCGTCACCCTGAACATCACGGCGGACAACGGCAACGTCATTCGTGCTGGTATCGAGTTCGACCGATTGGGCCGGCGCGTGGCGTATCACCTTTACCGTTCGCATCCGGAGGACGGAATGCTGGCGCCGATGTCCGGCGATGGTGGACTGGCCACGGTGCGCGTGGACGCTTCCGAGGTCATGCATCTTTTTCGTCCGATGCGCCCGGGTCAGATCAGGGGCGAGCCCTGGCTAGCACGGGCGTTGGTCAAGCTCAACGAGCTCGATCAGTACGACGACGCTGAACTGGTTCGCAAGAAGACCGCTGCCATGTTCGCCGGTTTCGTGACGCGCCTCGCGCCTGAAGACAGTCTGCTCGGAGAAGGCTTGGCCGACGCTACCGGCGTGGCACTCGCGGGCCTTGAGCCCGGAACCATGCAGATCCTGGAGCCGGGCGAGGACATCAAGTTCTCCCAGCCTGCCGATGTTGGTGGGTCCTACTCCGAGTTCTTGCGTATGCAATTCCGCGCTGTGGCGGCGGCCATGGGCGTGACTTACGAACAACTCACTGGTGATCTCACCCAGGTCAACTATTCCTCGATCCGGGCTGGACTGCTTGAGTTTCGGCGTCGGGTCGAATCCTTGCAGCACGGCGTCATCGTTCATCAGTTGTGCCGCCCGATCTGGCAAGCGTGGATGACCCAGGCCGTTCTGGAAGGCGCGCTCTCGTTGCCTGGCTTTGCCCGTGGTGGCGTGGCCAAGCGCCGGACCTACCAAGCCGTCAAGTGGATTCCCCAGGGCTGGCAGTGGGTCGATCCGCTGAAGGAAGCCGATGCGATGAAGGCCGCGATTCGCTCCGGTCTGATGTCCCGATCCGAGGCCATCTCTGCCAATGGGTACGACGCCGAGGACGTCGACCGGGAGATTGCAGCAGACAACGCGAGAGCGGACGGGCTTGGACTCGTCTTTGACTCGGACCCGCGTCATGAACTGCCGACTCCGGCAGCAGCGGTTCCCTCCGACCCACCTCCCCAAGGAAACTGACATGCAGTTGCCTCACTTGGCGTCCCGTTTGTACGGGACGCCGCTCCTCGTTGCGCGCTCGAAACTGGACATCATCCTGTCGGTGCTGGGCGAGCGCATTCACTGGCCCGAACCCCAGTCGGCGCTACCGACCCCGGTCACCCGCAATCAGTCAAGCGCGCCCACTGGGATCGCCGTGATCCCGGTCTACGGAACGCTGGTGCGCCGCGTGCTTGGCCTGGATGCGGCGTCTGGTCTGGCGTCGTACTCCGAGCTGGGTTCGATGCTCAATGCGGCAGTCGCTGATCCCGCCGTGTCGGGCATTTTGCTCGACGTCGATTCACCTGGCGGCGAGGCAGGCGGTGTGTTCGAACTCGCTCATCGAGTCCGCGCAGCCGATGCCGTGAAGCCTGTCTGGGCGATCGCCTCCGACTCCGCGTATTCGGCGGCCTATGCCATCGCGTGCGCAGCATCTCGCGTCTACGTCACACAGACCGGCGGCATGGGTTCGATCGGTGTCATCGCCATGCACGTCGACCAGTCCGCTCGGGATGCGCAGGCGGGCTACCGCTACACGGCGATCACCGCGGGTGATCAGAAGAACGACTTCTCGCCGCACCAGCCACTCGACAAGGAAGCCTCCGCACGCCTTCAAGCCGAGGTGGACCGTCTCTACGGAATCTTTGTCGACCACGTCGCTGCGATGCGGGGACTGGAGTCGCGCTTCGTGCGGTCGACCCAGGCCGGCCTGTACTTCGGCCCCGATGCGGTGGCGGCGGGCCTGGCAGATGTCACGGGCGGCTTTGACGCTGCCGTGAGTGATTTCACCACTTTTCTTGCCAGTTCCGTTTCGGCTCGTCGTGTGCGGAATGCGGCGACCCAGAGTTCGTCCATTTCCGCAACTCCAACCTCCAAGCCCCACAGAAAGGAAGTTCACATGAACGCAGAAGACCCTGGCACCAGCACTGATCCGGCAACCCCGGTTTCCACGGACTCGCCCGCTGCCACTCCCGCAGTGCCGGAGGTCGCGAAAGACCATGGTACTGCACTCGAGGAAGCCGTCAATGCCGCAACCAAGACGGCTCGCGCAGATGCAGTGGCTATCGCCGAGCTCTGCCAACTGGCAGGTCAGCCGCAGCGTACAGCAGCGTTCCTCGCTGAAGGTGCAAGCGAAGCCCAAGTGCGCCGATCGCTGTTGGCATCGCGCGCCGAGAGCCCGGAGATCTCCTCCGTGATCCACCCGGACGCTGCTGCAAAGGCTGCATCGCCCGAGCAGAACCCCCTCATGAAAGCCGTCAAGAAACTCACTGGAAAGGACTGATCCATGCCCGCTCTGAACGAACCCCTCAATCTCGGCGACCTCATCAAGTACGAAGAGGACAGCCTCAACTATTCGCGTGACCAGGTCACCGTGGAGTCCGGTCAAAACCTGGAGCTTGGCGCCGTGGTGGGCCGCGTCACGGCGACTGGCAAGGTCAAGCGCTTTGATCCCAACGCGACCGACGGTGCGGATCTTCCCGCAGGCATCTTGCTGGGTGCGTGCAACGCCACCCTGATCGAGCGCGATGACGCCTTGCTGCTCGCGCGTCACGCCGTGGTCGCCACCCATGCCGTCGTTTGGCCGACTGGCATCACTGCCGAGCAAAAGGCGGCTGCAACCGCCGCACTCGAAGCGCGCGGCATTCTCATCCGCCAGTCCGCCTGATCGATCTACACAAGGAAATCACCCATGAACAACCCGTTCAACACTCCGGCCTTTTCGATGGCGGCTTTGACCTCCGCCATCAACATCATTCCCAACCGCTACGGTCGAATGGAGGCGCTGAACCTCTTTCCGGTCAAGCCGGTGCGTACGCGCCAAGTGATCGTTGAAGAGCAGAACGGCGTACTCAATCTCCTGCCCACGCTGCCGCCCGGTGCCCCGGGCACTGTCGGCACCCGAGGCAAGCGCAAGGTCCGCTCTTTCGTGATTCCGCACATCCCGCATGACGACGTGGTACTGCCCGAGGAAGTCCAGGGCATCCGGTCGTTCGGATCTGAAACCGAGATGGAGTCCGTCGCGGGTGTGATGGCACGCCACCTCGAGACCATGCGCAACAAGCACGCCATCACCCTGGAGCACCTTCGCATGGGTGCCTTGAAGGGCGTGATCTTGGACGCCGACGGCTCGGTGATCTACGACCTCTACGACGAGTTCGACATCACCCCGGCGGCGGTCAGCTTCGATCTGGCCAATGCCAACGCGAACGTCAAGAAGAAGTGCGCCGACGTCCTGCGCCACCTGGAGGACAACCTCAAGGGTGAGTTCATGACAGGCATTCATTGCCTGTGCTCGCCGGAGTTCTACGACGCACTGACCGACCACCCGAAGGTCAAGGAGGCGTTCACCTACTGGCAGCAGGGCGCGGTGTTGATCAACGACATGCGCGCAGGCTTCACCTTCGGCGGCGTCACGTTCGAGGAATACCGTGGCCAGGCGACGGACGCCAACGGCACGACCCGTCGTTTCATCGCGGCAGGCGAGGCCCATGCGTTTCCGCTCGGAACCGTGGACACCTTCAGCACCTACTTCGCGCCGGCCGACTTCAACGAGACCGCCAACACGCTGGGTCAGGTCCTCTACGCCAAGCAGGAGCCGCGCAAGTTCGATCGCGGCACCGATTTGCACACGCAGGCCAACCCGCTGCCGATGTGCCACCGCCCGGGCGTGCTGGTCAAGCTCACGGTAGGTTGATGGGGTTGCAGCGATGAATGTCGTTGATGCGATCTACGAGGCCGCCGCCAACGTCGGATTCTTGCGGGAATGCCGCTGGCAACCCACAGACGGCACCGCGCTGCAGACCCATCAGGTCGGCTTCGCGGCCCCTGACGACACCGTACTCGACGGACTGACCCTGAGCACCGAGTACGTGATGACCTACCCGGCCACCGCGCTCGTGGGGCTCGCTGCGCGCGAGGTGGTCGAGATCGGTGGAACGACCTTCCAGGTGCGAGACATCCGGGCTGTGGGCGACGGCTCCGAAATCCGCGCCAAGCTCACCCGGCTCTGAACGGGAGATTCGCCAATGGCTGACAACTCGATCCGCGAGCGGATTCTGCTGGCGGTGATGGCGGCTGCCCGTCCCGCAGTCGAAGGGCTCGGGGCCACGCTGCACCGGTCGCCCACGGTGGCCATCAGCCGCGAACTTTGCCCGGCGCTCGCGGTGTTTCCCGAGTCGGAGTCCATCACCGAGCGCGCCAACGACCGCGTCACACGCGAACTGACCGTTCGCGTCGTGGCTCTGGCTCGGGCCGTTCCACCCGCGTCTCCCGAAACCGAGGCCGACCGCCTGCTTACCGCCGTCCACGCCGCCTTGATGGCGGACGGGAATCTCGGTGGCTTGGCGCTCGGCATCCGGGAGCAGGAATGCGAGTGGGAAGTCGAGGACGCCGATGCGGTGGCCGTGGCGCTCCCTGCGCGCTATCGCATCACGTACCGGACGCTGGCCAATGACCTTTCAACCCTTGGATGACACCTATGACCCACCTCGTTTTGACGCGCCCGCACACCCACGCGGGCAAGGCGTATGGCGTCGGTGAACGGGTCGAGATCGATGCGACTTCCGCCGACTGGCTGATCGCGCACGGTATCGCCACCCCGGAGCCGACCGCCCCAACCGCTGAACCCATTCCCGAACCCAAACCCCTCCAACGCAAGGAACCCAAGCAATGAGCACCTATGCCAGTTTTCAAGGCCGCGTATTCCTCGGCAAGCGCGACATCGACGGCCTTCCCATCGAAGTGCGCTCGCCCGGCAACGTCGCCGAGCTGAAGCTCTCCCTCAAGACCGATGTGCTGGAGCACTACGAAAGCCAAACCGGCCAGCGCTCGCTGGATCACCGGATGGTCAAGCAGAAGTCCGCCACCGTGAACCTCACCATCGAGGAATTCACCAAGGAGAACCTGGCGCTGGCCCTCTACGGCAACCACGTCGTCGGCACGCCGGGCACGGTCACGGCCGAACCTGTGGGCGGTGCCACCCCGATTGCGGGCGACCGCTACTTCCTGGCCCACCCGAAGGTGTCGTCCTTGGTCGTGACGGATTCGGCTGGCACGCCCGCGACCCTGGCCTTGGGCACGAACTACACGGCTGATCCCGACTTCGGTGCCCTCCAGTTTCTGGATACCACCGGCTTCACTGCGCCGTTCAAGGCCAGTTACGCCTACGGTGTGGCCACCGAGATCGGCATCTTCACGCAGGCACTGCCGGAGCGTTTCCTGCGGCTCGAAGGCATCAACACGGCCCAGGGCAATGCCAAGGTGCTGGTCGAGCTCTACCGCGTGGCCTTCGATCCGCTGAAGGAAATCTCTTTCATCTCGGACGAGTACAACAAGTTCGAGCTGGAAGGCTCGTTGCTGGCCGACACCACCAAGCCCTTCGACGCGGTGTTGGGCCAGTTCGGCCGCATCGTGCAACTCTGATCGGAGTGAGCCATGAGTGACTTGGACACCCTGATTCCGCAGGCGGTCGAACTGGTGATCGACGGTGAGCCGCTGGCCATCAAACCGCTGAAGGTCGGGCAGATGCCCGGTTTTCTGCGAGCGATCTCGCCGGTGATGCAGCAGCTCACTGCCTCCAACATCGACTGGCTGGCGTTGTTCGGCGAGCGCGGCGACGACCTGCTGTCGGCCATCGCCATTGCCGTCGGCAAGCCTCGGGCGTGGGTCGATGAGCTGGCTGCCGACGAGGCAATCCTGCTAGCGGCCAAGGTGATCGAGGTGAACGCTGATTTTTTTACCCGGACGGTGATCCCGAAGCTCGACGGGCTGTTCGGCCAAGTGAAGCTGCCGCCCATCGTGAAAGCGGCGGCTGGTTCGATGCCGTCCAGCACCTGATCGAGCACGGGCACCGCTTGCCCGACATCCTCGACTACACGTTGGCGCAGGTGCTCGGCTTCGTCGCAGCGACGGCGCGCACCGATGCGGCCCGCGATGCACGGCTGCTGTCAGTGATTGCCATCGGCACGCGCGGCGACGCCCGTCACCTTGACCAAACCCTCGACCGACTCACCGACAAGGCCGCCGACCGTGCCTGACGACCATGCGCATTTCCGTCCAGATCGATAGCGCCGCAGCCCAGGCGCAGTTGCGCCGGTGGGGCGGCGAGTTCCGCAACAAGGTCAAGAAAGCGGTGTCGCGGGCGATTGCCAGCGAAGCGGTCGAACTCAAGCAGGACGTGCGCAGTCACGTCGCAAGCCAGATGGCCGTCGTCAAGAAGTCCTTTCTCAAGGGCTTTACCGCCAAGGTGCTGGACAAAAACCCGAGCCGACTGCCTGCACTCTACGTGGGCTCGCGCATTCCGTGGTCGGGGATGCACGAGACCGGCGGCCAGATTGCCGGGCGGATGTTGATTCCACTGAATGGTCGGGTGGGCCGCAAGCGCTTCAAGGCGCAGGTGGCCGAGCTGATGCGCGGCGGCAATGCCTATTTCATCAAGAACGCGAAGGGAAACATCGTCCTGATGGCCGAAAACATCAAAGAGCACGACCGGCCACTGGCGGGCTTCAAGCGCCGCTACCGCAAGGCAGAGGGCATCAAGCGCCTCAAGCGCGGCGCGGACATCCCGATTGCCGTCCTGGTGCCCAAGGTCGTGCTTAAGAAGCGTATCGACGTCGAGAGGCTGGTCGCTGGTCGCATCCCGCGTCTGGCGGCGGCGGTCGAGAAGCAGATCAGCACGGTGGATTGAAGGGCTGAGAAAAACTTATGGCCAAGCGAATTTCCATCCTCGTCGCGCTCGAAGGGGCCGACGAGGGGCTCAAACGCGCCATCACGTCGGCCGAGCGCAGTCTCGGTGAGCTGTCGACCACCGCCAAGACCGCCGGAGCCAAGGCTGCCGCCGGAATGGCCGAGGTCAAGGCCGGGATGTCGGCCTTCGGCGATCAGGTGGCGACGGCCAAGACGCAATTGCTGGCCTTCCTATCGATCAGCTGGGCGGCAGGAAAGGTGCAGGAGATCGTCCAGATCGCCGATGCCTGGAACATGATGTCCGCGCGCCTGAAGTTGGCGACGGCGGGACAGCGTGAATTCACGACCGCGCAATCGGCCCTGTTCGACATCGCCCAGCGCATCGGTGTGCCGATTCAGGAAACGGCCACGCTGTACGGCAAGCTCCAGCAGGCTGTTCGGATGCTGGGTGGCGAGCAGAAGGACGCGCTCACGATCACCGAGAGCATTTCGCAGGCACTGCGCCTGTCGGGCGCATCGGCCTCTGAGGCGCAGTCGTCCCTGCTGCAATTCGGGCAGGCGCTCGCCTCCGGTGTGCTGCGGGGCGAGGAATTCAACTCCGTCGTCGAAAACAGCCCCCGTCTGGCGCAGGCCCTGGCCGATGGTTTGAACGTGCCCATCGGGCGGTTGCGTAAGCTGGCTGAGGAAGGCCGCCTGACTGCTGATGTGGTCGTCAACGCGCTGATGAGCCAGAAAGACAAGCTGGCCAGCGAGTACGCCCAACTGCCGCAGACCGTGAGCCAGGCCTTCGAGCGCCTGCGCAATGCCTTCGGGCAGTGGATCAACCGGGTCGATGAATCGACGGGTTTGACCAAGAAACTGGCCGAGGCTCTGACCATTCTCGCCAACAACCTCGACACTGTCATGCAGTGGTTGAAGCGCATCGCCGAAGTCGGTCTGGCGGTGCTGATCTACCGCCTGATCCCGGCGCTCATCACCGCGTGGCAGACCGCCGGTGCGGCGGCAGTCACGGCCGCCAGTGCCACTGCGGCGGCGTGGACGACGGCCAACCTGTCGGTGTCGGCCGCCGTGGCCAGCGTCGGCTTGCTCAAGACGGCATTCGCCGTGCTGGGTGCCTTCCTGGTCGGCTGGGAGATCGGCACGTGGCTGTCGGAGAAGTTCGAGATCGTCCGCAAGGCGGGCATCTTCATGGTCGAGATGCTGGTCAAGGCGGTCGAGCAGTTGCGCTACCGCTGGGAGGCATTCGCCGCCATCTTCACGTCGGACACGATTGCTGAGGCGACCAAGCGCCACGAGGCACGGCTTGCGGAGATGAACCAGATCTTCGCGCAGATGTACGCCGACGCGACCAAGGGTGCGGACGCCGCCAAGGGCGCGATGAACACCGCCGCCACCGCCGCTGAGGAGATCGCCAAGCGGCTGGAGGCTGTGCGTCAGGGCACCCAGGAAGCGGTCGGGCGTGGCATCGAGGCCGTCCACGGTGCCCTGGAGAAGCTGAAGTCTCGCCTTGGTGAGGTCGAGCAGGCTGTCGGCAAGGCCAATCAGACGGTCAACGACGCAACCGCCAAAATGGCCGAGACTTATAAGGGCCTGACGTCCATCGTTGAGGCCAACCTGCTGCGCCAGATCGAAGCGGTCAAGGTGCGCTATCAGCAGGAACAGTCGGCGCTGGAGACATCCAAGCAGTCCGAAGCTGCGCTGATCACCAAGTCGACGCAGTTGCTGACGGAAGCCCTCACGCAGCAGACCACGTTGCGGCGGCAGTCCACGACAGACACGCTGAAGCTCATTGACGATGAGTCCAAGGCGCGGCTTGAGTCCGCCCGCCGCCAGGGTCAGACGGAAGAAGAGCGCCGCGCCAACGTCCAGCGGGTCGAAAACGACATCCTGGCCACCAAGCGCCAGACGATGACGCAGGCGCTGGCCGAGTACCGGCAGCACATCGATGCGCTCAACGCAGAGGCCAACCGGCATCTGACTGAGATCAAGCGCATCGAGGAGGAGAAGCGCCAGCTCTCGATGACGACGGAGGAACGTGTCCGCGACATCCGTCGGCAGGGCATGACCGATTTCGAGGCGACGGAAGATCGCAAGCGCCAGATCGCCGAGTACCAGGGGAAGGCCCGCGAGGCGCTGGCCAATGGCGAGTTCGAGCAGGCTCGGCAACTCGCCCAGAAAGCGATGGACTTGGCCGCACAGGTGGCCAGCTCGCAAACCAGTGAAGCCAAGCGCGGCGAAGATGCCCGCAAGCAGTCCGAGCAGGCAGTTTCGCAGGTCACCCAGCTCGAATCGCAGTCACGCGATGCCTATCGCAAGCAGGAATACGCGCAAGCCGAAGCCCTGATGCGCCAAGCGGACGCATTGCGCGCCGAACTGGCCCAGAAGACCAAGGATGCCGACGCACAGATCGCACAGGGCAAGGATGGCGTCAATCAAGCCATCCAGCGCATCCGCGAGTCCGAGGAGATTCTCAACAAGACCCTGGATGCCGAAGCCAAGGCGCACCAGACCGCCGCGCAGTCGGCATTGACCGCGCGCGACCAGATCCAGCAGACCCTCACCCAGACCGAAAACCAGATCGACCAAATCACAGCCAAGCTGAAAGACGGTCTGAAGGTCACGCTGGACGCCGATACGACGCGCTTCGACAAAGCCATCGCTGATCTCGACAAGGCTCTGGCAGAAAAAGAGTACCTGCTCAAGATTCAGGCCGACTTGCAGGAGGCCGAGAAGAAGCTGCAGCAGTACGAACAACTGCTGAAAGAGGGCAAGACACTCCCGGTCGATGCCGACGTGTCCAAGGCCAAGGAGGCGCTGGACAAGCTCAAGACCTACGCCGACCAGAACTCGCAGTTCGAACTGAAGGTGGCGACCGAGAAGGCGCAGGCCGCGATCACCAACGTCGAAGGGATGATCAAGGCGCTGGACCGCATCCAGACCGAGTCCCGGCATCAGGTCAGCACCAATGCCGACGCAGCCCGCTCGGAAATCATGAGTCTCAACGGGGCCAACACCTCGAGCACGCACACGATCTATGTGCGCAAGGTAGAGGCAAACGCGACTGGCGGTTTGGTGGGCGGTGGCGTGCGCCGCTTCGCTGACGGCGGCGCGGTGGCCCCGGCCTTTCCCCGAATGAGCGGTGGATCGGTTCCCGGCTCTGGCCACCACGACACCGTGCCGCGCACCTTGGAAGCCGGGGCCTTCGTGATTCGCAAGGCGGCGGTGCAGAAGTACGGCGGCGGTGCGCTCTCACGGCTGGCCAACGGTGTCGCCCGATTCGCTGTCGGTGGTCGCGTGCAGGGCTTTGGCAACGGTCGATCTCAAGGCACCGATCCCGATGGCAAGCCGATTGTCCCGAAGAAGAACCGGGAGGCAGTCGAGGCGATGAAGATGATCGACCTCGGCCTGCAGGGGATGAACGAGTACACCAATTGGCTCCAGTGGAACTACGGTGCCTCGGTCAGTCTGGATATGCGCAGCAAGACGATGGATAGCTACGGCAAGCAGGCCCAGCAGGATCGGCGCGCGCTGGAAGACTTCATCAGTCGTAAGACGCTCACTGGCAACGAGCGCCAGAACCTGGAGCGCATCAAGCAGACGTGGCGGCAGGCGATGGCCCAACCGCTGCTCTGGGGCAAAGACCTGGAGCGTGAGCTGATCGACTACATGGAGCAGAACCAGGGCGAGTTCTACCGGCGCGGCGGCATGGCCAAGTCCGACACCGTCCCGGCGATGCTCACGCCGGGTGAGTTTGTCGTGAACAAGGATGCCGTGTCCCGCTACGGGGCTGGTTTCTTCGAAGCGATCAACAACCTGTCGGCCCCGGCGCAAGCCCTGGCCGGTCGTGCGCTTGCGGGCGTTCAGGGCTTTGCCACGGGCGGGCTGGTGCAACCCAGCGGGTCGCAGCTGGCCCGTCCGGTGTTGGCCACCGATGCCGGACCCAGCCGCACGGTACGCGTGGAACTGTCCTCGGGACAGCAGAAGGTCAACGCCACCGTCGACGCACGCGACGAGTCTCGTCTGCTGCAACTGCTGGACGCTGCTCGCGCCCGCACTGCCTGAAGGTTTCCCGATGCAACTGACGAACCTCGAAACCGGGGTGGCTTTGCCATTGCCTGATGACTTGCTGTGGAACGACGAGCACGCGTGGTCGCCCGCTGTGGCGACCACGTCTTACCTCATCACCGGAGCCTTGCTGATTCAGTCTGCCACCCGGCAAGCCGGTCGCCCCATCACGCTGGTGGGCGCACCCGACATGGCTTGGGTGACGCGGGCCACGGTCGAGCAACTGCGGGCCTGGGCCGCGCTTCCAGTCGGCAGCGCTACCGGCCGATTCGGCCTGACCTTCGCCGATGGCCGCTCGTTCACCGTGGCATTCCGCCACGCGGAAATGGCCATCGAAGCTGAGCCCGTGCTGGGCATCCCGGCCCGTGCCGCTACTGACTTCTATCGCCTGACCCTTCGATTCCTGGAGATTTGAAATGCCGATCCAATCCGGCGACGTGAAACTGCTGAAGTCCGCCGTGATGGCAGACGTGCCCGAGGGCGGTGGCGCGCCCACGGGCAACACCATTGCCGACGGCGTCTCCAACGCTATCTTTCCCGACATCTCCGAGCTGGATCGCGCTGGTGGCCGGGTCAACCTGCGCAAGTCCTTCGTCTCGGTGCAGACCGACGATACCGACACCTACTTCGGTGCCAACGTGATCGTGGCTGAGCCGCCGCAGGATGCGCGCGTCAGCGTCACGCTGTTCAGCACCGAGAAAACCTTCGACACCCGCGAGCAGGCGCAAGTCCGCATCGAGGCCTACCTCAACAAGGGCCCCGAGTGGGCGGGCTACCTGTTCGAGAACCACATTGCCGGTCAGCGCGTCATTCAGCTTTTCCAGCGCACCACCGACACCGTTCCCAATGTCGGCCAGACGCTGGTCTTGATCGAGAACGAGGGACTGGGCACCCAGAAGGAGCAGTACATCCGGGCCACCTCGGTGTCCGTCGTCGAGCGCACCTTCACCTACGACGGCGACAAGGACTACAAGGCCAGCATCGTCACGGTCGACATCAGCGACGCCCTGCGCTACGACTTCACCGGCTCGCCCGCAAGCCGCACGTTCACTCGCGCCGCGAATAGCACCAAGACGCGCGACACGGTCGTGGCGGACGCCGGAACCTACGTCGGGGTAGTACCGCTGACGCAGGCCGCCGCCGTCGGCGACTTCACGATCAAGGGCACCTCGATCTACACGCAGTTGGTGCCGAGCGCGCAGACCGAGACGCCTATTTCCTTCGTGCCACCGTATGCGGCAGCAGGACTGCCAGTACCAGGGGCCGTCGCGGTGAGCTACACGGCCAGCCACGCGTGGACGACCAGCATCAAATTCAATCTCCCGGGCGGTTGCTTGCCGGGGTCACTGACCATCGGCACGGACGGCATCACGATATTTGACGACGCAGGCCTGCTCAAGACCGCCAGCGGGACGGTCGGAACCATCGACTACGCCAACGGCATCCTGACCCTGAACTCGGGGACGATGTCGAACGCGAAAGCAGTCACCTACACGCCTGCCGCGCAGATTTTGCGTGCGCCGCAAAGCTCGGAGATCCCGGTCACGCCCGAGTCGCGCAGCCAGTCCTACGTGGGCACGGTCAACCCGGTGCCGCAGCCCGGCACGCTGTCGATCAGCTACATGGCCCAGGGCCGCTGGTACGTGTTGTCCGACAGTGGCAACGGTTCGCTCAAAGGGTTGGACGCCAGCTACGGCGCGGGCACGTTCAACCGGAACACCGGGGCCTTCGTGGTGACGTTGGGTGCATTGCCCGATGTCGGCAGTTCGCTCGTGCTGACCTGGAACGTGCCGACGCAGGAGACGCAGCAGCCATCCACCACCCTGAAGGCCGCCCAGAGCCTGGCATTGAACCCACCTGCAGGGACGGCGGTGCAACCCGGGTCGCTCACCGTGTCCTGGGAGTACGGCGGCACCAAGACGGCAACGGCGGCCACGTCGGGCGTGCTGTCGGGTGCCGCCACTGGCAGTCTGAGCGTGGCGCAGAACCGCGTGGACTTCGCGCCCAATGTGCTGCCAGCGGTGGGCACGCAACTCACCGTGAGCTACGTCGCGGGCCCGAAGCAGGAAGATTCGTTCGCGCATCCCTCCCGCAACGGATCGGGGCTGTTGCCGGTCACTGCAACCCTCGGGGCCATCGAGCCGGGCTCGCTCGAAGTCGAGTGGAACACTTTCACCGACGAGGCGGTTCTCGGCGCGTACACCTTCGCTCAATTGCAGGAGATGGGCATCGCCGTCTCGATCTGGCGCGACCCCACCCAGATCGCCCGAGATGACGGGAACGGCGGTGTAGTGCTGAACGGGATCTCGATTGGCACCGTCAACTACGCAACCGGTCAGGTGACCTTCAATCCGGATGTCTCGATCCGTATCCCACGCCCGGTCTACACGGCAGTCGCCATCAACGGCACTGGTCGGTGGCGATTGAACTACGGCGGCATCGCCTACGTCGATGCGCCATCGCTGTACCCCAACGACGAGTCCGGCTACGTCAAGCTGCGCTACAACAGCGCGGGCTCGACCAGCAACCAGACCGAGACTCATCCGTTCCTCCCGTCCTTCAAGCTGGTACCGGGGGTGAATGCCCAGGTGGTGACTGGCACGGTGCTTCTCTCCATCAGTGGCGCGCAGCCTTGGGGCGACAACGGCCAGGGCACCCTGCGCGAGTTCACCACCAGTGGCTGGGTCACGCGCGGCACGATCAACTACCTGTCCGGGGACGTGGCGCTGACGTCCTGGACGGCGGGCACGAACAACGCGATCACGCGAGCCAGTTGCGTGACCACGGTCGGCGAGAACATCTCCAGCGAGTTCGTGTTCCGAACTGGCGCGGCACCGCTTCGTCCTGGGTCGCTATCGATCCAGTACGCCCGCGCGGTTGGTGGCACGCAAAACGTGACGGCCGGAATTGACGGCAAGATCGAGGCAACCGGCATCAGCGGCAGCGTCGACTACGAGACCGGTCTGGTGCGCGTTCGCTTCGGAACGATGGTCACGGCGGCAGGGAACGAGAGCCAGCCTTGGTACGCCGCCGACCGGGTGGGCACGGACGGCAAGATCTTCCGACCCGAGCCAGTGGCTGCATCCAGCGTGCGCTACAGCGCTGTGGCCTACAGCTATCTGCCGCTGGACGCTGATTTGCTCGGCATCGATCCGGTGCGCCTGCCCAGCGATGGGCGCGTGCCAATCTTTCGCCCGGGTGGCTTCGCCGTGGTGGGCCACACCGGCAAGATCACGACCTCGGTCAGCAACGGCCAGACCATCAACTGCGCACGGGTGCGCCTGTCGCGCGTGCGCGTCGTCGGCCACGACGGAGCGGTGATCAACACCGGGTACTCCACCGATCTAGAAGCGGGCACCGTCACCTTCATCAACGTGTCGGGCTACAGCCAGCCCGTGACCATCGAGCACCGCATCGAGGACATGGCCGTGGTGCGCGATGTGCAGATCAGCGGTGAGATCAGCTTCACGCGCGCCCTGACGCACGAATATCCGCTAGGGAGTCACGTCTCCAGCGCGCTGGTGGCCGGTGACCTGTTTGCCCGCGTCAATCTGGTGTTCGACCAGTCGACGTGGAACGGCGCGTGGTCGGATGCCTTGTCGGGCAGCTCGGCAACAGCGACGTTCAACAACACGCAGTACCCGATCCGTGTGACGAACCGGGGCGCATTGACCGAGCGCTGGGTCGTTCGACTGACCAACAGCACCTCGTTCGAAGTCATCGGCGAGAACGTCGGCGTGATCGCCACGGGCAACACCAGTGCGGATTGCGCACCCAACAACCCGGCGACCGGCGTGCCGTACTTCCAACTGCCTGCGCTCGGCTGGGGCAACGGCTGGGCCACCGGCAACGTGCTGCGCTTCAACACCATCGGCGCGCAGTTCCCGGTCTGGGTGGTGCGCACCGTCCAGCAGGGGCCGGAATCCGTGCCCGACGACAACTTCACGTTGCTGATTCGCGGCGACGTGGACACCCCTTGAACCGTAGACAGGAACCCTTGAGATGACCGACTTGACCGTCAAATACTTCAACAGCGGCATGACCGGCGCACCGCAGATCGCCAACAACTGGGGCGATCTGGTGACGATGCTTGATGCCTGCCTCGTCAACGGCTTCGCCTTGAAGGCCATCGACACGCTGACCTTCGCCGATGGCATCGCCACAGCCACCATTTCCACCGGCCACGCCTATCGGCCTTTTCAGGTGGTCGAGATCGCTGGAGCCGAGCAGCCTGAGTACAACGGTTCATTCCGTGTGCTGTCGACGACCACGACCGCCTTCACCTATGCGGTGACCGGAGCGCCGGTGTCGCCCGCGACGACGACCACTAACCTGAGCGCCAAAGTGGCTCCACTTGGGTGGGAGAAGCCGTTCGCGGGGACGAGCAAGGCCGCCTATCGCAGCAAAAACCCACAGTCGCCGCAGAACATCCTGCTGATCGACAACAGCCTCAAGACGCCCAACTACACGACGGGGTGGGCGAAGTGGGCCAACGTCGGGATCGTGGAAGACCTGTCCGACATCGACACCATCGTTGGCGCACAGGCTCCGTATGACCCGAACAACCCGACGCAGAACTGGAAACAGGTCACCGCTAGCCAGTGGGGTTGGTACAAATGGTTCCACGCACGTGGCCCCCAGTACGAAAGCAACGGCGACAGCGGCGGCGGAGGTCGCAACTGGGTGTTGATCGGTGACGACCGTCTGTTCTTCCTGTTCTGCACCAATGCAGCGGGCTACGGCTGGTATGGCCGCAACAGCTATTGCTTCGGCGATCTGATCAGCTTCAAACCCGGTGACAACTACGCGACGGTGCTGGCCGCCGACGACAACTACTCGGGGATGAGCAACTACTGGAGCTATCCAGGGCAGTTCAGCGGCTACGGGCTGGTTTCGTCCCTGGACTTCACCGGCAAGGTGCTGCTGCGCAATCACACCCAACTCGGCAATCCCGTCCGGTTCGGACTCACGTCGCTGAACACCAACAACGGCCAGCAGATCTGCGGTCGGGGCCCGATGCCGTTCCCGAATGGAGCCGACTACAGCTTGTGGCTGTTGCCCACCTACGTGCGGCAGGAGGACGGCCATATGCGCGGCATCCTGCCCGGGATGCTGTGGATGCCCCAAGACCGGCCTTATAGCGATCAGACCATCGTGGACAACGTGGTGGGTCAGGCGGGTAAGCGCTTCTTGCTGGTCAGGACGCAGTACAGCTCGGAAACCGAAGGCGCACAGATCGCGTTCGACATCACTGGCCCGTGGAGGTAAGCCATGAGCTACCCGCTGAGCGAGTCTTTCGCCACGGCTCCTGCGACCGGCTACACCGCAGCCCTCGGCGGAATGGCCGCGGCACACAACAACGTGCAGCAGTCCATCGACATCTCGGCCCCCAATAGCCAGTCCATCCTGCGCTTCAACGAAACCGCCCACGGTGACTTCTGGTTCGAGGCGGATGTTGAGTTTCTGACCGACCCGAGCGCCCGCAAGCACATCGGCCTGTGGATGACCACCGGCAACGGTTCCGAGGGCTACCGGTTCGCACATATTGACGCTGCCTGGAGCGTGACACGCTGGAACAGTGGTTTCGGCGACGGCGCGGCAGTGACGGGCGGCGTCAACGATGGAGCGAAGCCGGTCGCGGGCGTTATAGACGTGGCCCCGACCTTCAACGTCGGCCAGCGGATGACCCTGCGATGCGAGGTCATCGTCGGAGCCTTCGACGCCAACGGCGTGCCGTGGGCTCGTCTGATCCAGTTCAAGGCCGGTGGGGTGCTGATGTTCCAGGTCGGGGATGCTGCCTACCGGGGCAAGCTGATCCCGGGCGTGTTCCTGTATGGGGCCACGGCGCGCGTCCACGCGATTGCGGGTGACACGCCGTCAGGTCTGCCCGCGTTTCCGGCAACCGTGGGCGTGAACGCCGCCGATGACCTGCTGCCGCTGGCCGGTGGATCGACTTCGGTGCTGCCTGATCCTGCCGCCAACATTGGCGTGAATGCCGACTGCGACCTGATGCGATTGAACAGCCCCAACTCTGAGTTGTGGAGCCGCAGCGGCGGCTACGACTGGCACTTCCACCCAATTCCGAACGGCCGCAAGGACATCCATTTCAGTGGCCACGGCGTCATCGCCGGAACCGTCAAAGAGAAGGGCCAGCCCGACCAGCCCCTGGTGCGGCGAGTACAACTGTTCAGCGAGAACACCCGCGTCCTGGTGGCCGAGACCTGGAGCGACACCACGGGCGCGTACCGGTTCGAGCTTATCGACCCGGCCCAGAGATACACCGTGGTCAGCTACGACCACAAGCAGATGTACCGCGCCGTGATTGCGGACAACCTTCACCCGGAGATGATGCCGTGACCGTTGCCATCACTGTCGAACACAACGAGGCGCGGCTGGCAGGCACCCTGGCATTCCTGGATGCAGGCAGCAACCCGGCGCGTCTGCGCATCTACGGCGGCACGCGGCCCGCCACCCCGGCGACGACGCCTGCGAGCGCGATGCTGGTCGAGATCAGGCTCACCAAACCCGCAGGCACGATTGCGGGCGGACTGCTTACGCTGACGCAGCAGGAGGATGGTTTGATCACCAGCACCGGGGTTGCCACCTGGGCGCGGCTGGTCAACGGAAATGAGGTGACCGCTCTGGATCTGGACTGCAGCGGCACCGATGGCAGCGGTGACGTGAAGCTGGCCAGCACCAACCTCTATCTGGGTGGCGATGCCCGGATGGTGTCTGCAATCCTGGGGTAGGCCGTGCCTGCCGTTCTCAACGAGGTGACCCTGGTCGCCGCGTTGCCTGCGCTCACCGCCAGCGTGGCGGTCGGCCCACCGCTGGTCGATCTGCTGTTTAACCAACCGGCTGCCACCGATGCCAATTTGGTTTTTGGGGCCAACTACATCGCGCCGCGCGACGATGTGACCGTGCGGGCCACGCTGCCACTGCCCGTCATCGCGATCAAGTTCATTCCACCGGCGCGGGCCGAACTGCTGGCCGAGCTGCCGGGGCTCACGGTGCGCTCGCTGGTCTTGCGCCCCAGCGTACCGTTGAACGTGGGAGCTGGCTCTGGCGCGAGCCTGCCCGGCGTCGTGTTCTCAGGGGAGGTCAGGTACTACTCACGCACCCAGCGTCCGACAGTCGGCCAGACCGCACACCCTTGGCAGGTGGCGGCGCAGACTGAAGGTGGTTCGACACAGGGCCAGCAGGACGCCGCTGCCGCGTCCGCAGGCTGGAACAGCTTTTGGCGGCGCACCTTGGCACTGCCGCAAGGCATCCTGCACAGGTTGCCGCCGGTGCTGTCGACCGCGCCGGAGCTGCGCCGCACAGGTCAGCAGCAGGCCACTCGTCTGCACGATGTGACGCGGTTCGCCCATCAGGACGGCACGCACCTCGAACTGGCCCGGCAAGGCGTGTTCCAGAACGCTGGCCCGCTGCGGGATACCACGCGGTTTCGGCATCAGGACGGCGACCGCACCAAGCGCGCGGGGCGGGTGAGTTTCTGGCAGGTTGCACGGCTGCTCACCCAGAGCCAGGGGAGTGATTTTCAGAGTGCCAGCCCGTCACTCAAGGGATGGCGTGGCCGGTATCAGGACGCCGTGCCGCCACCGCCGGGAATCAGCATCTGGGTGATCCCCGAGCCGCCCGCACCGCAGCCTTGCTACACGCCGAGCGCACACCTGCTGTTTGCGGCGCTGGTACCGGCGGATAGCCACCTGCTGTTCGTTTGTGAAAACCACATCAACCCACCGCCTCCCGATGGGGAGCCGGTGGTCGTTCCTGTTCGGAGGGTGTATTTCGTGATCAACAACGTGACCCTGTACCGCGTGTCCGATGGCGCGCCGGTGCCGGTGTTCAATCTCTCGCTGTCGCTCGATGCCGCATCGTGGGCGTGGGGCTTCGACGCAGTGCTTCCAGCCAGGGCCGAGGCATTGGTCGCACCCGGCAGCGCGTCCGGGCCCGTAGAGCTCGCAGCCAGCGTCAACGGCACCTCGTTCCGCGTGCTGGCCGAGAGCATCAGCCGCGAGCGCATCTTCGGTGACGCCAGCATCCGCATTTCCGGCCGGGGGCGCAACGCCGTTCTGGCTGCGCCTTACGCACCGGTGATGACGTTCTCGAACACCGAGGGCCGCACTGCTCGGCAGTTGATGGACGACGTGCTCACGGTCAACGGCATCCCGCTGGGCTGGGCGGTCGATTGGGGCCTGACGGACTGGAACGTCCCCGCCGGTGCTTTCGCGCAGCAGGGATCGTGGATTGAGGCATTGACAGCCATCGCGGGTGCCGCCGGTGGATACCTGATTCCGCATCCCTCGGCCCAGAGCATCCGCGTGCGTCATCGCTACCCGGTCGCCCCGTGGGAATGGAGCACGGTCACGCCCGACTTCGTGTTGCCCGTCGATGCTGTCGCCCGCGAGTCGCTGCGCTGGTTGGAAAAGCCTGGGTACAACCGCGTGTTCGTTTCCGGGCAGGATGTCGGCGTCCTCGGGCAGGTGACCCGAGCGGGGACTGCCGGAGATGTGCTGGCACCGATGGTCGTTGATCCGCTGATCACCGAAGCCGCCGCCGCGCGTCAGCGTGGCATCGCCGTGCTGAGCGACACCGGTCACCAGCTTGAGGTCAGCCTGCGGCTGCCGGTGCTGGCCGAGACCGGGATCATCGAACCCGGCGCGTTCGTGGAGTACCAGGACGGCAGCGTCACCCGGCTGGGCCTCGTCCGTGCGACGCAGGTGGAGGCCGGGATGCCCGAGGTCTGGCAAACGCTGGGAGTGCAGGCCTATGCATAACCTCTACGAACAGTTTCGCCAACTGATCCCCGACCCGCCGCTGCAGGCGGGCACCGTGATCGACGTCGGCTCCGGCGTGGTCACGGTCGCATTGCCCGGTGGTGGCCGAATCAAGGCGCGGGGCTTTGCGGCCATTGGCCAGAAGGTGTTCGTGCGCGACGACGCCATCGAAGGCATCGCCCCCAGCCTGACGCTGGAAATCATCGAGATCTGAAACCCAACTGATTCAACCCTGAGACCCGCCCTGATGTTCACGCATCGGGCGGGTTTCGCATTTCTGGAGAACGCAAATGACCGAACCTGAACAACAACCCGCGCTCGTTGAGAACATGCTCCTGCTGCGAAAGGAGGACTTCGACGATCTGCTCGACCGCGCCGCCGAACGTGGTGCTGAGCGTTGTCTCGCCCATCTTGGCCTGGAAAACGGCCACGCCGCCCGCGACATCCGGGAGCTGCGCGATCTGCTGGAAGCGTGGCGCGACGCGCGCCGCACTGCGTGGCAGACGGCAGTCAAGGTGGCCACCACCGGCATCCTGGCCGCGTTGCTGGTCGGTGCCGCCATCAAGCTCAAGCTGATGGGAGGCCCGCAATGATCGAGACCTTGCTCGGTGGCCTTTTGGGCGGAGCCTTCCGTCTCGCGCCTGAGATCCTCAAGTGGCTCGACCGCAAGGGCGAACGCGGCCACGAGCTTGCCATGCAGGACAAGGCGCTGGAGTTCGAGAAAATTCGTGGCGCGCAGCGGTTGGCCGAAATCGGCGCGAGTGCTGAAGCTGCCTGGAACATCGGTGCCGTCGATGCGCTGCGCGAAGCCGTCCGCACCCAGGGTGAAAAGACCGGCGTGCGCTGGGCCGACGCGTTGTCGGTCAGTGTGCGACCGGTGATCACCTACTGGTTCATGGCGCTGTACTGCGCTGCCAAGACAGCAGCGTTCGCGGCCGCCGTCACCGCTGGCGCTGGCTGGGGCACTGCCATCTTGCACGCCTGGACGGAAGCGGATCAGGCGCTGTGGGCCGGGGTGTTGAACTTCTGGTTCCTCGGGCGTGTGTTTGACCGAGTGCGCTCGTGACCGGGGTGCCGAAAACGGCCATCGAGCTGGCCAAGCGCTTCGAGGGGTTCCACCGGGTGCCAAAGGCCGTTCCTGACCGTGCCTACCCGTACATCTGCCCAGCGGGCTACTGGACGATTGGCTACGGCCATCTGTGCGAGTCGACGCACCCGCCGATCACCGAGTCCGAAGCAGAAGTCTATTTGGCGCGTGACCTGCAGACGGCGCTCGCAGCAACGCTGCGTTACTGCCCGGTGCTGGCCACCGAGCACGAAAGGCGGCTCGCGGCCATCGTGGACTTCACATTCAACCTCGGGGCTGGGCGGCTGCAGACGTCGACGCTGCGGCGGCGAATCAATCAGCGGGACTGGGCTGCGGCCGGGCAGGAACTGCGCCGATGGGTCTATGGCGGCGGGAAAGTGCTGCCGGGACTCGTCACACGGCGGGAGGCTGAGGCCGCTTGGTTGCTTCGCAACGCCTGAGACCGAGCCGCACGGAAGAGCTTGGCTTTACCGCCGAACAGCGCGTTCATGTCATTCCCGCAACGGAGAAATGCCAATGACCAACAGATTCAAAAAGGCCGTGATCGAGGACACCGTTTCTCACGGCATCGACGAGGACGAACAATCCAACCTGCTCGACCTGTTTGAGCACGCCATGATGTCCATCGCAACCACGCTGGCTCGTGAAGCCAGGTTCGACACCAGCGACTTCGCGACGGCGAAAGAGCGCAACTGTGAGGGCTTTCAGTTGACGCTGCAGCGTCTGCACGTTGACGGTCGAGACGTCTGGCAAGGCCGGTTCAGCAGAGCCGAACAGCGGCTCACCGTGATCGCATCCCTCGAATAGCCTGGCACCTACTCGGCTTCCTTCGGCACGTCCCAGTCCGCCAGCCGCGCTTCACCGGTCTGGTAGAACTGCTTCACCAGCTTCACGTACTCCAGGAAGTCCTTGTTCTCGGTCGCCAGCCGGTTGGCAGTGTCCCAATCGATCTCGCCGCGCTCCCTGGCCGGAATCAGGACCTGACTTTCAGACGGGTTATCGACATCGAGCTTGATCAGGCCGATGCCATGGGCCGCAAACAGCATTCGCAGCTCCTTCAAGGTGTCCTGCCCCTCGATCTCGGCAGCCACCATGTAGCCAAAGTTGGCCCACGATGAGTTCGAGACGGACTGGAAGAAGCACTCTCGGACGTTGGATCGGTTGATCAGCAGCTTGACCTCGAACGACCACAGCTTGGTGCGCTTGTCCGAATACTGATTGACGCAGTCCTTGACCTCTTGGTGCCAGTCCGCACCAAGGTCCTCCATGCCGACCAGATCCGGGTAGAGCCAGCGGTTGCCGTTGGGCCCGCGCTTGTTGGACGAGCGCTTCTCATCGATGCGCTTCGAATACACCTCGAACTCTGCCCACAGGTAGCTGGCCAACAAAGGGTACAGCCCATGCTCGCCGATCTTGGCCTGCTCCTTGCCGACTGGAGCTGCGACACCGGTGTTCTCGACTGCCGCGACCTCAGCGCTGTCCGACTTCTCCGAGTAGTAGTACTTCCGGGGGCGGCCCTCGGTCGTCTTGAGGCCGGGTTGCTTCTTCTGCAGGCGCGGGCGTTGTGAGCCAATCTCCGCCACCAACTGCTGCAGGAGATCCGCGTCGGTTTCCAACGCCTGGCTGCTTGCCTTTTTGGCGTTGCACTCGTCCGGGAACGTCGCGAAGACCCACTCAGCAATCTGCCGGGCGGAAAACTTCTCTTCAGGGTGCGCGGTCAGTAAGTCGACGACCGCCTTACCAAGGTTAAGGGCCATGGTGTTGTTCCTCTTGGGTCACTCGGCCATGGCCTTCAACAATGCATCGCGGGCGTCGGAGTAGAACTGGATGTCGATCTTGGTCGCCATGTCGTCGGACAAGTCGACCAACTGGCGCCGACACGCCACTGGCATCAGCAGCGAGGTCGCGCCTTTCTCAACAGCGATCTCAGCAATCGTGACGGCGTTGTGGACGGGTTCAATCGAGCCCCCGAGGTTGATTTCGCCGACGATGATCAACCCACCACGCGCGCTTCGCTTCAGCAGCGACGTGCAAAGGGCCACCAATGAGGCCACGCCGAGCTTGGCCCCAGACTTCGCCGCGTCAAACGCCCGAAGCTGCACCGTGAACTCATGCTGCCGAGGGTCTTTGTCGCCAACCAACTGCAGCGCCCTGGCGTACAGGTTTTGCTCGGCGAAGCCGATGCTCTCGCGGAACGCGGGGGGAATGGGCTTGTTGAGGACCTTCACGCCAGACCCAGGGCCCTCGTTGACCTCTATGCGGTAGAGGCCCGAGTTTTCCTCCCCGCCGCCGGGGCTGATGGTCCACACCTGCCCAGGCTCCAGCGGGTCGCCGCCGATGCTGTTGTCGCTCTGGAGTTCCGGAGTCGACACGAACTTCTCGACGCCGTCAGCGCCCATGACGTAGCTGAAATGCGTGTTCCGGAACTCGGCGGCACCGACCCGCTTCTGTTGCTCTTTGACGCGGCGCCGGACCTCCATGGCGATGCGAACAGCCCATTCCAGATCCTCGTCGGGGACCTGGACGTCCGCGCTGGGGTACAACAGCTTCAGCAAGCCGCTGACCGTCTTGTTGATTGCATTTGTATCGCGGCCAGACAAGGCACCGCCAAAGAAGACGCGGTTCTGCAATTCGCTCACGCGGCTCTGGTTCCGAAGCTGGCTCCAGCACTCGGACAGGAAGTCGCTGACCAGGCCGAAGTGGTTGGTGACCAGGTCCTTGTTGATCTTGGGCACGTCCCAACCCGGCAGAAATGCGTGGATGCGGTCCATGAATGCGGTGTCATCCCGCATCTCCGGCGGCATGGGGCCAAATAGGTGCCCCACGCGCTGCTGGTGTTCCACATCGACGTCGAAATTGCCCACCAGGACGATGCTGCCGTCCGCCCGGATGCTCTCCTTGCCACGGCTGAATTCGCCGGATTCCATGTAGCCCTTCATGATGTTCACGCCGTCCTTCTGGTCGAAGGAGATGCCTGACACCTCGTCGAAGCAGACCACGTCGTACTGGCACACCAAACCCCGGCGGCCCTTGGCGGTGTTCTCCACGAACATCTTGGCCACAGTCGCCTTGCCGCCTGAAATCAGGTGGGCGTAGGGCGAGACCTGCTGGAACAGATGGCTCTTGCCTGTGCCGCGCGGCCCGAGCTCCACCAGGTTGTAGTTGCGCTCCACAAACGGCACCATGCGCAGGAGAAGGGCATTGCGCTGACGGTCGCTCAGCGCGCCAGACTCAATGCCGATGGAGCGCAGTAGAAAGCACTTCCATTCTTCGGTGGTGAACGCCTCGCGGGCCTTGGTCAAGGTGTCCAACACGTCGCGCTTGGACAGCTGAATCTCCCGCAGCGACGTGATCCCAAATGGACGCCCTTTGGCCTCCTGGGCAATGGCCACATCGAACGTCACCCCCAGCTCGGCATAGAAGCCACCGGTCAACATGCGTTCGTGTTGGTTGACCAGTTCGCTGCTGATGCGAACATCCGTCAGGCGCAGGCTCGGCAGGCTGGCCACGTACTCGCCCTTGTTGTCCACGCGCGCTGTCACGAGGTCGATGATCTTTACCTCGCCAGTTTCCAGCGCCTTGGCCTTGAACAGCTCCTCCTCGCCGGCCCGCACCGTGCGGGACTTGAGCTGACGTTGAACAATCTCCAGCCCTTCGTCAATCTCCTCTTGGTCGGTGCTGGCGCAGTAGCGCCCGAGCATGAACTCGACCACATAGGTGGGTACCGGAAATTGCCGACTGAAGGTGCGAACCAAGTCTTTCCGGACCAGGTAACCGTCCAGCACCGAGGCGGCCTTCTTGTCTATCTCATCCAATTCAATCATTCATCATCCTCCGCCGATCACGGTGTTTGCCTCGGCCACCAGCTCGCCGGCCGCACTGAGCAGGACCAGAAACGCCGCGCGGCCTTGCAGTTCTTCGTTCTCAACAACCACCGATGCGGTGCCGTTGTCCTTGAGCGGCTTCACGCTCACGACCACGCTGGATGCTGGGTCGCCCGCCTGGGTGCGAATGTCCAGGGACAGATTCGCGTACTGGCCGTCCACGGCCACCGTGCAGCGCAAACCCTTCCAGGCGATGTCGGTGACCTCAGCCACCTGCTTGGCCGAAGCGCTCCCGCTCCGAGTCACCACCAGATCCAAGGTCAGGCACTCTTGCAGGCTCAACCCGCCATGGTTGTAGTCCACCGACTTGCCGTAGCAGCCCACGCCGTCGGCCAGGGCAAACTGTTGGTTCGGGTTCCAGAACCAGGGGTACAAACGCTCATCGGTGGAAGCGCCTGGCTTTATCGAGGCGCAGCGCCCCCATTTGTTGTCGGTGAGGTCCTTTGACATCTGAATCGTGGGTAACTTGCCCGGCATGAGGAGCCAGCCGTGGTCGGTCACCACCCTAACGCTGTTCCAACCCGCAGCCAACAAAGCGGCGATGCGTTCCGCAATTTCTGCGAGAAGCGGGTCGATGTGCTTGGCCAGCTTCCAGCCGCGCGCATGTCCCTCGCTATCGATGTCGCCGAATTCGCACCATGCGTTGCCCTGGCCGTCGCCGTTTTCAGTTCGGTCCAGCACTTTCCAGTGGTTGTCGTTCAGCAGCTTCTTCAGGTGGTAGCCGCCCTTGAGTGACTGGCCGGTGGCAGCGACGCAAGGTTCGAAGTCATCGCAGTCGTCGGTGCCACTGATCTTGGTTCGCACTGGCGAAGCAGCAGCCTTGCCGGTCGCGGTCACGCTGGGCAGCGCCGTCCAACTCATAGCTTCCGCTACCTGGCAACCGCGTGTCTCCAGGGCCGCTGAGAGACGGCGAGCCGCGTCAAAGCGCAGGCCATCCACGAACAGCACGCACTCGCCCTTGGAGGCGGCGAAGGCCTTGGCGCTGGCGATCGTTCCACCGGGGTAGCTCGATCCATCGACCAGCTTCTGCAGGTAGCGCGCGGATTCCTCCAGCCAAGGCAGATAGATCGCCCGCGTCGCTGCTGTCGCCGCCTCAACGTCAGTCGCCTTGTCAACGCATGCCAGCGCCGATAGCACCGCATCGTCGGCGCGCCAGCCCTGCGTGGCGTACCCTGCTTGCAAGTCCGCAACCGAGCCGGCCGCCAGCGCCGTCTTCGTCACCTCCGCAACAAGCGCCAGGTGCTTGACAGCCAGAGCCAGGGGCGACTCGCCCAACTCGGCCCACACCAATTCGCGGCGCAGCGCATGGGCCTTCTCAAGCTCCAGCACCCGCTTCCTGGCTTCGTGCGCAGGCAGATGGTTCAAACCAAGCAGATCGTGCTGGAGCGACTTCTCCTGCTCTTCGTTCCATTGCGGCCAACCGCTGAGCTTTTCTGCGGGCGTGTCGAAGATGCCCAGGTCGGGCGGCTTGCACTGGCGGATTCGGTTCGGGATGTTGGGGTAACGCTTCGGTGCTTCGCTGTACCGCTCCCACACCGAATGCCAGGGTCCCTCGCGCGTCGCCAACTTGCTGGCACCCGCCAGAACGCCATCGGCCTGGGGGTTGAACGCCAGCTGTGACTTGCAGACCTCCACAAAGGCCTTCCACTCGTTGGCGCCGCGCGTGGTCTGAAATGCGTCGCCCAGATCCAGCCACTGCAGCAGGTCGCGCACCGGGTCGCCGCCGGTCAGGAGGGTGTTGAAGTAGTCTTTGTCCAGCCGCTTACCCTTCAACAGCTCGAGCTCTTCATCCAGCAGCCGGTATAGCGCCAGTTGCATGGCGTTCTTGGCGTCGTTGTCCTGGGCCACATCCAGACCCATGCCGCCTTGGTCCGACTTCAGGAAGGCCATGATGGTCCAGTCCTTGGCGTTCGCCTGCGACCAGATCACGCCCCGGTACTGCAATTCAGCCAAGGGCTTCAAGAGGTCCGGGCAGTCTTCGATCGCCCGCAGGTCCTGGCGGCTCACGCCAGGCAGGTAGAACACCGGCACGCGGTCGGCCGGCAAAGTCACCTCAGGTGCCTTGCCCGCAATCACGCAGCGCAGCCAGATGGCCGGCCCTGTGCGGTTCTCGGGCGCGTAGTCGCCCAGCACCAGCAGTTCCGCCAGTTCGCTCTGCAGGCGCGGGATCACAGCCTCCCACTGGCGGTCTTTGTCGGGCCACAAGATGCACGAGGGCGTGACTTGAACCTCGGGGTTGAAGATCGCCGAGTCGCGCAGAGTCTTGACCAGATGTTCGATCACGCGCATGGCTGGCCCTCTGTCATGGCGAAGAGGCTCACCACCTGGTCCACCAGCGTGGTGGTTCGTGCATCGATCTGCTTCACGCTCCACGCATCGGCCGCTGCCAGCTCGGCGTTCAGCTTGAGTCCATTCTTGTAGCCCACCTCACGGCCCTTGCTGTCGGTGCGGTCGCGCTTGTCTTTGAAGCTCTTGTTGCCAAGCGCGCTGTTGAAGCCAGTGATCGTCAGGTTGCCCAGCTTGTGGACATGCGTTTCCTGAATGGTCTTGGCCTTCTTCTCGTCGCCTCCGGCAATCATGGTCACCCACGACGCGGGGATGTTCTCGCCTTGCGGGAAGATGTGCTCGATGGTCCACACGAAGAGCTTGCCTTCGTACTTCCACAGATCGACCCAGGTCTCCTTGGTCATGCTCTGCTCGGCCAATGCGCACAGCACAAACCGGGTGACTCCGGCGTTCTCCTCGTAGATGGCACCTTCCAGTTTGCTGCGGAAAGTCTCGTCGCTGGCCGAAACCGTCAGCAACTCGTCCCGAATGGTCGTCACCACGGCGGCACCCGAGAGATCAGCCACCTTGTCGATGGCGGCCATGAACAAGCGCGTCAGGTCACGGGTGGGCGGCGTGTCGGTGAGGTTGCGTCGAACGAAGAAGCAGACCATCAGACGCGAGATCTCTTCCAGCTGCGTCACGTCGATGCCTAGCGCTTCGCGCCGGACCAGCAAGTACAGCATCAACAGGTAAGACGGGGCCCCCTGAATGCGGTCCAGGTCCTTCAGCGGCTTGTCCAGCGGAGCCCAGGCCTCGTCGGTGTTCCGAGCCAGCATCAGTGCATACAGCTGGCCGGCGGAACGAATGGCCTTCAGATGGTGCTTGGCGTCCTGATTGATCAGCTTCTCGTAGATCTGGATCAGGTTGGACCTTGTGGCCACCGGGCCCAGGGGGTCCTTCTTCTTGTCCTCGTCCTTCCGGAAAGGTGCGTTCAGCGGGTCTTTGAACGCGTTGTAGTAGTGCCGGAAGAAGCGCTCTTGGACGCTGTAGTCGTCGCCCAGATAGCCCAGCAGCGTGTTCCACACGCCAAAGTAGTGGTCCACCTTGCCGGGTTCGGTGGATTCCAGTCGGGCCAACAACTTGTTCTTGATCAGGTCGATGGCCGTGAGCGGCATGCCCCGGTTGTTGAGCGACTCGAACAGCGTGTAGGCATCGGCGTGGCTGGCCACCTCGATCTTTACCAGGCAGGCCTGGCTCACCTTGTCGAGGAAGGCCATGATCGACGCCAGGCGATCGTTCTCGCCGTGCACCATCTCTTCGATGCGTGCCTGGAAGTAGCGGAAGGCGCGGAAGATCTTGCGGTTGCCCGCGTAGGCCGGCGCATCACACTGGCTGATCACGCCCACGTCGGACAAGACGGCGCGGTAGTCGTTCTGGTTGTTGTTCTGGATCTGCGGGATGACGCGCAACTGGTCGTCGCCCTTCTTCAGCACCAGCTTGCGCTTGAGGTTGATCAGCTCCACGCGCTGGTCGTCGTCCAGGTCCTTCTCGTGCCGCTTCAACGACTGGTAGAGCGCGGCGAACAGCAGCGACAGCGTCGTCAGCCGCTGCTGGCCGTCGACCACCTCCAGCCGCTGCACCGCCAGGGTGTCGGTGGTCTGGTTGATGCAGATGATCGAACCCAGGAAGTACCCGGGGTCGTTCTCCTCGACGTCATCGAAGAGCGACTCCCACTGATCCATCTTCCAGGTGTACTCGCGCTGGTAGCGCGGGATCGCATAGACGACACCTGCTTCGATGTCGAAGAGCTGCGAGACAGGGTAGTTGTTGACCGACTTGATCACTTCGCCTTCTCCCGCGCGTTGCGTTTGTCGGCCAGGCTCAAGTGGTGGTCATTGATACGGTCGCCCACTTTGCCGTCGTACTGCAATCCGAGCTCGTACCAAGGGGCTGACGGCACATCGCTGCCGCGGTCCTTGTCCCAATGCAGGCTCTTCGGCTTGTCGCGCAGCACGCCGGCGCCGCGTCTGCCCACATCAGGCACCGACAGGAAGGGGCGAATACTCATGCGCACCCCGTCGTTCAGATCGGGGTTCCAGCCGATGGGCTGCTCCTGGATCGGCTTCCAGCGCACGAAGATGTCGTAGGGCGCCTCGCCTGCCAGGATCAGTTCCAAGCGCTTCTTCAGCGCCTCGGCAGCGGCCAGCCTTTCCTGGGCGCCGTCCACCCTCCCATCGACATCTCGCTTCTGGCGACTGATCCAATCGCCCAGGTAGGTGTAGATCAAGGCCTCAAGGGTCTTGTAGTCGAGCCTGTGATAGTTCACGAGGGCGGCGAAGCCATCGCGAAGCCCATCCCAGACATGCCACACAAACGGACGGCTGTCGAATAGCTTGCAGTGCTGAATGAAGAACTTATCCCGAAGCCAAGTCTCCAGCGACTTGCCTGCATGATCGGCAGCGCTGAGCAATTGCGCCAAAATGTCGTTACTCCACGCTTCCCCATAGGCGTTGGCGAGAAGATTAAGTAACCGATCGCTCGCGGAGGCCTCTCGGCCAACTGGCGGAATGCAGACTATGCCGTCCTTGTCCGCATGGCGCGTCAATGCTTCGCTCTTGGAAAGCCATTGGCGCGCCTCGGTCGACAGGTCAAAAGATTCACCTGACTCGGCGGGCCACGTGTAGCCGACTAATCTAGCAACCGCGACATGTAATGGCACCGTAGAAGGTTGCGGGTGACCATGAAATATCCACTGGGTTGGGTCGTTTGAAAATTGTCGTGGGACCCCGCTAGGAAAGGTCTCCTTCGCAGTCTGCGACCAGTACTCGTAATCAAATTCCGCCGATAGCAGCGTCTTTGGTGAGCCTACCTTGAGCGATGTGTCGAATGATCGTATGGCCGCCCCCAACTCACCGCTAAGTGCGTAGGCCGCGATTGCATCGAGATGTTTGCTGTCTTTCGGTACGATGGCGCAACAGTTGATATCGTAGATTTCACCGGTATATAGCGTGCAGGGGAGATCGCCCATTAGGCTAATCACGATTCCACTCTTGCCCCAGTTTGGCTTCCCTCTTCTCCAGTTCTGCGCAGCGTGATTCAAGTGCTTAACGCTTTCTGCAAGAAGAAACATGGCTCCTTGCTCTTTTTCCCACAGAACTATTCTGGAGCGGCCAGCGTAGTTTGATATTGACGAGACTGAGCTTTGAAGGAATTCCCAGGCGGTCCCATACTCTGAAACCTCCCAGTAGTAGCGCTCAAACCGCTCGGAATCACCGGCTGACATTCCTGTTCTCGCCTCAGCGAAATCACCCAGCGTTGTGATTTTCTCGCCACTGCTTTGGCCGATTCGCGCGTCTGGTGCATCAATCCACAAATTCTGCCCGCAGACGGCCAGCGAAGAGTTCCGCAACTCATGTTGTTTCTCTTCGATCGCCTTTCCCTTTATCTCAAGGTACGTTGTTTGGCTTTGGCGCGTGGGGCTTCTATTGAGTTGCGAAATTATCAGTACTGGCTGCGCTCGAATACCCGACTGAAACGCGCCCCAGCCAAGTTTGCATATGGTATTAAGAGTGGAGGTGCGCAGCAGATGATCTCTGAAGTGACGGTGCGGCCGTAGGAATGTCCACTCACCGGGCGTGACGACAGCCACCGCTCCGTTAGGTTCCAGAAGGCTTCGCGATCTCAATAGAAAAGAGACAGCAAGTTCTCTATATCCTTCTGGATATGTATCCTTTAGGTAGTCGCGTAGCTCCGTTGTTTGCTTCTCAATTCCGAGGAATGGAAAATTTGTGGCGATCAAGGCGAATCGTGAAGTCAAGATTGCTGCTGCGGATAGCAAGCCCCGAGCACTTATTGCTGAGTCCCAAGAGTCTTCTGCGCCGGCTTCGCTGCTCTCAGAGCGCTCTGCGTTGAGGGCCAACTCCAGAAGGCCGGTGAGCTTGTCGTAACTGGCAGAAAAGAGGTCGTTCTTCTGGAGCTCTCTGGGGCTAAGCAAACTTCCCAGAAGCGGCGCCTGCAGGAATGAGGCGTGCAATTGACGAAGACCTGCCTTCAGTGATTGCTCCTCTTCGTGATCTTTTGGAACTAGGTCTTCCCAGTCTGATGGTCTTGCAGCGACTTGGAGACCGCTGCAGGCAATCTTCGGTAGGGGGATCCTGCGGGCGCCGAGCGGCTTACCTGATGCGTCCGGATAGCGCCAGGCCTCCAACGCCACCGCAAAGACGGCGATCTCGACACAGCGCGGATCCAGCTCAAGGCCGTGGATGTTCTCGGCGAGCACGCGATCAACAGCCTCCTTCGCGCTCAGGCTTTCCGCCGCCATGCGCATAGGTACCAGCATCAGGAAAGCAGCCACAAGGAAGTGACCCGAACCGCAGCACGGGTCAAGCAGCTTGAAATCGGCCAGCGAGTCGGGCCAGCCCGCGAACTTGCCTGCGGCCGGGGTGCCATCTTCCAGAGTGCGGAAGTAGTCGAGGTTGACGGGGCATGTCTTGCCCGGGTGACGGGTGGCCCACCAGGCGCCAAGCGAGTTGTGCAGCAGGAAGGCCACCATGTACGGCTCGGTGAAGAGCTGGGTGACGGCGGGCAACTCGTCGGCGCCGATCTTCACTTCCGACTTGTTGATGCGCTCCTTGTTGTCGGCCTGCCAGAACTGGTACACCCAGCCCAGGCTATCGCTGGCCTTGAACACCGCATCGGGCAGGGCTTTGAGCAGGCGTTCGAGCTCACTTTGGTGCTCGGGCGCAAAGGTCAGTTCAAACACCGGGGAGCCAGGCTTGAACACCTGCGGCAACATGCGGGCGGCCAACTTGCCGGCCAGCTCCCAGCCGGTCTTGGCGCCTTCATCGGAGGCCAGTTCGTCGCATTCTTCGATGGTGACCGCCACGCCGTCGTACATCAGCAGGTTGTTGTCGGCCAGGAAGCGGGCGAACAGCATGCGGTGCCAGTGCTGGTAGGCCACCTCTTGCACCAGGTGCTGCACCTCTTGCTTGCCATAGGTCGGGTTGGTGCTCTTCGAATCACGGGCGTCGCCGAGCTGCTTGCCGTGGGTGCGCAGGCGGTTGCGCAGCGCCTTCTCGGTGTCGCTCAGGAAGGCTTCGGGCTTGTCGTGGCCGACACCCAGTTGGTCCACGGCCGCGTTCGCAGCCGTCTCGGCCACCGTGCGGGCCGCTTTGACGGTCTTCTCCAGCGCGCCGCGCAGGTCTTTGTCGAGTGCTTGCATCATGGGGAATCAGGCCTCAGTGAAGGATGACCGGGCCTTTTTTCAGGGCCTGTGCGATGGTCTGCTTGGCATCCTGCAGCCAGGCCTCGATGTCTTCGTCGGTCTTGATGGTGCGATGAGGCAGCTTGACGAACTGCGCCTTGGGCTCCATCAGCTCGGCGGCGGCCACCAGCACCGCGTCAAAGCGCGAGTCGATGGCGGCCACACGATCCGAGAACGACGACAGCGATAGGCGATCGACCGTGGCCAGCACCTCGTCGGTGTTGGCCACTTGCACCTTGGGTGCGTCGGTGAGGGTCAGTTTCTGGGCGGCGAGCAGGCTGTTGCGCTGCTCGGGCTCCAGCTGCTTCCAATTGGTGTCGGCGTCCAGGCGCGCCATGCCGTTTTTGTGGCGGGTCTGGTAGTCGACGTGCAGCCGGTTCAGTTCGTCGCGCAGCAACTGCGTCAGGCTGGCTACCAGGGGGGTGACAGGGTCAGGCTCTTCCAGCAGTTGGCGTTGCTGCTCAAGGTGCGTGACTTGCGCCACCAAGACCTCGGCGCCCGACAGCCCATCGGCCTGAGCCAGCAGGCGCTTGAGGGTGTTCCAGGCGGGCAGGCGCTTGTCGATGCGCTCCGCCAGATCCGTCCAGGTGTCGATGGCGGCGCTGAGTTCGTCGCGCTGGTTGTACAGGGCCAGCAGCTGCTCGTTGCCTGCCGTCAGGCGGATGTCTTCCAGTGTGCTGGTCGCGGGGCGCGCCGGTCGTGGGGCCTCGCCACCGGCGCGGTTGGCCAGTTCTTGCGCGCTGACCAGGAACTGCGGCACGTGGGCCAGCTCTTCGCCCTGCTTGGCGGTGAGGCCGACCTTTTGCAGCACCTTACGGATCTGGATGCGCTGCGCCGCTGACACCGTGGCCGACTCGACCTTGAACATGGTCTTGCCGATGACCTTGCGCTCCAGGTCCTTCGGGTCGATGGTCTGGCCCTTGTCGTCTTGGGCACGGATCAGCCCGGCCACCAGCAGCACCTGCAAGCCACCGTCCACCGCGTCGCCCGGCCACCCGTAGGTGGCGCCTTCGAAGTTCTTGCGGATGTCGATGCCCTTCTTGCCACCGGCAATGAAAGCCAGGATGGCTTTGCACACCGGATTCTTGGCGGGCTCACCGTCGTCGCCTACGCTCTTGAGGGCATCCGGCGCGCCTTTTTGCGCCTTCTCGTAGACCTTGGGCCAGCCGGCATGGTCAGCGATGTGGAATTGCGGGTACAGCCGCTGCAGCGCGTTGGTGGCGGCTTCCAGCGTCATGTCCTGCAGGTCGGTGCCCAGGATCTCGTTGCCGCCGCCTTGGAAAACGCGGGCGCCAGAGAAGGCCTCTTGCAGCAGTTCGCGGATTTTGCCCTCGGCGGTTTGCTTGGTGGTCTCCATCGCCGAGCGGGCCTCGGTGCCCTCGGCGGTGTTGGGAACGCCGCGCTTGTCCAGCGTGGCGCTGGCGGCCTTGAAGTCGATCAGGTAGTGCCGCAGATCATCGGCCGAGCGCTTGGGGATGAACACGAACACGGTGGGCGACTGGTTGCCCGCCTGGCGAGCGTCGGCACGCACCGAGTTCTCATCAATGCTCCAACCATCGCGTACCCAGACGCAGACCTTCTCGGCGGCGTCGCCCGGCAACTGCGCGTCGAACACCGGGAAAATGTCGCGCGTGACCTTGGACATGCCTTGGGTGAGCGAGAGCTTGCGCACCATTTCGCCGAAGCGGCGGCGGATGCGGTCGTCGCGCTCTGCGTCCACACGATGGGCTTCATTGGCCAGGCTGTTGCGTTGGCTGAGGAACTCATCGTTCCAAGCGGCGCTTTCTTCGGTCTGGATGCGGTACTCGTCACCCACCTTCATCAGCAGCTCGCACTTGTCCAGGATGCCGGGCAACTTGCTGCGCAGGGCACTGGATCCCTGCGTCAGGTCTTCAACCAACAGGTCGGCCAGCGTGTCGAGCGTGGCGTGGATGCCGATCTCGTTGTTGCTGCTGGCGAGTTTGTTGACCAAGAACACCAGGCCGCAGGCACGCGCCATGAGGCGTTGGTCCTCGGTCCCCTTGATCCAAACCATGGTCCGCTCGTGGACCTTGCGCGGCAGGATGCGCGACTGCAGCAGCTTGTCGGCCGCATCGAAGTAGAGGTAGTCCGCCGGTACGACGCTGCCGACCGGGGCGTCCACATTGGTCTGGATGACCTTGTGGATCATCGAGAGCTGGTTGCGCAACTGGCTGTCGGTGCCGGTCTGGTCCAGCACGCGCAGGGTGTTTTCCCAAAAGCGGCGGCGTACCGGAAGGATCGGGTAGTCCTGCGGGAAGAACTGGATGTCGTCAGGACGGTGACCAATGGTGGTGCCAGCCAGGTGGCGCGAAATCTCGCCCAGGTTGGTTTGCATCACCTTTTCGACCGGCGCCTTGGCTTCCGGCTTCTTCGCCAGGATCACCTGACGGATCACCGCATCCACATCCGCGTCGGACAACTCCACGCGGACGGTGAATCGGCCTTCCAATTTCTTCAGGTTCGAGGTGCCGTTGACGGCGGTTTGGCCGGTGCCGATGAACAGCATTTTGGCGCCGATGTTCTTGGAGCACGCCTCGACGGTTTCTTGCACATCGATGGAGCGCTGGCTGTCTTCGCCGATGTACTGCTGGACCTCATCGATGACGACCAAGGTGAGTGGAAATTTGCCGTCCCGCGTCAAAGCCTGTTTGATGGCCTTGATCATGTCGACGCTCGACACGTCTTGCACATAGGGGTAGAGATTGTTCAGCGTGTCAACGCACGAGGAGGTCGATGTGAAAAGATTGGGCTTGGCTTTGACCAGCGCCGCGTGCAGGCCTTCTGCGACGTAGAAGTTGTCCAGCTCTTCGTTCCAATCGTGGCCACCTTGCTCGACAAGACCGCGCACGGTGTCATAGATGTTTTCGTGCTTGAGCCACATCACGAAGCGCGCCACCGGATACTGCTCGGGCAAGCCGACCGAATTGAAAATAATGCCGAGCAATGCCATGCGGGCCGATTTGTCGCGCGACTTAGATCCCAAGGTGCCTGATGCGGCATGCACACCACCGTGTCGCTTGCCCTGATTCGTCAATTCCTTGAGCTGATCGGTCACGCTTTGCGGCAGTGAAGCGATACCGCGCGCGGTGGCCCCGTCCTCGAATTTGGTGTCCACCCAGAGGGCACGCAGCATCTTGACCATGTGCGACTTGCCGGAGCCGTAGAAGCCACTGACCCACACCGCAGGCTGCTGCGCCTGTTCGATGTTCTTCAGGTAGGTTTCCAGAATGTGGACCAAGCCCTTTTCGTATTGCCCATCACAGACAAAGGTGTCCAGCTCGTACCGGAGGACCGACAGCGCCTGGTTGGTCGTCTCGTCATTGACGCTGGCCACACCCTCGTTGACCAGCTTTCGGGTCGACGGGTCCTTTTGGTAGATGTCGCGATTGAGCATGTTTTCCCCTTAATCAGAATTCTTTGTCTGCGGTAATCGGCACTGCCAGGTAGTTCCAGCCGTCGTAGCCGTCCAGCAAGCGGTAGTTGTTGTCTTCGTAGCTGCCGGGAAAGAACACCAGCAGACGGCCCTTCACCTTGGGTGCGAGCTTGTCCACGACCTCCTTGACCTTCAGGAAGCCGAACAGAGAGCCGACGCCCTGGAGCGCTACGACAAACTCCGTGCTGACGCTCTTGTCCTGCAGGAAGGTCTCGAACTCGGCTTCGATGTGGCTGAGGTACTTGGGCAGCAACGTCGACAGCAGGTTGGGCTTTTGGAAGTAGCTCTTGGCGTACCGTTGGGATGCCAGCCAGGTCGGGAACGAGTCCGTCAGATCGAACAAGGCCCAGTCGTGGCCCGCCGCACGCGTGGCGATCTCAAATTCGTCGACTTTGGCCCGCAGCCGCAGTTCTTCCGTCTCGTGATACACGCAGAAGATGACGCGCTGAGCGGCGGCGGCGTCGTCGCGCCATGGCACAGCCACGTACTTGCTGTAGGACTGGGTCAATCGCTTAATTCTGCTCACGGAGCCACTCCATTTCCTGCGCGGTGATCAGGTTCGGGAAAAGCACCTCGACCACCTGGCCGACGCGCTTGAGCGAGATCCAGCCCCGGCGCGAGGCGTCCTCGGCCAACTCGATCGTCTTTTCGAATGAACAGTCAAGCATCCGGGTGAAGTCGCTCTTGAACAGCGACTCGCCGCGCAGACCGCTGACGTAGCCCAGAAGCAGTGCCAACGAGACCGTGCCTGGCGTCGCCACCGCACGGGCTCGCACCTTGCGGACGCGGCCAGCCAGGTGACCCGATTGCGTCCAGGACGAGTTGATGTTCTGTGCGGTGGACTTGAGCGTGGCCTTGCTGAAGCGCCCCGGCTCTTGTGCATCGATGAACTCTTCCATCCCCTCACGGGTGACGGTGGCGCCTTCCCGGAAATCCAGGACAAAGGGGGCTGTGGCCCGAAGCATGGGGTCACGCGAGAACGCACACAGCGCAGCCAATAGCGGCTGCCCATCCACATCGCGCTGCCAGAAAAAACGCAGGGCACGGAACACCAACAAGCTGGGATCGAGCGCGTAGAGGTCGGCCAGGTGCCGGAAAGTCAGCGTCCGCGTCTTGCCCGAGCGTTTGCCAAGGCAATTGGCAGTCTGGATGGCATCCAGGTAGTCGGCCCTGACCGCGTCGGCTGCGTCCACAAAGGACAGCAGCGCGCGCAGCTCGGCGAGCATCATCGTCCGGGCGGTATGGACCCCGCCGCGCTCATAACTGAACCCGAGGCGCTCCAGCTTGTTGTTGTGTTTGTTCTCTGCGTTCACGTTGGGGTCAGTCCTGGTGTTCAGTCGGCATCGTCATGGGTTACTCGAAAAGGCTGTTCTGCTTGACGATGTAGCCCGCTGGCTTTTTTTGCTTCTCGATCACGCCTTCGTCGACAAGACGCTGCAACCACGCCTTGGCCTGGGCGGTGGACACGTCCAGCGCAGCAGCAACCTCGGCGTCCTTCATCGGCGACTTCAACAGCAGTTGAATCACGCCCCGGACCGCCGCGAATAGCGTGTCCGCTGGTGTTGAAGGCGTTGTCGCCATCAGGCTGGTTGCTTCGGGGGTGGCCTCATGTGCCAGTGCAGCCGATGGGGCGGGCTCTGACGTCAGATCAACCGGTTCGTCGATGGGTGCAGCGGCGGACGGCGGCACCGGCTCGCTCGGCGCTTCGATCGTCGGTGTTGTCTCCGGGAACGAGGAGGTCGTGAGCGCAACGCCCGACGGTCCGTCTTCGGAAAACAGTGCAAGGCCTGACTGCGGAGACGACACCGGCGTGGGCGCAGCATCCTCGAACACAGCTTCGAACGCATCGGCGTCTTGTGGGTTCGGCCAGGGGAGAGCTCCCTTGCTGCGCAGGGCGTCGAGTCCGGGAGACGAACCTCCCGTGGATCGAACGTACACGGGCACGAACTTGAGCTTGTCCAGCTGCTCGACGGCACCGGTCCAGGTGCCGCCCTTGTTGACATCGGAGCTGACAACCAGGGATGCATCGGCCAGCGCGTAGATCAGCTTGTTGCGCTGCATGGCGTTGCCGACGTTGAACCCCGCACTCGGGTCGTAGGGCGAAATCAGCACCAGTTGGCCATCGAGCAGCAGATTGCGGTGCTCGCGGTTCATGGTCGTCTTCTCCAGACTGTCCGCGAGCACGCCGCTGACCTTGCCGCCCGCTTCAAGCGCACCGCGCATGGCGGCCTGGTCGATGCCCTTGGCACCGCCCGATACGAGTGTCCTTCCAGCCCGAGCCGCCAGCCGACCTACCGCCATCGTGTAGTCGATCAACGAGTCGTCCACATGGCGAGAACCGACCACGGCGAGGCCGCCCGACTCCAGCAAGGCCAGATCGCCGCAGCCGTAGATGACCGCCGGGGCGTCTTCGCGCAGGCGGGCCTTCAGACGGCGGGGGTACTCTGCATCCGCCCGGCTGACCACCCAGATGGCGCGCGCTTGCCAGCGTTCGATGACTTGGCTGAGGAGGAAGCCACGCCCCAGTAAGCGCTGCAGACGAGCTTCATCAATCACAGGATGGCAGGCCCGCAGGAGGTCTGCCGCATCTGGTGAGACGAGGTCCGCAGGCTGGCGTTGTATCTCCCGCAGGTGACGCGCGAGGCGCTTGTATTCGCCGGGCGACAGGAGCTCCGATGACGATGTACCGCGTCCAGCGATCAGCGGTGCCGTCAGCAGCAAGATCGCCTGGGTGTTGGGGGACAAGGTGGGCGTCATTCGTCGTGCCCCGTTTGAGAAAGTGCCATCGGCCAGACGTCACCGCTTCCGCTCTTGCGCAGCAGCCACGCAGCCACGGTCAGCGTCCAACGTGAGTCCACCATGTCATCGACCAGGATCACCGGCCCATGCGGGACCGGCTGACCGTTGAGCGTTAGCGAGCCGTCGATGTTGCGCGCCTGCTGTGTACTGTTTGCCATCGTTTTCTGTTCGGGCCTGTCGTCTGTTTTTGCAATGACCATATGAAACGGCAGACCCAGAGCCGCAGCCAAGCGCTTCGCAAAGTTGGGGACGAGGTCGGGATGACGCAGCGATGGAACGCACGTCACCCAGGTCGGCTTGGGTTGGGGATTCCATTCGCGAACCATCTTCACGCACGCCTCAACCAGGTCGTCGGCAAACTTGCCGTCGTGATACTTGCCTTGCCGGACTAGGCCGCCCCAACCAGCGTCACCCCATACGCACAGGGCCTTGCCGGGCTGTGCTTGGTAGGGAATGGTTGATGCGCTGTGAATTCCGTATTGAGGCATGCCCCCGACGGGCCACTTCTTACGCGGTTCGATAGGCAGGCTTGTACGGCAGAGAAATTCCTCCGCTTCCCGAATCAGCGACTGATCCACATCTTCTGGAAGCGGTGGCAAAGACGGCGGACTGACGGTGCTTGAATCACCATCAAGGGCGTCAATTAGAAAGCCCATATGCTTTCCGAATGGCTGGCCAACGTATTCCTGCATCTGCTGGAGTTCTGCGCGCCTGAGTTTCGTGAGTCGATCTGCACGTTCCCAAAATCCATCTCCGAGCTCGGCTGCAGTAAGCTGCCACTTCGTCCCCTGTTTGGCTATTGGCGCAGGGGACTCAAGAGAGAGGGCGGTAATAGTTTTCTCGATTCGACCCTTGCCCATGTTCACGCAGGTCATGAGCTCGGGTATCGAAAGCCCGTCGACCGCCTCATTTAGCGCGCCCAGTACATCATCGACCTCTTGCCGAGTTGGAAACGCACTGCGGATGAACCAGTCTGTAATTCCCTCTTCTTCATCGCCGCTCAAAAGCAAACCATATGCAGATGTCAGCGCTCTCCCTGCGCGACCCACTTGCTGGTAGTAGGCAACGACCGAACCAGGCATCTGGAAGTGAATAACGAACGCCAAATCCGGCTTGTCGTAACCCATTCCAAGAGCGGTGGTTGCTACTAGTGCCTTGACCTTGTTCTCCTGCAGCGCTTGCTCAAGCTCTTCACGGCGATCCCCCGTTTTGCCCGTGTACGCATCAACGGCGAACCCGCGAGTCTTGAGCCAATCGGCCAATTGGTTGGCATCTCGAATAGTGAGTGTGTAGATGATTCCGTGGCCTTGGAGCGTGGCGAGGCGTTGTGCGATCCACGCCATTCGGACGGCCTGACTGGGCAAGCGCATGGTTTGCAGAGTCAGGGAGCCTCTATTCAAGTCACCACGCAGCACTTTCATGTTGGGACCAAGGACGGCGACGAGATCCTCCATAACTCGATTGTTTGCCGTAGCCGTTGTGGCCAGAAGGCGCAAATTGGCCGGCAACGTTCTAGCAATGCGCTCCAGCAGCCGATAGTGGGGACGGAAATCGTGGCCCCAGTCAGAAATGCAGTGGGCTTCGTCAATGACCATCAGCGAAATACGCCCAGCGATCCCGGCCAAAACCTGAGTGTTGAACCACTCGTTTCCAAGCTTCTCCGGGGCGATCAGAAGGATGTCCACTTCATTCCGGCGGAGCTTGGCTTCAACTTCAGCCCATTCGTCTTGGTTGTCCGAATTGATCGTGGCTGCGCGGACCCCCATGCGCTCTGCCGCAGCAATCTGATTCCGCATCAGCGCCAGCAGCGGCGAAATCAACAGCGCAGGTCCGTTGCCGGCTTCGCGCAATAGTTTGGTTGCGATGAAGTAGACGAAGCTCTTTCCCCAACCGGTTTTCTGAACAACCAGTAGGCGACCACGCCCTTCGACGACGTGGCGAATCGCATCTTCTTGGCCTTCGCGGAAGGTGGCGTCGGCGCGTCCAGAGCCGATCCGGAGCAACTCCAGCGCGCGTTGTGTGTTGTAGGTCATGTCATAGCTCTCCCTTGTTCTTTTCAGGAGAGCGGTAGCCCGGTGCCAACACGGCGTTCTTGACGCCGTAGAGCGCCAGCGGGTCCTTCAGCCACAGCCTGAACTCATGGCCACGAAGGCTATGGTCAGGCGAGCAGTCCACGCTCCACTTGCGCAGGATGTAGCCTGCTGTTGCCGCGCGCAGCTTCATGCGCAGCGACCCGTCCTGCATCACGTAGTCCATCGCGGTGATCTCTGGGCGTGGCTGGTCCGGATGCGGGACGAGCTCAAGCTCCACGATGCGCGTCCACTGGATGTCTTGGTCGCTGAGTTCGTGCGCCTCGGGTCTTTCTCCCCTCAGGACCCGGGGGTGCCTGATCCGCGTGATCACGAAGTCGCGGAATTCCTGCGACTTCCGATCGAAAGCCCGGACGTGCCACCTTAGACCGTTGTCGATCAGCGCAAACGGCACGACCTGGCGTTCGGCCTGGCCGCTGGAAATGGAGTGGTACTCGATCGCCAGCGGGCACTCCTGGTGGATCGCCCGGGTCACGCTGGCCAGCACGTCCAGGTCCGGGTGAGTAAGTCGCGATGGGCTCTCGCAGGCCACCCAGGCCTTGAGCCGCATCGGCTCCCCGTCCCCGAAGCCTTGGGTCAACCAGGACAGCACCCGTTCAGGGGGAAAGTCGAAGACCGCCCGGAAGTCCGGTCCTAGTACGTAGGTCTTGGCCTTGGAGTCGTAGTCGATGTTGCCCGGGGCCAGCTCCTTATATAGAGCGAGATCCCGGCTGGCCGCTGCCGACTGGATGCCAAAGCGTGCGACCAAGTCCTGGCGGCGGATCTCCCCGATGAAGCGCACACGCAACTCCACGAACGCAAGGCGGTCGCGCTGCGGTTGGGTGAGTTCTGCAAGCTGTTCGATCGACATCTTGAGGTTGCTCATTCGGGTTAGCGAAGGCTAGTGGGGGTCATTGCGGAAAGTATATAGGATGCCCTAGAATCAGTCCAATGAATGATTTAAGTATGTTGGTGGGTTCGATTGTGATGACCATGTAGATCAAGAAGTCTGAAAGGTTGAGCGCATGAGTGCAGGTCGCTGGGATCAACTGGGCGTGCCCCATAAAGGGTGGCGCTGCGTGGACGTGGTCGACCTGCGCGTCGACGGCGAGTCGGCGGACGAAACCGATTACGCGACCTGCCAGATGTGTGGCAACGAGAAGATCCGCTACGTTCACGTCATGGCTCACCCCGATCTGGAGGATCACTTGGAAGTCGGGTGCGTTTGCGCCGAGAAGATGAGCGACGACTACGAGGGGCCGAAACGACGGGAAACTCGGTTGCGAAATCGAGCCGTCCGCCGAACCCGATGGCTGCAGCGCAAGTGGCGGGTGTCAGCAAAGGGAAATAGCTTCTTGAACGTCGAGGGTCACAACCTCGGCGTGCACATGAATAAGTTCAAGCGGTGGGGCTACCGGATTGGCGGCATCTTCAGCGCCAATACCTACGCGACCAAGGACGAGGCGAAGCTGGCGCTGTTCGACGAGTTCTGGGCGACGACTCAGAACGATGACCGCCTTTGGGCGACGGACTGAAAAAAGTACATGCATCGGCTGCTTGATGCGGAAACGACCGCATGGGTTTGCGCTGTACGCCTGGCGAAATCAGCGAAATCAGCGAAATTTGTGCCGTGACAAGCACTTGCGACTGGTCAGCATCGGCGAAGTCAGCGAAAAAATCCCCTATGCCGATGCCAGTCGATACACGCGACGCGGCGCACCCGGCGCACCATCACTCCGCTCGGCCCACTGCACATTGATTTTGGGTGGTGTCGCTGCCAGTAGGTGCTCCAGACTGGCGTCGATCATTGTCTTGGGCACCTTGCCCCGGAAGCAATCGGCGCTGATCTGGCTTCGCGTTGCCTGACCACGCTCGCGCAGGAAGGTCAACACGCGATTCGACAGCTCGAGTACCTGCGCCAGCTTTGCATCTTCGGCGGCACTGACGAACACATGCCGGACGGATGCGGTGGCGTGCCGAATCCACCCCATCGCCGCGTCGATGTGCGGCGCGTCGATCCGGGTTTGCAAATCCGTCAGCGCCAGCAACATCGCCAGCCGTAACAGCATTGGCGCGCGGCGTTCCAGCAACGCGCCGACGGTTCCGTCCCCGAGGTCGTCGTTCAGTTCTCCCCGGTAAAGTTGGGCGTAACGCCATTGGGCTTGCGGCGACAGCTCCATCCGAAGATGGTCGCGATCGTCGTGCCGGTCGGCGCGGACGAAGGTCAGTACCTCCAGCGTTTCGCGCGCCAACCGCTCGACCGTCGCCAGCGGTGTCTCCTTCGGGAACGGAAGCATCCGCGTCCTCTCGGCCCAGATCATCAGGAAACGGTTGGCGAAGCCGTTGGTTAGTTCGCGGGCGTTCATCAGCCCCGTCAACTCGCTGGGCGAGATCGCGCCGCTCAGGCAGACGTGTGGATGGCTGGCGTACAGCCGGTTGGACTTGGTGGCGGGCTTGAGATCGACGCCATCCCAACAATCGCGCAGCGCGGCCGACAGCGTGTTGCCGTCGCGCCGCCCTTGATGCAGTACGTTGGCGAACTCGGATTCGACCACCCACAGCCGTTTGTCCTCAATGGCCGGAACGTCGTGTCGGCCCTGGCGGTAACCGTCGTGCATCAACGCCGCCAGCCCTTCGCGGCTAGACAGGCCACCCCGGTGAATCTGCGGCGCGTAGGATTCATTTATCGCCCGCAGCATCTGATCGATGCGCAACACCAGCGACACCGCGTCGCCCTTGCGCCCACGGCCCGAACGTCCGATGTGCAGGCAGAACAGCCGCGCGTGGTGCCGGGTGTTGCCTATGGGAAGGTACACGCCACGCCCGACCGCGCAGGACAGATACGCCATGAAGTTTGCCGCTATGGCGAAGGCGTTGGTCTCCGTGCCGTCACTGCCCGCGTGAGCGACCTCGCCGATTAAGCCATAGAGGCATGCGGGATCTGGCTGTGGCGCATTGCGATGAGGTGGTGCCACATCATCAGGTTGGTCATGTCCCTCGAAGTCGGTCGCAGCATCGGGCACTGGACGTGCCTCATCGCCGCCGTCTGAGGGTGTAGGCTGTCCATTCACTTGTCCAGCGTCACCATGCGGACGATGCTGTCGAACTCGTTCAGCACGTCGGGATGCTTCTTCGTCAGGTGGCGCAGGATGGCTTCGTTGGCCATGAGTTTGGCCAGGTAGCCCTTGGCCAGCACCAGATTGAGGATGTCCTGGCCATAGGACTGCTCGGCCAGCTTGAACTGCTCCTGGAGGTTGCCCATTTCTCGCTCCATCTTGGCCATCTGATCCGCGCTGACGCCGGTCATCTTCTTCGGCTTGATCTCGCCGACGAGCATGTTGCTGGGCGTGGCGGCCACCAGAGCCTGGGCATAGGCGACCGTGATGTTGTTCGCGCTGACCATCAGTTCCACGCATTCGACCTGCCGGGTCGGCTTCATCTTGCGCAGAACCGCACCGAGGTTGGCCGAGAAGGTCTGGTCGCGCAGAAGCTCGGCGGCTTCCGGGCAGATCCCGTCGAGTAGGTTCAGCTTCTTGATGATGTGGCTGATGTCCACGTCAAGGGCCTTGGCGAGCCGTTCTGGAGTAACGCCACGCTCGACGGCGCGGCGGATCATCAAGTGTTCCTGGATGCTGGAAAGTCGATTGACTCGGTTGTTGTAGGTGTAGCTCTCGTCATCCGTGGCCACGAGGCATGGGACCTGTTCGAAGCCCAATTGCTTCAGCGCGACCAGACGTGTGTGGCCATCGAGCAGGATGTGCTGGCCAGATCGGTCGGGTTTGCCCACCGACAAGGGTTCGATCAGGCCAACGGCCTCGATGGACGCGGTGATCTGCTTGAACTTGCGAGATGTCACCAGACCTTCGGGTGTCTTGCGTGACGGCAGGACCGCCGATAGTGGCAGGAGGAGTGGCTCCGGAATGAAGCCCAGTGGTGGCTTGGTCACGCTCCACTCCCACGCGCCCAAACGCGATCCGCCAGGTACTGCGGCAGGGTGTCCAGGCCTTCGGCACGCAGTAGGTTGGTGAAGTTCTCGTCGGCCAGCAATTGGCGCAGTGCGCCGACGATGAACAGCAGGTTGCGCTGGGCGGTTTCGGCCTTCCGAACCAGCAGCTTCTGGCGCTCGACTTCGCGCTGATAGTTGCGCACCAGGCTGGACGTGGTGACATCCTCATTCGGCTTGCGGGATGACATCCTGCCGCCGATCGACCGGCCTTGGGTGCGGCGGCGTTCGATCACGCGACGCGCCTGGATCAATTGGCTGCCGCGCAACTTTCCGGACTCGTAGGCTTCCTGCAGAGCGGCCTGGACCGATTTGTCATCGGTGCCAGCACCCGCAATGGTGATCGCCGCGTTGAGTGGTATGCGTCCGCTGCCGACGGCCATCAGGAGCCGTTCCTCCCCGTTCTTGAGCAAATACAGGATGCCCTGGACATACTCCGGGCTCAGGCCGGTCTTCTGCGCGATGGCTTTTTTGTCGTAGCCCTGATCCCGCAGTTGCTCGATCCCGGTCAGCAGTTCCAGGGGGCTGAATTTGCGCCGCGCGATGTTCTCCGTGAGGCTCATGATGAAGGCCGACTCATCGTCGACGCTCATCACCATCGCAGGAATTTCCTGCTGGCCGATGGTCTTGAAGGCTTTGAAGCGTCCTTCGCCGCAGATGAGCAGGTAGTGCTCGCCATCGCTGCCGGGCCGTGGAGTCACGATGATGGGCTTTTTCAGGCCGATGCTCTGGATGTTGCCGACGATCTGTTCGAACACGCGGCTGTTGCGTTCACGCGGATTCAGGACCTCGATGCGATCGAGCGGAATCATTCGCAGATCCGAGTGACGATGTTCTTTGTCTTGACTCATGCGGCCCTCCGGATGCGGATGCGCCGTGCCATGCCATACAGGTAGTCCAGGCTGTCAAAGCGGAAACTTTCGAACTCAACGCCGTTGCGATCGGCCAGATGGATGCGTGGCTGGCCAAAATCCAAGCGCGGCAGCAGGTAGTAGTCCAGGGCGCCTTGGTTGCTCTCGTCCAGACGCACGGCCACCGTGATGTCCGGCGCGAGGCTGGTATCGAAGCGCACTTTCCATCGGCGGCGCCCGTTGTCGAGCAATTGGCAACGGGCCAGCACCAGTGAGACGGTGAACTCACCATTGACAGTGAGCAGGTCCGTCGCCGGATCTCGCATGACCGCGCCGCCAACCTCGGCGATCATCCTTTCGGTCTGGCCGACGATCTCCGGATGCAGTCGGCGCAGGAACTGGTTCACCTCCAGATACTGGTAGTCCCGATCGGGCGTGAAGCCGACCGCCTGGTAAGCGCGAATCAGACTGCCGAAGCGATGCGCGTAGGCCGCCGCCGAGGGCATTCCTTCGGCTTCGTCGATGATCAGGCCCGAGAGGTAGCCGTGCTGCTGATACAGCCGGCGTAGTTTCTCGACGAGTTCGTCGTCGCTGTACCGGTACGACCGCGCGCGCATGATGCCCTGCGCCGTGTAGAAAAGTTCCGGCGGCACGATGCCTTCGAACGCGCCTTCCTTCTTGATCCACATCTCGGGGCTGTTGACCACCCGGTGCTTCTTGAGCTTGAAGGAGCGGCGGTTGTAGACGTTGTTGCCGATGTATTTCTCGTTGGAGAGCACCTCGCGCACAGTGGCGCGCGTCCAGTCTCGCCCGAGGTCCGTGCGGGCACCCTGGGAATTGAGCCGCTCCGCAATCTCCGATTCAGGCAGGTTGTCATCGACGAACCAGCGATAGATCTGATTGACGATGGCGACCTCGGCATCCGGTCCCGGCTGTAGGATGACACGGTCGGTTTGCAGGCTCTTGTGTTCGCCGCGCGCCAGCTCGCCCTTGACCGAGCCGGACTGATCAATCAGGACGCGCCGCAGGCCGTAACCGGCTGGCCCGCCTTGCCGAAATCCCAACTCGATCAGGCGGCATTGCCCGGCGAACACTTTTGCCGACAACTCCCGGCTGTATTCTCCAGCCATCGCACGCTTGACGCCCTTGACGATGGTGGACACGGGCGAGCCGTCGTTCTCGAACTGCTCGGCGCAGTAGGCGACCTGAATTCCGGCTCGGCGGCAGATGTACTCGTAATAGGCGCTCTCGTCAGCGTCCTGAAACCGACCCCATCGGCTCACGTCATAGACCAGGATGATCTGGAAGTCCGCGTTGCCTGTTTCGACGTCCTTGATCAATTGTTGCAGCGCCTGGCGACCGTCGATGCGCAGCCCACTCTTGCCTTCGTCGGCGTAGGTACGGACGATCTCGATGTTGCGCCTGGCGGCGTACTCGAGGATCTTGTCGCCCTGGTTCTCCGTCGAGTACTGCTGGTGCTCGGTCGACATCCGCACGTACTGCGCGGCTTTGAAGGCCGGTTCCGACCCCGGCGGATTTGGAGGAGGTTCGATCGTTTGCATAGACCCGTCGCTTTATGTTTGACGCTCTCGGGTCTGCCACTCCTTCAATGGACGCGAAGTCGCCAGATGGCGGCAGCGCACACGGTCGGAATTGTTGCCATACAGGAAGTTCGAGAACGCGTTTGGAAGCGAAGTTACGTTCCGTTGGCGCCTGTGTCGATCAAGTCATCTCTTGACACGTCCATCTTGCACGGACAGGCCGCGCACAGCAGCGTGATCTCGACCACCAACGAGTCCCCGACCCCGCTCGGAAATGCTGGATGTCTCGTGATTCGGTAGATGCCGGACGGCAAGGTCGACACGTCCATCTTTGCAAGCAGTGGTTGTCGTGCATCTGGCTGCTCGGGCTGCTTCGGGTCACGTTGTCCGGAGCCGATGCTGGTCTCGCGGCGGGTGCGCCAATAGTCTTGATTGCGTTGTGTCCACGCCCGCTGCGCATCCTGCTGATTGATTCGATAGTCCGGGTCGGACTTGATCTTGTCGCGCTGCCACTGGCGTTTGCGGGCGCGCTGGCAATCGGGCGAAGAACAGAAGGCTTGGTCAGGAACCTGCGGCCGGGGTTCGAAGGGCTGGCCGCAGCACGCGCAGCGTTTGGTCATCATCGGGGTCTCCATGCAAATTCCGCATGGAAACCGCGACGGCTCGGACGCCGGGCCTGAGTGCTGGCCGTGCGCAGCCTCGTTCCGTCAGTCGGGCGTTCTCGCCATCCGGGGTGTGCGCCAAGCGGCGCAGTTCCTATTCATCGGTTGTTGTTCGAAAACACCGATGTTATGGAACAATCCATCCATGGACACGGCTGGTTACAAGCTGCTTGATCTGGTGCGTTCGCGGGGGCTGGTGCGCCCGAGCGATCTGGCTCCGTTGGGCATCCCTCGGGTGGCTTTGACCCGTGCCGTGCGGCGCGGGCAACTGGAACGCGTCGGGCGCGGGCTGTACGGGCTGCCCGACCGCCCGGTGTCGGCCCATGGATCGCTTGCCGCAGTGGCTCGGCGCGTCCCCAAGGGGGTGATCTGCCTGCTGACGGCACTGAGCTTCCATGAGCTGACCACGCAGTTGCCATTTCAGGTCTGGCTGGCCATCGACAACAAAGCCGCCGCCCCGAAAATGGATTACCCGCCGCTACGCCTCGTCCGCTTCTCGGGTTTGGCGCTCACCGAGGGCACCGAGGAGCACGTCGTCGACGGGGTGACCGTTCGCGTCACGGGCGTCGCCAAGACGGTGGCGGACTGTTTCAAGTACCGCAACAAGATCGGCCTGGATGTTGCTCTGGAGGCGCTGCGCGCGGCGTGGACTGCCCGACGCATGACCAGTGACGAGATCTGGCGCTACGCCAAGATCTGCCGCGTGACCAATGTGATGCGGCCTTACCTGGAGAGCTTGGTATGAACCGTCGGCATCTGCACGTAAAGGGCCAAATCTGGTCAAAAGTGTGGCCAGGACGTAGAATAGGGGATCGGCGCGCTTGTCAAGCACGTGCCATCGCCACCCTCAAGATCGCCTCGTTTCAATCAGGCGAGGCTGTGAGGGTTTAGTTGTTTGACGTACAGGAGTCTATTTGATGTTCAATGAGCGCAAGGCAGCGCAGATGGCGGCGTTCTTTCTGGGGCAACTCCTGGACAGGAAGATGCCGCATCTGAAGCTGATGAAGCTCCTGTACCTGTCGGACCGTGAGGCTGTGCGCGCCTTCGGCTGGCCGATTTCTGGCGACCGTTTGGTCTCCATGCCCCACGGGCCTGTTCTCTCGCAGACGCTCAACCTGATGGACGGCGACGTCGAATCGCAGCCTGGCGGTTGGGAAGAGTGGATTTCCGACAAGGAGAATCACGAGCTTTCACTGCGTCAGCCTCTGGACGCTACCGCTCTCGATGAATTGGCTCCGGCCGAGATCGACGTGCTCAAAGCCGTCTGGGACAAGTTCGGTGCCATGGGGAAGTGGGAAATCCGTGACTGGACCCACCAGCACTGTGCCGAGTGGAAAGATCCGAAGGGATCGTCCTTCCCCATTCAGTATGGCGCGCTGGCCCGCGCAGTAGGCTTCGATGATGCGTCAGCGAAGGAGTTGGCGGCACAAATTCAGGCCGAACAGGAAATCGATCGCATATTTGCGGCTCTATGAGTTTGTTTCTTCCGCTCAAGCGGGCGACGCTACTCATCCCGTCTGGGCCGCAAGGTGATCAGGATCGAAAGCACCTTTTCATCCTGCTCACGGATCCGCATGCCGATGAAGCTGGCAAGAATTGCGTTCTGATGGTCTCGCTGTCGACCGTCAGGCCGGGCGTGCCAAATGACCCCACCTGCATCCTCTACGCCGGCGATCACCCCTTCGTAAAGCATGACAGTTACGTCGTCTACCAGAAGGCGCGTCTCGAAGAGGCGGACAAAGTGCTCCGAGGCGTAAAGAGTGGTCAGCTTGTGCCGCAGGACCCGATGGATGGCGCTGTGTTTGCCAGGATCTGTAAGGGCCTGGAAGACTCCAGATTGACGCCCGCCAAGCTGCTCACCTTCTACCTCAAGGCTACGGGCCAGATCTGACCACTGCGTCGTCGAGGCCGTGTTTGGCGGGCCCACGCTGCCGTGCGACTGGCTGGGAATAGGGGATGGCGGGCGCTCCGGCCTACCTCAAGGAAACTGATCCGGGTCACGTTATCGGCAGGTCCGGACGGCGCGGCGCATCGGATATGCGGACGCGGGTTCGATTGAGCAATACGGAATCGAACTGGCGATGGTCCTGGCAGAGCGACATGACGTCGTGACAATGCCGGTCTGCTACGATTCACCCCATTCAGGTGGCTGAATCCGCACCGTTCCGCAGTGGTTTGCACCGGTTGTAAGGCGCTGAGTTAGCTAGGTTTGGCGCGGGTTACAGGCCCACCACCATATATGATTCCAAGGGCGTTTGCTGACTTCCAGTAAACGCCCTTTTTCATTGGGAAAACAGGTGTTTATCGTCCAATGTCTTCCATCTTCGTTCGTTGACTGCCAACGCAAAACCGGGGAACAATCCGGGGAACAACCGGGGTAAAACAGCTTTTCAAGGGCACTTGTTCCCCGGTCACCCTGTTGTTCCCCGTTTGGAGTCCCTATGCTGACCGACAAGCACTGCAAAAACGCGATCTGCCCACCCGACAAGAAACGCGCTAGGTTCACTGACGCAGGCGGTCTGTATCTGGAGGTCAGTCCCGCTGGGTCTAAGCGATGGTTCTGGAAAACCTATTCAGACGGCAAAGAAGGCCGCGTAGCGTTAGGCAGCTATCCCACCATGGGCCTGGCTGAAGCCAGAAAGGCGCGTGACGCTGCCAAGCTGCACAAATCCGAAGGCCGCAACCCGGTGGAAGTGCGCCAGGCGCAAAAACGGCGGGCACTGCGCCCCGATGGCGACACCTTCAAGATGGTTGCACTGGAGTGGTACGGCAAACAAAAAGACCAATGGAGCCAAAGCCACGCAGACAGATCGCTGCGACAGTTAGAGCGCGATTTGTTCCCCTGGATTGGTGCCAGGCCAATTGCCGACATTCACGCCATGGAGTTACTGGCTGCGCTGCAAAAGGTCGAAGAGCGAGGGGCGATTGAAACCGCTGATCGCGGACTGATGCTTGCCAGGCAGATTTGGGACTACTGGTTGCCGACTGCCACCATTCAGCAGCGCAATATCACCGAAGGCCTGAAAGCCAGACTCATGCCCTACCGTGGCAAATCCTTTGCTGCCATCGTTGAACCTGCCCGGTTTGGCGATCTGTTGCGGGCTATCGTGACGTACAAGGGTGGCCCCATCGTTCGCACTGCGCTTCAACTTGCACCGCTGGTTTACCAGAGACCCGGCAACTTGCGCGACATGGAATGGTCAGAGCTTGACCTAGGTGCCGCGCTTTGGACGATCCCCAGTGCCAAGATGAAACGCACCAAGGCAGACAAAGAGCAGGGCGACCCACACGCCGTTCCACTGCCCACGCAGGCCGTGGAGCTGCTGCGGGGCTTGCAGCCACTCACGGGCCATGGCCGCTATGTCTTCCCCGGTGAGCGCAGCCACGACCGCCCTATTTCTGATAACTCGGTGCGCAGCGCCCTGTATGCGCTGGGCTTTGGCAAAGAACAGACCTGGCACGGTTTCAGGGCAAGCGCCCGGACGATGATGGTTGATCAACTGGACCTTAATCCCTTGGCCATTGAGGCGAACCTGGCACACGCCGTCAAGGATTCCAACGGGCGCAGCTACAACCGCACCCAGTACTTGGCACAGCGCTTCGCACAGATTCAGCAGTGGGCAGACTACCTGGACAAGCTGCGCAAGGGCGCTGACGTGATCGAACTTCGCCCTAAAACCGCTTAGAAACGGATTGAAAAATCGAAAACTTGTGCCGGAATACAAAAAAAGTGGTGACAGTGGTGACAAAACAGCGAAACCTAGCACTGGCGCGGCTTAGCGGGCAGTTTGGGACTGGTGACAAAGTGGTGACAAAGTGGTGACAGTGGTGACAAATAGAGAGAGTGAGAGAAATTCAATCAATCTCTATATCTAGCCCCTTCCCTCAGCATTTCCCCTGCCTACCTCCTACCCATCCACCCCCTGAACTGGGCTGTTTGGACGCGCACGGACATTCCCGGAATTGAGCGCAAGGCATATCCCCTGGAGTCATTCCATGGCGCATGTCGATTTACCCACCCCCAAGGATGCAGTGCAGACGTATCCACTCACTGAACAGCCGCAATGTTGTGCCGCTGTCAGTACCGGCGTTGACGTCAAATTTCTAGAGCGAATCCCGCCAAAATTCGACTTTAGGTTGCCGGGTGAATTGACTAGAAACTAGCATCCATGCGGGTTTCTAGCCCGGCAAGTGCCGGAGTTGTACGGCAAAACTGCCGCCCGCAAAGTACCTCCATCGCAGCAACAAATCACCACCGATTTGCCCGCGCATGAAGGGAATTTTTGGCAATGTCGGGTTTGGTGTCAGTGGAGCAATCGGCAAACGAGGCCATGGCAATGGCCGTTCGTTTCCGCTCTGGCAAACCCACCGCCAATGACCTTGATTGCATGGCCCGTGCAATGCAAGCATGGATGAGCGGAAAAGGCGATGTTTCCTTGGAGCGCTGCCTACGACTCCCCAATACCCCTGAAAGTTTTCGGTCAATGGAGCGAGACCACTGGTTATGCGAAGCCGCCAAGCACTTCAAAACCCTCGGTTCATGGCCTGCCAGCATCAAACTGGCTGATGAATGGGCGGCGTTCATTTCACATGGCCCATGGCGTCTATGGCGCGACGATTGCGATCCACCAGCAGACGCCAGCAGCCTTTCGCGCTGCCTGTTTTATGCCACCCGTTGCAATCGTGGCCGCAGCGTGGGAGAGCGCCAAGTAAACCGAATCATCCGACACACTTTCCCGCTTCAAATGTCGGTCGAATAGCGAGAACCTCTCAGTCATGGTGTGCATGTCGCTCGCCATCATTCAATTTGAAAGTGACTCAGATGTTCTTCGATTTTGCCGCCGTCAAAAAGTCAGTCCAAAGCCTCGCGGCCCGCCTGACAGCCCTTCGCACAGAGCTGGAAACCCTTCAGCGTCAGCGAGAGGCTATTCACTATGCGCCCGCCAGCAAAGATGACGTCAAGGCCCGCGTCTCCCACCTGATCAAACAGGCTGGCATTCCCTATTTCGAAAGCCTGGGCGCTGGAATTGCGCAGTTCGCCAGAAGTCCACAGACCCCACATATGGGGCCCGTGCAATCCCTGATCACCTTGAACGGCCTGGCTAACGCCAATGACCCCGCAGGCGATCCACAAGCCATGGGTCAGGCCCTCTGTGCCCTCATGGGCCCCTTACTGCAAGACGCCTTGCTCAAAAACATTGATGCCATGCCCTGGCCTGAAAACGCGCTGCCTTTGGCGGGCCGCAGCCAGCAAATAAACGAGCTCGACACCCGTATTGCCAAGCTGCAAACCGAAGAGCAAGAAATCATCACCAAAGCCCAAGACGTGGGCATCACCCTGGAGTAAACAGACCATGCCCACAGCACGCACAGACAGCAACTACCTGCAAACCCGCACGCAAGGCATGGCTGACGCCCTGCATCAACGCCTGAATCCACGGGCCCCCTTTGTGGGATGCAGCGGCGACTATCGCTCCATGAGCCTGTTGGAAATCGCCCGCGAATTCCTTGAAATGCACGGCGTGGAAACCCGTGGCCTTGGGCGCATGGAGCTGGCCGCCAGAGTTCTGACGACCCGCTCAAACTCCATGATGGGAACTGGTGACTTTTCCGCACTGATGGCCAACGTTGCCACCAAGCGCCTGTCTACCGCCTACATGGAGAACCCCGGCACCTATGACCTGTGGGCACGCCGGGCACCTGACGCGCCCGACTTCAAACCCATCAACGTGGTGCAGATATCAGGTGCCCCCAGCCTATTACGCACCAATGAACACGGTGAATTCACCTATGGCACCATGCTGGACAAAGGTGAAACGTACTCAGTGCTGACCTACGGCCGAATTGTTTCACTGAGTCGTCAGGCCATGGTGAACGACGACCTTCGCGCCTTCGACCGTATGGTGCTCGCCTTTGCCGTCGGAGCCCGCCGCCTAGAAAACCGCTTGGTTTACAGCCAGCTCACAGACAACAGCGCACTGTCAGACGGTAAAGCCCTGTTCCACACTGATCATGGCAACCTGGGCGCAGGCGCTGACACTGCGTTGTCGCTTTCCAGCTTAAGCACTGGTCGCGCAGCCATGCGCAAGCAAAAAGGGCTTCAAAACGAAGAGCTGAACATTGCCCCCGCTTACTTGATCGTGCCCACATCTCTGGAGACCACGGCCTATCAACTCACCAGCGCTCAGTACACCCCGGCCACCGTTGCAGCGATCAACGAATTCCGCTCAGGCGGGCGCACATCAGTGGCCCCAGTGGTCGAACCCTTGCTCGATGCCAGCAGCGCAACAGCCTGGTACTTGGCCGCGAACAACAGCCAGGTGGATACCGTGGAGTACTGCTACCTGGCCGGGTCAGACGGCCCCACGATCGATGTGAAGCCAGGCTTTGATACAGACGGCATTTCCATGCGTTGCAGGCTGGACTTTGCCACCAAAGCCATTGATCACCGTGGCTTGTACAAGGCCGCTGGGCAATAACCCAAATTCAACCAGGCGAGAAGCTGGCCATAGCCTGATGAACATCGGAGCTTCCTTTCTCCACCCATGGCCAGCACCTAGCAGGGCATCCAACAGGATCGCCCGCCAACGCGCAGCAAGGGGGCCACAGTTGCCCGTAGCTGCGCACCCCCTACAACCCCAGCCCTGAGCATGAAAAAGCGAACACGCCGCAAATTCTGGAACGCAGGAGCCAACCCGGTTGCCTTCGCATTGCTGGGAGCCGATCCAGTCCCCGATAAAGACTTTCAAACCCTGCGCCTGCGTGAGCTGCTGGCGTTGAACGCGTTTGAAGCTGGTAACGCAGGCCCGCAAGAGTGGCATGACCTGAACCACATGCAGAAAATGTCAACCAGCCTAGCTAAAGTAGGCATCGGCCCCGAAGCGTTGCCACTCTGTGATCAGGTGCGAAAAATCATGAAGCAGTGCGGCGATAGCACAGCGAACCAGGTGGGCCTGGATACCGCATCAATTCAGGCCATACGTGATTTGCTGAAACTTCATGAGGCGCAGCGTACCCAATGTAGTCAAGCGGACTATGAAAGGGCGTTGCATCGCTCCGTGTGATGCAATCCGATTGAAACTATGGCACGGAATTATGACCTTGTGCCAGGCGAGCCTTTACCCCGAGGGTATGATCTCGAGAAAATCGGCCCTAAACCGAACGACTGAAATGCTTCAAATATTGCCATGAAAATCTCGGCCTCACCGCGAGTGACCTATGCAAATAACCCATTGGCAGAGGTTATCTGCCAGGTTAGATGGGCGCGAATATCCGACTTTAATGATTCGGCGATTCCCGCCCTTCGGCCCATACTCAATAATTTGGAATATGTGTCTTTGCGTGAAGACATTAAATTTTCCATTGATATAAACCCTCAAAGTAATGAAGGTGCTTTGGCTCCGAAATTTGAAAGCTATAAAACCTTCAATTTCGTAACTTCAGATGACACATGGTGCGCAACCCTCTGTTCAGATTACTTGGCGTTAACCTGTACTAAATACACCAGTTGGGAGGATTTTCAAGCAAGGTTTCTTGCCTTGATTGATGCCATATTGCCAATCAAACGCGATTTCACGTTCGAAAGACTGAGTTTGTCCTACAAAGATGTCATTGAGCGTGAAGCTGTCGGCCTATCGGGTGCGCCCTGGAGTGACTTAGTCAGCCCATTCCTGCTTGGCCCACTGTCTCTTGGCTCTTTTGAAGATGGTGTTTCTGGCAGCGAGAATGATGTTTCAGAGTTCCTAACGAGCGCAACAATCAAACTTGACTCCTCAATGCTTTTGTTAAGAAGCTCTCTTTTGACTTCAATTGATGGCAGTAAAAAGGCTTTTCTCATTGATGCCGAGTTCTTTTATGACAAAAATTTAGAAATTGATCTGCTATCTAATCGCGATACTTTATTATCTCGATTGAAAACTCTGCATGAAAATGCGGGCGCATTGTTTAGAAGAAGTATTACGGAGAGATTGCATGATGCTTTACGACCTAGACCAGTCGATGCATAGCGCATCAGTCGTTACCCGTGGTGGTTCTGCATACGTTCAGTCGGTTGCTCAACTGTACAAGCCCATTCACGAAGTACGTGGTCGGCTCAGTCCCTCCAGGTATAGGGTTGTCTCAAATGATGGCCTTTTGCGCACAAAGCCAGTTGCGCAGGCAATGGCTCACAAAGTCTTGCCAGAGAAAAACTCTTGGCAAAAGTATGTTTTCGATCCCCACGCACCCACTGACGTTGATTCATTGACCGAGACCGTCGAAGCTGCGCTAGATCGGTTGGCCGCATATGGTCTTGATGGAATGAACTTTCATGGGATTGACCCTAACAATGTACAAGGTGAGCATCTAGCCGCAGTACTTCGTGCAACTTCGACGTGGAAAGAGTCTTTGCCTGGTTGGCGGAGTGCGCTGAAAGTTGCCGAATTGGCGCTGGTTCGTGAGGGTGTAGATCCCAAGGACGCTTTGTTCGGGATGATTTGACGCCTGCATGCCGTTAGCGAATCTTCACTCAGTCCCATTTGGGAAGGACCAAGTTTCCATCGCTGTATCTCATAGTGGTATGGGTTCCGGCCATTTGGGAATCGCCTTTCACACAGTTAAAGAGGGTCCCAAAGTATTACATCTTGCGTGGCACAAGGACCTCAGATTAGACTGCGTCTCGCCCGACCTGAAGCAATGCTGGGGGGCTGAGACTCTTAGTGTTCCCCCGGTGGCATCCAAGGCAGTTGTGGCAATTGTTAGAGGCGTTGCATCAAAATTTGCTAGCGTAAATTACGGTCTCAATTTCATAGCTGCAAAAGGCTCGTTTTCAGCGAATGGAGTCTATAAGGCGCCCAAAGGTAGTGATGGCCTTACATGCGCGTCGTACGTGGTCGAAGTGCTACGCGCTGCCAGTATCAACTTGCTTGCGCTTGATACCTGGGAAAAAACGGTCCAAAACGAAACTTGGGGCAACGAAGTGTGCGACCTACTTCAGCGAGACCCAAAAAATGCGGATCATGTTGAAGCGGTAAAAAAGAATATCAACGGACTGCGCGTCCGGCCTTTCGAAGTTGTCGCTGCCGCAAGGATTGGTAGAGAGCATTGGCCTTGCTCGTTTCCTATTGCATCGAATGAGGCCGAGGTTGTCAAAGCTGAACTCTTTGGCATCTGCCCTGTGCCTGTGCAGCCAAACTTGGTTCAAACGTAAATTTGATGGACTCAGCAAAAGTACGGAAATGCCCAAAGGTCTCCCCAGTACTGACGATCTGAATTCAAAGATCAAGGCCTTCACGCTCGACACATCCGTCATTGAGGCAACCGGCTTTAGGTTCAACGAAGGTGCGCTACGCAGCCTGGCGAGGCAGTTACCGCCGTGGCTTCAGCTGTGGATGACAGATATCGTCAGCCGGGAGGTAATGGGGCATCGAATCGAGCATGTGGAAAAGGCGATGGGCCAAATTCGAGGGGGCGCTCAAGAGCTGAAGAGGCACGTTGGCGATCAAGTCAGGGGTATTGACGTTGGGTGGTTGGATCGTGCAAAGAACGATGCCATTGACCTTTTTGACTCGCAATTTCGAGCTTTCATTGCTGCGCACCAAGGTGTCATTCTTGACCCAGACCATCCTGCATTGGCTCGGCGAGTATTCGATATGTATTTCGGCGGGCACCCACCTTTTGGCGGTGGCCGCGACAAAAAGCATGAATTCCCCGATGCATTCGCCCTGGCCACTTTGGAGCAAGAGGCTCAATCAAAAGACGGTTTGGTTATAGCTGTCTCCAAAGATGACGGATGGAAGGCTTATGCCGCCAGCTCACCTCGCATCTACTGCATTCAGTCCCTTTCAGACCTGACAGCCTTGTATCTTTCGGACAGTGTCGCTGCCAAAACAGTGCGCGATCGCATAGCTAAATACTTCGGCACACCAAGCCCTGAACTTACCAGTCAAATCAGGGAGATCGTCAATCGTGGTATTTCTCGCATACCCTGGCGCGTGGCTAAGTTTCGCGGCTATCACTTCGACATTGAAACCGATGTCTTAGATGTGGTTCTGGATAATTTTTCAGTGGTGCCCGATGCAGTTGGTGTTTGGATAACTTCTTCATCGAACACGGCATGCGTAGCAGAGATGATTGTTGAATTGGACCTCTCAATGAGGTTGAAAGCAACAGCTTATAAAGATGACTTCATCGAACATGACACGGTGTTGGCCGATGAGCAATTGATCATCAGCCATGCACATGAGGCCAAACTTTCAATTGAACTCAGTGGCTCGATTTTGAGCAATGCAATTGAAAGCACCTTTACCAAGCTGGAGCTGCGTGACGATGTGGTGGTTATATCGCTGAATAGGCGCGACCTTGGTGCAATGCTCGACAAGATTGGGTCCCCGTTGACGTATGACTTCGGTGATGACATACCTTTTTAGCTTGACACCCCCACTCAACCCCATGCCATAATCCCCTCAAGCCTAACGGCCCGGTGCGTAAGAACACCATTTACAAAGCGGCGCAACCTCCCCGACAGTGAGGTTTTGTCACGTCTGAACATTGCCAGTGCCCACGGTGTGGGTCATTGAAGGTTACGGGCGGGATGGCCAAAGCGGTAACGCCTGGCGCACGGCTTTGTACGTGTTCTTAACATCCCGTCCACCAGTTGCGCGTAAGAACGTGGCTGGTGGTTTCAAGTCTCACAAAGGAGCAAGAAGCCATGACCACGGGCACACCCCTGCACAGCCCCCGAGCTGCTGCGCCATCCCTCACCCAAGCCCTGGACGCGATCCAGTTACAAGCGCAAGCAGAAAACGCCCTGAGCATGGCGCTGCACTACCTGCGCCAGCCTGTCAGCAATGTGCCTGGCGCCAGTCGCAAGACCGTGCAGGCGCTTGCATCGTTGAACCTGCTAAAGGTGAGTGCTGCCCACGGGTGCGCCGCCAATGACAGCGGGAGGGCCTGAGCCATGGCCAAAGACATACCCGGAGATTTCAAAACCCTGTCGCCCTTCATGCTGGTCAGTCTGTTGGGGGACATTGCCGTTACGTCCCAGCAAATTGCCTGTCTGTCAGGTCAAGCCGAAGATGCGCTTCACGGTGATACGCACACGGTGGGCATGCTGTTGGCTGCCATTGTGTCACTTGCACAGCGTGCAGGATGGATCGCTGATACGGCCATCGCTGACTATGGCTCAAACATACCATTGGTAGGTGATGCAGTTGAATGGATGCTGCCTGGTTTGGCTGGCGCGATCAAGGGGAAGTCATGACTTCAACAGCGACACCAATCGACCAAGAAAAGGATGTGTACCTGCCCCCGGCCCGTGCTGCTCTTTGCCTGGAGGCCGCGTGGGAATTGGACGCGCTTGCACGCCTGTTGCCTAAGCTGGTAACGCCAAACGATGAGCAAGAACATCTCACTGTCCGTGGGGTTGCTGGACGCCTGCTGCGCTTATCGTCCGTGTTGATGTCCGTACTCAATGACGATGAAGATGTGAACGAAGACGAAATGGCGGGCATCGTCCGACTGGTAAGGCAGGGCTGACCCATGTGCAACAGAGCATCAAATCCAGCGCAAACCGCGCAACTGTTCATTGGCGATGCCTTGCAAGTTCGATCAGACGCCAAGATAGAAGATGTATCCAGTTGGGCGCTGTGCGAGCTGAGAAACCTCAGAACATGGCTCAATATATTGGCCTGTAGTGGTCAAAGTGATATTGCCTTCGAACCAAGCGAAATAGCCGTACCGATCCTGGAACGGCTGGATTCAATTCTGCTTGTGCTGGGTCAAATTGACCTGATGGACTGATTGAGACAGATTTCACCATGCCTAGCCTTCGGCTGATCCCCAAGGGCGAAAAGCGGTTTCCCTTCCCGCCTGGCATGGTGATCCGTGTAAGCGAAGTGACGCGCACACTAGGGGGTGCCAACATGCGCAAGAAATCAAGCAATCAACCGAATCAATGGGGGGCGACTGTTACGCCCATACGCCAAGCAGAACCGCAAATAGAACCTCCAGAAGGTGATTTCGAGCCAACATCAGCATTCGGGTTCATGGCCTTTAAAGAAGGCAATGAAGGCCGATTGGTGCGCCTGGCAGAAGTTCTGCGGTGGATAGAGCACTCCAAATCATTGCCCCGGCTGGCTGCACTCAATCTGCTTTGTGTTGGGCTGCAACCAGATGCCATGCAGTGGCTGTATTGGTTGCGTGATACGGACTACGCAACGCCAGTGCCAGCGGACTTTATGTTCGGGCTCAAGTCGCTTGCTCAGGTTGAAGAGGAGCGAGCCGAATATGCAGAAGTGAATTTGCGCGAACCTTGGAACCTATCGAAATACAGCAACCCACCACTTTCAGAAGCCATTGAACCGGGCGTGCCCGCACTGCTGAAGTTGCTTCAAACCTATTGGACAAGCAAGAAATTCAACGCTGTCGCAAAAGATGAAGTTCTTGATGACCCAAGGTTCAAACAGCTTACACCGCTGGCCATTCGCTTGGACAAGGCGTTCGAAATTTGGGGTTATGGGCGCGTCCTCAGTGCAACTGAGGGCGCGGAAAAAACGGCAAGTGCTGCAACCGATACAAGCGCTGAATGGACAGATCAGCGAATTTATAACAGGCGGACTGGACTGGGTAAAACGCCGAAAGCGATGGTTGTACTTCTGGAGGAAATGGGTTTGGAAGTGAACGAAGCCAACAAAAGAAATGTTCGCCACATAGTTACAAAAGTACAAAAACAAAAAGAGGCGGCGATAAAGGCTGGTTCGATTGGTGCAATGGCAGGAGACCTTTCTCGGGACAAAAAGACTGTCAAAAAAGCATAACTGCGTGCCGGGTTCGATCATGCCTTTCCAGCATTCATGCGGGTTTTCAGCCCGGCAACTGCCGGGGTTGAACGGCAACTTTTGCCGCCCGAGACTACCGTCCGTGCTGAAGCAAACCACGTCGGAATTGCCAGCCTCCAACAAGGTAGCCCGATCATGAACCTATCCAATTTTGACCCGCCCCGGCAGGTCGTGCACTCTGTAAAGCAGCCAGATTTTCAAGCCCCCAGTCTTCACCTGGCGCACTCAATCAAGCCCGTAGTGCCACGGGACAAGTTGATTGACCTCCAGGCGGTTTGCCAGATTGTGGGCGTTAAAAAATCCACCGTCTACACATGGCTGGGCAATAAAGAATCTGACTTTCCACGCCCTGTGCGCCTCAGCGCCCGCATGGTCCGCTGGTCTGAATCTGCCGTGCTGCAATGGGTTCAAAGGTGCCTAAACGGCGCAGCCTCTGTGGAAACGTCTCCATCATGAGCAGCCGTCAAACCAATGAGCCGGGCTCGGAATGCATTAACGCCCTGGTGAAAACTCTGGCAAAAGAACCTGGCGCGAGCTATGCCGTGTATTTGGATTGCAAAAATGCGGCTTCGGACACGTACGACCTGGCAACCCTGTATCTCCATGATGCCCACGCAAGCGGCGCAGGCATGACGCAAGCGCAACTGACAGAGGCCTTGGGTAAATTTTCTATCCACGAGCAAGCCTCCGAGGCGGCTGCATTTGCAGAGCTTGGCTTTGTCGATGCTGTCCGGCAGTTGCCAGGGGTGGATTGACCATGCCAAGGCCACTAACATTACCGAGCACCACCCCCGAGCTGATCCGCTCAGCCCTGGCGCACATCCCGGCAAACATCGTCCGCGATGAATGGGCGCGGGTGGGCATGGCCATCAAGTCAGAGTTTCCAGACCAAACAGGCAGCGACCTGTTCACTGAATGGAGCGCTACCGCTGACAGCTTTGACGCCAATGCAGTCAAGGTCACGTGGCGCAACATCAAGGCAGTGGGCGGCGTGGCCATTGGCACTCTGTTTCACCTAGCCAAAGAAAACGGTTTTGTCATGCCCAAGTCTGACCAAGCACCTAGCAAGCCAGATCCTGAAGCCGTGGCCAAACGCGAGCGTGAAAAAGCCGATAGCCGCCAACGCGAGCAAGCACGCATCGATGCCGACCACGCCCGTGCAGCGGCTGAATCATTGGCGCTGTGGGAACAGGCCAGCGAGCCAAGCGAAGCGCCTACGCTTGCCCCCTACCTGGTGCGCAAAGGGGTACAGCCCTATGGTGTGCGCGTTGCACCTGGTGGCTGGCTGCTGGTGCCCTTGCGCGATGAATCGGGCACCTTGTGGAATGTGCAACGCATCGCCCCGGCCAAGCCTGCTGACGGCGCACCAGAAAAGCTATTTACCAAGGGTGGCCGCAAGTCCGGTTGCTGGCACTGGTGCGGCGATCCGGCCGGGGCACCTGTGCTGCTGGCGGCCGAAGGCTATGCCACAGCAGCCAGCATTCACCAGGCCACGGGCTACCCGGTGGCGGTGGCCTTTGACGCTGGCAACTTGGCACACGTGGCAAAGACCTTGCGCCAGCTCTACCCCGCTGCACTGCTGGTGCTGTGTGGCGATGACGATTTATCCACCTTTGCCCTTCGTGGCTTCAATCCGGGGCGATCCAAAGCAGAGGCATGCGCACGTGCTGTGCGTGGCCTGGCGGTGTTCCCTCAATTTAAAACAGCTTGACCATGACCATTCAAAACCTGGACTTTAACGACCTGCACCAAGCCGCTGGCCTGGACGAAGTGCGCCGCCAGGTTCAGGCTGCTATCGACGCCCACCAGTCACGCCAGGATGCCACGCAAGACCCTAAAGCACCCAAGGCTAGAAACGCCGCACGCAAGGGCAAACGAGCGCCCCAAACCAACAAGGATGACAGTGGCGACGCCGCTGCCAATACCTCGCCCTACGACCGTTTTGCCGTGGATGAAAACGGCGTTTGGTTCACTCCACCTGGTGACGATGAAGGAAGGGCTCGCCGGGTATGCGGGCCGCTGCGGGTGACTGGCTTAGCCAGGGATACCCATGACAACCAAGCCGCTTTGCTTCTGGAGTTTGACACCCAGTTCAAGCGCAATCGCCGCTGGCTGATGCCGCTTCACATGCTGGCCGGGGATGGTGCCGACTATCGGCGTGCATTGTTGAGTCAGGGGTTCTTCACGCCCACCGACAGAAACCGCCGTGCCTGGTTGACTGACTACTTGCAAAGCCGCAACCCCAGCGAGCTGGTGCGCCACGTGCCCCGGGTGGGCTGGCATGGCCGCTGCTATGTGTTGCCAGAGGAAACGCTGGGCAGCAATGACAACGGCGAGCGCGTCATATTCCATTCAGAGGCTGGCGTGGAAGCCAACTTCAATAGGCGTGGGTCTGTGGATCAATGGAAGGCGAACCTATCCCGCCTGTGCGTGGGCAATTCACGGGCAGCGTTTGCGGTGGCCACGGCCTTTGCCGGGCCGCTGCTGGCCTGGGCATCAGGCACCACGGGCGGTGGCTTTCATTACACGGGCTTGACCTCAATAGGCAAGACCACGGGCTTCTTGATCGCCGCCAGTGTGTGGGGCAAGGGCACCGAAAAAGACCCAGACAGCTACATGCAGAAATGGCGGGCCTCGAGCAATGGCCTGGAATACCAAGGCGAACAGCACAACGACTGCACCTTGATCCTGGACGAGCTGGGCCAGATGGACGCCCGAGACGCTGGCCAGTCTGCCTACATGCTGGCAGACGGCGCCGGCAAGACGCGCAGCAAAGGGGCGGGCGGTCTCAGGGCTAAGCCCACCTGGCGGCTGTTGTACCTGAGCAGTGGAGAGCTGACGCTGGCGCAGCACATGGAGACCGAGGGCAAAAAGATGAAGGGCGGGCAAGAGGTTCGCCTGATCCCCATCCCAGCTGAAGTGTCGCCAGGCTCAGCCCTGGAGACGTTTCACGAATTTGACGGCGGGCACCAGCTATCAGGCTGGGTGCAGCACCACGCCGCCCGCACTTATGGGGCTGTGGGGCGTGCCTGGCTTGAATACTTGGTGGACAACACCGATGGCCTGACCGCATTGTTACGTGAGCGCATGGACGCGATAGAAAACCAGATCGTGCCCGAGAGTGCAGCGGGCCAGGTCAAGCGCGGCGGGCGTCGGTTTGCGCTGGTGGCCGCTGCGGGTGAGCTGGCCACTGAGGCGGGCCTGACAGGCTGGCCAAAGGGTGAGGCTACCAAGGCCGTGGCCACGTGCTTTAACGCCTGGCTTGAATCCCGTGGGGGATCAGGCAGCAGCGAGACCACATCCATGCTGAAGCAGGTTAAACAGTTCTTTGAAATATCTGGCGCAAGCCGCTTCACCTGGTGGAACAGGGCAGGGGATGACCATGCACCCAACCCACTTACCAGGGCAGGGTATCGACGCATGCTGACCGAAGACGGCAAAGCGATCAGCACAGACTCAGACCATCAACGCGAGTACGGCGAAAAGATATCGCAAGCTGATGCAGCAAAGATGCGAACAGAGTACTTCGTCTTTGCAGAGGTGTTCAGGGCTGAGATATGCAAAGGCTTTGACTACCAATCTGTATGCCGCCTTCTGCTTGAGCATGGGTGCCTGCAACCTGACAAGGGCAGGCCATTCGACACCAGTGCACGCCTGCCAGGCTTGGGTATTGTGCGGTGCTACCGCATTACACCTGCAATCATGGAATTGGACATTTAGTGCATTTCCATGCGCTGTGAAGATTTGCTTTACAGATGTGAATTCCTACAATCCGGGCCGCTGGTAGGCGGTGTGGTGGGGCAATCACTCGCGCTCAAATTACATCGCATTGCCTCCAAAATAAGCAGTTCAAGAGCCAAAACGATGAATTTGGCCTGTTTTGTCACCACTGTCACCACGCTTTTCGAGTTTGTCACCACTCCGAGTGGTGACGCGCTAGGCCGCGCCAGTGCTGGGTTTGCGGGGTTTTTGGGGTGTTGTCACCACTGTCACCACTAAAAAAATTGCTGGACTGAAAGTGCATCAAGATTTTGGACGCGCGTTCCAGCGTTAATTCGATGTTAAATCGATGAAGTGGAAAGTTGTCAGACTTGCACTTTTTCTGCATCACTGCCTTGATGCATCGTGATCGATCTGGCACAAATCAACCACCCCCCCACCCCTATCACGGGTCCTTCCCAGGCATTCCCAGACACGGGTAATTCGAACCGCGTCTTTTTTCTAGCCGACCACCTGGGGAAATGTTGACAGTTTGGTTTGCGAACTATTCGACAGTCATTTCGATAGCTAAGACCTATCGGCAATCTTTGACCAGGGGGTGCGGGCCCCCTTGGACGCGTATCCACAGTCATTGCCTTAGAATGGGACTGAGGCAAAAATATCATAGGTAGTGAAACTTAAACCGGGGAACAAAACGGGGAACAAAATTCCAAGGTGAAACTGGAAACCTAGCATTCATGCGGGTTTCAAGGCATCTTTCAATTGACCCCAGCCCACCAGACTGAAGTACAAAGGGCGCTAACGACATACAGTTAGCGCCCTTTTTCTTTGGAAAATCAGTCACTTACAGTGCAATAGCCTACAAAGACAGATATTGACAGCTAGACTATGGCGGGGGTACAACAGGGGGGAGTTTGGTGATTTTTGGGGGTTTTACCCCTGTACCCCCAAACTAAGCCTTGCACCCCCACCCCTAGCGAAAGCCTGTACCCCCATGCTGACCGATCCCGATTGCAAAAACGCCGTATGTACCCCCGGCAAGAAATTCACGCGACTTGCTGATTCCGGCGGCATGTACCTGCAAGTCAGTCCTGCGGGTTCTAAGCGCTGGTTTTTGAAATACCGCATCGATGGAAAAGAGAAACAACTTGCTTTAGGCAGTTAGCACCGTCTCACGGGATAAGGTGTCTGTCTGCTAAACAACGGGCATACGGAGGGGTTTCGAGACCAGTACGCGCAGGTGCACGCGGGCGCGAGAGATTCTCTAAGTGCGCCAAACAAACTATTGGAAGCAAATCATGGCAAACGGTTGGACACCAGAAAGAAGAGCGCAACAGGCAGAGCAAATCAAACTGTGGAGGACATGGACGAAATCCACTGGGCCTAAGTCGCCGGAAGGCAGGCAGCGAATAGGTCTCAATGCTTGAACGGGTGGCCAACGGTCGAAGCTGCGGGAATTAGTCAAGCTGGTGAATGAGGAGGTTCGACAGGCGCGTAAGCTGACTTCCGCTTGATACCTTAACAGATGCTTGGCAAGAAATTGATCCAAATCAATTGCGATGTAATCACGGGGTTGACTGGTCCGAGATGGTAATAAGTCACAACACGTTGAAGGCGAATAGGCGCAGACTGCCATAGTGCCTGTGCGTTTCATGGGACTTCTGAAAGATCCATGTTGAAAACTACCGCTGGCTTTGCCCCCGCATTGCCCGCTGCTTACGGGCTCCCTTCTCAACAAGCATCGGGTGTTTTCGTTGTCTTTCCTCTGACAACAGATAAATCACAAGTGATTCTTGCGCTAGTCGATTCGACACGACCTTGCCGTTCAGCTGCTTTCGGCAATCGCTAGAAACCAAAAACAAAACCAAATGAGGTCTTAGCCTAGTCGGGCGTTTCGCCCAATGAAGAGACAGAAGAAACCCATTTTCATAGCGGCAAATCCGCAGATACCAATCACGCCCTTAACAAAATGAAAACTCACATGATTTCGCAGAAATTCTTCTCCGCAGCTTGGTTTGGATCAATCGCTACGCTTACTTTATTGGCTGCAGGCTGTGCAGTTCAGAGTCCTCCAGTGGCAATCAAGGAAACCCCCCAAACTTCCCAAGTTCAGAAAAGCGCTCAAGTTGCAGCCGTTCAGGCATTGGTCAGCAAGCCAGTCCTCAAACGCAAGATTGCGTTAGGTCGAATCACAAATGAGACCTCATACGGTCGCTCATTGCTGCGCGATACATCTGGTGATCCACTTGGGAAGCAGGTAACTGACCTCTTGAGCAAATCGCTAACTGAGTCTGGTTCATACATTGTTTTTGAACGACCCGATATTGGGAAAGTGATTGGTGAGAGCGCGCTAGCAGGGTCAAGGATCAACATCATTGGCGTTGATGCACTCATTGTTGGTTCATTGACAGAATTTGGACGAAAGACACTTGGGCAAACTGGTTTTGCATCTTCGAGCAAAAGGCAAGTTGCCTTTGCAAAAGTTGACTTGCGCGTAGTGGACGTGACAAATGGACACGTTTTCTTTGCAACTTCTGGCGCTGGTGAAGCATCGACGGAGTCCGCATCAACTTTTGGTTTTGGGTCGCAAGCTGCGTATGACGGAACGCTAAATGACACTGCCATTCGTCACGCTATCTCTGAGGCGGTAAGTCGCTTAAGTAACGAGATGGCCAGCCGACCGTGGCAAACCTTTTTCCTTTCAATCGAGCAGGGGCAGTACTTTGTCGCTGGCGGCAGATCACAAGGTCTAAAGCCAGGAATGCAGTTTTCCGTTCAAACAGTTGGTGCAAAAGTCAAGTCTCCACAAACAGGATTTGAAATTACTCTTCCTGGTAGGGAGGTCGGTCAAATTCGAGTGGATTCAAATTTTGGTGATACAGAGGAAACAGAGGGATCTGTCGTGAGTCTGATGGGGGGATCGTTGCAAGGTCTCAAGCTAGAACAACTTGTGATTCGTACAAAGGAGGGACTTTGATGTTAGTTCGCAATTTTTTATTGGCCACTATTTTTTCTTCAACTGCAATTCAAATTGCTGGTTGCGTTCAATATCCGACCGAGCGACAAAATGTCGTTGACCTTCGTCCCCAGATTTCATTCAAAGTGGATATGAATGATTCCCGAATGACTGAGGCTCGAGTATTTGTCGACGGCCTCGAATCTGGTCGACTCGGAGATTTTCTTGATGGCAGGGGCTCGCTGCGATTGATTCCTGGCTCGCACACCGTTCGCGTGATGAATGGAAATGAAATTCTGCTCAATGAGCGCACGTATTTGGGGGATGGCATTTCCAAACCATTCATCGTCAAATGAAAGTCATCAGAATGAAAATTCTCACAATTGCTCTAGTCCTGCTCGCCACAACAGGGTGCGCAAATAGAACCGCTCTTTATCAATGGGGAGGATATGAAGATATGTTGTTTCAGTCCTACAAGAACCCAGACAAGTCAGCTGAGTTTTTGAGCGGTCTAGAGAAGCACGTCATGAAGATGGAGCAGTCGCAGCAAAAGATCGCTCCTGGGCTATACGCAGAACTCGGTACGTTGTATTTGCAAGCAGGTGACTCGATCAAAGCCGTTGCGCTCTACACAAAGGAAAAAAACGCTTGGCCTGAAAGCGCTGGATTGATGAATTCACTTATTGAAAACATCGGTAAAAGAAACAATACCAAAACAGAGGTGAAGTCATGAATGCGAAAAATCTAATTCTGACCTTGCTCGTCTTGTTGTTGGGTGGGTGCGCAAATACTCAGGTTGCCAAAGATCAAAGTGCATTCATCAACGCAGCGCCCCGGTCGATCCTTGTAGTACCAGCGATAAACAAGTCACTAGATGTGGATGCGCCGAACTACTTGCTTTCAAGCCTCACACTCCCGCTTGCCGAGAAAGGGTTCTACGTGTTCCCGGTCAACACAACCAAGTTTGTGTTGGAGCAGGAAGGCCTTTATGAGGGTGAGCAAATACACGGGCAACCACCTGAGGCGCTCGCAAAATTGTTTGGAGCAGATGCCGTCTTGTATGTCACGATCAAGCGTTGGGACGCTCAATATGCGGTACTTGCTGCAACCGTTACAGTGAATTTTGACTACCGAATGGTGAACAAAGATGGATCAGAAATTTGGGCAGCTAACCAAGAGATGCGTTATTCACCGCAAAACAACAATAGTGGAGGAAGTCCGATGGTCATGTTGCTAACTGCTGTAATTAACGCTGCTGTTACTCGCGCTGCGCCAAATTACATGCCTTTGACACGCCAAGCGAACTATCAAGCATTTGTTTTGGGTAGCAATGCAATTCCAAATGGACCGTATCGAAAAGTTGTTAAGTGAATGGTAGGCTTTTCGCAACAAGAATTTATGGTCGTTTAATCCTGAAATACGCACATACCTAGGGCTTCCTTGGCCGGAGGAAGATGGACCTATTAAGTTCAAAGAGGGGGTACAAACGGGGGGCAATTTGAATTTGAACTCTGTGAAGCCCAATATCCATGCGGGTTTCAAGGCATCTTTCAATTGACCCCAGCCTATACTGAAGTACAAAGGGCGCTAACGATATACCGTTAGCGCCCTTTTTATTGTCCCTAATGGAAGTTGTTAGGGCTGAGCAAATTGCAGCGCAATCTCATCAGCTTGAGCGCTTCACCACCAAAAGACTCAGGCCCATGCCCATCAAGACGCCGCCAAACAGGCGGTTTTGCGTACGTTGCGCTTTGGCACTGCTGAGCAGTTTGGCCAGGCGTGAGCCGGTGAAGGCATAGCCGTGCATCACGATCACGTCAATACCGACCGTGGTGGCGATCAGGATTGCCAGTTGAAGCAGTAGCGGCCGATCTGCTGCAATGAACTGTGGTAGCACAGCGACCATGAACACGATGCCTTTTGGGTTGGTCAGGTTAGTGAACAGGCCTGTCAAAAAGCGTTGCTTGGGTGACAAGACAGTTGCGATATTGGTATCGTCCGCCAGCATCGAGTGACCATCGTTGACGGCCTGATGCCATTGCTGCCAACCCAAATACAGCAGATAACCTGCGCCCAGTACTTTGACCACCGTGAATGCGGCGGCAGAGGTTACCAGCACAGCGCCGATGCCCACACCGGCGATCAGTGTGATGCCCACCAGTCCCAGTTGCAAGCCTGCGATAGACGCACTGGCACCCCGCACGCCATAGCGCAAGCCGTGGCTGACGGAAAGTACCGCGCCAGAGCCCGGTGATAAGGCGATCAGGCAGCTGGCGGCAAAGAATGCCCACCACGTATTCAAATCCATTCTGGGTTCCTAAAAAGCAGGGGAGGATGATAGCGACAGGGGGTTTTGCCCGGTGCAGCCTGGCCGATGTCAGGATTTGCAAATGATTTTGATGTTTTTGGCCATAGGTAGATGCCAGTCATGCGCTTATGGTGTTGGGCATACGACGCCAGGGCTCCCTTCACTTGCCGATACGAGGAGCCAAAACAGGAGACAAGCATGCAAGACAAACAGATTGATGTTGCGCGCCGACACACTTTGGTGGCGATGGCGAGCCTTTGTGTGGCGGGCACGGCCAGTGCGCAGAACCGGGCAGCGGAAGTTTTTCCGACCAAGCCCATCCAATTGGTGCTTCCGTTTCCCCCTGGTGGCTCGATGGACCCGATTTTTCGCACTCTGGCAGAGGCAGCCTCCAAAGACTTGGGGCAAGCCGTCATCTTGATGCACAAGCCGGGCGCGGGTGGCGTCATGGGGACGGCCACTTTGGCAAGCATGGCCGAGTCGGACGGGTACACCATTGCCGTGATGCACAACTCGGTGATCCGCGCGCCACTGGTGCAAAAGGTCACTTTTGATCCGCTGAAAGACTTCACCTATCTGATTGGGCTGTTTGGCCTGACGACAGGGATCTCCGTGGCCACTGATGCGCCTTGGAAGTCCTTGGGTGACCTGATGGCAGATGCCAAGAAACGGCCTGGTGCCATCAGCTGGGGCACCGTGGGCGCGATCAGCATCAACCGCATCGTGGCGGAGCGGCTGGCGCGGCTGGGCGGGACTTCATTCAACATGGTGCCGTTCAAGGGAGGTGCAGAGGCCTTTCAAGCCTTGATCGGGCGGCACCTCGATGTGTATGGTGACCCCGGTTTTGGTTCGCAAGTGCGCGGTGGCAAGGCGCGCTTGCTGGCAACCTTCAGCAATGAGCGCCTGGGCGCTTACCCAGGCGTGCCAACGGTCAAAGAATTGGGCTACGACCTTTCCATTGACTCGCCCATGGGCTTGGTCGCCCCTAAAAACCTGGACCCCAAAATTGCGGCACGTTTAGGTGCAGCCTTTCGCAAGGCGGCAACAGACCCCGCCTATCTGAACTTGCTTGAGACGTACGACCTACAAGCCAACGTGATCAGTGGCGAGGCTTACACCGCCTATGCGCGCATGGCCTATGAGCGCGATGCGAAGATGCTGGCTGAGATTGGCTTCAAGCTGGATTAATCCTTGGTGTCAGCGGTAGCCGCTGGGTTTTCGTGGTCAACTTGTGGGTTCACTGACTTTGACCTTTTCCATGGAATCCATACTCGTCTCCACAGGCGTCGTTGCGCTGGCCGAAATCGGCGACAAGACCCAGTTGTTGGCATTCATCTTGGCCGCGCGCTTTAAGAAACCTGTGCCCATCATCCTGGGTATATTGGTTGCGACCATCATCAATCACGGTTTGGCAGGAGCATTGGGGGCATGGATCACCTCGACGGTCAGCCCGGACACCTTGCGTTGGGTGTTGGGGGTCTCCTTTTTAGGCATGGCCATCTGGACAATGATCCCAGACAAGATTGAAGACGAAGAAACGCAAGTGGCGGTGCGCTTTGGTGTGTTTGGGGCCACGCTGATCACCTTCTTTTTGGCCGAGATGGGGGACAAAACCCAGATCGCCACCATTTCCATGGCCGCGCACTACGCATCGCCCTTGATGGTGGTGATCGGAACCACGCTGGGCATGCTGATTGCCGATGTGCCTGCCGTGTTTGTCGGTGAAAAGTTGGCCGACAAAATCCCCATGCGGCTGGTTCATTCGATTGCAGCAGGCATTTTTGCGCTCTTGGGCTTGGCCACATTGCTTGGCGCAGGCGCAAAGCTGGGTTTTTAACGGAACACGCGTGTGCGTTGGGTTACCCTCAAGGCATGACCCAAACACCCTCATCGACAAGCCCGACCATTAACCTCGCCTTGCAAGGCGGCGGTTCACATGGCGCTTTTACCTGGGGTGTGCTGGATGCCCTGCTGGAAGACGGCCGTATTGCCTTTGAGGGCATCAGCGGCACCAGTGCTGGGGCGATGAATGCGGTGGCGCTTGCCCACGGGTTTGCACAATCGCAAGGCAAGCCCAAAGCAGACCCGCGGTCAGCCGCGCGCGAGTCGCTTGCTGCTTTCTGGAATGGCATAGTGAACATGGGGGCGCTTAGCTCCAGCATCTCTCAGGCACAACGCGCACCGTTTGACATTTTGTTCGGCGGATTTGGCGGCACATCACCCAGCCAACTGATGATGGATTCCATGACCAGCTTTTGGGCCAGCTCGGTCTCGCCCTACCAAAGCAACCCACTCGACATCAACCCGCTCAAAGATTTTCTGGAGCGACAAATTGACTTTGATCGCTTGGCCGCAGTGGGAGCGCCCAAGGTTTTTGTGGTTGCCACCCGCGTGACCACGGGTAAGGCAGAAGTTTTCTCGGGCAAGCGCCTGACTGCTAAGGCCGTCATGGCCTCCGCGTGCCTGCCCACCGTGTTTCAGGCTGTGGAGGTGGAAGGTGAACATTATTGGGATGGTGGATTTTCTGGCAACCCGGCCATTCATCCGCTGATTTACGATTGCCAAACGCCGGACATCTTGCTGGTGCAGATCAACCCGATCAAGCGTGATACGGTGCCCACTACCGCCGCAGACATCATGGACCGCGTGAACGAGATCACCTTCAACTCGGCCTTGATTGCCGAAATGCGCGCCATCGACTTTGTCAAGCGCCTGCTTGCAGAAGGCAAGCTCGATGCCAAGCGCTACAAGGATGTGCGCATGCACCGCGTTGACGGTGGCGAGGTATTGGAGTCATTCCATGCTTCAACCAAAACCGCAACCGATCTCAAATTGATTCATACCTTGCGCAACCTCGGCCAAGCCAGTGCCAAGCAATGGCTGGCCAAGCATTTCAAGGACCTGGGCATCAAAGCCAGTGTCAACATCGCACGCGACTACTTGGACGATCTGCGCGTACCCGTCTCAACCAGAAAGGCCTAAATGGATCTGGATTGGTTGCCAATCGAAGTGCAGTTGTGGGTTTACCGCGTGGGCGGCTATGTGCTTGTCAATTTTCTGGAAGACCCCGCCTGGATGGCGTTGCTGTTTTGCTGACCTCATCGTCACTCAAATGGCTAGTGCTTAAGGGTTAATGGCCACGGGCGAGTTTTTCTATTTTCTCCTGGCACGCGATGCAGCGCGCGGCCTCAGGCGTTGCCTGCAAGCGAGCCAAGGGGATGCGGCAAGCGCAATCGGTGCATTCGCCATAACTGCCGTCTGCCAAGCGTGCGAGCGCGCTGTCGATGGCGATCAACTCAGCGGTCTCATGCTCGTCAATGGCAAAGCTCAGATCGCGCTCAGTGGCCACTTGCGCGTCTGAATCCTCGCGCCGCGAAAACTGCTCGGCTGCAGCCTCAGCGCGGCCCACATGGCCGCCGCGTTGCGCGGCAATTTGAGCCAGAAGCAACTCACGCATGGATGTCAATTGGCTCTTTAGCGCGCTGAAATCTTGGGTTTTCATGATGGTGTTCTCCAGTGATCTTTCCCTGTGATGGTGTGCCTATTTGTGCTGTTTGGCATTGATGCAAATCAAGCACAGGACAGCTGTTCAACTCCCCAACACGTTGCTTTGCGTATTGAGCGGAAATGAAGGATTACAGCGGTAAGCATTGATTTTTCAATGCTGAATGATGTGCCTTTTACGGGATTCAGGCGAGAATGGAATTCAAGCCAATTCAACCTATTTCACCTGTGCCCAGCTCCGTGCCACTGCCCACCACCAGCCCATCTGGCTGGAGCCTGAACCGCCTGTCGGTTCGGGGGCAGTTGTGGCTGTTAATTGTTGCCATTTTGTTGCCTGTGTTTTCGGCGCAAGCTTGGTATCTGATGCGCGAGCGCGAGCTCGCTCAGGGGCGCGTCCACGCACAGGTCAAGCAACTGTCCGCTTTGATTGCCAGTGATTTGTCCGTTTACATGGACACGGTCAGCAGGGACCCTGTGCAGGTGAGCGAGTGGTTGAACCGCATAGCCCCCGAAAACGCATTGGTGTACGTCAGGGACGCCGACCGAGCGGTGGTCTTTCAAGTCCCCCTCGAAGGCATGGACGCGCCCAATCTGCCCATTCTGTTGAGTGCGCAGCATGGCAAACCAATGTCGGGCAAGCATTTTTATGCGCCAGATGCGTCAGGAGTCGTCCGTATCTGGGGCGTCAATCAGCTGCCCGGCAGTCCCTGGTCAGTGTTGCTGGGGGTAAGAGAAGACGAAAGTGTGGCTGCGCCCACCCGGGCCTTGCGCAACGGATTTTTGGCCGCCTTGTTATTGTTGGCGGTGTCACTCTTCATGGCATGGCGGCTCAGTCAGCGGATTGTTCGCCCCATAGATGCCTTGGCCGCATTGGCTGCCAGTGTGGCCGCTGGCGACCACCGTGCCCGTGCGGCGTTGAAAAATGTACCGCCAGAAGTTGGTGCGGTGGGTGAAGAGTTCAACCGCATGTTGGATGCTTATGCCGCGACAGAGACGGCCTTGATCACGCGCGAGCAACGCTTAAGCTTCTTGCTGACCCGCAGTTCCGCTGCCATCTTTATCTCGGAAGCCTCGGGCGATTTTCGCTTTACGTTTGTCTCCGACGGTATCCAAAATTTAATGGGTTGCACGCCACAAGAATTCTTGTCTGAGCCCGGGTACTGGTTGTCACACATGCATCCGGACGATGCAAAAAAGTTCGCAGCAATCAAACCCCAATTGATGGCGCTAGGCAACTTGGTGTTTGAATACCGGTTCATGCATACCGATGGTCAATACCGTTGGCTGCGCGACGAGGTTCGCTTGTTCAAGGACGATACAGGTGCGCCCAAAGAGCTTGTGGGTTTTGTGGTCGATGTCACAGAAAGCCACGCGGCCAGTGAAGCCCTTCAGGAAAGCGAAGCGCAGTTCCGGACTTTGACTCGCCTGTCCTCAGACTGGTTTTGGCAGCAAGACAAAGCGTTTCGTTTTATTGGCATGGTCGGGGATATGCAGTATGTCGGGGGCATGCCTATTCCTGAACATTTTGGTAAGTGCCGCTGGGACATTCCAGCGCTCAATTTGACCGAAGACGACTGGGCACGTCACCGGGCCACCCTGGAGGCCCATGCTGAATTCCGCGATTTTGAGATACGCCGCCCCGATGTCAACGGGCAGGCGCATTGGGTGTCGGTCAGCGGTAGCCCGATGTTTGACCGCAAAGGTGAGTTTTGCGGCTACCGCGGTGTAGGGCGGGATATCTCTCAAGAAAAGCTGGCCGCCGAGCAAATTCATGCTCTGGCCTTTTATGACGCGTTGACCGGATTGCCTAACCGACGCTTGCTGACCGAGCAGCTCAATAAGTCGATGGCAAGCCACGTGCGTCGTTCTCAGTTTGCGGCGCTGCTGTTCATTGATTTGGATAATTTCAAAACGCTCAATGATTCTTTGGGGCACGACCTGGGCGACATGCTGTTGCAGCAGGTCGCCAGTCGATTGCTGGATTGCGTGCGGGAAGGCGACACGGTGGCCCGGCTAGGGGGCGACGAGTTCGTGGTCATGGTGGAAGCGCTTTCAAGCAATGAGCTGGACGCAGCGACGCAGGCGGAAGACTTGGGCGAAAAGATCCTGAGCACGCTTAACCGAACCTATCAGCTCGGTATCTACTTTCATCACAGTGCGGCCAGCATTGGTGTCACGCTTTTTGGGAAAGTTAAGGAAGCCATGGACGAGCCGCTCAAGCGTGCTGACATGGCGATGTACCAGGCCAAAGCGGCAGGCCGCAATGCAATCCGGTTTTTTGATCCCCAAATGCAGGCTGCCGTGACCAAGCGCGCCAACATGGAGGCGGGGTTGCGCGAAGCTTTGGCGACACAACAATTTGTGGTTTGCTACCAACCGCAAGTCAAGCACAACCGCATCGTGACGGGGGTAGAGGCCTTGGTGCGGTGGCAGCATCCAGAGCTTGGCATGATTTCGCCAACAGAATTTGTGCCACTTGCCGAAGAAACCGGTCTGATATTGCCCTTAGGGCATTGGGTGCTGGAGACCGCCTGTGTCCAGCTTGCGCGGTGGGCTCTTCAACCTGATCTGGCCAATTTGTCGGTCGCCGTCAACGTGAGCCCGCGCCAGTTCAGTCAACCCCAGTTTGTGAGCGAAGTGCTGGAGGTGCTGAAGCGAACAGGGGCGTCGGCACGTCTTTTGAAACTGGAGCTTACCGAGAGCATGTTGGTGACCAATGTCGAAGACGTCGCCCTCAAAATGGCGGCGCTCAAACGTGCAGGGCTAGGGTTTGCCTTGGACGACTTCGGTACTGGCTATTCGTCACTGTCGCTCCTCAAACGCTTGCCGCTGGACATGTTGAAGATTGACCAGGGGTTTGTGCGAGACATCCTCACCGATGTCAACGACGCTGCCATTGCCAAACTGGTGGTGGACTTGGCAAATAGCCTGGGGCTGGAGGTAATGGCCGAAGGTGTTGAGACCCATGCCCAGCGCGATCTGCTGGCCAGCCAGGGTTGCATGGCATATCAGGGCAACTTATTTGGGCGACCGATGGGTGTAAAAGTGTTCGAGCAGTTCATGGCTGATGGCCCCTTTAAGTTGGCGCGTATCGCTTGAACCTGACATTCCATTTCTGCCTCATTCGTGTGTCTAGGCGAAGCAACAACGACACGGATGATGTAGAAGTGGAATGAGGGGCGGCAGCCCTGGAACATACCCGGATTGACGCTTGCAGTGCGGCCACCAATACTCTGCGCCAAGTTACAACAACGCCAGCCACTGGCAAAGCACACCATGGATTCCAACGCGCACTCAGCGCCCGCTGCACCGGCAGCATCGTCTTCACGCCCACCACCTTACATTCCGCCGCCAAGCCCGCCGCCCACGAAGGAGATGATCCCCTTGCACTGGGGAGACCCCGTGCGCTGGCTAAAGCAGGGTTGGCACGACATGTTGGCCCACATGGGCATTTCGCTCTTTTACGGCCTGTGCTTTTGGGGCATGGCGCTGATCATGTGGGCAGTGTTTCGTAACAAGCCCGAATATGTGATGTCCATCATCTCCGGTTGTGTGCTGATCGGGCCTTTTCTGGCCATGGGCCTGTATGACGTGAGCCGTCAGCGTGAGCTGGGCACCCAACCGGATCTGGCGCAGTCCCTGGTCTGCTGGCGCACGCATCTGGGCAGCATGGGCATGTTGGTACTGGTGTTGATGCTGCTGGAGCTTTTGTGGGGCCGTGCCTCACTGGTGGTGTTTGCTGTTTTCTTTAATACCGGGATGCCCTCAACCGCAGGCGTAGTGGAGGCGATTTTTAACCCCGAGAACTGGGAGTTTGTACTGGTCTACCTGTTGGTGGGCAGCGTTTTTGCGGCCTTGGTGTTTGGCACCTGCGTGGTGTCCATTCCCATGATTCTGGACCGTGACACCGATGCGATTTCGGCCGGCATCACCAGCCTGGAGGTGGTTTTCAGTCACATGGGTGTGTTGATACTCTGGGGCGTGCTGATCACGGTTCTGGTGGTGGGCGGCATTTTGCTGTGGGGCGTAGGCCTTGTCGTGGTGGGGCCTTGGCTGGGCTATGCCAGTTGGCACGCCTACCGCGGCACCGTACGCTGGCTTGTTCCACCAGGCGTACCTGCCGTTAAAGTCTAGTGGTAAAGACCTTTAGACATCATTGTTATCATTTAAGGATTGCATCATAAATATCATTTAAGCTAGAATGGCGATGTTTGAGCTTTGAAATGAGTTTATGTTGCAGCGTATTCAGTGGAAATGCTTGGTTTTATTTGGCATTTTTGCAGCCACTATCAGTTTTGATGCATTGGCATTGCCTAAGCCCAGTGGCAAGGTGATTTTGACGATCACCGGCAAGGTGGCGGACAAAAACAGCGATGACGGTGCGCAGTTTGATCTGGCCATGCTGCAGAAACTTCCCGCCCAGAGTTTCACCACCAAAACCCCGTGGGACAAATCGCCGGTCAAGTTCAAAGGTGCTTTGCTGCGTGACGTCTTGGCCGCCGCAAAGGCCAGCGGCACAGCCCTCAAAGCGGTTGCGCTGAATGACTACCAGACCAGCATTCCGGTGGAGGATGCGACAAAGTTCGACATGATCATTGCCTACGAGATGAATGATCAACCCATCCCCGTGCGGACCAAAGGCCCGCTCTTCATTGTTTACCCCTTTGACACCAAGGCTGAACTGCAGTCCACACGCTTTTACGAGCGCTCTGCTTGGCAACTCAAGCTTCTCAAGGTCGAGTGAGCATGACGAATCCTCGCGATTTTCAGCACAAGCGCTTTGTCTGGTGGCTGGCCCTGGGTACCTTCACCATGGCGGTGGCGCTGGCGGTCATGTTGACGCTGCAATTCACGCAAAAGCAGTCGATACGCCGATCAGGCGAACTGCGCGTGGATTCAATCTCGGCGCTCACTTTTCAAATGGAGCGCGAATTTTTGCGCTTTCGTCAAACCATGGACAGCGCGGCCAACCGAAGTGGCCCGAGCGATCAAGATGCGCTGACGCTGCGCTTTGACATCTTTGTCAGCCGACTGGCACTGCTGCGCGACAACCCCACCATTGCGTTGCTGAAAGAGCGTTCGGAATACAGCGCGGCGATCCCGGCGCTGGAAAAGTTGATCGGCCAGACTGAGCCTGTGCTTGCCAAAACACCGCTGGATCAAAAAGTGCTAAAGGCCTTACTGGTGGACTACAACACCCTGGGGCCCGAGGTACAGGCGCTGAGTTTCGCCGCCAATTCCCTGGTATCCCGTACCCTGGAGCGGCAAGAGGAGGTGATGCTGGGCCAGAATGAAAAGATCATCTGGCTCACGGCTGTGCAGTTACTTTTGTTGACCGTGGCCTTTGTTGCCTTGATCGTGCGTCAGCGGCGTCAGGTGCAAGAACAAAAAGAGCTTGAAAAGCTCACCCAGGATTTGCAGCAAGCCAACGCGCTGGCTGAGTCCGCCAACCGCGGCAAGAGTCAATTCTTAGCCACCATGAGCCACGAACTGCGCACGCCCTTTAACGGCATGCTGGGCATGTTGGGTCTGCTTGAGGGCACTCAGCTGAACCCCCAGCAAAATGATTACGTACGCACGGCACGCGAATCGGCGGGGCATTTGTTAACCCTGTTGAATGACATCCTGGATGTCTCGGCGCTGGAATCGGGACGCTTGAGCGTGAACCCCACAACAATCCATTTGCCCACGTTATTGCAAGATGTGGACGCGCTGATGCGGCCGCTGGCCAGCAAGAAGGGTTTGGGCTTCAAACTCAGTATTCCGGACGACATGCCCGAATGGGTGCAGGCGGATCACACCCGTATCAAGCAAATCCTGCTGAACCTGGTGGCCAATGCGATCAAGTTCAGTAAGAACGGCGACATTGACATGACGGCACAGTTGGGCAGTAAAGAGCCTATCCAGCCGGGGCAAACCTTTAACCTGTCTGTGCGGGTGACGGACCAGGGCATTGGCATGGACGCTGACACCATGGCGGTTTTGTTCCAGCGGTTCTCACAGGGCGACGCCACCATTTCACGTCGCTTTGGGGGAACGGGCCTGGGGCTGGAGATATCCCGCAGCTTGGCCAGATTGATGGGGGGCGACATTGGTGTTCAAAGCGAACTTGGCGTGGGCAGCACGTTTACCGTCGAGCTACCGTTGAGCTGTGTGGAAGGTCCAGCCAAGCAGGTCTCTGACAGTGGGTTTGAGGCGTCTAAACCCTCGTCTTCCTTTAGACCGCTGGACATCCTGGTCGCAGAAGACCATGTGGTCAATCGAAAATACATGCAGGCCTTGTTGACAAAGCTCGGGCATCGCCCCCGCTTTGCCGAAGACGGCGAGCAAGCCGTGGCCGAGGTACGCCGCTGCGTGCCTGACGTGGTGCTGATGGACTTGCACATGCCTGAGATGGATGGTTTTCAGGCCACCAGAATTTTGCGAGACGAGATCGGCTCCGCCAAGGTGCTGCCCATTGTGGCGTTGACGGCAGATGCTTTTGCTGAAACGCGGGACCGTGCTTTGGCCGCAGGCATGAACGCTTTTTTGTCCAAGCCTGTTCGGATGGACCAAATTCAAGCCACTTTGCAGGAAATCATGGGGGAGCAAAGTTCAGCTTTGCCCAGCGAATTTGGTTCTATTGAACTGGCCATGTTGGCCGGTACAGAGTTGGGCAGTTCACAAGCCTTCAAATCAAACCCCAAAGAGACGCCTATTCAGCAAGAAGAGCGGCGCCAGATGGTACGCAGGCGGTTTCGCTCGGGTGAGGCATCTGTCCACATGGACATGGCGATGGTGGCTGAAGTGTGCGTGGCCGTGTCCATGAATGGCTACCGCGCCTTGCTGGAAGCATTTTTTGCCGATGAATCCCATGCCATGGACAAGTTGCTGAAAGCCTTGGATGGTTTCGATTTACCTGCCCTGAATGCGCACGCTGAGGTGGTCCGATCAGCAGCAGGCAATCTGGGCCTGCAAGCCATTGCCCAAGTGGCTGGCCGGGTGGAAAAAGTGGGCGTTGAATTCAATCCTACCGAATGCCAAGAAGCGGCCATTCAGCTGCGGGAACTGACCGAAACAGCCAGTGCTTTGTGTGTGCGCATGGGTTTGGTTCAGTCGCCACCGGGCAAGTCGACGCAGGCCTAGTTCCTTAGTCCCCTATCCTTTTAGCATGCCCTTGGATTCAATGAAGGCCACCACCTCAGCAACGCCTGCAAGTGTTTTGAGGTTGGTCATCACATAGGGTTTGCAGCCTTTGGCCGTCTTGCGCATGCGCTGGGTGTCGGCCTCCATCACGCCCAGGTCAGCGCCCACGTAAGGTGCCAGATCGGTCTTGTTGATCACAAACAAGTCACTCTTGGTGATGCCGGGACCACCCTTGCGAGGGATCTTTTCGCCAGCCGCCACGTCAATCACGTAAATCGTCAGGTCAGACAACTCAGGGCTGAAGGTGGCGGCCAGGTTGTCGCCACCGCTTTCCACAAACACCACGTCGGCGTCTGGAAAGTCCACCAGCATGCGGTCAATCGCCTCCAGATTGATGGAGGCGTCTTCGCGGATAGCGGTGTGCGGGCAGCCGCCTGTCTCCACGCCCATGATGCGCTCTGCGGGCAGGGCGCCACTTTCGGTCAAGAGGCGTTGGTCCTCTTTCGTGTAGATGTCATTGGTGATGGCCACCAGGTCGTATCGATCGCGCATGGCTTTGCAAAGCATTTCCAGCAACGTGGTTTTGCCCGAGCCTACCGGGCCACCAATGCCCACGCGCAGGGGCGGCAAGGTTTTGCTGCGGTTCTTGATGTTGTGCAAGTGAGAGGTCATCAGCTTCTGAAGAGTCGGGAATACTGGGTTTCATGCCGCGCCGACAAAATGGCCAGCATGGGGGAAAAGGCTTGGCGATCAGCGTCTTGCCCCCGCAAGGCCGCGTCAACTGCCACTGGGATTTCATGCACCAAACGTGCCAGGATGCGCTGGCCAGCGCTTTGCCCCAAAGGCAGCGCCTTGACCGCTGCGGCCACCATGTTTTCTGCCCAGCCAAAGGCAAATGCTAGGCAAGCGTCCTGTGAGCTTGCCTCGGTGCGTGACGCTGAAAATGCATAAGCCACAGGGTAGGTGGGCGATAGCAAAGGCGCGAATTGCTCTGCAGCGTCTTGGTGATGCAGTTGCAGCCATGCCAGCAGCGAACGCCCCATTTGCTCGGTCTGCAGGCGAAACTCTGCGGTCTCGCGGGTTTGCAATACCCAGTCATTCAGTTCATGTAGCCGCGGCACATCGTTTGTGCGCCATGCGGGAATGGCCTGCGCAATGACGGCCAAGTCGGCGCGGGCCAGCGTCAGATGCAATTGCCCTTCTAACCACTCAAATGCTTCTGTTTCTGTAGCAACAAATGACGCATCTACTGCCGATTCCAGGCCTTCAGAGTATGAAAAACCGCCAATCGGCAATGACGGAGACGCCAGCCAGATCAGTTGCAGCAGGCTCGCGGGGGGCAGTGCCATTCAGTGGTGGTGCTTACAGCCTGGGCCATGCACATGGCCGTGGTCAGATTTTGCACCGACCGGGCCAAGTACGGGGCCAATTACAGGGCCAAGTAAGGGACCAAGCCCCTCAGCGTGCGCCCCAATCTCCCCATGGTCGTGGTCATACTTGGCGGAGGTGAGGCCAGAAGTGGCCTCGTGTGCGTGCCCGTGGGCATGACCACCTTGTGCATACGCACCGCTTTCTGGCTCAAACGGCCCCTGCGTCTCATTGACGATCAGGTGCATCGCGCGCAGCATATCCGCCAGCACATGGTCGGGCTCGATCAACAACCGATCAGGGCGCAGTTCAATCGGTACATGGCGGTTGCCTAAGTGGTAGGCCGCACGGGTCAAGTCAAATGGGCTGCCATGCGCCTGGCAGGCCGTGATCACCAGCACGGGTTGCGGGGCAGCCAGCACCCGCACCAAGCTGCCGTCTTCGGCCACCAGCACATCACCACCGCGCACCACCTGGCCGCGTTGCAAGAACACGCCTAAGCTGCGGCCATTGGAATCTGTCGTCTCGAAGCGGCTCTTTTGGCGCACGTCCCAGTCCAATTCAACTGTGGCTGCGCGTTTGACGAGGGCGGGGGCCAGCCCCTTGCCTTGGGGAATGAGTTTGGAGACTTGAAGCATCAGAACAGAAAGTACCTTTGGGCCATCGGGAGTTCGGTGGCAGGCTCGCATGTTAGCAAGTTGCCATCGGCCCGCACCGCATAGGTCTGCGCGTCAATCTCCATCTTGGGCAAATAGTGGTTGTGCACCATGTGTTGCTTTTTGACTTGCCGGATGTTCTTGACCGCGCTGATCTGCTTGCGCAGGCCAAAGCGATCCGCAATGCCTGCCGCCAATCCGGCTTGTGACACAAAAGTGATCGATCCCTTAGCCAGTGCGCCACCAAACGCGCCAAACATGGGGCGGTAGTGCACGGGTTGCGGTGTGGGAATGCTGGCATTCGGGTCACCCATCGCAGCCATGGCGATGGAGCCGCCTTTCAGGATCAGCGCGGGTTTGACGCCAAAGAAAGCAGGCTTCCACACCACCAGGTCAGCCCATTTGCCCACCTCGATACTGCCCACCTCGTGGCTGATGCCGTGCGAGATGGCGGGGTTGATCCCCAGCTTGGCGATGTAGCGCTTTGTACGGGCATTGTCATTTTTGTCAGTATCGCCCGGTAACTTGCCCCGCTGGCCCTTCATCTTGTGCGCGGTCTGCCAGCAGCGCATCACCACCTCGCCCACTCGCCCCATGGCCTGGCTGTCCGAGCTGAACATGCTGATCGCACCCAGATCGTGCAGCACGTCTTCGGCAGCAATGGTTTCCCGGCGGATGCGGCTTTCTGCAAAGGCCAGGTCTTCGGGGATGGATGCGTCCAGATGGTGACAAACCATGAGCATGTCCACATGCTCGTCCAGCGTGTTCACCGTGTACGGCATGGTGGGGTTGGTGGAGCTGGGCAAAAAGTTGGCTTCACCCACCACGCGCAAGATGTCGGGCGCATGGCCACCGCCTGCGCCTTCGGTGTGAAAAGCGCAAAGCGTGCGGCCCTTGGTGGCCGCGATGGTGTTCTCGACAAAGCCGGATTCGTTGAGCGTGTCGGAGTGGATGGCCACCTGCACATCCAGTTCTTCAGCCACGTCCAGGCAGTTGCTGATGGCCGATGGTGTGGTGCCCCAGTCTTCGTGCAGCTTCAAACCAATGGCCCCCGCTTGCACCTGCTCACGCAAAGGCTCGGGCAGGCTGGCGTTGCCCTTGCCCATGAAACCCAGGTTCATTGGGAACGCGTCAGCTGCCTGCAGCATGCGCTCCATGTGCCAGGCGCCCGGTGTGCAGGTGGTGGCAAAGGTGCCGGTGGCAGGTCCCGTGCCGCCACCGAACATGGTGGTCACGCCGCTGGCCAAGGCTTCTTCAATCTGCTGTGGGCAGATGAAGTGGATGTGGGTGTCGATAGCGCCCGCAGTGACAATGTTGCCCTCGCAGCTGATCACCTCGGTGCCTGGGCCAATGATGATGTCAATGCCAGGTTGAGTGTCCGGGTTGCCGCTTTTGCCGATGGCCACGATGCGGCCTGCTTTCAGGCCAATGTCGGCTTTGACAATGCCCCAGTGGTCGATGATCAGCGCGTTGGTCATCACCGTGTCCACCGCGCCTTCATGCCGAGTGCGCTGCGACTGCGACATGCCGTCGCGAATCGTCTTGCCACCGCCAAACTTGGCTTCTTCGCCATAGCTGCCAGCGCGCAGGGTGTAGTCCTGCTCCACTTCGATGATCAAATCCGTGTCGGCCAGGCGAACGCGGTCACCCACGGTAGGGCCGTACATCTCGGCATAGGCTCGTTTGTTGATGGTTGCCATGGTCAGATTTTTCCTTTGACACTTGCGTCAATCGGTTTATCGCTTGCGTCAACTCGTCCATGCACTAGGCCGCGAAAGCCATAGATCATCCGGTCGCTCCCCAAGTCCACCAATTCCACCGTGCGCTGTTGGCCGGGCTCAAATCGAACCGCTGTGCCGCTGGCAATGTTGAGCCGCATGCCGCGTGCCGCGTCGCGGTCAAAGCCCAGTGCGCCATTAGTTTCGGCAAAGTGGTAGTGCGATCCCACCTGAATCGGGCGGTCTGCCGTGTTTTGCACCACTACCGTCAGTGTGCGCCGCCCGGTGTTCAGGGCATGGTCGCCCTCGTCAGTGAACAGTTCGCCGGGTGTCATCACTTACCGCCTTTGCCCAAGTACAACGCCACGGCAATGGCCACGCCAGCCACCACAAAGCCCAAGGTGTCGGTCGCATGCCAATGCGTGCCAGCAAGTCCATGGCCCTCATGGGCGAAAGCGGGGGCAGCGAATGCGCTGACGGCTGCAAAGCAGGAGATTGCTCTTGTTTTCATAGCTAACTTATGAGGTGGGTTATGCCGAAACAGGCGGAAAATTTTCAAATTTGGCTTAAACGATGGGCTGGTGCACGGTCACGAGCTTGGTGCCGTCAGGGAAGGTTGCTTCCACCTGAATGTCCGGGATCATCTCGGCGATGCCGTCCATCACATCGGCGCGGGTCAGCACGCTGCGGCCTTCGCTCATGAGTTGCGCCACACTCTTGCCGTCGCGCGCGCCTTCCATCACCGCCGCACTGATCAGCGCCATGGCTTCGGGGTAATTGAGCTTCAAGCCACGCGCCTTGCGGCGCTCAGCCAGCAGGGCAGCCGTGAAGATCAGCAACTTGTCTTTTTCGCGGGGGGTCAGTTCCATGGGGTGTGCTTTTTGAAGGTGCTCGCGGAATTATGTTGCAAGGGTCGTGCCTGAATTTTGTTCTTCTTACAGGGCTTGATTTATTCGTTGAGTGCGGTGGGGCAGAGCGGGCTGGGCAACTGACTGCGCTCGTGTCCCCCAGGCCTCGCGGCCTTTCCTCCTTTACCTCGCTCCGCCAGTTACCCAACCCACTCTTTTGCGAGCGACCGTGGGTTTCGTACAAAACAACCGAAGACGTTGATGGATCAGATCGATGGAGGCGTCTGCGTATGGTCGTTCGTGCTTCAGTGGTTGAACTAGGCGCCCTACCTTGGACCGTAAATGCTGTCAAACGGTTCGAAGCCAATAAATAGAAAATTCGGAAAAGGAACTTTTGCTCTTGATTCTTCGACGAGTCTTTTACATCGATATATCTTCTTCAGTGTCTGACCAGTCAAGAAATTGCCTGACCAATGGGTGCGACTATCGCCGACACCTTCGTCGCAAGCAGAATATTGGACATAGTTATATTCTCTGCCGGACACTAACCAAGTACCAGACCTAAATGCAAATTGGTATGTCTCAGTGCTATTTAGTCCGTGCCTATATTGAACCTCAAACCTGGTGTCCGATTGAAAGTTGATGGCCTCGAACATGACCTTCCTGCAGGCAGAAAGTTCGAAAAAAGGCGTGCGCCCGAGTTCTTTGATTGTTCCGTCAAGCTTCTGTAAAACGACGAACAGAACACCTTTGGTATCTTCGGATTTGCAATCATCCTGCCTCGCGAAGCCGGCAATGAGTTTCCCGTTTTTAACTTCGCGAGTTTCTGCTTGAATACTGGAGACCTGCAGTCCTATTGAGGTTATATAGCGCTGAAAGGAAACGTCATCGGTCGTGGCTGACGATATTGCGGGGAGAAATGCCAATAGAAACGTGAGTAACAAATGCATGATGGGCCCAACTCAATATGGCTAGATAACAAGCTGTTGATCGAACATAGCTTTTGTCGCCGCAAAACGGCTCACCCAAAACATCAAGTTCCCGCACCAAATCTCACTTTTCATACGTCCTCCGCGGCTAACACCTAAACAACGAACCCACATTCTGCAGCAGCTTTCCAGCGGTCGTTCACATCTCAGCGAGGGTTGCTCGATCAGGTGGGCGGGGTGCTCTGCGCAGGGAGGTAAAGGGGGAAAGGCCGCGAGGCCTGGAGGACACGTACTGCGCAGAGTACCCCGTCCGCCTGATCCCCCACCGCCGCTAAACACACAAGAACCAAATGGCACAAAACCTGCAAACAAAAGAAAGTGCACCGCATCATCCCCATCCAGCCAGAACCCAGCCTAAAGCCCACAGGCGAAGCACCTCAGCAAGTCGTCAAGGTGCGGCGCGACTACAACGCCTGGGTGGGTAGCGAGACGCTGGAAGACTACGCCCTGCGCTACACGCCGCAGCGCTTTCGCAAATGGTCGGCCTTCCGCGTGGCCAACACCGCTTTTGGTGCAGCGTCTTTCCTGGTGCTGGAAGCAGTCGGCGCGACACTCTTGGTGCAATACGGCTTCATCAACGCCTTCTGGGCCATCCTGGCCACCGGCCTGATCATCTGCCTGGCGGGTTGGCCCATCAGCCTGTACGCGGCGCGTTACGGCGTGGACATGGATTTGCTGACCCGTGGCGCGGGCTTTGGCTATATCGGCTCCACCGTCACTTCGCTGATCTACGCCAGCTTTACCTTCATCTTCTTTGCGCTAGAGGCAGCCATCATGGCCTACGCGCTGGAGCTGGCCTTGGGCGTGCCCCCGGCCTGGGGCTACCTGATCTGCGCGCTGGTGGTCATCCCCTTGGTCACACACGGCGTCTCGGCCATCAGCCGTTTGCAAATGTGGACGCAACCGCTGTGGCTCGCCCTGCTCATCGTGCCCTTTGTCTTTGTGTTCATGCACAACCCTGGGGTGTTTTCTGAATTAATGCACTACGCTGGTGAGAATGGTAAAGGTGGGCAATTCAATGTGCACATGTTTGGTGCTGCGCTGACCGTGGGCATTGCACTGATCACCCAAATGGGCGAACAGGCCGATTACCTGCGATTCATGCCTCGGCAAGACCCGGCCAAGCCGCTGCGCTGGTACGCCGCCGTGTTTGCCGGGGGCCCGGGATGGGTGCTGATGGGCGTGCCCAAGATGCTGGGCGGTGCACTGCTGGCCTACTTGGCCATTCAACATTCGGTGCCGCCGGACCGCGCGGTGGACCCGAACCAAATGTACCTGGTGGCATACGAATACGTCTTCCCCAACTACGCCTGGGCGGTGGGCGCGACAGCGCTGTTCGTCGTGGTGTCGCAACTCAAGATTAACGTGACCAACGCCTATGCGGGTTCGCTGGCCTGGTCCAACTTCTTTTCACGCCTGACACACAGTCACCCAGGGCGGGTGGTGTGGGTGGTGTTCAACACGCTCATCGCCTTCATGTTGATGGAGATGAACGTGTTTGAGGCATTGGGCGACGTGCTGGGCCTGTATGCCAATTTGGCCATCGCCTGGATCATGACCGTGGTGGCTGATCTGGTCATCAACAAGCCGCTGGGTTTGTCGCCACCAGGGATTGAGTTCAAACGTGCGCACTTGTATGACGTGAACCCGGTCGGCGTGGGGTCCATGTTGCTGGCCTCGGTGCTTTCTGTTTCAGCGCACATGGGCTTGTTTGGTGAAGGTGCGCAAGCATTTTCAGCCGTGATTGCCCTTGTGACGGCCTTCATTGCCGCGCCGCTGATCGCTTGGGGCACGGGCGGGCGCTATTACCTGGCGCGTGGGGCAGAGTCTGTTTCTGACAACGGTGTTTATCAAAGGATGGGCACCACCACCTTGCACCGCTGCGTGGTGTGCGAGCGCGAATACGAACAGCCCGATACCGCCCATTGCCCGGCCTACCAAGGGCGCATTTGCTCGCTGTGCTGCTCACTCGATGCACGCTGTGGCGATCTGTGCAAACCGCAGGCTGCGCTGGCCTACCAATGGTCGGCGGCACTGCGTTGGTTGTTGCCGCGTCGTGTGTGGCCGTACCTGGATACGGGGCTAGCGCATTTCCTCTTGCTGATGTTGGTGATTGCGCCGGTGCTGGCGGCGGCCTTTGGTTTGCTCTACCACCAAGAACTGCGCACGCTCGCAGAGGACGTGACCCAGCCGGGCTCGGTCTTGCGCTCTGGTTTTTCAAAGGCCTACCTGGCCATGCTGCTGGTGTCTGGCATCGTGGCCTGGTGGTTGGTACTGGCGCACAAAAGCCGTCAGGTGGCGCAGGAAGAATCCAACCGCCAAACGCAGGCCTTGCAGCGAGAAATTGATCTGCACCGCCAAACGGACGAGGCCCTGCAGCGTGCCCGACAGGTGGCTGAGGACGCAAGGCAAGCGGCCGATCAAGCCAACCAGGCCAAGACCCGTTACATCAGCGCCATCAGCCACGAGCTGCGCACGCCGCTGAACAGCATCCTGGGCTATGCCCAGCTGATGGGCGAGGACCCTACCATCCCCCTGCACCGCAAGCAGGCCGTGAACGTGATCAAACGTGGGGGCGAGCATTTGCTGCAATTGATTGAAGGCACGCTGGACATTGCCCGCATCGAGGCGGGCAAGCTGACGCTGGAGCCCAAGCCCATGCGCTTCTGTGATGGCATGCAGGAACTGGCCAGCATGTTCGAGTTGCAGGCGGCCGCGAAAGGCCTGCAGTTTCACTTTGATGCCCAGCCGACCTTGCCTGAGGTCGTGCGCGCCGACGAAAAACGCCTGCGGCAAATTCTGATCAACCTGCTGGCCAATGCCATCAAGTTCACCAGCAGTGGCTCGGTGACGCTCCGGGTGCGCTACGGCGCAGAAATGGCGATCATGGAGGTGCAGGACACAGGGCCAGGTCTCTCGCAGGAAGAGTTGTCGCTGATCTTCGAGCCTTTTTCGCGAGGCGCCAGCGCGAGCCCCGCGGTATCGGGTGCAGGCCTGGGCTTGACCATCTCCAACATGCTCACGTCCCTTATGGGGGGTGAGCTCAGTGCGACCAGCACGCCCGGTGCAGGGGCTGTCTTCAAGGTCAAGCTCTTCTTGCCGCAACTGAGCGCCAGTCTGGCCCCTGCATTGCCGCCATCCCCTGCGCAGGCGCGGCGCAGTTTGGCGGGGCCGCGCAGCCGGGTGCTGGTGGTGGACAACGAGGAGCCAGATCGTGAACTCCTGGTGCGGGTGCTGGAACCCCTGGGTTTTCAGGTGCGTACTGCGGCAAACGGTCATGACGCGCTGGATCTGCTGGCGGCGGGCTATGTGCCGGATGCCATCCTGATGGACTTGGCCATGCCGGGCATTGATGGCTGGGAAACCATTCGACGCTTGAAAGCCATGGGCTTGAGCCAGGTGCCTGTGGCGATCGTGTCGGCCAATGCTTTTGACAAGGGCCTAGACAACGATGTGGGCATCTTGCCAGACGACTTTGTGCTCAAGCCAGTGCGCCACAGCGAGTTACTGGATTGGTTGGAGCGTCGCATGCATTTAACTTGGCAGACCGAGGCACAGGCATCTGCATTGCCGACGCCTGAACTGGCCACGGTGGCGGATGTGCCCGCCCCAGCGCCCTTACAACTGCCGTCTGAGCCCTGGCGTTTGGCGTTGGCCGAACTCGCCAATCTGGGCTACTACCGAGGCATCCTGAATAAGTTGCAAGAGATCGAAGCCGCTGAGCCGCAATGCCATGCCTTTGTGGCGCAGATGCGCAGCTTGGCGCAGCAGTTCCAATTTGAAACCATGAGTCAGACCTTGCTGGCTTCGGAGACTTTGCCGTGAATGAATTGATGGCCGACCGGGCACACAGCGATGTTGTGTTGATCGTGGATGACGTGCCCGACAACTTGTCGGTGCTGCACGATGCCTTGGACGAATCGGGCTACACAGTGCTGGTGGCCGCCAGTGGCGAGGCAGCCTTGCAGCGCGCCGCACAGGGCTTGCCCGATATTGTGTTGCTGGACGCGATGATGCCGGGCATGGACGGCTTTGAAGTGGCTCGGCGATTGAAGGCGTCACCCCAAACCGCGCACATTCCGATTATCTTCATGACGGGCCTCACAGAAACCGAACACCTGGAAGCAGCGCTCCAGGCCGGCGGTGTGGACTACGTGACGAAGCCGATCAAAACCCGTGAGGTCATTGCCCGCATGGCCGTGCATCTGCAGGGTGCCCGGCAAGCAAGGCAGCAAACCCAGATGGCGCGGCAAGCCCGTAATGCGCTCGACGCCTTTGGCTATGCCAGCATCATGGTGCGCTTGCGTGATGGCCGTGTGGTCTGGCAAACCCCGCTGGCGCGCGACCTGTTGCATCGCTACTTTGGAGGACTGGACCCCCAAGCGCCGGTTCTGCAAGATGCGCCGGATACGGTGACTCAGTGGCTGCGCAGGCAAGTTGACTTGTTGAACGGCGCTGCGTTCATGCCGGGCACGACCGAGCCGCCACGCATGGTGGTGGAGCAGGGCGCACGGCGGCTGACCTTTCGCTTGCATGAACAGGCGGGTGACAGCGAGGGCGGCGGCGACTGGCTTTTGGTGATGCGCGAAAGCTCAGACGTGGCGGCCATCGATGCGATGAGCCTGAGCTTTAAGCTAACGGCCCGTGAGGCCGAGGTGCTTTACTGGGTGGTCAAGGGCAAGATCAACCGGGACATTGCCGATATTTTGGGCGCGAGCCCGGCCACGATCAAGAAACACCTGGAGCGGGTGTTTGCCAAGCTGGGGGTGGAGACGCGTACCGCAGCAGCGGGCATGGCCATGAACCGACTGCGGGCATTGAACCCGCAGTTTGATGCTTGAATTCTGCGTGAACTCCGCTTGATATTTGCTTGAGCGATCGGGTGCTTATTTGACCAGCAGGCTGTTGACGACTGTCAGGTCTTCCGCACGCAAGGTGCCATTGGCCTGGCGTAGCTTCAAGCCACCCACCAGCACGTCATAGCGCGCTTTGGCCAGATCGCGCTTGGTCTGGAACAACTGGCTTTGTGCATTCAGCACATCGATGTTGATGCGCACACCCACCTGGTAACCCAGCTTGTTGGCGTCCAGCGCGCTTTGGCTGGAGGTTTCAGCCGCTTCCAGCGCCTTCACTTGGCCTTGGCCAGACACCACGCCAAAGTAAGCGGTGCGGGTGCCTTGGGCCACAGCGCGTTTGGCACCTTCCAGGTCGCTGCGGGCTTTGTCTTCAAGCGCCAAGGTTTCTTTGATGCGGCCTTGCGTTGCGAACCCGGCGAACAAGGGGATGTTCAGGTTCAAACCGACCGTGCCCTGGCGAATGCGCGAACCGACCGACGACGCGCCCGAAGTGGCGGTGCCATTGTCATTGCGGGTGTAGCCGTATTGGCCGACCAGATCCAGTGTGGGCTTGTGGCCAGCCTCTGCCTTTTGCGTTTCCAATTGCGCCACATCCAGCGCAATGCGGGCTTGCTTGATGCTCGGGTGTTCGTCTTGCGACAAGGTGACCCAGCGGTCTACCTCTTCAGCCTTCAGCTCTGGCAGTTTCACTGCAGGCACCAAGGGGGCTGGCTTGGTTTCAGTCTTGCCGACCAGTTGGTCGAGTGCAATGCGCTTCACGCGTAAGTCGTTTTCTGCGGCGATTTCTTGGGCTGTGACCAAGTCAAACCTGGCTTGGGCTTCGCGGGTGTCGGTGATGGTCGATGTGCCCACCTCAAAGTTGCGCTTGGCAAAGGCCAACTGTTCAGCCACTGCAGCCTTTTGGGCTTTGACAAAGGCCAAGCTGTCTTGGGAGCCCAGCACATCAAAGTACGCTTGGCTTACACGGATCAGTAAATCCTGCTCGGCAGCTTGCAGTTGTGCATCGGCCAACTCGACCTGCTTGACACCTTGCTTGTAGCTTGCCAGGTTTGCTGGGCGGTACAGGGGTTGGCTGGCACTCACCGTGGCGCTCTTGGCACCAAAGACTCGGTCAACATTCGCGGCCGAACCACCCAAATCTGGAAAAATATTGAGTTGGGTGCGCTGCACCGAACTTGCCAGGTTGGCTGTTGGCAGCACAGCTGCACGCGCTTGCTCGGCCTTGGTCTGATTGGCGTCAAACAGATTGCGGGCTGATTGGTATGTCGCGTCATATGCGCGGGCCGATTCATACATGTCCAGCAGGCTTTGGGCGCTGGCCCACAGGGGCATGAAAGCCATCACGGCTGTGGCGATGGCGGTTGGCCGCAGGGGGATCGCAGTCCTAAGCATTCGGTGTCCTTGTATGAACGATGGGCAATGGCGTGATGGATGTCAGTAGCGCGGAATGCTGCTGTCAAGTTCGGCGGACCATGCATTGATGCCACCGGCCACATTGGCCAGGGCGGTAAATCCACTTTGCGCCAGGAAATTGGCCACCTGTTGACTGCGACCACCGTGGTGGCAGAGGCATGCAGTTGGCGTATCACGGTTCAGCTCGCTGGCGCGCGCGGGAATCGCATTCATGGGAATGTGAACCAGGGCGAAGCCTTCGGGCTTGATGCTGGCGGTTTGCAGTTCCCAGGCTTCACGCACGTCGAGCACGACAGGCGTGACACCCGAGGCGCTAGCGGATTGCAGCCAGGCAGCCAGTTGAGAGGGACGAATTTGCTGAATCATGTTGGCTCAGAACTGGAAACCGGAGGTTTCAGCAAAGTTCAGCAGACGTGGCGCATGAATGTCCCAAGGCTGACGTGTGGCGAATTGCTTGTCGCCGGTGTGCGTCACAAACGTGGCACGCATGACGGGCTCTTCACCCACGATGGCGGCCAGGCGGCCACCTACCTTGAGCTGGCCCAAGAGTTCTGGTGGCACGCTGGCCACAGAGCCACTGAGCACGATCACGTCAAAAGCGCCGAGCGCGCTTTGGTCTTTGGCACCATCTGCCTGACGAACTTCAACATTGGTGAATCCAGCGCGCTTCAGGTTAGCTTGCGTCAGTGCGACCAAGGTGGGGCTGATTTCCAGCGAGACGACCTGCTTGGCACAGCTGGCCAACATAGCAGTCAGGTAGCCAGAGCCGGCGCCAATTTCCAGCACACGCTCGTGGGGCTTAACCTGAAGCTCCTGCATCAAGCGGGCCACAACCTTGGGTTGCAGCATGGCCTGGCCTTCTGGCAGGGGCAAGGCCATGTCCACAAAGGCCAGCGCACGGTGCTCTTCCGGTACAAAGTCCTCGCGCTTTACGCGGTCCAACAACTCCAGCACGACGGGATCATGCACATCCCAGGGGCGGATTTGCTGCTCGATCATGTTGAAACGGGCTTGTGGAATGTTCAAGGCGTTCGATACGTTGGAAGGTGTGGACATGGTGAATTTCCTGAAATTTGGGCTCAACCTGAGATTTTAGGCGGCTGGGCATGTCCGCTGCCTGACATCAGCTTTCGCTTGAGCCAATTCGACAAATCGTCCATATAGCAATAGACCACTGGAACGACCACCAGCGTAAGCAATGACGAGGTAATAACGCCGCCAATCACGGCCTGGCCCATGGGCGCGCGCTGCTCAGAGCCTTCGCTCAGCGCAAAAGCCAGCGGGATCATGCCGAAGATCATGGCCAAGGTGGTCATCAGAATCGGGCGAAGACGAACTTTGGCTGCCAGCAGCAAGGCTTCTGAACGCTCCATGCCGTCTTCGCGCGCACGGATGGCAAAGTCCACCAGCAAAATCGCATTTTTGGTGACCAGGCCCATCAACATCACCACCCCGATGATCGAGAACATGGACAGGGTCGAGCCATACATCAACAGCGCCAGCACCACGCCGATCAGCGTCAGTGGCAGCGCGGTCATCAAGGCCAAAGGCTGCAAGAAGCTCTTGAACTGACTGGCCAGAATCATGTAAATGAAGATGATGGCCATGACCAATGCGGAAATCGCATAGCCAAAGGATTCGGCCATGCTCTTGGTGGAACCGCTGAACTGGTAGCGGTAGCCAGGCGGCAGGCTGATGGTTTCCATCACTTTCTTGATGTCGTTGGAGATATCTCCAGCAGAGCGGATATAGGTGTTGCCATTGATCGCCACTTCGCGGGTTAAGTCGCGGCGGTTGATCTGGTTAGCACCGGTGGACTCGACCACCGATGCCACTTGATTCAGCCGCACGATACGTGCACTGCCGTCGGCATTGGCACCCACCACAAAGGGCAAGCGCTCCAGGTCCTGCGGTGAATTGCGAGCTTCTGGCCCCAGGCGCACATTCACGTCATAAGTCTGGTCATCTGCCGCGCGCCAGTTACCCACGGTGACGCCCGCCACCAGGGTGCGCAGTTGATTGCCCAAGGTGGCAATGTTCAGACCTAAGTCGCTGGCGGCGTCGCGCCGCACGCGGACCTCAATCGTTGGCTTGTCGGGCTTGACGCTTGAATCCAGGTCGACCAGGCCAGGGATGTCTCTTATCTTGCTGCGCACCAGAATGCTCAGACGTTCCAGTTCTTTCAAGTCAGGCCCTTGTAGCGAGAACTCCACCTGCTTGTTGCCCCCCACGGAATCCAGCAAGCCGACATGGGTGACGGTGATGCCGGGCACTTGGGCCAGGCGTTGCCGCAACACGGCGGACATGGCGTCCACACTGAGTTTGCGGTCCTTGCGATCAACTAGGCGGATATAAAGGGACGCGTAAATCTTGCCCGCTGCATTGCCCGTGTTGATGGTGGTCAAGGTGTAGCGCACCTCAGGAAATTCCCGAACGATGCTTTCCACCTGACGGGCTTTGGCCTCGGTGGCTTCTAAAGACGAGCCCACAGGGGTATAGAAGTTGAGCGAGGTTTCCGAAAAATCTGCCTTGGGCACGAACTCGGTGCCCAGCAGGGGAACCATCACGATACTGGTCACAAAGACTAGGGTGGCAAGGCCAACAGTTGCCAACTTGTGAGCGAGTGACCATTTCAGGATGCTTTGGTAGCCATCAGAAAGACTGTCAGTGGCATGGTCAAACCAGCCTGTCACACGGCCAATGGTCTTGTCATAAAACGTGACCGGCGGCCCCCGTTTGCCATGGTTATCAATGCTGGGGTCGTGCCAGATGCTGGAGAGCATGGGGTCGAGTGTGAAGCTGACAAACATCGAGATCAGCACCGCCGCCACGATGGTCACCCCAAACTCGTGGAAGAACTTTCCGATGATGCCGCCCATAAAACCAATCGGCAAAAACACTGCCACGATTGACAGCGTGGTCGCCAACACAGCAAGGCCAATTTCCTGTGTGCCGTCCATGGCCGCGTCAAATGCGCTTTTACCCATCTGCACGTGGCGGACGATGTTCTCACGCACCACGATGGCGTCGTCAATCAGCAAGCCCACGCACAGGCTCAGCGCCATCAACGTGATCATGTTGATGGTGAAGCCAAACATGTTCATGAACAAAAAGGTGCCAATCAAGGCGATGGGCAGGGTCAAACCTGTGATGACCGTGGAGCGCCAAGAGTTCAGGAACAAGAACACGATCAGCACCGTCAGCGCAGCACCTTCGATCAAGGTCTCGCGCACGTTTTCAACACCAACGCGGATTGAGCGCGAGCCGTCCACGATTTGCTCTAAGCGCACGCCGGGCGGCGCCTGTTTCTTCAGCTCGGCCAAAGTCTTTTGCAGGCCATCGACCACCTGGATGGTGTTCTCGTCCTGCGACTTTTGCACCGACAGCAGCAAAGTGCGTTGTCCGTTGTACAAGGCCAGGTTTTCGATCTCTTGAGCGCCGTCGCTGACGCGGGCAATATCTTCTACATGCACCGCCACGCCGCCTTTTCGGGCGACGATGATCTTGCCAAAGTCTTCTGGCCGAGCCATACGTGCCTGAATCTGCACCACCCGGTCTTGCGCGATGGATCGGATGGCACCCAGCGGCAAGTCCTGGTTCTCGTTCTTTACGGCAGCAGCCACCTGATCAGCCGTGACGCCATTGGCTTCCATGGCTTGTGGGTTCAGGTAAATGTTGATCTCACGCTTGGTGCCGCCTACGATGGTGACAGAACCAACACCGCGCACATTTTCCAGGCGCTTTTTGAAGATTTGGTCGGCCCAGTTGGTCAGCTCAACGGCATTCGGTACCTTGCCTGTGGCGCTGGTGTCGGGTAAGACGGCCACGGACCACACAGCTTTTGATGAAGGGTCAAAGCGCAATACCCGGGGCTCTTTGACTTCTGTGCGGAAAGTAGGGCGAATGAAGGCCACTTTCTCGCGCACATCGTCCGCTGCTTTGCGGCCATCAATTTCCAGGTTGAATTCGATGATGACGACGGACTGGCCTTCGTACGAACGCGAAGTGAGCGCATTGATGCCCGCGATCGAGTTGACGCCTTCTTCCACCTTTTTGGTGACTTCGCTCTCCACAATTTCGGGGGCGGCACCGGGGTACTCGGTGGTGATGACCACAATCGGGAAGTCGATGTTCGGGAACTGATCAACTTGCAGGCGCTGGTAAGAGAACAGGCCCAGCACCACAATGGCCATCATCACCATGGTGGCGAAGACGGGGTTCTTCAGGCTAACTTGGGTAAACCACATGGTGTCAGCCTACTTTTGGGACGTCAGTTTGATGGCGGTGCCTTCTCGCAAGGGGCCAACCGAGCCGCCAAGTACGGCGTCGCCATCGGCGATCCCTTCCACGACAACAAACAAATCGTTTTGTCCCGACGCTTCGCCGCGCACGCCCAGCGTCACAGGCTTGTGTTGTACCTGGCTATTGCTGACAACCTGAACATACGGCGAAGGCTTATCGGTGCGCACCGCACTCACCGGTACGGTCAAGCCACTGGCACGACCCGTGCCGAGCTTGCCTTCTGCGTAGAGGCCTTGTCGCAAGCCCTCAGGCTTGTCGACGCTCAGGTACACCAGGACACTGCGGCTGCCCGCCTGTGTGCTGGGGTTGATGCGCGCCACGCGGGCGCTGACCTTGGTTTGACGGCCTGTTGACGCCATGCCTTCAATTTGCAGTTGCGCTGTCTGTCCCACGCGCACTGCCACGGCATCAGCAGCACTGATGCTCGCTTCTAGCTCCAGACGGCTCAGGTCAACAATCTCAAGAATGCGGGCATCAATGCCCACGCGCTCGCCCGGCTGCGACAGGCGCTGCGAGACCGTGCCTGTCAGAGGCGAACGCAGCACCGTGTCGTCCAGCGACTTGCGCGAGACATCTACCGACGCTTGTGCCGCCTTGTAGCTGGCTTGTGCAGATTCCAGGGTGGCGAGTGAAGTGTCTAGCGCGGTCTTGGAGATAAAACCTTGGTCTACCAAAGCCTTGTTGTTGTCGTACTGCCTCTGGGCTATGTCGATTTGCGCTTTGGCGGCATCGGCCTGACGCTTGGTCTGGTTGACGCGTGCTTCGTATTCCACGGTTTCAATGCGCGCCAAGACTTGACCCGCCTTGACGTTGTCGCCTTCACGCACCGTCATGCCCTGCAGTTCACCGGCCACACGGGCTTTGATCACCGCAAAGTTGGCAGCTTTCAGCGCGCCAGTCAGGGGCACACCCACGCCCAGTTCGCGCTGCGCGGCTTTGACGATGTCAGATTCCGCCAACTCCACCTGGGTTTGGGTCTTGGCCGCAGAGGCCTCGGCCACGGCGGTTTGCTGGGCCTTGCGCGTCTTCAGGGAGCGCAACACGCCCAGTGCGATGCCAGCAACGATCAGCGCAACCAGCAGCCATTTCAACCAACGCTTCATGATGTCCTCTTGACCAGTCCCTGCAGCATGATCTGCAGTTGGTTATTGATAAATTGATCGGGGTCGATGGGGGAGTTCAAACCCGTGCACATGCCCAGTGAATGCTTCCAGTTGATCAAAAAGACCATCGGTGCCATGACCCCCAGCACCGCATAGCGCATGTCCGGTACCGTGAATTCGCCCCGGTCAATGCCACGCTGCAAAATCACCTCGATCAACCTTTGCCCAGGCACGATCACCTCCTGGTGATAGAACTCGGCCAATTCAGGAAAATTGCTCGCCTCCGACATGATCAGCTTGGAGATGCCAGACGCTTTGGTGGCCCCCAGGTGCTTCCACCATTCGTTCATCGCGTAACGCAGCATGTCCGATGTGCTGCCGTCAAAGCCATTGATTTCCAACGACCAAGCCTCAAAACGGCCCACCAGGGTTTCGCGCACCACGGCTTTGAAGAGTTCTTCTTTGCTGTGGAAGTACAAAAACAGCGTGCCCTTAGACACCCCGGCGCGCGCTGCCACCTCTTCGGCACGGGTCGCGGCAAAGCCCTTCTCCACAAACAGGTCTAACGCAGCCGCCAGCAATTCGCCCGGGCGAGCTTCTTTGCGCCGGGCACGCTTGGCCTGAACTTCGTCGTGGAGGGGGGTATCTTGCGAAGGCATATTTAATGACTGACTGGTTAGTAATGTAACCAATACCACGCCAGATCGTCAAGGCATTGGGATTTGCTGCGGTACTCAGGGAGAGGCGCAGATACGGCCTTAGACGTGACAGGGTTTGTCCTCATGATCGCTTAAATGTTTAAGCATAAACTATTTACTAATAAAGATGTGCCGCAATGCAGGCATTGAAGCCTTCGCGCAAAAGGAAGTCACATGAAGATCGTTTGTATTGGTGGTGGTGCTGCGGGCTTGTACTTTGGCCTGCTGATGAAGCAGCTCGATCCTGCGCACGACATCACTGTTGTGGAGCGCAACAAGGCTTACGACACCTTCGGCTGGGGTGTTGTGTTCTCGGATGCCACCATGGACAACATGCGTGAGTGGGACGGTGAATCCGCAGACGAGATTCAAAAAGCCTTTAACCACTGGGACGACATCGAACTCTTGTTCAAAGGGCGAACCATCCGCTCGGGAGGGCATGGTTTTGTGGGGATTGGCCGCAAAAAGCTGCTCAATATCCTGCAGGCACGCTGCGAGCGCTTAGGCGTGAAGCTGGTGTTTGAAACGGATGTGGATTCAGACGCCGAGTTCGCCGACGCAGACCTGATCATCGCCAGTGACGGCATCAATTCCAAGATCCGCACCCAATACCAGAACGTCTTTAAGCCCGATATCGTGACCCGGCCTAACCGCTACATCTGGCTGGGCACCCACAAACAGTACGACGCTTTCACCTTTGACTTTGTGAAGACCGAGCACGGCTGGTTTCAGGCGCACATTTACAAATTTGACGAACAAACGACGACCTTCATCGTCGAATGCCCGGAGCATGTCTTTTTGGCCCACGGGCTGGATCAGGCCGATCAAGCGCAATCGATCGCCTTTTGCGAAAAAATCTTTGCCGACAACCTGCAGGGCGCCAAGCTGATGACCAATGCGCGCCATTTGCGCGGCTCGGCTTGGCTTAACTTCCAGCGCGTGGTGTGCGAGCAGTGGTGGCTGAAGAACGCCAATGGCAGCCATGTGGTGTTGATGGGGGACGCGGTGCACACGGCGCACTTTGCCATTGGCTCAGGCACCAAGTTGGCCATTGAGGATGCGATAGAGCTCACGCGCCAATTCAAGCTATTGGGCGACAGCCCTGACAAAATTGGCGAGGTCTTGACGACTTACCAAGAGCTGCGCCGCATTGAAACCCTGCGCCTGCAAAACGCAGCCTGGAATGCGATGGAGTGGTTCGAGGTCTGCGGTAAGCGCTACTGCGACCAGCTCGAGCCAGAGCAGTTCATGTATTCCATGCTGACCCGCAGCCAACGCATCAGCCATGAGAATTTGCGCCTGCGCGATGCCAACTGGCTGGGCGGCTATGAGCGCTGGTTTGCTGAGAGAGCGGGCGTAAAGCAGTTTCCTGGGGAAGGACCCACGCCGCCCATGTTCACGTCTTACACGCTGCGCGGAGTCACGCTGAAGAACCGTGTGGTGGTGTCCCCGATGGCGCAGTATTCTGCTGTGGATGGCCTGCCGGGCGACTACCACTTGGTGCACCTGGGCGCACGTGCCATGGGGGGCGCGGGCTTGGTTTTTGCCGAGATGATCTGCGTGAGTGCTGAAGGGCGCATTACGCCGGGCTGCCCTGGCTTGTATGCGCCTGAGCATCAGCTTGCCTGGAAGCGCATCGTGGATTGGATTCACACCCATAGCGACGCCAAATTTGCGGTGCAGCTAGGGCACGCAGGTGCCAAGGCATCAACGCGCGTGGCCTGGGAGGGAACGGATCAGCCATTGGCAAATGGAAACTGGCCCATCGTCTCGGCCTCGCCCCAGCAATATCTGGAGGGCGTAAGCCAGGTCTCACGCGAGATGAGCCGCCAAGACATGGATGAGGTCAAGGCGCAGTTTGTGGCGTCTACTCAGGCCGCCGCTGCGATCCATGCTGACTGGCTTGAATTGCATTGCGCCCACGGCTATTTGTTGTCCAGCTTCATTTCACCCCTGACCAATCAACGCAGTGACGAATATGGCGGCACGCTGGCCAACCGCCTGCGCTACCCCTTGGAAGTTTTTGCAGCAGTGCGGGCCACTTGGCCTGCGGATAAGCCCATGTCGGTGCGTATTTCGGCGCACGACTGGGTGGAGGGCGGCATCACACCAGACGATGCTGTTGAAATTGCCAAGGCCTTCAAAGCCGCAGGTGCCGACATGATCGATTGCTCCTCTGGCCAAGTCAGCAAAAAGGAAAAGCCGGTCTATGGCCGCATGTTCCAGACGCCCTTTGCCGACCGCATACGTCAAGAGGCTGGCATCCCCACCATCGCGGTGGGCGCCATCAGCGAAGCCGACCATGCCAACAGCATTCTTGCCGCTGGGCGCGCCGACCTGTGCGCAGTGGCGCGACCCCATCTGGCCAACCCTGCCTGGACGCTGACCGAGGCCGCCAAGATTGGCTACCAGATGGTGAGCTGGCCCAAGCAATACCGATCCGCCAAAACCCAAATGGAAGCCAACTTTGCGCGCGAAAGAGCCCAAAGCAATGCACCAACCGCCAAGGCCTGAGGCATGCCTCCGACCACGAATAAGGATTTCTCTGAATGACCCATGCACTAATTGATCCTAGCCTGCTGGCAGGCAACCGCAAACCCTTGGCGGCTTATCAGGCGACTCACTTTTTGTGGGAAGTCAAACAGGGCGTTGGCACCATCACGCTGAATCGCCCAGACCGCAAGAACCCGCTGACCTTCGACAGCTATGCCGAACTGCGTGACCTGTTTCATGCACTGAAGTGGGCTGATGATGTCAAGTCCATCGTGGTCTACGGTGCGGGCGGCAACTTTTGTTCGGGCGGCGATGTGCATGAAATCATTGGTCCACTCATTGCCCTGAAAGCCCCGGAACTATTGATGTTCACCCGCATGACGGGTGAGCTGGTCAAGAACATGCGGTCTTGCCCGCAACCTATCGTGGCGGCGATAGACGGCGTGTGCGCAGGGGCCGGAGCCATCGTGGCCATGTCGTCCGACTTGCGATTTGGCACCGCGCGCAGCAAAACGGCTTTCCTGTTCAACCGAGTTGGCTTGGCTGGCTGCGACATGGGTGCCTGTGCCATGCTGCCGCGCATCATTGGCCAGGGGCGCGCCAGCGAACTCCTTTACACCGGGCGCAGCCTGGGTGGTGAAGAGGGTGAGCGTTGGGGATTTTTTAACCGTCTGGTCGCCCCCGAAGAGGTCTTGTCACAAGCCCAAGCCATGGCAGCAGAGCTGGCGGCTGGCCCCAGTTTTGCCAATGGCATCACCAAAACCATGCTGCACCAGGAATGGGCCATGACGATTGAGCAGGCGATTGAGTCCGAAGCCCAGGCGCAAGCGATTTGCATGCTCACAGAAGATTTCTCGCGGGCCTATCACGCCTTTGTCGCCAAACAAAAACCAGTGTTTCAGGGGAATTGACATGGCAGACCAGTCCTACCTTCAATGGCCGTTTTTTGATGACAAACATGGTGAACTGGCCAAGGCGCTGGACGTTTGGGCAGCGCAGCACATTTCGGATCACCACGGTGCAGATGTCGACGCAGAATGCCGAGCCCTGGTTCGGTCGCTGGGGCAGGCGGGATGGCTGCGGCACGCCGTAGGCGGCAAAAATGTGGGTGGCGTTGCCGACACCATTGATACACGCGCCATTTGCCTCATCCGGGAAACTTTGGCGCGCCACAGCGGGCTGGCTGACTTTGCCTTTGCCATGCAAGGCCTAGGCTCAGGTGCGATCTCGCTACATGGCACGCCAGCGCAGCGTCAAAAATACCTGAGCCGCGTGGCAAGCGGCCAAGCCATCTCTGCCTTTGCCTTGTCCGAGCCCGACGCGGGCTCGGACGTTGCTGCCATGGCCTGCGCTGCTCGGGAGGACGGCGACAGCTATGTGCTCGACGGCGAAAAGACCTGGATTTCCAACGGTGGCATTGCCGACTTTTACGTGGTGTTTGCCCGCACGGGCGAGTCCCCCGGGGCACGCGGCATCTCAGCCTTCATTGTGGACGCCGATACGCCGGGATTTGAGATTGCCGAGCGCATCAACGTGATCGCGCCTCACCCCTTGGCTCGCCTGAAATTCAACGGCTGTCGCATCTCGGCCAGCCAACGCATTGGCGCGGCAGGTGAAGGCTTCAAGGTGGCCATGCGCACGCTGGACGTGTTTCGCACCTCTGTGGCGGCCGCGTCACTGGGCTTTGCCCGGCGCGCCATGGATGAAGCACTGCACCGCGCCACCACACGCAAGATGTTCAACGGCGTGCTGGCAGACTTTCAGTTGACCCAAGCCAAGCTGGCCCAGATGGCAACCGCCATCGACAGTGCGGCCTTGCTGACCTACCGCGCGGCGTGGCTGCGCGACCAGGGGCAAAACGTGACACGCGAGGCGGCCATGGCCAAGATGACCGCCACCGAAAACGCGCAGCAGGTGATTGACGCGGCAGTCCAGATGTGGGGCGGCATGGGTGTGGTGAGCGATGTGCCGGTAGAGCGGCTTTACCGCGAAATTCGGGCCCTGCGCATTTACGAAGGGGCAACCGAGGTTCAGCAACTGATCATCGCGCGCGATCTGCTGCGCGAAGCCCGCGAAAAATCCGAGAGTGCTTGAAAGGAATGACCATGGCCTACAGCGCACATGTTGACACCTTTGCTCGCGACAACTTGCCGCCGCCCGATCAACAGCCGCAATACCTGTTTGATTTACCCGAACTTCAGTTCCCGCTCAAACTCAATTGCGCTACCGAATTGCTGGACAAAGCCGTTGCGCAAGGGCGTGGCGAGCGAATTTTCATCCGTTCGCCAGGGCTAAGCTGGTCCTATTCAGATTTACTGGCTAAGTCCAACCGGATCGCCAATGTGCTGGTGCACGACATGGGCGTCCAGCCGGGCAACCGGGTGCTGCTGCGAGCACCCAATAACGCGATGCTGGTCGCCTGCTGGTTTGCCGTGATGAAGGTGGGGGCCATCGCCGTGGCCACCATGCCGCTGCTGCGCGCCAAAGAACTGAAAGCCATTGTTGACATTGGCCAAGTCACCCATGCTTTGTGCGACGCCGCCTTGTTTGAAGAGATGAAGCTCACCGCGCTCGAAGTGCCGGGTCTGCGCCACCTGCGGCACTTCAACTACGAGGGGCCAGACAGTCTTGAGTCCGCCATGGAGCGAGCATCGCCCCACTTTGTGAATGTAGAAACTGCGGCGGACGATACCTGCATTCTGGGCTTCACATCGGGCACCACAGGGGTGCCCAAAGCCACCATGCATTTCCACCGCGACGTGATGGCGGTGTGCCAATGCTGGCCACCTCATGTGCTGCGGCCGACAGCGGACGATGTCTTCATTGGCAGCCCACCCTTGGCCTTTACTTTTGGCCTAGGGGGCTTGGTGTTGTTTCCCATGTCGGTGGGGGCATCCACGGTGTTGCTGGAAAAAGCCAGTCCGCCACAGTTGCTGGATGCGATCAAGGAATTCGGTGCAACCGTGCTGTTCACCGCGCCCACGTCTTACCGTACGCTGGCGGCACGCGGCACTGAGTTGCGGCGCACCCCGCTTCGCAAATGCGTGTCGGCGGGCGAGGCATTGCCGTCGTCCACCCGGGCGCTCTGGAAAGAAGCCACTGGCATTGAACTGATTGATGGCATTGGCGCGACTGAGCTGCTGCACATTTTTATCTCGCACGACGAAGCGCATGCCCGGCCAGGCGCCACGGGCAAACCCGTGCCAGGATATCGCGCCAAGGTGGTGGATGACGCGGGACACGAGCTCCCACCGGGAACGGTGGGCAAACTGGCGGTGCAAGGCCCCACAGGCTGCCGCTACTTGGCCGATGCCAGGCAGCGCAGCTATGTGCGCGAAGGCTGGAACATCACGGGCGACGCCTACCTCATGGATGCGGACGGCTACTTCTTCTACCAGGCCCGTACCGACGACATGATCATCTCTGCAGGCTACAACATTGCCGCGCCTGAGGTAGAGGATGCCTTGATGCTGAACCCGTCAGTGGCTGAATGCGCAGTGATAGGCGTGGATGACGCAGAGCGAGGCCAGATCGTCAAAGCCTTTGTGGTGCTCCGCCCCGGCCAAGTGGGTGACGCAGCCATGGTTAAGACCTTGCAAGACTTTGTCAAAAGCACAGTCGCACCCTACAAGTACCCACGTGTCATTGACTTCATCGACAAGCTCCCGCGTACCCAAACCGGCAAGCTGCAGCGCTTCAAGCTGCATGAGTCTCAGGGGCATTGAAAAATCTATCTGAAAGTAAGCCATGCAAACACTTCTTCCCCCCGGATGGCCCCGTCCCAGAGGCTACGCAAACGGTGTCACCGCCAGAGGCCGCATGATTTTTGTCGCAGGCATGATTGGCTGGGACGCACAGGGCGTCTTCCATACCGACGACTTGGCGGGCCAAGTGCGTCAGGCCTTGCAAAACGTGGTGGATGTTTTGACGGCAGGCGGGGGTAAGCCCGAGCATATCGTTCGCATGACCTGGTACGTGACCAACAAGGCCGAATACATTGCGGCCTACCCCGAAATTGGCAAAGCGTTTCGGGAACTGATTGGCAGCTTCAATGCAGCCATGACAGCGGTAGAAGTGACGGCGCTGGTAGAAGACCGGGCCAAAGTGGAAATCGAGGTTACCGCTGTGGTGCCTGACTAAGCGCTTGCTGCTTGATGCTCAGGCTTTGCCCTTTGACCTTGTGCAGCAGTTGGTAAAGGTTAGCGATTTCGCTCTTGTCGAGGGTGCCAAATGCCTCCACGATCCAGCTTTCATGCTGAATCGCCATGGCATCAAAAAGCTTGCGCCCCTTAGGGGTCAGCTTGATGCGAAAAGCGCGTCTGTCAGTGGGGACCGGCACACGTTCCACCAGACCGTCGGAGACCAGTTGATCCGTGGTCCCTGTGATGTTGCCGCCTGTCACCATTAATCGACGTGACAACTCATTCATCTTAAGTCCCTCTGGCGCACGGTCAAGCTGAGACAGCAGATCAAAGCGGGGCAGTGTAGTTTCGAACTGGTCGCGCAAAAGACCGCGTACCCGCGTTTCGATCAGCTGGGTACAGGTCAGCATCCGCAGCCACAGGCGCAGTTCTTCCGGGTGCTCGGCGGCGGTGGTGCCTGTCAGTCGTGCTTCTTTGTCCATGCCGAATTTTAGGGTTGGATGGGTCGAACGCGAATCATTCTGTGGCGGGGACGCCCACATGCTGAAGCCGCAAGGGCGTCAGGGCTTTGGCGTCGGCACGGCCAATGCGTTCACGGATCAAATCAATGGACGAGCGCAGACCATAGAACGCGTCCGAATTGATCACGGGCAGGTTTTCTTGGTGAACGCCGTCCTCGATGATGTCCAGTTGCTTGATGAGTTCGTCCCGCTGCGTCGTGGTCAGTTCTGGCAATTGGTGCAAGCCGTGTTCCAACACGCGCAGTTCGCGGTACCAGCGGTTGACACGGCGCTTGATGCGCGCGGCGTACAAGGTGGGCACAAACTGCACCACCGGGATCAGCACTGCCAGCACCGGAATCAACAGGATCAGCAAGCGTTCCACCAGGTTGGCCAGCCAGAAGGGCATGTAGCGCTGAAAAAATGGTTTGTTGCCCGCATAAAAGCGTTTGGCTTCGTCTGCCAGTTCAATGTCTTGGCCTCGGCTGGAGGGGTATTCCCCTAGAGTCTGAAACAAGCCATGTGCGCCTTGCAGCTTTTGCGCCGTGTCCAGCAGCAGGTACATCAGCGCGGGATGCAAATCTTGGCGCACCACCAAATTGACCGTGGTGGCCACCATGTCCGTTTCTTGTGGGGGAAGGTTGAGCGCCAAATCGAGCGTACCTTTGGGCAAAGTGACTTTGCTTAAATAGGGGTACAAGCGTGTCAGCGCCGCAGCTTGGTCAAAATGCATCAGGCGTAAATCAGGCGCGTGGCGCAACGGCGTCACCGCGATGGAATCCACAGCCGAATTGACAAACACCACATCCAATTGGCCGCGCAGCAGCGATAGCGCTGCCAGATCCGGGCTGAATTCATAAATCTTGGCTTGCTCAGGTCCAATGCCGCTGGCGCGCAGCAATTCTGTGGCCAAGGCGTGTGTGCCGCTGCCGAAGGTGCCTACGCCAATGCGCAAACCTGCCAGTTCGGACAGTCGGGTCAGGGGCTTGTCAGAGCGGTAAAACACCCACAGCGGCTCGATGGTCAAACTGCCAAGTGACACCAAGGGGGCGGCTTCGGCCGGGCGTGCCACGGGTGTGTTGCTGGCCATGCCGCCCTGCACAATGCCCGCATCCACGCCGCTGGCTGGGTCGCGCAGGCGTGCCAGATTTTGCGACGCGCCAACAGAGGCCTGGAGCTTGAGCGTGACCCCACTCTTCTCAATCTCTTGTGCAAATTGCCTGCCCAGCACGCCGTACGGACTGATGGTGCTGCCCGAGCTCATGGTCATCTGGCGGGGCGGCGAAGGCTTCATGTAGCACAGCGCGGCTGTGATGGCGGCTATCACGATCAGCAACGCTGGGATGCCCACGATGGCGACTTCGCGCCAAACCAGGTGGCGGTGTTTAAAGCCGCTCATGGCGTGTTCCCCAGTTGGCTTTTCTGTTGGCTCATCTGTTTGCTCATCAGTATCCCCAGCCATTCCCGTATCACGGTCCGGTTGTTCAAAACGCCGTCGTTGGATGGCAGCCATTCCAGCAACTCACGCGATTCCGGTTGAATGAATCCCATGGGCGCGGGGGTTACCGTGAACCCTGCGGCCTCAAAAGCGGCTACAGAGCGCGGCATGTGCCAGCTGTGGGTAACCAGCGCGATGCGGTCTACCCCGTCTTTCTTAAGAATTTTCCGTGTCAAGACCGCGCTTTCGGCAGTGTCCCGCGCCTGGTCTTCCGCCCAGCGCAGGTTTAGTCCAAACTCTTTGAACGCTTGCTCTGCGCCACTGGCCTCAGTGGCCGTCAGTGTGCCCGCGCTGGCCCAGCCTACACCGCCACTGAAGGCCAGCGGCATCCCGGTTTGCCGTGCCAGCCATGCACCGTATCGCACCCGCACCAGACTGGGCGCGTTGAGCTGCGGCGCGCCGTACTCTGGCGATGTGCGTTGCATGCCGCCCCCCAACACGACGATGGCTTGAATCGCCTGCGACTTTATTTGTGCAGCGCTGACAGGCGCAACGGTGGGCAACAAAACTTTGGACAAAAACACAGCGGTGGCGTTGCAGCTCAAGGCCCAGGTGCCCAGCAGCCCCAGCCACAGTATCAAACGGCCCAGCACGCTGCGGTAGCCCAGCAGCAGCGGCCCAAGCAGTGTGAGCAACAAAACAGATGCGGGCGGCAAAGCGAGCGCGGTAAGGGCGGGTTTGAAATCTTCCAATGACATGGCTGTCAAGTCTAATTGCTATCAAAATAGAAGCTAACTATGAGGCGGGTATTGCCGTAAGCAATGATTTTGAGCCATTAGATACACTAGAACCCTCTGCTAAACAGCCTCGAACCCCGACATGGACATTTTTGCACTGGCGATTCTGATCGCGCTCGGCACCTATGCGCTACGCGCCAAAGACCAGCGCCGGCGCATTGCTTTATTGGGCAGCCATTTGCGGCAGTACCAAGTCGAAAAGCTGATGGAACAGTTGGCCGATGGTTACCTGCGCGCCTTGGGGGAGGCAGACCCGGAGCGCCGCACCCAAGTCTGGAACCTGCTCGCCAGCACAGAAGAAGTGCTAGACGAGCAGTTTCAATCGTTTGCCGCCAGCTTTGCCAAAGAACCCGAATTGGCCACCCGCATCAGCAAGCTGCCTTTTCCGTATGCCGATCAGGTCTTGCCGCAGACCAGTTTTGACATGCGCAAAGTGCTGGCCATTCATGCCCATGGTATTCACCGCTTGGCGGGGGCTCATGCAGATGTGTCTGCCAAAAGCAAGGCCTACATGTTGTCAGCTGAGATGTTTTTGATGCAGCACACCTGCCACTGGTTTTGCAAATCCAAAGCGGTGGCGTCGGCGCGCCTGCAATTGCGCCATCAAACCAGCTACCAACAGGTGTTGGCAGCGGTGTCGCCCGAGACGCGCCAAGCCTATCAGCGCTTAGTCACGCCTTCGGTGCTGTCCTAGCTTGACGGTGGCTAGAACTTAAAACTCATCCTTGACCACTGTCAGGCCAAGTGCATCCCAGTCCAGCATGCCGCCCCGGTAGTAATGGATCTTCTCGGCGGGAAAGCCATCGCGGGTCATGGCGCGGATCGCCATCGGGCTTTGGGGGCAAACAGGACCATTGCAAAACGCGTATACCTTTTTGGCGGCCTGGCAGTTCCAGGCGGTGCCGTTCTTGGTGCATCCCAGTTCATTCATGCGAGCAGCAACTTCGGTATAGGGAATGCCAATCGAGCCAGGAATCGTGCCTTTGACGCGGTCATTGGTGTCGCGCATGTCGACGACCAGCGAGCTCCGGTCACTGAGTGCCTGAAGGATTTCGATCTCGCCAACGGGAATCACTCCCGGCACGGGCACCAGCGGCTGCAAGGTGCCGCCGTTCTTGGCGCAAGCCGTCATGGTGCGGGTGATCTCGATCGCGCCTTTGGTGGCCTGCACCGTGACGGACTTTTGGTTGTCGAAAATATTGAGCGGCGTACCGACGGGAACGACGGCGGCCTGCCCAAAGGCAAGCGTGGTGGCGCAAACGCCAAAAAGCCAAACAGCTAACTTTTTCATGCAAAGCTCCAAGATTAAATCAGGAAATGCAAATATAAGTTAAAGATGATTTAATTGCTTGCGCTGGACTGACAAACCCCATAGGGACATTCCCCAAGGGGTGGCCGTAGCCGCTAAGCGTCTCGGGTATCGGGCGAGCAACTGTCTCCCTGGCGACCGTCTTGCCGTTCAGGCCGCCAGGGCTTGCGGGGCTGCATGAGTCTGGCGAAATGAAAAAGGAGAGATGTTGGCGGTTGCCTCAACCGTGGCGCGATGAAACGCATACAGCTTGCTTTGCATCAGGCCGCCATGTTCACGCAACTGCGACAAGTCGTAGTCGTCGAAGAAATAGGCTTCCTCCAATTTATCCGACATTCTGGCGCCAAGCTTGACCCGGCGAAATCCTGAAACCCACTTGTTGAAATGCCTGGCTTTGATGTCGCTGTCTCCCCAGGCATGTGTGACTTGGTGGCGGGTATCTGCGCAGATGCGCTGATAGGTGTGGTTCACAACTGAACTGTCGCCTTCCAGCACCTGAAAAAACTGTGTCCCGGCGCACATGATCAGGCCTGTGATGCCTTTGCTCCTATTCTTGAGACGCGCCGTGTGGAATATCTCGGAAAGATCAGCACTGCTTTCGTCCATCAGCGTGCTTTGAAAGATCAATTGAATCAGTGCCATAAGTGCCCCCATCGGGCGGAATGCCCCAATGTCAGGCGCTGATGCTATTGTTTTTGATGGATTTCGGGGTGTGACTTATTAACAATTGCACACAAACTCACCTGTTCATGGGAGGCCGCAACCCCAGTGCTGATCGCATAGGGTTGCCGATTCACTCAATAAAACGCCTGCAGACCCGTCTGCGCGCGGCCCAAAATCAGCGCGTGCACGTCGTGCGTGCCTTCATAGGTGTTGACAGTTTCCAGGTTGATCATGTGGCGGATCACGTGGTATTCGTCGTGGATGCCGTTGCCGCCGTGCATGTCGCGGGCCAGGCGGGCAATGTCGAGCGACTTGCCGCAACTGTTGCGTTTGATCAGGCTGATCATCTCTGGCACAGCCTTGCCTTCGTCCATCAGGCGACCTACGCGCAGGCAGCCTTGCAGGCCCAGGGCGATTTCGGTTTGCATATCGGCCAACTTCTTCTGGATCAACTGGTTTTGTGCGAGTGGGCGGCCAAATTGCTGGCGGTCCAGCGTGTATTGGCGGGCACGGTGCCAGCAGTCTTCTGCCGCGCCGAGTGCGCCCCAAGCAATGCCGTAGCGGGCTTTGTTGAGGCAACCAAACGGGCCCTTCAAGCCTGACACATTGGGCAGCATGTTTTCTTCAGGCACAAACACATCGTCCATCACGATCTCGCCGGTGATGCTGGCGCGCAGGCTCATCTTGCCTTCGATCTTGGGCGCGGTCAGGCCCTTCATGCCTTTTTCGAGGATGAAGCCACGGATCGCGCTTTGACCATTGCCTTCACCTTCCAGCTTGGCCCAGACCACCATCACATCGGCAATCGGCGCATTGGTGATCCACATCTTGGCGCCCTTCATGATGAAGCCACCGTCCACAGGCTTCGCGCGGGTGATCATGCTGGCAGGGTCGCTGCCGTGGTTGGGTTCGGTCAAGCCAAAGCAGCCCACCCATTCACCGGTGGCCAGCTTGGGCAGGTACTTTTGGCGCTGAGCTTCGCTGCCATATTCGTTAATGGGGTGCATCACCAGAGACGACTGCACGCTAATAGCGCTGCGGTAGCCGCTGTCTACGCGTTCAACTTCGCGGGCGATCAAGCCATAGGCCACGTAGGACAGGCCTGCGCAGCCATAGCCGTCGATGGTGGAGCCCAGAAAGCCCATGGCACCGGCTTCGTTCATGATCTCGCGGTCAAACTTTTCATGACGTGCAGCCATCAGCACGCGGGGCTGAAGCTTTTCCTGACAGAAGGTGTGGGCGGCCTCGACGATGGCGCGCTCGTCGTCGCTGAGTTGTTCGCTCAGCATGAAGGGGTCTTGCCAGTTGAATGTAGGTTTCATGTTCGGTTTCTCCTTGAATAGTGGTGAAAGTTTGGGAAAGAGTTTAAGGGCTGAGTTTGAGAAAGGTGCTGACCGGGTAAGCCTCAGTCGGGTGGTGGCTTGCGGTAAGTAGCTGGTGTGCGGCTGAGCTTGATGGGCGAACCCAGTCCGGTGTAGTTGTCGCCAATTTTGACGACCATTTCTCGGTGCGCAGTGTGGGGGTGCTCCAGTGCCTGCTGCACATTCAGCACCGGCGCGCACGGTACGCCGATGTCCATCAGGGCTTGGGCCAAGGCGTTTCCCTCTAGCGACGCAAAATGGGCTTCCAGACTGGCGCGCAAAGGTGCGCGGTTGACTGAACGCCCCCCCGCTGTGGCGTAGCGCTCGTCAGCGGCCAGGCCTGGTGCGTTCAGGTGCTTGCATAAGAGCTGAAACTGCTTGTCGTTGCCGACCGCCAAAAATAGCGGGACGCTGCTGGTTTTGAAAGCGTCATAGGGGTAAATGTTGGGGTGCGCATTGCCCGTCAGGCTGGGCAGCTTGTGGCCTTCAAACCAGTTGGGTGCATGCGGGTGCAAGAGCGACAGGCCGCTGTCGTACAGGCTGGACTCGACAAATTGGCCGTGTCCACTGCGGCTGCGCTCCTGCAGTGCCAGCATGATGCCCAGTGCTGCATTCAAACCCGTCACCATGTCAATCAGGGGCAGGCCCACGCGCAAGGGCTCTCCGCCCACTTCACCATTCACGCTCATCAGGCCAGTTTGGGCCTGCAGGGCAGCGTCGTACCCTGCCAAGCCCCCGAGCGGGCCGTCGGCCCCAAAGCCGCTGACACGGCAGTACACCAGACGAGGAAAACGCTTGGCCAATTCGGCGTAGCCCATGCCCCAGCGCTCCATGGTGCCCGTCTTGAAATTCTCGATCAGTACATCGGCACCTTCCAGCAAGCCCATCAGTAACTCGCGCCCGGCGGAGGTGCTGAAGTCCAGCGTCATGCCGATCTTGTTGCGGTTCAGACCACGAAAGTAGGAGGCCACGCCGTTCTGATAAGGCGGCCCCCAGGCGCGGGTGTCATCGCCCTGGGGCGGCTCCACCTTGATCACGTCTGCGCCATGGTCGCCCAAGATTTGGCCGCAATACGGGCCGCCGAGGATGCGGGAAAGGTCGATGACTTTGAGTCCGGCCAGTGCGCCGGGGGCGTCAGACCCTTGGTTGGTTGAAGTGCTGCTTGTCATTGCTAAACCGTGGTGCGGCGTCTGTCGGTATGGGGTAGAGATGGGATTGTCACGGTCGTATATATAGTTGTCCAATATCAATTATGTGTTTGTCAATATAAAAAACATATTGCTAATGGCTCGGCAATTGCTATCGCGGTTGTGGTGGCGGAAATTGCACCGTAGGGGTGCACATGAAACCCTTTGATGAGTGAGTGCTTGCAGGGTCTCTGACATAGATCAGCCGAATTCGCATAGGATTCGCGCAGACCACGGTTTGACATCGTGCCAAACGCCACTATTACCCTTGAATCAAAGCGGGCTCAACACATGGACTACAAACAAACGGCGCTGATTCTGGTCGGTTACCAGAATGATTACTTTGCCAAGAATGGCATTCTTCGCGGCGTGGTTGAAGAGCCTGGCCGGGTGGATGACGTGCTAGAAAAGACGTTGGCATTGATCAAGCGTCTTGCGCCCACCGAGGCAAGCATTCTCTCGACCCCGATTGTGTTGACGCCAGACTACCGTGCGCTTGCAAGCCCGGTGGGCATCCTCCACACGATCAAGGAATCTGGTGCTTTTGCCGCCGGTACACCAGGTGCGCAAAACATTCCTGAATTGACCGCTTTTGGCGACCGAATTCAATACGTCAAAGGCAAGGTTGGGTTTAACGCGTTTTCAGATACCTTGCTGGACGATGTTCTCAAGGCAAAAGGCATACGACAAGTGTTGCTGGCGGGCATGGTGACATCGCTGTGCATCGACTCCACCGGCCGTGCAGCTTACGAGCGAGGCTACAGCGTGACTGTGCTGTCGGATTGCACCTCTGCACGCACGCCCATTGAACAAGCCTATTTTTGCAGCAGCGTGTTTCCGCTTTACGGCACAGTTCTGGCAAGTACCCAGGTTTAACCTGGGATGTCACCTCCCCTTAGTTCGAGCGACGACTAGCACCATTGGCTTGAATGGTCACCGGTTCACTTTTAAACGATCTGCAGGTCGTTGCGACCAACCAGTTGCTGGAGGCCTTGGTGGACAGCGAAGGGCGGATGCGCAGACGTTTGGACCTGCTGTCCGAGGTGGTTTTTGAACTGGATAAACAGGATCACGTCGTCTATTTGAATCCGGCCTGGGCCACGGTCATGGGTTCTGCTGCGGATAGCGTCATCGGGCACACGTTTAACAAGTACCTGCTCCCTGACGACCGGGCTGCTTATGCTGCCGCATTGAAGAACGCCAGTACCAAGCCCGAAGGACGCAAGACCCTCGTGCGTTTTGTTCATAACTCAGGCGGCGTGGTGTGGATGGAGCTGTCCATGGTCACCATTGGCGCAGGTTATGTCGGCACCTTGCACGACATCACGGCGCAAAAACGTATTCAAGACCAACTCGAATACATCGCGCACTATGACATCCTGACCAAGATGCCAAACCGGACGCTGCTAGCAGACCGAATTGAGCAGGCTCTTGCGAGCTGCCAAAGGCATCAGCGTCAGTTGGCCGTCGCCTTTCTGGATCTGGACGGCTTCAAGGCCATCAACGACCAGCATGGGCATGATGCTGGCGATCAACTGCTTGCCGCCATTGCCAAGCGCCTGCGTAATGCCTTGCGCGACGGGGACTCCATTGCACGCATTGGCGGTGATGAATTTGTTGTTGTCTTGGTCGATCTGGAGAGCCTTCCCCAAAGTCAGCCGGTGCTGGAGCGCTTGCTGCAGGTTGCCTCCGATCCGGTGCTCGTGGGAGACGCATGGCTGCAGGTGTCAGCAAGCATCGGTGTCACGGTTTACCCACAGGACAAGGTCGATGCCGAGCATCTGATCCGGCATGCCGATCAGGCGATGTATGTCGCCAAACAAATGGGCAAGAACAGGTACCATTTTTTCGATGTCGCGCGTGACACCGCGGTCAGAACGGCTGGTGAGACATTGGATCGTCTGCAACAGGCACTGTCACAGTCCGAGTTTGTATTGCATTACCAGCCAAAGCTCAACATGCGGACCCAGCAGGTTTTTGGCGTCGAAGCCCTGATCCGTTGGCAACATCCTAGTGAAGGCCTGCTTCAACCAGAGGCCTTCCTCCCCATTGTCGAGAACCAAGCCCTGAGTGTGCAGATTGGCGAATGGGTGATCGCGTCCGCGCTGCGCCAGTTGGCCAGCTGGACTGCGCAGGGTCTCGACATTGTGGTGAGCGTGAACGTTGGCGCGTACCAACTGGAGCAGGACAGCTTCGTCAGTCAGGTTGGCTTGCTCCTGGCGTCCTGCCCTTTACCCAAAGCGGGTGCGCTGATTTTCGAGATTCTTGAAACCAGCGCGCTGGACGACACGCAGCGCGTTTCCAGGGTGATTCGGGAATGCCAAGCTATGGGCATTGCATTTGCTCTGGATGACTTTGGAACCGGGTATTCCTCCCTCACCTACCTCAAGCGTCTACCGGCAGAGACGCTCAAGATTGACCGCAGCTTTGTGCGTGACATGTTGACTGACCGTGACGACTTGGCCATTGTTAAAGGCGTGATCGCGCTTGCCCGGGCATTTCGCCGAAAGGTGATTGCCGAGGGGGTGGAAACCACGGCACACATGGACAAGCTCAAGCGCCTGGGTTGCGACTGTGCACAAGGTTTTGGCATAGCTCGCCCTATGCCCGCAGCTGACTTTTTGCCTTGGGTCCAATCATGGGCTAAAGCCCGCGCCAGTAACTGATTGGCACGGCAAAGGCTTCAGTCCACTTTAGCGCCGGACACTTTCACCACATCACGCCAGACGGCAATTTCTCTGCGCATAAACGCCCCCAAATCGGTTGGACTGGTTTTGGTCGTTGGCTCTAGGCCCTGTGCAGCAAGATTCTGCTTAACCTCCGGCAGTTGCAAGACCTGTACAAAAGCCGCATTCAGTTTTGCAATAGCCTCGGTAGGCGTTCCGGTGGGCACGACGATGCCAAAGAATACGCTCACGTCGAAGTCTTTGAGGCCTTGCTCCATCAAGGTAGGCGTGTCGGGCAGCGCCGCAGAACGTGTCCCGGCGGTCACGCCCAGCACGCGCAATTTGCCTGCCTTGATGTGCGGCAACGCTGTCAGCACATCGGTAAACGACATGGTGACTTGGCCGCCCAATAAGTCGTTCAAAGCCGGACCCGTGCCTTTGTAGGGGATGTGCTGAATGTCGGTGCCGGTCTTTAGGTTGAACAGCACGCCCGCCAGATGCGACGAAGCGCCATTGCCGCTGGATGCGTAGCTGAGCTTGCCAGGGTTCGCCTTGGCGTAGGCCACCAGTTCGGCCATGTTCTTAGCGGGAACGTTGGGGTTGACCACCAACACATTGGGCAAGTGGCCAATCTGGATCACTGGGGAAAAACTGGTCAGCGGGTCGTAGTTAATCTTGGCATACAGGCTCTGGTTGATGGCCAGCGGGCCGCTGGTGCCAAACAGCATGACGTGACCATCCGCAGCGGCGCGGGCGACGTATTCAGCGCCAATGTTGCCACCCGCGCCTGCTTTGTTGTCCACCACCATGTTCTGACCGACGATGGGCTTGATCGCATTGGCCAGTGTGCGGGCCATGGCGTCTGTGGGGCCGCCTGGTGCAAATGGCACGACCAAGGTCAGCGGCTTACTGGGGAATCCTGACTGGGCAAATGATGGGTGCGTTAGCGCGAGGCCGCCAAGGGCCGCGAGAGCTGTTCTTCTGGTGTGCATGCTTGTCTCCGGTGTATTTTGAATGTGTGGTGTTCTTTGCGCTCAGTTGAGTAGCGTTTCAACAATGTCTGAATCAGGCATTTCGTCCACCGCCAAGGGGTCTTGCACGCCCACACGGTAGGTCAACACCAAGCGTGCCAGTTGAGCGCGATTCGGCGAGCCCAAGCGGGCGGCTTCCCACACCATCGCAATAGCGGTGGTCACGTGGTAGAGCGCCGATGCGGCGCGGCGTGCCAGGGCGTCTGCGCCTGGCTCAGCTGCCTTGGCGGCCAAGGCGCAGGCGCGCGCGAGTGCTGATTCCAAATCGGTGCGCAGACCTGTGTCCAGTGCAGCGTTCGACTCAACCAGCAGTGCGCGAAAGTGAGCTGCCAATGCGTCAAGCGAGCCCTCGCGCCGGATGGCTCTGATCACATCCAGTGCCACGATATTGCTGGTGCCTTCCCAGATCGATCCCAAATGTGCATCGCGGACCAAACGTGGGTCGCTCCATTCTTCGATGTAGCCGCAGCCGCCGCGCACTTCCATCGCATCACCGGTCACCTTGCGCGCATCGCGGCACGCGCGGAACTTGATCAGTGGGGTGAGGATGCGCACCAGGCTGTAAGCCTCTTTGTCACCCCCGTCCGCCTTGCGCAAAGCCTGCGCGGTCTGGAACACCATGGTGCGGGCCTGCTCGGCCGGGACGATCAGCTTCAGCAATTGGCGACGCATCAGCGGCATATCGATCAAATGCTTGCCAAAGGCGACACGGTTGCGGCTGATGTGCAGCGCCTCACTTACCGCGCGGCGCATCAGGCCAGCGGCGCGCACGCCATTCGACAGGCGAGAGTTGTTGACCATGTCCGCCATCTGCACAAAGCCACGCCCTTGTTCACCCACCAGCCAGGCGCGTGCACCTTCCATGCGGATCTCGCCACTGGCCATGGACCGGGTGCCGAGTTTTTCTTTCAGACGAACGATGCGGTAGGCGTTGTGCGAGCCATCGGGCAGATCGCGCGGCAGCAAGAAAAGCGACACGCCCTTCATGCCAGCGGCGCTGCCTTCCACACGCGCCAGCACCATGGCCAGCGCCGCATCGGGGTTGGAGCAAAACCATTTTTCACCGGACAGCAGCCACTGGCCCTGACGGTCGGGGTCAGGGCGCGCCATCGTGGTGGTGGCCGAAATATCTGATCCCGCGCCTTGCTCGGTCATGAACATGGCGCCTTGGGCCAAGTCGTCCAAGTTGAGCGCAGTTAGTGCGGGCAAATGCTGGGCGACCAGTTCTGGCGCGCCATATTTCTTGAGTGTGCGGGTGAGTGAATCGGTCATCGACACCGGGCAGCACAGGCCAAACTCTGCCTGCACAAACAGGTAGGTCAGCGCGTATTTGACGGTTGCTGGCATCTGCCCTTGCCAACCCAAAACATCTTGCCGGTGTGAGATGGCGGCCAGCGCAAATTCGCTGAATGCCAAACGCTCCATCTCCACATAGGCGGGATGCTTGAGGATGCGTTGGTCGTCCAGGCCACGACGGCTGCGTTGCTGCAACTCTGGTGGATTCTTGTCGGCTGTCAGCGCCAAATCGTCCAACGGGCCTCCGGCCAAGGCGCCTAACTTTTCCAACTGCGGCTGCAAATGCGCGAGTAAGTCAGCAGGCAGATACACCGACAGCAACTCGCGCAGTGCTGGGTCGCTGGTGTACAGGTTCACGCCGTGTTGGTCGGGCACCGCATCGGCGCCTGAGGGAGGCGAATAGACAGCGTCGGAACTCTTTGGAATCGGCGCAATTGGCATCAACATGGCTGGGGTCTCCTGATGGCGCATTGTTGTCGGCTTATGAATAGCTGTCCAATATTGATTATGTCTTCATCCATACAATAATCAGATTATGGAATTCAGACACCTGCGCTACTTTTTGGCCTTGGCAGAGGAACTGCACTTTGGGCGCGCGGCCAAGCGCTTGTCGATCTCGCAACCCCCTTTGAGCTTGAATATTCAGCAGCTTGAAGCGTCAGTGGGCGCACAACTGTTTGTGCGCAACAGCCGCGAGGTGCGCCTCACTGCAGCCGGGCACGCCTTTGTGCCCAAGGCGCGGGCGCTGCTGGACCAGGCCGTGGAGGCGGCTCGGCATGTGCGGGATGTGCAACAGGGGCTGGTCGGCCACCTTCACATTGGCTTTGTGGGTGCCATGCTGTACCGGGGCCTGCCGCAGATGCTGCGCCAGTTTGAGGCGGATCACCCTTCACTGCAGGTGTCGCTGCAAGAGCTGAATTCGCAAGACCAGTTGATCGCGTTGACGCAGGATCGGCTCGATCTCGGCTTTGTGCACACCACACGCGTGCCACCGCAGCTGTCGCGCATTTTGGTGGCGAGCCAGCCCTTTGTGTGCTGTTTGCCCCAGGCGCACCGCTTGGCGCCCAAGCAGTCCAAGAAGCGCAGCATCGCGCTGGCCGACCTGCAGGGCGAGCCTTTTGCCATGGTGTCCCGCGCGGTGTCGCCGGACTACCACGAGCGGCTGATTTCGCTGTGCACCGGCGCGGGCTTTCACCCCGACATCCGGTATGAGTTGCGGCATTGGCTCAGCGTGGTGTCGCTGGTGTCGCAAGGCCTGGGTGTGGCATTGGTGCCAGAGGCGCTGCAACAGTCACGCCTGCCCGACACGGTGTTCGTGCCTCTGGAGAGCGAGAGCACGCCCTACGACACCTATTGCCTGTGGAAGACCGCGCGCGACCACGCGGCGATGGATGCGTTCTTGGCAACGGTGCGCTCTGCTGCTGGCGTCGCAGCGCAGGGCTGATGAGTCAGATTGCTACATAAAATATAGCTGTATTCGCTTATGCAGTATGCCGAAAGGCAGTTTTTTGATCTGATTTATTCTTGCAGCACGCCTAAGCCATGCCGCGCCCGTGCTCGCTCGCACGCCAAGCTGCCCATCTCCAGTTCTTGACATGGTGATGGACGCCATTCGTAAATGCCGCAGGCTGCTTTGATGCCGACCTTGCCCGTGAGCGCAGCACAGCGCGCAGGCACATGATCCGTGCCACGCATGCGGCAGGTGGTGTCGGTGACGTCCACCGTCAGCCCCTCAGGCACTTTGCCGCCCTGGCTTTGGCTCTCATACACCGAAAAATCCACGGAATAGCTGGCGCAGCATGCGCCGCAGGACAGGCAGGGATGTTGAGTTGAGGACATGGAAGACGAGAAAGTGGGCCGGTGAATTGTGCTTTATTGAATGCGTGCTGGTTCTCAGTCTATTTGTCGATAACATCGATCTCATGCCTTTGTATCTGTTCCTGACTGTCATTGAACTTGCCCTGCCCACTGCAAGGGCTTACCCGTGGAAGTCGTTGCCTCTTGCTTCGAGAGAGGGTGATGCGCCATGAAGCGCCCATGGGTCTGGCTTTCGGCAGGTGTACTCGCGCTGGGCGCCGCCATTATTGCTTTCGGGGCATTGCGTGGCGCGGCAGTGGATGCAGTGGAAGTCCGCATGGCTCCGCTGGTGCGTTCGGTCCAGTTTTCTGCCCGGGTAACCACCCTGTCACGTGTGGACATTGGCAGCACACTGACGGGGCGCGTCGCACAGGTACTCGTGCGCGAAGGCACAACGGTCAACAAGGGAGATCCGCTGGTGCGGCTGGAATCTGACGAATTGCGCGCCAGTCTAGAGCAGGCCGTGGCGAGTGAGCACCAAGCCAAAGCCAGGCTGGAAGGGCTTCGCACCAGTGGACGTCTTTCAGCCGCTGCGACTTTGGCCCAGGCAGACGCGACCGTTAACGCATCTTCAGCCGAAATGGAGCGCTCACAGCAACTTGTCGCCCAAGGGTTCATCAGTGTGTCCCGGCTAGACGAAGCCCGGCGGACGCTGGAAGTGGCACGAGCCCAGCAAACGAGTGCTCGGGCACTGCTTCAAGCCAATGCCGATACTGGTACCGATGTCATTCAGGCAGAGGCACAGTTAGCCGCTGCGCGCGCTGCCGCGTTAGCCGCCCGAGCCAAGCTGGAACAAACCGTGTTGATTGCCCCAGCCAATGGCCGCATCCTGTCACGGGACGCAGAGCCCGGCCAAATTGTGCAGCCCGGGCGCGTCTTGATCGGGATGGCGATGGACGGACCAACCCTGCTTAAAGCACAGGTAGACGAGCGATTTTTGCAACAATTGCAGCCTGAACAACAGGCCATGGTGGTGGCTGATGCGTTTGCCGATCAGCGATTCGCTGCCCATGTGCGTTCCATTTCCCCAGTGGTGGATGCGCAGCGCGGGGCGGTCGAAATCAAACTGGCGTTGGAGCAAGACGCCCCCGGTTTCTTGCGCGAAGACATGACCCTCTCCGTCGAAGTAGAGACCGCAAGGCGTGCGAAGGTGCTCGTCTTGCCACTTGCGGCTTTGCAACGTGCCGGATCTGGCGACACCGCATGGGTTTTGGTCCAAAGCGCTGGGCGAGCGCAAGAGCGCCAAGTGCGTTTAGGTCTACGCACTTTGGAGTCGGTGGAGGTGGTGGAGGGGCTAGCCGAGGGCGATGCTGTAGTGTTGGGCAGCGGCGTCAAGTCGGGCGACCGCGTCCGAAGCAGGCTCGTTTCGGCGGGGCCGGCTGCGACCGCATCGCAACGATCAGTTGTGGGCGGCAGCGGCGGCGCCGCACTGACCAATGCGATGGGGCGCTAGCAAGCCAATGGCCATGAATCGCTTGCTAGGCTTCGAGCGACAAGTCGCGATGCGTTTTTTGCGCGAAGGTCGAATGCAAACGCTGCTCATCATCGTTGGTGTAGCTGCGGGCGTAGCCGTGATTGCCTATATTTCGGCCCTCATCAATGGTCTGCAATCCAGTACCTTGACCAAAACGCTAGGCGCGCAAGGGCACATCACGTTGCGCTCATTGGATGACGTCGTGTTACCTGCATCGCAGCCGCAACCCGGCACCACCGTGTTCACCGACATACAGCCCAAAGCCCAGCGCTTGCGTTCGGTTGTGAACTGGCAAACCCTGGTGCCAGTTCTGGAGGCCATGCCTGCCATTTCAGATGTGTCGCCCATGGTCTCGGGGGCAGGCCTGGCTTTGCGTGGTGAGGCGACGCAGTCCATCGCCTTGCTGGGCGTGGATCTGGACCGCTATGACCGCATCGTGGGGCTGCGCAGCAAAGTTGTGAGTGGCGTTGCCAGCTTGGCGCCTGGCGAGGCCATTGTGGGCAAAGAACTGGCATCCGACCTGGGCGTTCGTATCGGTGGCCGATTGACGGTTCAAACCGGGTCTGTCAGTGATTCGGTTCGGGTATCTGCTTTGGTTGATCTGGGGGTGAGGGATTTGAACCGCCGGACGGTCATCGTGCCGCTGCGGGCAGCACAAAGCTTGCTGGGTTTGCCCGGTGGTGCCACCAATTTGGATATCAAGGTACACGATGTCTGGAAAGCCCAGTCCTTGGCCGAAGGTTTGCGACAACAGTACCCCTACAAAGTGGAGAGCTGGCAGGAGAACAATGCCCAATTGGTCTCAGCGTTGAATGCTCAGTCTGTCAGCACCTCCATTATTCGTGGGGTGGTATTGGTCGTGGTGGTGCTCGGAATTGCCAGCGTGCTGGTTGTGTCAGTGGTGCAAAAGCAGCGCGAGATTGGCATCTTGCGGGCCATGGGGACCACGCGAGCTCAAATCTTGCGTGTCTTTCTGCTTCAGGGCGCGGTACTGGGCGCGGCCGGGTCGCTCATGGGGTTGGTGCTTGCTGTTGCCATGATCTGGTTGTTCACCACTTTCGTGCTTGGTTCAGACGGGCAGCCCCTGTTTGCAATCACGCTGCCTTTGGCGACCGCGATTCAGGTCGCGCTTATTGCAACAGTGTGTGGCGTGCTTGCCGCGATAGCGCCTGCGCGTCGCGCTGCGGCCATGGACCCGGCCCACGCCATTCGCATTTGAGTTTGCCTAGAGCATGATTACCCATCCAGACTCGCAAGCACTGATTTCACTCGCTGGCTTGCGTAAATCCTATAACCTGGGCTTGCCCAGCGAGGCGGAAGTCCTGCATGGGTTGGATTTGAAGATCGGAAGGGGTGAGTTTGTCGCACTGATGGGGCCATCCGGGTCTGGCAAGAGCACGCTTCTCAATGTCCTTGGACTTCTGGAGCCAATGACTTCTGGCAGCTACCAACTGATGGGCGAAGAGGTCAGCGGGCAGGGTGATGCCAGCCTGACTTTGCGGCGCCGCACGACGCTGGGATTTGTGTTTCAGTTCCATCATTTATTGCCAGCGTTTACCGCGCTGGAGAACGTCACCTTGCCCTATTTGATGAGTGAGGGGCAGGTCAGTTCAAAGCAGCGAGATTACGCCCGAGAACTGCTGTCAGAGGTCGGTCTGGCCCAGGCCGAAAACAAACGCCCGGGTGAACTGTCGGGGGGCATGCAGCAGCGCGTGGCAATTGCCCGCGCAGTTGTTTTGGATCCTCCGCTGGTGTTGGCGGACGAGCCCACGGGCAATCTTGACCAGGCGTCCTCGATTGAGGTTTTTTCGCTCCTGCGTCGGTTGCACGCGCAGCGCGGCACATCCTTCATTGTGGTGACCCATGATTCGCGACTTGCGGCTCGCTGCGATCGCCTTGTGGAATTGGTGGATGGCCGAATTCACAGCGATGAAGTCATTGCGGCTGCCGTTTGATGGTTGTTTGACAGAAACGGATAGCAAAAAAAACCGGGCAGTCACCTGCCCGGCCAAGTTGCGGAACCTTTTTTGGGGAAATGTCAGCTTCCGCACTGCGCGCACTCGCGATGCGCACGCCCTCAGAGAATGTTTACCTTTGCTTATTTCTTGCCTGGTCGGTGGGTCGCGTCGTAGCTGTCCCAGCCCTCATTGGCCCTGCCGCATGGCGCGCGCACGCTGGTGGCGGCGGTGGTCGATGTGCTGGCACTGGTGCTTGCCGTGACTGACACGGTGTTTGTGCTGCCCGTTGTCGTGGTGTTGGCGCAATAGATCGGGCCGGTATCAGGCGAATAGCGGTCAACATCGGCCGTGCCCAGCAATCGGATGCTGCGTGCGATCAATACGCTGCTGGTATCCAGGTAGCCCTCAACGACCACGGTGTTGGTGACGGTGCTCAGCGTGCTGGCGGTTACGCCAGTGCCCCAGGCGCTCTGGTCGTTCCATTGCACTTTTTGCGTTCCGCTGGTTTGCGTCAATACGAATGTTTTGGCCGTGCTGTCGACAGTGCCTGCTGTGCCTTGAATCGAGCGCATGGTGTAGCCTGCGGTGCTGGACTTGCAGCGCATGCTGGTGGCCTTGAGTACATCGGTGCCGGTCTGCTGGCTGGCGTTGATGTCCACCACCACACCGTTTGCCAAGGTGACACCTGGGCAGGCCGTGGCCAGGGTAATGGCGCTGGCGTCGACTGGCAGGCCGCGTACCACGAAGGAGGTGTTGCTCACATAGCTGCTGATGGCACCGTTCAAACGAATGGTGGCCAAAGCGGCGGTGGTGTCTTGCTGGCGCACTCGGATGCTGGTGGCGGTCAACACGCCGTTGGTGCCAAAACTGCCGTTGACATCCACGTATGCGCCACTGGCCAGACTGGCGCCCGTGGGGGTCACGACAGCCGCTGATGCATTGACGCTGACGCCATCGATGTCGAAGGTCTTGGTGCTCGCGTTATAGCCGTTGACCAATCCACCGATTTGGCCCGTGCCAGAAACCGTGGCCGTTGTCGCGGTGCCGGTGTTGATGCGCAAACGGGTGGCGGTCAGCACGGGCGCACTGCCACCTGTCAAGCTACCGCTGGGCCCCCAGACAAACACGGTTTGGTCATTGGCCAATGTGGTGCCGGTCGGGACCACCGTCGCGGCCGAGTATTTCACCGTGACGCCATTCAGCGCGAATGTCTTGGCGGTGGTGTCCAGGCTGGCCACCTTGCCGCTGATGCGCACGGCACTGATGCTGGTCTGCTTGTCAATTCGAGACGCTTGGATCACATAGGCCGCCTTGGCTGTGCTGTAAGCGGCGCTGCCGTGTACTTCCACCAAGTCATTGGCTGCAAGACTTGTGATTGCGGTGTAGCCACCACCATAGACGGTGACTGGTCCTGCTGTGGCGTCAGTATTGACCTTGACCCACTGGCCAGCGACTTTGAATTCGCCCGCACTCGTGTTGATGTTGCTGACAGAACCCATCACGGCTGCCTGCACCAGGATCGCGGTGCTGGCGGTGGTGGTTGAGGTGCTGGTACTGCTGCTGCTGGAAGTGCTGCTGTGTACGCTTTGGGTCACTTCTACGCGCTGGCCGAGTTTGAGTGCCACATTGGTGTAGCTGCCGTCGGCATTTTCGACGCGTGTGGTAGCTGTGGCATCTTCAATCTCTTTGCCATCCACGATCACGCTGGCAAAGCCGTTGACCGTGCCTGCCGTGGTCGTCGTGGCGCTGCTGACTGGGGTTGTGCTGCCTGTGCTGCTACCGCCCCCGCCGCCGCAGGCCGCCAGCAAGGCGGCCATTGCTGTTGCCCACAGGCCAACTTTCAGCGTTCGCCGAGTTGATTTAAGGCTTGAAATTGTCATGGTGAAGACTCCGGTTAGGTCATTGATAAGGGTCAGGGTGCCTAATGCGCACGCTTGACCGCTTTGGCCCGCAACATAGAACTGCCTGTTATCTGTACCCCCTCGACATCGACTGTTTGGCCGATCAGGCTGGCGGAGGGTTGTTCAAAGTAAGTGTTGGCGTCGATTTGCATCTGCACGGTGCCCGTGCTGGTTTGCAAATTCAGCACGGTGCTGCTCACGCTCTGCAAGGTCCCGCTGCGTTTCATCGTGGCACCCGTGGGGGCAGACGTGCTGCATGTCACGCTGCTGGCTTGCACCGTGCTGCTGGGCGGCGTGATGCTGCCTTTGACTTCAACATAGGCGTCGGCACCGCTGGCGATTTGTTTGCAGTTCTTGTCGATGCTGGATGCAGAGGCGCTGACCGTGCTGTCGCGCAGCGTAAACGTCACGTTGCTGGCGTTCCAGTCGATGCCACTCAACACCCCCTTGAGCTGAACCGGTGGCGGCGCGTTGCCCGATTGCCCTTGCCCTTGCCCTACGCCTTGCCCCGAACCCTGCACCGCACTTGCGCTGCTGGCCTGCACGCTGAGGGCGCCACCTTTGCCATCCACCTTGACCAGTGCACCTGAATTCAGTGAGGTCTGGTCCGGGCCGCCCACAGCAGGCAGGCTGACGCGCACACCTTGTACGCTGACGGTATTGCTGGCGGCGTCATAGTCGCTGGCCAAGCCGCTCACATGCACGTTGTCACCCACGCCGCTCAAGCTGCCGATACCCTGCAAGGCAATCCGCGTTGCGACGAGTGGTGATTGGCCCCAATTTGCGTGTGGAATCCAGGCGCTGACCAGTTGGCCAGCCTTCAGGTTGGTGGGCAGGCTGTCACTCTGAAGCAGTGATCCGTCTGCAGCATTCAGCCGCAAGCTAGCGCTGCTCGGTACCGACTTCACAATTCCACTGACCAGTACGCTGCTGCCTGGGGCGCTGAGTTTTTCTATGCGAGTTGCGATCAACACCCAGGCCTTAAGCGTGTTGTTCAGCACCCAGTTACCGTGCACCTCCACCTCGTCTGCGCCGGCAATACTGCTGAAACTGGTGTAGCCAGAAATCAAAGTCGCGGGACGCGACGTGGTGGCGCTGGCGGCATCAATCAGTTGTACCCACTGTGCGGCAACTTTGAGCAAACCAGTGGAGTCGGGTGCGCCGTTGGTAGGGCCAGACAGTTGCGGCAAAACCTGAATCATAGAAGCTGCACTGCTGCCGTCATGCGTGACCAGCACCCGCTGGCCCAGCTTGACCTGGGTATTGACGCTGGTGCCGGAGGCGGTTTGCACCTGTACGGCGGCCTGAGTGTCAGCAAACTCGGTGCCGTCCACAATGATGCTGCCAAAGCCGCTGACCACGCCTTCCGAGTAGGACGCCAGCCCGGTTCCCGATCCGCCGCTGCCCACGCCACCACCACAAGCACTGAGAAGGGTCGCAAGCAAGCAAGCAACAGCAAACAGCCAAGTCAGCGTGCTGGGTATCGCATTGGCACCCTTGCGCAGGCATCCCAAGTACAGAGCATTCACAGTGAGCCTCATGGTTTCTTCCCAGATTTGTTTTGAGACGCAAGGGCCGCAGGCGTGCCAGCAGCCGCTGAACTTGCATCAGCCGCGAGACCGGCAGCTTCTGTGGGCGCGCTGTAGGTGAACATGCCCGCCCTAAAGCGTTGGTCACCACCTGATTGCGAATCCGCCTCATACAAAGGCGTTGCCGCTTTGACCAGTGCCTTCATCACTTGCGGCCACAGCGTTGCGGCAAGCGTCTCTAGTTTGGCGATGGATTCCGGGTGCAAGCCGTCAGCAAACACGCTTTGCTCAAGAAAGCTGCGCTCGCGTTCACGGGTGACGTTGGATACACCGGCTGCCAAATGGTCCGCGACGCTGCTGGCGACCATGCGGAGCAATTCTTCTTGGTCTGGGTCTGGCTCAAAGGCGGCACGGCGTAAGTGCACCCCTTGATCGTCTTCTGTCACCACACCCAAACGTACCAGTTCATTCAAGACGGCGCGGGGATGCACGTCGACCGACACGGCGCGAGCCAGGCTGTCAAAGGAGGGGGCGTCGCCCGCCGCAGGCAAAACTTCGGGCAGCTCATCGGCCAGCCAACGGGTGACGACCTTGGATGCCAGCGTTGGGCGGCTGTTGACCGCGTCCGCGCGGGGATGGCCTTCGGCCAAACTCTCCAGCACCAAAGGCAAAAGTGCACGCACATCCTTGCGGTGCAAGCCCGAGAGCATGCTACGGGTCGAGTCAGTGCGCTTGCCGCCGATGCGTTGAAGCTCGGATTCCGTTTCCGCCAAAAAGATGGGCTTCAATGCAGTGGTGAACTCACCGTAACTCACGCCAGAGCGCAATAACCAGCGCACCAGCGGCTGCATGATCAGCAGCGTCTGGTCCAGCACAGCGGGACTGAGGGTTACGGGGTTTGGCGTGGTCATGTTCGTATTGTATGGGATTTATTCCCATTATGTAAGTTGGCAATCAAATTACCCCGAGCAGTGGCTGGGCATGTAAGCTTTGGGCTCAGGGGAACGACCCACTCATTTGCCTCAGGAGTTATCAGTGTCAAACGCGAATTTGCAAACCATCACACTTGGCGGTGGATGTTTTTGGTGCACCGAATCTGTTTACGTCGCGGTGCGGGGCATCGTCGACGTTGAATCGGGCTACAGCAACGGCCAAGCTGCCCAGCCCAGCTACGAAGACGTTTGCACAGGGCGCACGGGCTGCAATGAAGTTGTGAAGCTTGTGTATGACCCGGCCCAGATCAGCACCCGGCAGATTTTGGAAATCTTCTTTGTGATTCACGATCCCACCACGCCCAATCAACAAGGCAATGACCGTGGCACGCAATACCGCAGTGGCATCTACTACAGCACGCCAGAGCAAAAACAGGTGGCCGAAGCCCTGATCAGCGAGCTGGCGCATGAGGGCGCCTACGACAGCCGCATCGTGACCGAGGTGGAGCCACTGACCCACTACTGGGCGGCAGAGGACTACCACCAAGACTTTTTTGCACGCAACCCGAACCAGGGCTACTGCATGATGGTGGCAGCGCCCAAGGTGGCTAAGTTTCGCAAGACATTTGCTAGCCTGAGCAAGCCCTGAGGCTTGACTCAGCCATAAGCAGCCTCTTCAGTGCTTGTGGCCACCAGCGTCATGGTGAGGCGCATGGCTTGTGGCAGGTGCAGGGGTTGAGCTTGGCGTGCTTGACATGCTTGGTGATGCATCGCTCACCTGAATGACACCGCGCATACCCGCTTCAAAATGGCCCGGAATCAGGCATGCCATCTGCAACTGGGTGGCTTCGGGAAAAGTCACCACCAATTCGCCAATACCCCCAGGCGCAACGCTGATGGCCGGGCCACCGCCGCCGTGCTCATGTGCGTGTTGGGGTGTTTGGGTGGCAGCTTGCTGCATGAGCTTGGCATGCGCGGCAATGTCCTGCGCTGTTCCCAGCACAAATTCATGTGGTGTTTTGCCGTCGTTGTGAATCACAAACCGAATGACTTCGCCGGGTTTGACATCCATCTTGTCTGGGGTAAAGCGCATGGCGTCATCCATGCGAACTTCGATGCGGCGGGAGATGGTTTGCGAGACCAGACCCGTCGGTGCACTGTGGCTGTGGCCGCCGTCAGCCCAACCGGGATGGTTATCCAGCCAACGGTAGGCGCTATAGCTGAAGGCACAAACCAGTGAACCCAGCACCAAGGTATAGATAGTGCTGGCAGATTGCCAAGGCTGCGATGAACTGAAAGACAGCGCCAGAATAGAAATCGCAAAGCCCAGCGGCACAACCCAGGCGCTTCGTGCTGGCGAATCCGGAAAATGCTGCAAGCCTCCCGTGAAAAACCCCAGGCCAATCGACAGTAAGGTTCCCCAAACCAACGTGTGCGCCAGGCCTTTGCTGCTGGGCTGCGAATCGCTGTCAGTCAAACGATGTTCGAGCCAAGCCCCCAGCACGAACAGCAGGATGCCAATAGCGGCAGTCCACAAAGAGCGCGTACCGCTGAAAAAGCCGTGGTTAACGGCTCCTGAGATAAAGCTGATGCCTGCGTACTTAAGCAGCATCGCTCCGTGGTGATGTTGAAAAGAAATAGCCATGTGAAGTTCTGGCAGCTGCGAGGCTGCCACCATGAGAAACCGATGAGGAAAGAGGCTGTTGCCTCTTGGCTGTGCTTGCAGGCCGGGCCTGCGCATCACTTCTCAGATCGGTGGGCGCAGCTCAGGGGCATGGGTCCAGCTAACGAGCGCTACTGCTGCTGGCACTTGTATGGATTCAGGCGGGAGGCTTTGATGGGGAGCAAGTGTCATCGGCATGCCAATGGCGCAGCAGAAGTGGCAGTGTGAACCGCAGTGCGTTTGGTCCGGCGCAACCGGCTGCACAGGTATGTCGCTGCTGGCTGCGGCTGTGTCCGTGTGAAGCGAAGCGCCGCCTTCGGCATGGCAGGGCGCGTGAGGCGGCGCCTTGTTTGCAGCGGTGTCAGGTGCAACGACCTGAACGGCCGCAGCAAGCGGACTCGCCCATAGCGTGCCCGCACCCATTTGGGTGACGATGGACAGCAGCAAGAGCCAGATCAATCTGCGCATGCATTGATTTTAACGGCGATGGTCAAAAGGTTCAGCCAACGTGCGTTCCCTCCTTGTTTCTGCGACCGAAAGGGGCGCTATGGGGTTTGGACGCCTTGAAGCGCAGCAATTTCTGCATTGCTAAAACCGTGCTCTTTCAGAATCTCCAATGTTTGCTCGCCAACATGGGGGGCATGGTGCCGCAAAGACAAATCGGCATTGCTCCAGCGTGACGGCACCCGCATGACCTTAATGCTGCCCTCGCTGGGATGCAACTGGTCTTCGATCAGGCCAACGGCTTGAATGTGGGGGTCCTCGATCAAAGACTCCAGCGTGTGCAGCGGCATGCAAGGAATATCGTAGGCGTTGAGCAAATCCAGCCATTCGGCGGTGGTCTTGGTGGCGAAATACCCGGCCACCACGCCGTAAACCGCGTCGTAATGTTTGGCGCGCTCGCCCGCATCTGAAAAGCGCTTGTCGTTTTCAAAGACTTCGGGCTCGCCAATGGCGTCAAAAAAGCACTTCCACTGCTTGTTGTTGTACACCACAGCGCCGATGTAGCCGTCCAGCGTGCGGTAAGGCTTGCGGTTGGGCGTCAGCAGGCGGCTGTAGCCCATAGGGCCCACGGGTGGGTCGTAGCTCTTGCCCGCCATGTGGTCGCCCAGCACCAGTTGGGCCATGGTCTCAAACATGGGGATTTCTATGGCCTGGCCTTCCCCCGTGCGCTCTCGCATAAAGAGGGCGGCCAGCGCAGCGTGCGCCGCGCTGATGCCCACAATGCGGTCTGCCACCACGCCAGGCACATAGGCCGGTTCGCCCCCCAGGGTTTGCTGGAACAAGCTGGGCATACCCGAGCCTGCCTGGATCACATCGTCCACAGCGGTTTTATTCGCGTACGGGCCGTCCTGCCCAAAGCCCACCAAGCTGATGTAAATGATGTCGGGCTTAACCGCTTTGAGGTCTTCATGGCTCAAGCGCAAACGCCGCATCACGGCGGGGCGTATGTTGTGGATGAAGAGATCTGCGGTGGCGCACAGGCGCAGCAACGCCTCGCGAGCGGCGTCCCGCTTCAAGTCCAGCATGATGCTGCGCTTGTTGCGGTTGACATGCAGGTAGATTGGGCCCATCTGCGGGTTCTTCAGCGGCCCGGCGTGGCGCATGATGTCGCCCTCGGGCGGCTCGACCTTGATCACGTCGGCACCATAGTCAGCCAGGATCTGGGTACACAGCGGCCCCATCAACACACTGGTGAGGTCAATGACGCGCACGCCAGCCAGGGGGCGTTGGGCGGTAGTTTTGCCTGGTTTTTCGGAAGATTCTTGGTTTGAAGTCATGGGGAAACATGGTACGCTTTTCAACCATGATCACGCTCGTTCAACAGTACTTCAGCGCTTCCGCTGCCCGCTTCCCCGATAAACCTGCGCTGTGCTGCGACCAGCAGAGCATGCGCTTTGGCGAGGCAGAAGCCTTTACCAATGCCTTTGCCCGGGCCCTGAAGGCCACTGGTGCCCAGCGCGGGCAACTGGTGCCGTTCTTCATGGCCAAGAGCGTCAATTCGATGCTCTCCATTTTGAGCATTTTGAAAGCGGACTGCGCCTACGTCCCGGTGGATGTGAAGTCGCCCGCACAGCGATTGGCCTCTATCCTGTTGGCGGCCAAGGCCAGTGTGGTGGTGGTGGACGATGAGAGTCAGGCGCTGTTTGAGAGCCTGGTCCCTGCGGACCAGCGGCCCACGCTGCTGAACATCGCCCAGTTCAAACCTCAGGGCGGTGCAGATACCGCGCCACTGGAGGCCAAGAACTTGTCGATAGACATTGCCTACGTGCTGTTCACCTCAGGCTCTACGGGCATCCCCAAGGGCGTGATGATTCCGCACAAGGCCATCATTGATTACATCGATTGGTGTGTAGATACCTATGGCTTGACCGATCAAGACGTGGTCTCGCAACATGCACCGCTTTATTTTGACAACTCCACCTTCGACATCTACTGCGCCTTCAAGGCGGGTGCCACATTGCACCTGGTGCATGACGAGCTGAACGCTATCCTGCCGCGCATGGTCAAGTGGCTGCAAGAGCGCGAGGTCACCACCTTCTTCTGCGTGCCCTCGGTGCTGACACTGCTGCTGCGCTCGCGCCGCTTGAAGCCGGACAGCTTTCCCAAGTTGCGTCACGTGCTGGCGGCGGGCGAGGTGCTGCCGCGCGATGTGCTGGATGAATGGATGGCGATTTACCCTCACATCCAGTTCACCAACATGTACGGCCCGACCGAAATCACGGTGGACTGTACCTATCACGTGATGCAGGGCCGCCCGCCTCAGGACATGCTGTCCATCCCCATTGGCAAGGCACGCCGCAACATGGAGCTGTTTGTGCGCTTAGCCGATGGCTCGCTAACCCAGACCGAGGGTGCTGAAGGCGAACTTTTGGTGCGCGGCACTTCGGTGGCCTACGGCTATTTGGCGGACCCCGAGCGCACGGCCAAGGCCTTTATTCAGAACCCGAACAACCCGTACTTTCACGACCTGCTGTATTGCACTGGAGACTTGGTGCGCTTGCTGCCGGACGGCGTGTTCAACTTTTTGGGCCGGGCCGATGATCAGATCAAGCACCTGGGCTACCGCATTGAGCTAGGCGAGATTGAGGCACAACTCGTCGCCATTGCCGGGGTGGAAGAGGGCGTGGTCACTTATCAGCGCGGCGCCAGTGGTGCAGATGGGGAAATCGGCGCGCTGTATTCCGTCAGCAATGGGTTGACGGTGGACGAATTGCGCGCTGCACTGCAGGCCCGTTTGCCCAGTTACATGGTGCCGTCGGTGCTCAAGCCCTTTGCCGACGAGCTCCCTCGCACGCCCAACGGTAAATACGACCGCAAGCAGGTGTTGGCCTTGACGTTTGCTTGATTTAGCTTTATTCAGCTTAAGCTTGGCATGATTCAAACCCGGGCCTTGCGCTACGACTACGCTCAAGGCTCAACGCTCGCGTTCGATGACTTGGCGGTGCCACAAGGCGCATCGGTGATCTTGCGTGGGAACTCTGGCGCAGGCAAATCCACTTGGCTGGCATTGGTTGCCGGGCTGTTGTCTCCGACGCAGGGAGAGATCATCGTCGCAGGGCAAGCCTTATCGACCTTCAATGCGAGTGCCCGCGACGCCTGGCGCGCCAAAAACGTGGGGTTCTTGCCGCAAAAGTTGCACCTCAGCCCTGCCTTGAGTGTGGCGGACAACCTGGCATTGGCCTACTTTGCAGCCGGGCTTCCTCGCGATGACGCGGCCATTGATCAGGCTTTGTTGGCGCTAGGTGTGGGCGAATTTAAATCACGCAAGCCGCAGCAGCTCTCTGGCGGCCAAGCCCAACGCGTGGCCCTGGCCCGTGCCGTGCTGATGTGCCCGAAAATCATCTTGGCGGATGAACCCACCGCCAGCCTGGATGACAGCGCGGCCACCGCCGCGCTTCAGCTATTGCTGAAAAGCGCCCAAACGCTGAATGCCACTTTGGTGATTGCGACGCATGATGCGCGGGTGGCAAGCGCCTTGTCGGATGCGAAAACACATTTTTTAGGCGGTTTCGGCAATATGGGTAAGGTTTTATAGCTATGAAAACAATAGCGTTAGCCTTTCAATACCTCTGGTCGCGCCCACTGGCTGCCGTGCTGAACCTGTTGCTGTTGTCCTTGGGCCTGGCGTCGTTTAGCTTTGTGCTGCAGATGTCAGACCAGATGGAACACGCTTTTGAGCGCGATCTTGCGGGCATCGACTTGGTGGTGGGTGCCAAAGGCAGCCCCTTGCAGCTCATCTTGACAGGCGTGTTTCACCTGGATGCGCCCAGTGGCAATGTGGCACTGACCGATGTGCAAGCCTTGGCAAAACATCCCATGGTCGCCCAACTGATTCCGATGAGCCTGGGCGACAGTTTTCAAGGCTACCGGATCGTGGGCAGCACGCCAGACTATCTGGCGCATTTCGGCGCGGCGGTATCCAATGGCCGCCCGTGGGGAGCCGCGATGGAAGTGGTGCTGGGGGCACAAGTGGCGCAAAGCTTGGGCCTGACCACCGGAGCCCAATTTGCTGGGTCGCATGGCTTGGCGTCGGGTGGAGCAGGTCATGCAGACAAGCCATTTACTGTGGTGGGGGTGCTGCAGCCCTGTGCCTGTGTACTGGACCGCTTGGTGCTGACCAGTCTCGAGTCTGTTTGGGATGTGCATGGCAAACATGGCCCTGCGAAAGCGGATCACGATGCAGACCATGACAAGGCGCACGCTAAAGAGCACGCAGACATTCAGGTTAAGGACGACCGTGAAGTCACTCTGGCCCTGATTCGCTACAAATCGCCTATGGCAGCGGTGAGTTTCCCGCGGCTGGTGAACACCACGACCCGCATGCAGGCCGCAGCCCCGGCACTGGAGATCACGCGCTTGCTGCGCATGCTGGGCGTGGGGGCTGACGTGCTGCGAGGCTTTGCTGCAGTCTTGCTGCTGACAGCGTCGCTCAGCGTCTTCATTGCCCTGTGGAACGCGGTGCGGGAACGCCAAGCCGATCTGGCCATGTTGCGCATGTTGGGGGCTCCCGCGCACCGCGTGGCTGGCTTGGTGCTGGTCGAGGCCTTGTGGCTGGGCCTCTTGGCATGCGCCTTGGGCTTGTTGATGGGACATGGGTTGACAGCCCTGATGGCACATTGGTTGGCCGCAGAGAAATCGCTTGCGCTCAACCCCTGGCACTGGGCGCAGGCCGAGGTCTATGTGCCTGTGCTGGGTCTGGGCGTTGCTGCGCTGGCCGCTTTGCTGCCAGTGGTGCAGGCTTACCGAGTGGATGTGGCCCAGTTGCTTAACCGGGGCTAGACGCCTCACAATAGCGGTCTACGCCCTTCATCAATCTAATTCGCTTAACTCACCCATGAACGCCTTGCTGAAACCACTTGCCCTGGCCTTGCTCATCAGTGGAATGAGTTTTGCTCAGGCGCAAACCAATGTGCAGATGCCAGCTGGTGCTGGCCCCGGTGTGCATGGCGCAGACAGCCCGTTCCCGCCCCTTAAGGCGCGCGCAGATGCCTTGTCCTGGGAGATGCTGACGGACGTCAAGATGCAAAGCAGCAAGGGTGCGATGGTTCCGGTGTTTACGCCTACGCAGGTTGCGCTAGACCAAAAGGTGCAGCGCGTGCAGGGTTTTATGATGCCTCTGGAGCCAGGGGACAAGCAAAAGCATTTTCTGTTGACCAGTGTGCCGATGACCTGTTCTTTTTGCGTGCCCGGTGGCCCAGAAAGCATGGTCGAGGTCAAGACCAAAGTGCCCGTCAAATACACCTTGGACGCTGTCCTGGTGGAGGGCAAGTTTGCTGTGCTGCGTGACGACAGTTATGGTTTGTTTTACCGCATGACTGACGCGGTGCAAGCTAAGTAAGCGAGCGCAGCTCGGACACCGCCTTAAGTCATGACCTTACGGACCTTGCGCCCTCTGCTGGTCATTCTGGCCTTGCTGCTGATGCAGCAACTCGGGATGCTGCACCGTTACGCGCATGGTCCCCAGGGTGCGAGATCCGTCGCCACGCTTCAAACAGAGGCGGGTGATATTGGCAGTTTGCCTGTGCATGACGCGACGCAGTGCGGTCTGCTGGATCACTTGTGTACCGGCGATGGCGCAGCACCAAGCGCGATCCTTCTTGTCTTGGCCTTGGCCCTCGGTGCTGCGATCATTTTTTATGGTGTCTCGTACCGCGGGATGCCAGAGCTTGCCTTCCAGGCGCGTGCGCCGCCATCTCTTCCATTCAATCGCTGATTTATTCCAGTCCGCCAGGTGCCTTTCGACAGGTGCCGGTGGCTTGGCTCCCTTCGGATTTGAATGTGAAGAACCATGAAATTGAACCTCACCCCAGTTGGCCAGGCCAGCCTGCTGTGCTGCTTAGTCGCACTGTCGTACCAACTCCCTGCGCAAGCGCAACAACCCACCAGTGCCCTAGAGACAGTTACGGTCACGGGCAACCCCTTAAATGCTACTGACTTAATAGCACCTGCGGCAAGCCTGGCAGGCGAAGAGCTGCTTTTGAAGCGCCAAGGCTCGCTCGGCGAAACGCTGGATGGCTTGCCCGGCGTCAGCAGCACTTACTTTGGCCCCGTGGCCAGCCGCCCCACCGTGCGCGGCCTGGACGGTGACCGCATCCGCATCTTGAACAATGGTGGCGCCAGTGCCGATGCCTCGGGTCTGAGTTTTGACCATGCGGTGGCGATCGACCCCTTGACCATCGAGCGGGTCGAGGTGCTGCGTGGGCCTGGTGCCCTCCAGTACGGCGGCAGTGCCGTGGGCGGCGTGGTGAACGTCATCAACAACCGCATCCAGCCAGAGGCTTATTTCGATGGCAAAGGCGGCGTCACGGGCCGAGGCGAGTTACGTGCTGGCGGTGCTGATGGCGAGCGTGCGGCCAGTGCCGTGCTGGAAACCGGCACCGACAAGTTTGGCCTGCATGTGGACGCGTTTGACCGCAAAACAGGCGATGTGCGCGTGCCCACCGACTTGGCTTGTGATGTGAGGGGGACCGGTACGCCAGTTGTGCTTAGGCGTCTGTGCAACTCGGCCAGCCAGTCGCAAGGTGGCGCTATCGGTGGCACGGCTTACTTTGACCGGGGCTACCTCGGGGCATCGGTAGAAACCTTCAAGACAAATTACGGCTCGGTGGCCGAAGACACAGTCACCATCGGCATGAAGCAAAACCGCTATGCCTTGCAAAGCGAAGTGCGCGGCTTCACGGGGCCATTTCAATCGATCAAGGGCCAGTGGAGCGCCGTGGATTACCAGCACACCGAGTTTGATGCCGGTGCGGCAGGCACTGTGTTTAGTAACAAAGGCCACGAGCTGCGCCTGGAGGCGCGTCAAGCCAAGTTTGGTGCTCTGGAAGGCGTGATGGGCTTGCAGGTAGAGGGCAACCGGTTCTCAGCCGACGGGCAAGAGGCCTTTGTGCCCTATACCCGCAGCGCCAGCAAAGCGGTTTTTGCCCATGAAGAACTGCGCACCGGTTGGGGCAAACTGAGCTTTGGTGCGCGGCTGGAGTCAGTCAAGGTCGAATCGCAAGGCAATCCCTTGCTGGACCGTTTTGTGTTGGGCAGCCGCAACTTCAACCCCGGCAGCTATGCCTTGGGAGCCTTGGTCAATCTGGGGGGCGCCAACAGCGGCTGGACGGCAACAGGCAATCTGTCCGCCACGCAGCGTGCCCCCAAAGATTACGAACTGTTTGCCAATGGGCCGCACTTGGCCACGGGAGCCTATGAGGTGGGCAATGTCAACCTAGGTCTGGAGCGGTCTACCAACATCGACCTGGGCTTGGCGTGGAAGAGGGGTGCACAACGCTTTGGTTTGACCGCCTTTGCCAACCAGTTCAACAACTTCATCAGTTTGGAATCCACGGGCAACACGGTGGATGTGGATGGCTCTGCCATGCCCGAGTACGCTTTTCGCCAGGTCAAAGCCCGCTTTTTGGGCCTGGAGGCCAACGGCAGCATGCGCCTGATAGGGGGTGCCAAAGCCGCTCAGACCTTGGATCTGGAGCTGAAAGGCGACCTGGTGCACGCCACCAACCAGACCACCGGCCAAGCCTTGCCGCGCATCGCACCCGTGCGCGTTGGTGCGGCTCTGCAATGGCGGCAAGGCCCGTGGGGCACTCGCTTGGGCATGGACCACTACAGCGCACAAAACCGGGTGCCCACAGTTGACCGCAGCACGGCGGCCTACACGTTCTGGAACGCCAACGCCACCTATCGCATGACAGCCGGCCCAACTAGCCTGCTGTGGTTTGTGCGCTTGGAGAACATCGGCAACCAATTGGCCTACAGCGCCAGCTCAGTGCTGACGCAGACCGCGCCAAACCGGGTGCCCCTGCCGGGGCGGGGTGTGCGGGTGGGGTTGCAGGCGAGCTTTTAAATCGCTAGTTTGAACAGTGCATTGGCCAGGTTGCTCGGACTCTGACTCAGTGCCAAGTGAACTTCCAGTTTGAGGGAAAAGCCCTTTGGCATGGGCTTGAAGACGACACCCGTCCGCTCGGTTTTGGCAAAACTCTGCTGGACGATTGCGAGCCCCAGGCCTTCTGCGACCAGCCCCAGCGCGGTGTGGGGGGACGCAACCTCATGCTGCACCCTGGGCTCAAATCCAGCCAATTGGCAGGCCTGAACCAAGGCGGCGTGGCCTTCTGGCGATGTTTGTCGCGACAGCAGGACGAAGTCTTCAGTGTCTAAATGTTGTGCCAATACTTCGCGTTGTCGGGCCCGCGCATGGCCGCTCGGCAGCGCCAGCACAAAGGCTTCGACGGCAACCCGTTTGCTTTGCAGTGCTTGGCCTGACGGTGCTGCGCGGTGCGCAAACCCCAAGTCGATATCGCCCTTGCTCAGGGCCACAAACTGCGCATCTGTCCTCAAGGCCAGCAGTTGTACCCGGATGCCTGGGTGTTCTGCTTTGAGGTTGCGAAGTGCTCGCTGAACCACGCCGCAATGCACCGCACTTTCAACATACCCAACCCGCAAGCTGCCATGGGTGCCGGATGCTGTTTGCTGGGCAAGGCGTTCCAGGTTTCTGGACTGGGCCAGCAGCGCTTCGCTGTGTGCCAGGAACTCGCGACCAGTGGGGGTCAACTTCAAGCGCTTGCCTAGGCGGGTAAAGAGCCTCAGGCCAAGCCTTGACTCCAAAGCGATGATCTGCCGACTCAGCGGTGACTGTGAGATGTGCAAAAGCTCTGCGGCCGTTGCAATGCTTTCGGTTTGTGCGACCGCAACGAAGTAGTTGAGTTGTTGAAGATCCAGCATTAAGACCCATTTGATCAGTGATGAGATTAAAACAGATGTGGACGGTCTGATTGGAAACTGAAATCATCGCTACCTTTACCCCTAGCTCAAAGGAAAACAGCATGGCACTCACTCGGTTTGGCTTTATCGTGACTGGCGCAGGACTTAACGTCGCGCAGCACCGCAGTGTGATGACCTCAGGTCAGTTCGAAATGATTGCACTGGGGGTTGCCAACGCGCATGAGGGCATCGCTGCCGCACAACAGTTGGTGGCTGAAAACGTGCAACTGATTGAGTTGTGCGGTGGTTTTGGCCCGCAAGGGACGGCGGCTGTCATCGACGCGATTGCGGGGGCCGTGCCTGTGGGTTCTGTCGGCTACGGCCCAGAGGCGACGCAGGCCTTGGCAGACCTGTTCGCCTGAGTCAGTGCGCGGTCGTTAGCCGCACTGCCCCACATACCCGCATGCGGTACAGAAATCGCAGCCATCCTTGTGGATCACGGTCGGGTTGCCGCACTCAGGGCAGACCTTGCCGGCCATGGTGGTAGGCGCTGACTTGCTGTCTTTGTCTGGTGCATCCAGCACACCCATTTCGCGCAGTGGGAAGCCGGACTCGTCCAGCACGCCCAGCATGGCGTAGCGGTGGATGATCAGACGGGCAAGGTATGCAACGGTCGATGGCCAAGTTTGCTGGCGACGTTCGCCATTGGGCAGGCCAGGCACAAAGGCCATGAAACTGCCCAGAGGTTCGGCGTAGTTGAGCAGCTTGCGCAGCTTCATGCCGATCCAGGCCGGATCGATCACGCGCATGTCGAGTGACAAGATGCGTGCCAGTCCGTCCAGCGCACGCGGGTAGTTGCCCGAGAAGCCGACCGCGCAGGGACGGGTGACCGTGCCACCGTCTGGCGTGGGTAGGGTGATTTCTTTCAGCGTAAGCGTGAAGGCTTCGCCGGTGGCGGGGTTGTCTACGTCAACGGCCCAAGACAAGGTGCCGGACGGCCCGGTGTGGGGTTCGCTCCGGCTGAACATGGCGTCCAGCACGGGGGTGGGAACGGACTTGTTTTGCTGGCCGGGCAGGGCTTTGAGTTGCTCGCAGCGCCAACGGATCACAGCTGCCGTGGCGGCGACCACACCGGGGAACATGCGGCGCTCACCATGCGGCGGGAAGGGCATGTCGAACGCGTGTTCTTCGGCGACCGTGGCCAGTACGTCGAGCTTGAGCTGCAGCCAGGCTGGGTCGTTGGCACGCAAGTCCATTGACAGCGTCTTGGCCAAGGCACCGAGACCACGTGGCTCATCCGTGCCATTGACCCAGACTTCAAAGGGCTGCGGCGGGCCGCCTTCTTCGGGCGAAAGCTCGCCCACAAACAGCGCAAAGTCGCCAAACGGGTGGTGCACCATGAAGGTCCAGGCGGCATTGCCTGCGGGCAGCTCGGGGCGGCTAGGCCAGCGCAGAGAAGACAGCACAGGCGCGGGCAAACGCTCCAGCGCCATGCGGCGGTTGGCGCCGTCAATCTGCAAAGGCGCGGCGGTGGCTGCTGCCGTGTTGGTCGATACGCTCAATACAGAGCCGAGGACCGAGTTGGGGCGGTAAGTGGCCAGGCCTTTGAGGCCATCTTTCCAGGCCTGCAGGTACAGGTGTTGGAAGTCCTCGTAGGGATAGTCTGCGGGCACGTTCACCGTCTTGCTGATGGCGGTGTCGATGTAGGGCGCGACCACAGCCACCATGGCAGCGTGGGCTTGGGCGCTCATTTCCAGGGCGGAGACGAAGGCCGGTGTCAACGGTGCATCTGCACCCTTCAGGTGACGGTACAAACGCCAAGCGTGGTCTTCGACCGAGTATTCCTTGAAGCTGCCATCTGGCATGCGTTTTTTGCGCTGATAGCTCCAGCTGAATGCAGGCTCGATGCCATTGCTGGCGTTGTCCGCAAAGGCCAAGCTGATCGTGCCTGTGGGCGCAATGGACAGCAGGTGCGAATTGCGCAGGCCGGTCTGGCGGATGCGGTCTTTCAGGACTTGTGGCAGGCGAGACGCAAAGTTGCTGCCCGACAGGTACAGGTCCGCATTGAACAAGGGGAAGGCCCCGCGCTCTTTGGCCAAGTCGCTCGATGCTTCGTACGCAGCGTCGCGCATGACTTCTGAAATGCGCTGCGCCATGGCGCGGGCTTCTGCAGTGTCGTAACGCAAATCCAGCATGACCAAGGCGTCGCCTAGGCCCGTAAAGCCCAGACCCACGCGGCGCTTGCTGCGGGCTTCTTCCTGCTGCTGCGGCAATGGCCAGACGGTGACGTCCAGCACGTTGTCCAGCATGCGGGTGGCGGTCTTGCAAACTTTGGCGAATCCGGCTTCGTCAAAACGTGCTTTTTCGGTGAACGGGTCGCGCACAAACAAAGTGAGGTTGACCGAACCCAGGCAGCAGCAGCCATAGGCGGGCAAGGGCTGCTCGGCACACGGGTTGGTGCTGGAGATAGTCTCGCAGTACGACAAATTATTGTCGCGGTTGATGTGGTCCAAGAACAGCACACCCGGCTCGGCGTGGTCGTAAGTGGAGCGCATGATTTGGTCCCACAGGTCACGCGCTGGAACTTTGCGGTAAACCCATTGGCCATCACCTTGTTGGTAAGCGCCTGCATTCTTTTGCGCCGTGCCTGGCTCGGCCTTGTGCTGCAAGGCAACATCGCCGCCTTCTTGCACGGCTTGCATGAAGGCGTCTGTCACGCCGACCGAGATGTTGAAATTGCGCAGCTCACCCGTGTCTTTGGCGTGGATGAATTCTTCGATGTCTGGGTGGTCGCAGCGCAGCACACCCATCTGGGCACCACGTCGTGCGCCAGCAGATTCAACTGTCTCGCAAGAGCGGTCAAACACACGCATGTAACTGACGGGGCCAGAGGCACTGCTTTGCGTGCTGCCCACCCAGGCTCCCCGTGGGCGAATACGCGAAAAGTCATACCCCACGCCACCGCCGCGACGCATGGTTTCAGCGGCTTCGGTGAGCGCCGTGTAGATGCCGGGGTGTCCTTCGTCATCTTGGGCGATGGAGTCACCAACGGGTTGTACAAAGCAATTGATCAGGGTGGCGGCTAGGCTCGTACCAGCGGCCGACTGAATGCGCCCGGCAGGCACAAAGCCGCTGGTCAGCGCGTCCATGAAACGCTGCTCCCACAGGCCGCGTTGTTCAGGCGCTTCGGCCAGAGACAAAGCGCGAGCCACGCGTTGGTTGACGTCCGCAATGGTTTGTTCTTCGCCCTTGCTGTATTTTTCGATCAGCACTTCGGTGCTGATGGATTGAGCCGGCAGATTTCCGACAGACGGTGGGGCAGAGACAGTGTTGGGGGTGAGTGTGCTTGACACAGGCGAACTCCAGCAAAATGAGTGATGAGATGTTAGTTTTCAGGCAATGTGTGGCGTTTGATTTGCAGCAACCATGTCGAAATTGCTGCCCGCCTACCGTTCGTAACGGGGCCAGAAGGGCGCCAAGTGTATCTGCCTACCCCTCCAATTGCTGGGCAAAAAACAAGCAAAACCCAAGAAGTTAGTGCCTGCTTATGTGATTGGCTTCGCGGGTGTTCAAGGATTTATTTGCGCAGCACTGCCTTCCAATCACGGAACACGTCAATGTCCACGCCGTCAGGGTAGTTCAAGAATCCAGGCTTGTAGCCCTTGACGTTTTTCTGTCCATATTGCCAGATGATTTCTTTGGTTTTGCGGTCCACCACGATCACGCGGTCGTTCAAATCGTCCACGATCAGAATGTCGCCCGTGTCGGGCAGTTCCCGCGCAATCGAAGAATGGTCTAGCGACTTTTCACCTTCTTTGACGAAATACTCCCAGCTGATTTTGCGTGTCAACGGGTCAAAAATGACCACACGGCCAGGCTTCCAAAAGTCGGCCACGATGATCTGTTTGCCGTCGATGGTGGGGAAGGCGTCAGACGGGTAGCGGATGTTCGGGGCTTTCACACTCCAAAGTAACTTGCCTTCACGCGTGATGCGTGAAATCCAGGCGTCCTGAATTTCGGTGACCAAAATGTCGCCGTTCTCCATGGGGGTGGCACCGTTGGGGTGAGCCAGTTCATTGGGCGGGTTGTGCTTGCATTTGCCCGGCTGGCCCCATTTGGTGACGGGTTTATTGGTCGCAGGGTCAATGATCAGCACTCGGCAATTGCGGATGTCAGCGGTGATGAACTTGCCGTCGGCCAACAGGTGGGCGTCATCGGGGTAATTCAGATACCCATCAGCGCTACCCCGGTGGTCAGGCGTGCCATAGGTCCAGGTGAGGGTTTTCTTCTCGTAGTCGACGATGTGCACGTCAAAGTTGTCTTCCTCGCTCACGGCCAGCAGCTTGCCATCGGCGGAGAAGTTCACGTCCTCGTTGCCTCTGTAGACCTTGAGGTTGGGGGAGGGGAACTCCCACACGATGCTTTTGTCGGGTGCAACTTCTATCAATCGGTTGTTGCGTCGGTCAGCAATCATGATGGGGTAGGGCAAGGGCTTGCCCCATGACGGTACAGGCGTTAAGCGGTTGCCGGTGACGGGCGGCATGGCAGGCAAGACTGCACCGCTGGACACGATGCCAGCACCGGTCATCTCGGGCGTGACCTTGACTTCAACGCCCGCCGGTTTGACGGGCTTGTCGCCCTTGGGGACGACGGGTGAGGCCAGCGCGCCTTGGCAGAGCATTACAAAGCAAGCGGCTGCAACAGACCAAGCTCGGTAGGAACGCTTGGTGTGCGGTTTAGAACTATGGGGAAGGGGAGTGAATCGCATGCGGCATTGTGTGAAGCCACCTGCAAAAAGACCTTGACCTGCAGCAAGAAATAGCTAGAACCCGAGCGCATCTTTCTGAAGGCATGAGTCCCTAGTGCGCTGATTGGTGTTTATGGACTTTCCAGCACCACCCGGTTGTTCAGCGGCTGTACGGCGCGTGCGTTATCGGCAAAACGGGCCCGGTAGAGTGCCAACTGACGCGCTGAGAGTTCGACGGCTTGCTTGAGCACGATCCAGTCAAAGCCTTCAGTACAAGGGGGGGCAGTCAGCGAGCCGCTGTAGCGGTAGTAACCCAGCTTGGCGGGCAGCAGTTGGCGGGCGTTGATGCTGACGTTGGCATGGGTGTGGTCGCCGTCTGCTTTGGCGGGGATCAAGGGCAGCAAGCTGTCCAGAACCGGGTTGTCAGCACCCAGGCGAAAAAGCACGACCAGGGCCAGCAATTGCCCTGCGCTGCTTTTATGCAGCAAGTGCGCGGCCATGGGGAATTCTTCCCCGGCAATGCGGTCGCCGCCGGGCGTGTGAAAGTGAAACTGCTGCAAGCGGTAGCGATCCTTGCCGATCAACAAGGCCTGACCTGGGCCAAAGCGCACCCGAATGGTGTGACCGTCGTCCGCCAATTTGAGTGGAACCGCCCGGTAATCCGGTTGCAGAGAAGGCAGGGGCTGGGCGCGTGCGCCGCTGATGTTGATGGGCGATTGACGTTTTCCGCTTTCGCACAGCCCGGCATGGCTAGACGCCGCCATCAGATACAGGCACAGACCCAAGGAAATTGGTAGCAGCTTCATGTTCGGCATGGTAGTGCGTCGGGCAAAGGGCAAAGGGCAAAGGGCAAAGGGCAAAGGGATAATAGGTTGAGTGACACATCCCGTTATCTCATCCCTGGTGCCGGTGGTTTTGCTGATTGCTGCAGGTTTTGTAGCGGGAAAGCGTGACTGGATAATCCGAAACACCGTTAAAGACCTGTCAAATCTGGTTTTTTTCCTGCTCTCGCCAGCGTTGCTCTTCAAAGCCATGAGCGCGGTCGATATCGCTGAATTGAGCTTTGCCCCCGTTGCCGCCTATTTTCTGGGCGCTGGACTGATCTTTTGGGGCACCTTGCTGCTGGGTGGGTTCGTACCCCGTACGGCGGTGCTGGCCCTGGCCAATACTTACAGCAACACCGTGATGATCGGCATCCCGCTGATCGGTTTGGCCTACGGGCCAACCGGCATGGTGACGCTGCTGACCTTGGTGTCTGTGCATTCGCTGGTGATTTTGACCACGGCCACGTTGGTGCTGGAATTGACGGTCGCCAGAGCGGCACGCCAGACGTCTGAGGACGGCGACCATTCCATGCTGCGCACGGTACTGGGCGCTGCTCGCAACGCCATCATCCATCCTGTGCCTATTCCCATCATCGCTGGCTTGGTCTTTGCACAAACGGGTTGGCAACTGCCTGCCGAGGTCGACAAACCCCTTCAGATGCTGGGTCAAGCCTTTGGCCCGATGGCCTTGGTTTTGGTGGGCGTCACCTTGGCGCACACAGCCATCGGTGCGCACTTGGGGGCAGCCTTGCGGCAAGCATTGATCAAAAACCTGCTGCATCCCCTTCTGGTGGCGGGCGCAGGCTACGCGCTGGGTTTGCATGGCCTGCCACTCACGGTGATGATTGTGGCCGCGTCTTTGCCCATTGGGGCCAATGTGTTTTTGTTTTCGCAGCGTTATGCCGTGGCCGAGGAACTGATCACGGCCAGTGTGGCGGTGTCCACAGCCCTTGCATTGGTGACCGTGACGCTGTGCATGACCCTCTTGAGTTAACCGCGCTCTTTGAAAAGGATGGACCATGTGCCGCAGCATCAAAACCCTTCATAACTTTGAACCTCCCGCGACCGAGGAGGAAATTCGTGCCGCTTCGCTCCAGTTTGTGCGCAAGCTGAGCGGTTTTGCACACCCGTCCAAAGCCAATGAGGTGGCCTTTGCGGCGGCTGTAGAAGCGGTGCGTGAAGCGGCGTCTCAATTGATTGCCTCATTGGTCACCAATGCTGAACCGCGGAACCGCGAGATTGAAGCGCAGCGGGCCAAAGAACGGTCTGCCGAGCGCTTTGGGTATTCTCACTGATCTCAGTTGCGATTCGATTTATTCAGGGCGCCAGTCGCTCTCTCAGCCAATTGCCATCCTTGACCAAGCTATAGCGCAGCCGATCGTGCAAACGGCTTTTTCGGCCTTGCCAAAACTGCCATTCGTCTGGCACCAAGCGGTAGCCGCCCCAATGTGGTGGGCGGGGCGGTTGCAGCAAAAACTGAGCGCCGTATTTGGCAGCATTTGCCACCAGCACCCCTCGTCCAGAAATCACCTGGCTTTGTGGGCTGGCCCATGCGCCAATGCGCGAATCCAGTGGGCGGGATTTGAAATAAGCGTCGCTTTCTTCTGCACTGACCTTTTCGACCCGGCCTTCGATTCGAACCACGCGCTCTAGCTCGACCCAGTGAAACTGTAAGGCGGCAAACGGGTTACCTGCCAGCTCCATCCCCTTTTGGCTCTCGTAGTTGGTGTACCAGACAATGCCGCGCGCATCAAAGCCTTTGATCAGCACGATGCGGGTGCTGGGGCGCAGGTCACTGCCTACGGTGGCCAGCGTCATGGCGTTGGGCTCAGGCACCTCCGCATGAATAGCTTCATTGAGCCACTGTTCAAATTGTTTCATGGGGTCGCCGTGCGACGCCGATTCGTCCAGTTCGGCACGTTCGTAGCTTTTGCGGAGGTCGGCAAGTGAAGTCATGGCAGCAAGTATAGGGAGATAGGGCGCTGGATCACTTCAGATCCTCAAGTTTTGGGATCTCACGTGATTTGCGGCGATTGGGATGGCTTTCAAAGTTGTCATGGCGGGCGTAACATGGATGGTTTACGAGTCTTTGCTGAGGATTGCCCCATGCGATATCGCCTAAACCCTTACCGTTTTGCTGGCCCGGTTCTGGGCGTTTTGTCACTTTGCACGGTGACCAGCGCATCGGCGCAGCAAGTGACGCAAAAGGTCACAGGCCCTCAAGCGCGCTACTGGCTCAGTGCCGAAACAGCCTCGGGCATGCCTGGTTTGGGTGGCGGGGCAAGCGCTGCTGGGGCGGGAAGTGGATCAGGCGGCCTCGGCAGCTTGGGGGCCATGATGGGCGCATTGACCGGGATGGGGGGCGGGGCACGCCGCAGCCTGTTGCTGGAGTTGGGCTCGGTGCGTGATGCAGCAGATCCGGCGGGGGACCACAGCATTCCCGGCGGAATGAGCATGGGGGCCAGTCTGCCGCTGCTCTCGCCCGAACGAGCGACCCCTGTTCGGCGGAGCGAAGAGCGCGATGTGCCAGAGCAGCGTGAGCGCCCCGAAGGCAATGCCCGCATGCTGTTCTTTTGGGGCTGTGGCGAAAATGCAGGTGCCGATCAACCTGTCATCCTTGACATGAAACAGATCATGGATGGCAAGCTGCCGCCCAGTATGCAGTCCTACAACGTGAACATGGGGCCGACCGGGCCGCAGTTTGGGCGGGACCGCAGTTACATGGCGTGGCCAAACCGTAAAGACAGCCAGACGGTGCCCACAACATCTTCCCTGGTGGGCGACCACACCGTTAAAAGCAATGCATCGCCTGACATTCATTTCGGTGTTCAGGCCTCGCACGATTTCATGGATGCGTTGACGCTATCGAACGATAAGTTGGCGTCTGGTGCTTTGCAATTGCGTTGGAATAGTGCTTCCACAGCAATTGGGTATTTTTCGACCGCCATGGGATTTCGCCAAACCGCCGAAAAATCCATGGACATGGTGATGTGGAATTCCAGTGCCAAGCGCATGCTGGGAGGTGAGCGCTTGATGGGCTTTTTGCCACCCGCCGAAGTAGCGAGGCTGCAGCGCGATAGCGTCGTCATGCCCGCTAGCCAAACAGAATGTGCCATTCCCAAGCAAGCCGTGGATGCAGCAGGTGGCAGCATGACGCTTTTGAATCTGAATGGCTTTGGCCCCGAGCTCAATGTGGTGCATCCCCCGCGTCCGCAAGATCCTAAAGTTGACTGGAACCAGGAATACGTCGTCAAACTGCGTCTGCGCTCTTACACCAGCGGCATTGCTGGCATGCCGGGCATGCCCTCTGGTGGTTCGCGTGGCACGGTGCAGCGACCTAGCCGCAATCAAGCGCCTAGTCAGGTGCCCAGTCAAGAGTCGGCACCGTCAGAATCACAAGGATCCACCGGTACAACGCCAGCCGGTGGCGCACCGATTCCAGATATCACCAATGCTGTTGAAGGTGGCGTGAAGCTATTGAAAGGCTTGTTTGGACGCTGATCAGGCCCAGGCCTCACACCAGCTGCCGACCGTCCTTGTTCTGGCATCGGGCAGGGGCGAGCGGTTTTTGGCGTCCGGTGGAAAGGTCCACAAACTAAAGGCCTTGCTCAACGGTAAGCCTGTGCTGGAGCACACACTGGATGCCGTGCGTGCCAGTGGCTTAGCTTGGCATTTAGAGGATGCAGGGCATCCGGGCATGGGAGACAGCATTGCAGCAGCAGTGCGTGCCACGCCGCATGCCAATGGCTGGCTGATTCTGCCAGGGGATTTGCCCTTGATACGCCCGGAGACGATCTGCGCCGTAGCAGCCTGCTTGCAGCAGGCGCAGATCGTGGTTCCCGTTTGCATGTCCGACGGATTGCGCCAGCGTGGGCATCCTGTGGGGTTTTCTCGCGTCTTTCTTCAAGACCTGATGGTGCTCAATGGGGATCAAGGCGCTGCCAGCATTTTGCGAAAAAATGCATTTACGGAAATGCAGGTCAATGACCATGGGGCGGTTCAAGACGTTGATACCGCCGCGGATTTGGCTGCCATGCTCCATACCCGGTGAGCAGAGCCAAAGCGTGCCTCAATCAGGACTTGCTGATCACACCGCAGGCGATGCGCGCGCCTGAGTTTCCCGTGGGCTGGGTTTTATAGTCATCAGGGTCTTTATGGACAATGATGGCGCGACCCATCAGGCTGGTGCTGCCCTCTGCTAATGTCACACCGGTCAAATGAAAGTGTGCGGTTGCACGACCAGATGCATCCGCCTTCATGGCCGGCATATCGCCACCGTGGTGGTCTGTGTCCTGTGCGCCGTGCGGTTTGCCCGTCGGGTTGAAATGCCCGCCCGCGCTCACGCCGTCAGGTGAAGAGCAATCACCTTTTTCGTGGACGTGAAATCCGTGCTCTTGGCCGGGGCGCAAGCCAGTGATGTCAACCTTAACCATGACATGGTCGCCATGCTGCATAAAGTTGACGGTGCCGCCTACCTGAGAGCCGCTTTTTGCCATCAAGTTACTGGTAGCACTCGGGCCGCCATGCGAACCCATCCTGTGCCCACATGCGGTCAATCCGACGCAAGCAAAAAGCGCAATGGCAAGAATGGGACGAGTCATTTGTTATTCCTTGGTTTGATGAGTGAATTCGTAAGTATGACGGCATTGCCTGATCACGAAAAAAAGCCGCGCGCAGTTTATCCCGACACAATCGATGAATCTGCACAGAAAGTTGTTAGCAAGCCGTCAAGCTGACACTTTACAATCCCCACCACTTTCTCTGGAGTATCAAGCAATGTTTTCTAACGATGATGACAACCAAGGTGTTGTTTTGGGTGTGATATTTGGCGTGATCGCATTGGTGATTGGCCTGGTCATTGGGGTGGGAATCTACAAAACGAACATGATGGCGGCACCAAAGGCCGCTGTTGCGGTGGCACCAGCGGCCGATGCTGTGGCTGATGGCGCGAGCATTCGCGTAGAAAACGGTGTCGTCAAGTTTTACTTTGGCACGGCCAAGTCTGAGATTGCAGCGGGTGCTGACGATGCGCTGCGCCACGTTGTGATGGCCGTTAACGAAGGCAAAAAAGCCGTGATAAGCGGTTTCCATGATTCAACGGGCGACCTGGCCAAGAACGAAGAGCTGGCCAAGCTGCGTGCCTTTGCTGTGCGTGACGCCCTGAAGGGTCTGGGCGTGGCAGAAGACAAGATCGAACTCAAAAAGCCTGAAGTGATGACCGGCACCGGCAGCAACGCTGAAGCGCGCCGCGTTGAAGTCACCGTCAATTGATTCTGTAACCGACTCGTAACCCTGGCGTGCCCCAGCAGGGGTTTCAGGGTTACCATCAGGCTTGTAATTTTGTTACAAGCCCATGACCCCCCACAAAACTCTTCACACCACCATTGCGGCCGTGACCGCGCGCATTGTCCAGCGCAGTCAAACCAGTCGCAGTGCGTATCTGCAGCGCTTGGACGTAGCCCTGCGCCGCCCCCGTGGTTCTGAACGCTTAGGTTGCGCCAATGTGGCCCACGCCTTTGCGGCTCTGCCCACCCATGACAAATTGCGTGTGGTGGCGCAGCGTGCGCCCAACATTGGCATTGTCACGGCGTACAACGACATGTTGTCCGCCCATGCGCCCTATGCGACCTATCCCGATGTGGTGAAGACTGAGGCACGCCGGCTGGGGGCCACGGCCCAGGTGGCCGGGGGTGTGCCTGCCATGTGTGACGGCGTAACCCAGGGCACACCCGGCATGGAGCTGAGCTTATTCAGTCGTGACGTGATCGCCATGGCCACGGCGGTGTCTCTCAGCCATGATGTGTTTGACGCCGCGCTGATGTTGGGCGTGTGCGACAAGATCGTGCCTGGCTTGCTGATCGGTGCCCTCCACTTTGGGCATCTGCCCACGGTGTTTGTGCCCGCAGGGCCCATGACCAGTGGCTTGTCAAACAACGAAAAATCCAAAGTGCGTGAGCAGGCAGCGCAGGGACTGGTTGGGCGCGACGCTTTACTGCAAGCCGAAAGTGCGGCCTATCACGCCGAGGGTACGTGCACTTTTTATGGCACGGCCAACAGCAACCAGATGCTGCTGGAAGCCATGGGTCTTCATGTGCCGGGAGCGGCCTTCATCAATCCTGGTGCTGAGGTGCGCTCAGAGCTGACTCGTGAGGCGGTTCGGACCGTCCTGGGGCAGGGTACCAGCGGTTTGCCTGGCTTCACGCCGCCACCTATCGGGCAAATGGTGGACGAGCGCTGCATCGTCAATGCCATGGTGGCGCTGCTGGCCACAGGCGGATCAACCAACCACCTGATTCACTGGGTGGCCGTGGCAAGGGCTGCGGGCATTCAGATCGACTGGGACGATTTTGCAAGCTTGTCCGAAGTGGTGCCGCTGTTGGCTCGCGTCTATCCCAATGGTGCGGCGGACGTGAACCAGTTTCAGGCGGCGGGCGGTCCAGGCTTTGTGATTGGCGCACTGCTGGAAGCCGGACTGATGCACGCGGATGTGCTCACGGTTCGCGCCGGGGGCATTCGCGAATTTGGCTCGGCACCTTCGGCGACCATGCCTTTGACATGGATGCCTGTTTCGGCGTCTGGTGACGCCAGTATCTTGCGCAAGGCCGCAGACCCGTTTGCGACGACAGGCGGACTCAAACTGCTGACGGGCAATCTAGGGCGTAGCGTGATCAAGGTGTCTGCAGTCCCCGAGGACAAGCACATCATTGAGGCACCTGCCCGGGTGTTTGATTCCCAAGACGCGCTGCAGGCGGCATTCAAAGCAGGAGAACTGGACCGGGATGTGGTCTGCGTGGTGCGCTGGCAGGGGCCGCAAGCCAATGGCATGCCAGAGTTGCACAAGCTCACGCCGCCCTTGGCGGTGTTGCAAGGCAAAGATTTCAAGGTGGGCTTGGTGACAGATGGCCGCATGAGTGGCGCATCGGGAAAGATCCCTGCGGCAATTCATGTCTCACCTGAGGCATGTACGGGCGGCCCTTTGGCCAAGGTGCAAGACGGTGACATCATCCGCCTAGACGCCACCATGGGAAGCTTGCAGGTCTTGGTGACTGAGGCGGACTGGGCCGCACGTCCTGTGGCCACCATGCCTGTGTCACTACAAGACGCCAATGCGCTGGGCATGGGGCGAGAACTTTTTACGGGCATGCGGCGTCATGCCCAAACTGCCGAACTGGGAGCATGTACATGGCTGTGAATTTCAAGACTTTGCCCGCGCAGTTGCGCGCCATTGATGTGATGCTGGATGCGCCTGTCATCCCCGTGATCGTGCTGAACGATGTGGCGCACGCTGTGCCTATGGCGCGAGCCTTGGTCGACGGTGGAATCCGCATGCTGGAAGTGACCTTGCGCACGCCAGTTGCGTTGCAGTGCATTGAACGCATTGCCAAGGAAGTGCCGGATGCCATCATTGGGGCGGGCACCATCCGCAGCGCCTCTGATGCACAGGCGGCGCAGCTAGCTGGAGCGCGGTTTGTGGTGAGCCCTGGCTATACGTCCGAAATGGGGCGTGCTTGCCGGGATCTAGGCTTGCCGCTATTACCCGGTGTGGCCACAGGCAGTGAAATCATGATGGCGCAGGCAGACGGCTATACCGAACTGAAATTTTTCCCGGCCATGCAGGCGGGCGGCCTGGCGATGCTGAAGGCTTGGGGAGGCCCGTTCGGGGATGTCAGGTTTTGCCCCACAGGTGGTGTCAATGCGCAGAACGCGCCCGACTTTCTGGCCTTAGGCAACGTGGCCTGTGTGGGCGGGTCTTGGCTGGTGCCGCAGTCGGCGCTCGATCAGGGCGACTGGGCTGACATCACCGCGCTGGCCGCACAAGCTAGCGCTTTGGCGCGCTGAGTTTGGCGCGCTGTGGTTGGCGCAGCCTAAGTTCGCTGAATCAACTCAATTTTGTAACCGTCAGGGTCAGCCACAAATGCAATCATGGTGGTGCCACCCTTTACAGGGCCGGGTTCCCGCGTGATCTGTCCGCCTGCTGCCCGAATTCTGTCGCACAGGGCCACCACATCGGGCACACCCAGCGCCAGGTGCCCAAAACCGGTGCCCAGTTCATAGCTGTCCACGCCGTGGTTGTAGGTCAGCTCAATTTCGGCCTGATCGGGATTGCTGCCGTAGCCCACAAAAGCCAGCGTGTATTTTTGCTCTGGACGCTCAGTGGTGCGCAGCAGTGTCATGCCCATGGCCTGCGTATAAAAGTCGATGGAGCGCTGGAGATGGCCAACGCGCAACATGGTGTGTAGAAATCTCATGCTTTGGATTGTGCAGGAATATCAAACACCAGGCAGGTTGTGGTGGCGTGCGCATAAAGCGTGCCGTCTGGCCCCACCAGTCGGGCTTCAGCGGTGGCCAACTGCCGCCCACAATGGATGACCTTGCCCTCAGCACGCACCCGTTGCACTTTGAGTGGAATGGCTCGAACCACATTCACACTCAGTTCTGCCGTGGTGTAGGCGCGCCCCGCTGGCATCAAGGTGTGGACCGCGCAACCCAAGGCGGAGTCGAGCAGCGTGGCGTACCAGCCGCCGTGCACCGTGCCCATGGGGTTCAAGTGGGCAGGGCCGGGCGAGCCCTGAAAAATGGCAACGCCAGGGGAGACTTCCAAAAGGCAAAAGTCCAATGTCTTGGCAATCGCGGCATACGGAAGTTCTCCTTGCAGCATGGCTTGCATCAACTCCAGACCCGTTTTGCCCATGACTTGTTCAGGCCTGGCGACGCCAGCTCCCGGGCCTTTTTGCAGGCGAGCCATGACTTCAGCCTCTTGCGCCAACCAGTTGTTCAGAGCCGTCGATTTTTCAGATGTCATGTTCAATGCGAATAAAAGTGTATATGCAACAATTGTAGCTACAATAACCAATCATGTTACCCACGAGACCATCAGAAACTGTCGCTCAATTGACTTCGCCGGACTGGCCTCAGCCGCAGGGTTGCACCAATCTCAAGCTGCGCCAGCTGATGCGACGCGTTGCACGCCACTATGACGCCGAGGTGGGTAAGACCGGGCTAAAGGGCACGCAATATTCCTTGCTGTCGTACATCGTCAAGCTGGGGCCGCTTCGCCCCGTCGACTTGGTCAAGGCGGCAGGGTTGGAAGCATCAACCCTCAGCCGCAACTTGCGTCCGCTTATTGATGCGGGCTGGGTGGTACAAAATCCTGGCCCCGATGCGCGCAGTCGATTGCTTTGCGCAACGCCCGAAGGCAAGGCACTGCGTACTCATGCACAACGGCATTGGCGGGTCGCCCAAGAGAGCCTGAATCAATTGCTGGGGCCCGACCAGGTGCTGGCCTTGCATGCCTTGATAGACAGCAGTCTGGCGCGCCTCAACGATGCATCCGCCGATCTTTGACGCCAAATTGTTCCGAATTGAAGCGCTGTCAACCTAGAGGAATGCCTTCTTGGCAGCGCTGAGGCTAAGGTGTGCGTGCAATAATCAAATCAGAATGCACACAACGCACCATCCCGATTTGGTGACGCCATCCGCCTTGGGACTTCTGCAGAGCGAAATGCCTGCTGATCGCTGGATGTGCGACACGCCTTGTCTGAACCTTGATGATGAAAAGGTTCAGCTAAGGGCTCAGACATTGACACAGTTTGTGGACTCCACACGTGCCAAGGTCTTGGCGATTTTTGCCTTTGTGCAAAGCCTTCATTACTTCCCCCCCGGTTACCACGGCGTCATGACCGCTCGGCAAGTGCTGGACAGGCGAGGTGGCCATGCCTATGGCAAGTCGACGCTTTTCGTCGCATTGCTTAGGGCATCTGATATTCCGGCGCGCATGCGTTTTGTGCAGGTGCAAGGCAAGGTCCTTAGGGGCTTGGCGCCGGTCGCTCCGGCTGTGGATCACGCGATTGTCGAGGTCTGGTTGCGCGGCCGCTGGGTTCGCACAGATTTGCATGTGTACGACGGCGCTTACCTCTTGGGCGCAACCTATAAGCTGAGGGAAGCGGGTTGGCGATCGGGTTATGGCCTGCATGTCAAAGGCGCCAAAAGTTGGAATGGCATCAGCGACGCCTTTATTTCCTTTGCGCCAGATCAGCAAGGCGGTACGCCGCTGGAGGACTGGGGCGTTTACAACGATCCGGATGAATTTCGCCGCCAGCAGTTCAAAGAGAACTTTGCCTACGACGCTATTCAGGGCGTTCGCCGCCTGTTTTACGCCCCTGCCATGCACCGCAGTATCCAGAAAACTCGCGAACTAGGTCGCGAGTTGCGCGAGCAGCGTCGCGCCTTGAAACGTCACTCTTCCACCGACACGGTGTAGTTAAGGGCCATGCGCCCGCCATCCACCACCAGAATTTCACCCGTGACATAGCTCGATGCATCGCTGGCCAAGTAAGCCACGGCATCGGCAATCTCAGACGGCGCGCCCAAGCGCTTGAGCGGTGTGCGGCTGAGGATTTTGTGCTTGGCTTCTGCGCTGGTCAGCACGGCCTTAGCGGCCAGCTCGGTCGCAATCGTGCCGGGGGCGACCGCATTCACGCGAATGCCCTTATCGGCCAACGCCAGTGACATGGCGCGTGTCAGTTGGTTGATGCCGCCTTTGCTCACGTTGTAGCTTGCAATGTTGGGAATCGCCATCTGGCCATTCACGCTGCTCATGTTGATGATGCTGCCCTTGCCTGCTTTGGCCATCTCGCGGGCGACGGCCTGGCCCACCAGGAAACTGCCCTTGAGGTTGACACGGATCACCGCGTCAAAGTCAGCCTCCGTCACATCCAGGAAATCCGCAGATTTGAAGATGCCCGCGTTATTGACCAGCACGTTAATGCTGCCGTGCACCTTCAGAGTTTGCGCCACCATCGTGTCGACCTGGGCTTTGTCGCTCACGTCGCAGTGGATGTACAAGCCGCCAGTACTGGCGGCCAGCGCCTGACCTTTGCCATCGTCCATGTCCACAATGACGACTTTTGCGCCATCGGCTGCAAAACGCTGAATGCAAGCCTCGCCAATGCCTTGGGCACCGCCTGTGACCACACAGACCCGGCCCTGCAAACCAAAATTAATGTGAGATGTATTCATGCCCATAGCGTACCAGCCCAGGCCGCCACAAATTGCTGAGCGCGTTCGCGCACCTGTTCGGCAGTCATGCCAGGTTTGAACAAGGCCGAGCCAATGCCAAAACCGCTGGCCCCTGCAGCGCGCCAGGCGGCCATGTCCTGCGGGCCAATGCCGCCCACGGGCATGAGTTGAACGTCTTTCGGCAGCACGGCGCGTAAAGCCTTGACCACTGAGGGTGAAATCATTTCTGCGGGGAACAGCTTGAGGCCGTTTGCTCCCGCCTCCAAAGCCGCAAAGGCTTCGCTTGGGGTGATGACGCCGGGCAGGCTCAGCATGCCTAAACGCCGTGTTTCGCGCACCACCTCGGCGTTGAAATTGGGCGACACCACCAGCTTGCCGCCAGCGGCATTCACATTGCGCACATCGGCCACGGTCAGTACTGTCCCGGCACCCACCAGTGCACTGGGGAACTGGGCCGCCAGCGCGGCAATGCTGTCCAGCGGTTGTGGCGAATTCAGCGGCACTTCGATCAGCCGCCACTGGTTGTCTGTCAGCGCTTGGCCCATGGCGACGGCCTCACTGGGCAGCACACCGCGCAGAATGGCGATCAGCGGCAGGTCAACATTCAGGGGCGCATCGCCCAATGGGTTTGTGTTCATTTTTGGATACTTTTGTAAATGGCAAACAGACCTTGCCAGGTTGCTTCTGCGCCCATGCTGCGTGTCTTCATTCCGATTTGATCCAGCGCGCGACCATAGCGCAGCCGCAAGGCATCAGACCCGATCACCATCACCTCGGTGCCTGCCGCCAAATGCTGGCAGCGCAACTCTTCGCCAATCACCAGGCCCGACAGGTGGCTGAGCAGCGCGCTAGGTGATAAGGTTTTCCAGAGCCCCAGGCTGCGGGTGCTGAATGCGGTGGTCAGCAAGCTGGGCGATGCCAGCGCCAATGCCACGCCCTCGTCAAACGCCGTCGTGTCGAGTTCGCTGTCTGCTGCGCCATGTAACGCAGGCAGGGTTCTGCTGAGAATCGAATGCTGGCGCAACAGCGCAAACAGCTCGCCCGTCATGCAGGTCTGAAAACGCTCGATACGGGAATCTCTCACCTGCACCCATTTGCTGTGCGTGCCGGGCAGCACCATCAAGGCATCTTTCAAGCCCAGGCTTTGCAGGGCACCGAACACCTGTACCTCTTCGCCCCGCATCACATCCGGGATTTGTCGCAGGTGTTGACTGTCTGGCAAGCCAGCATGCAGGCAACTCAAGCCCGGCACGATGCCAATGCGACCAGGCTCCACCCATTTCAGGTGCGCGGCCAGTTCATCAAAACCTGCGGGGCAAGGGCAGTAAGGTGCCTCAACCCAGCCCTGCTGACTGCCCGCCATGCCAGATATCAAGCAAAAAAGGTCGTCACGGTACATCCAGTCTGCAAAGTTTGCTTCAAAAAAAGGAGCGAACCCGTTCGCTGGGATGTTCATGATGCCGTCGCCAGAGCTGTGCTGGCGCAGCACCTCGCCCTGACTGTTCAGCAGCACAGCACGCAAAGTGCTTGTGCCCCAGTCCAGGGCCAATAGGCTGCCGCTGGCGTGACCGTTGTCTGATGGAGGTGTCGGCGTTGTCATGCCCCTGAAATTACCATGACTGTAGGTCAGCCTGAGGCGATGAGTCCGAGCGCATGTCTACGTTCATGCCGACATGCTCGCCTCAGCGCGGCTTGTACGCCGTGACGTCCATCTCGACCTTGGCATCGATCATCAAACGCGACTCCACCGTGGAGCGCGCGGGGCGATGGTCGCCAAAGCACTCCATGTACACCCGGTTAAACGCAGCAAAGTCGCGCGCATCGTCCAGCCATACGCTGACCTTGGCCACATCGCTCAGATCACAACCGGCCAGGGCCAAGGCGTCCTTCAGGCGCACAAACACTTGGCGCGTCTGCGCCTCGATGCCGCCTACGATCACTTGCCCCTGTTCATCTGTTGGGACCTGGCCCGACACAAACACAAAATCCCCGGCGCGCGTCGCGGGCGACAGGGGGCGGATCTGGCGGTCAGACGCCAAGGGCGATTGACCGAGCATTTCAACTTTGGACATGAATAGCACTCCGTGATGTAAGAAATTTACATCAAACCAAGTAAAAACCCGATTTGACAGGAATATTTTAATGAAATACGATGCATTTGTGTAATGTTATTACTTATCTGGAGATGCCATGCAACACCTGCCTGCCCGCCCACGGTTTTCCGTCATTCGTCGCCAAAGCCTGGGTTTGATCGCCCTCAGCGCTGCCTTGAGCCTGCCTTTTGGGCTGGCCCAAGCTGCCCCTGGTAAAGGTGGCGCTGCCAATCTCGCCATGGTGGGTGAACCCCAGGGCCTGGACCCGATGACCAGCACCGCAGACCTGGTGGGCACCATCATGCAGCATGTGTACGAACCACTTTACACATTCGACGGCAACTGGGCCGTGGCGCCCATGCTGGCCGAGTCCTTGCCAACCGTTTCCAAAGATGGTCTGAACTACACCATCACGATCCGCAAAGGCGTGAAGCTGCACAACGGCCGCGACCTGAACGCGGACGATGTGGTGGCGTCCCTTACCCGCTGGATGGAGTTGTCTCCGCGCGGTAAAGCCGTTGGCAAAGAAGTCGCGTCATTGACCGCCAAAGGCACGCACAGCGTCGAGTTGAAGCTAAAGACGGTCTATGCGCCGCTGCTTGCGCAACTGGCTTTGCCCAGCGGCATGGCTGCCATCATGGCCAAGGAGAGCATTGCGCCGCAGATCAAGGATTTTGTGGGCACTGGCCCCTACAAGTTCAAGGAGCGCAGGCCAGACCAGTACACCGTGCTGGTCCGTCACGATGCCTACAGCGCCCGCAGCGAAAAGCCCAGTGGCTACGCTGGCAAACGTGAAGCGCTGCTGGACGAGTTGCGTTTTGTACCAGTTCCCAATGCCAACACCCGTGTCGAAGGTGCACTGTCAGGCCAGTTTCAATATGCTGACTTGCTGCCCGTCGAGGCGATTGGCCGGGTCGAAAAAGCAGGTGCGGGCGTGGTGCCGATTCTGACCAAGAACTTTGGTTTCCCCTACATCGTGTTCAACACCAAAGAAGGTGCATTGACCTCCCAGCCTTTGCGCCGCGCAGTGCAAACGGCAGTGGGCACGGGCGAGATGCTGGCCGCTGGCTTTGGTGACAACCGCTTCTTTGTGGTTGAGCCCAACTTCTTCCCCAAGGGCACGCCTTACTACAGTGACGCGGGCAGCGCTTTGTATAACGAACGCAACCCGGCTGTGGCCAAAGAGCAAGCCGCCAAAGCAGGCTACCAGGGCCAGCCTATCCGCATCATGGCCAGCCGCCAATACGAGTTCCACTACAACATGGCGCTGGTGATGGCAGAGCAGCTCAAGAAGGCCGGCTTCAAGACAGATTTGCAGGTGGTGGACTGGGCGACCCTGGTGCAACGCCGGGGCGACGCCAAGCTGTGGGATGTGTACTTCACGCATTCGGGCCTGTTCCCCGAGCCCATGCTGTCGCCTCCACAACTGGGTGACGGCGCTCCGGGCTGGTGGGACAGCCCTGCCAAGAAGGCCACCTTGGCCGCATTCAACCAGGAGCCCAACATCGCCAAGCGCGGGCCGCTGTGGGCCAAGGTACAGCAGACGGTGTATGACGAAGTGCCCTTTATTGAGGTCGGTAAATTCAATGCGCTCTCTGCCCGGTCTGCCAAGCTCGAAGGCTACACCCCTTCCGTGTGGCCATTCTTCTGGAACACAGGCTTAGCGAAGTGAAGTTCTTGCTGAACCGCATGGGCGGTGCGGTGGTGGTGTTGTGCATCGTCGCCGTGCTGGTCTTCATGCTGACCCGCTTGGCCTCGGGCGACCCGATGGCGCTGCTGCTGGGTGACCAGGCCACAGCAGAGGACATCGCCCAGGCGCGCCAGCAGTACGGCCTGGACAAACCCCTGCCGGCCCAGTTTGCCATCTGGGTGGGCGAGCTGATGCAGGGCAACCTGGGCCAATCCATCTTTTTACAGCGCCCCGTGGCACAAGCCTTGTTAGAGCGTGCCGAGCCCACGCTGTTTCTGGCCCTGTTTGCGGTCTCGATAGCGGCCTGCATCGGCGTGCCCATGGGGATGGTGGCAGCCATCTGGCGTGGCAGTTGGGCCGATCAGCTGCTCAGCGGCGTGGCCATGCTGGGCGCGAGCATTCCCAGCTTTTGGATGGGGCTGATCTTGATTCAGTTCTTTGCGGTATATCTGGGGTGGTTCCCCGCGTCAGGCTATGGGGATCCGGGCATGGATCTGGGCCAGCGGCTGTACCACCTGGCGTTGCCAGCGGTGGTGCTGGGGGTGCTGAACTCCGCCCTCATCATCCGCTTTACCCGTGCATCGATGCTCGACATCTTGGGCGAAGACTATGTCCGCACAGCGCGCGCCAAGGGCTTGCCAGAACGGGTCATCATGGTCAAGCATGTGTTGCGCAATGCCTTGGTGCCCATCATCACCGTGCTTGGCCTGACCATGGCTTTGATGATCGGCGGCACCGTGGTGACCGAGACCGTGTTCAACCTGCCTGGCGTCGGCAACTTGGTCGTGCGTGCGGTACTGCGCCGCGACTACCCCGTCATTCAAGGCACTTTGCTGGTGATTGCCGCAATCTACGTGATGATCAATTTGGCGATTGACCTGCTGTACACGCTGGTCGATCCACGTATCCGGCTGGAGGGATCTTGATGCCAGGCTCACTATCATTTTCAGAGCGTATCAAGCCCGTGGTGCTTGCCGCAAGGCGGCTTTTTTCTCGAAAAATCGTGCTCGCGGCTGCACTCGCGCTCTTGGGTGTGGTGCTGGTCGCCGTGATCTTTCCCTGGTTGTCCGACGCCGACCCCAACGCCATCACGGTGACCGACCGTTTGAAGTCCCCGTCGTCTGTGCACTGGGCGGGTACCGATGAACTGGGGCGCGACGTGTTGCTGCGCATCATCCATGGGGCGCGCTATTCGCTGTTGATTGGTGTGATCACAGCAACCGGTGCCGTGGTGCTGGGCACCTTGATGGGCGTGTTGGCAGGTTTCTTTCGCCGCCTGGACGCGCCGCTCATGCGCTTGGTGGACGCCATGATGTCTTTCCCCGACATTCTGCTGGGCATCGCCCTGGTGTCCATTCTGGGGGTGTCCCTCTGGAACGTGATGCTGGCGCTGGTGATTGTGTACACGCCGCGTGTGGCACGCGTGGTGCGTGCCGCGACCCTGGTGTTGCGTGAGCTGTTGTTTGTCGATGCAGCCAGGGCGCTGGGTGTCAGCACGCCGCGCATCTTGTGGGCGCACATCTTGCCGAACCTGATGTCACCCATCCTGGTGCAAGTGACCTTCATCTTTGCCTATGCCATCCTGGCGGAGGCGGGGCTGTCGTTCCTGGGCGTGGGTGTGCCGCCGGATATTCCCACCTGGGGCACCATGATTGCGGGGAGTCTGGAATACGCCGACAAAGCCTTTTGGACGATTCTCTGCCCCGGCTTGGCCATCGTGCTGACCGCCTTGTCGCTGCAATTGCTGGGCGACGGCGTGCGCGATTTGCTGGACCCCAAACTCAAGAAGACAACATGAACACTGTCCAACAGACGGCTGCCGCGACAGCGAGTCGCCTGGATGTCCGCAGCCTGTCCACTTCCTTTGCCACCGATGCCGGTCGTATCCAAAGCGTGGCCGACGTCTCGTTCACGGTTGCACCCGGTCAGACCCTGGCCTTGGTGGGTGAATCCGGATCGGGCAAGTCGGTGACCAGCCTGTCGCTGATGGGACTGCACGCCAAGACCTCTCAAGCCCGTGTCGATGGCGAAGCCTGGTTTGTGCGAAGAGATGGACAACGCGTCAATTTGCTGGCCATCGGCGAGGCGGATCGACGCCGTCTGCGCGGCAACGAAATGGCCATGATTTTTCAGGAGCCCATGACCAGTTTGAACCCAGTGCTGAGTGTGGGCGAGCAGATCGCCGAATCTGCTCGACTGCATTTGGGCATGGACCGCGCGGCTGCCATGGCCCACGCCCAGCGCATGCTGGAGCTGGTGGAGATCCCCGCAGCAGCGCGGCGTGTGCATGAGTACCCGCACCAACTGTCGGGCGGCATGCGCCAGCGGGTGATGATTGCGCTGGCCATGGCCTGCAGCCCAACGCTGCTGATTGCCGATGAGCCCACCACGGCGTTGGACGTGACGATTCAGGCGCAAATCCTGGCGCTGATGGGGCGTCTGCAAAAAGAAACGGGCATGAGCATGCTGTTTATCACCCACAACCTGGGTGTGGTCGCGCAATACGCCGACAGCGTGGCCGTGATGTACGCCGGGCGGGTGGTGGAGTCTGCCCCGGTGCACCAGCTGTTTGCGCAACCCACGCATCCGTACACGCGGGGTCTGCTGGCGTGCTTGCCGGGGATTGCCCGCAAACACGCGGGGCCTGCGGTAGCGGGCAAGCGCCCCCAGCTCACCGCCATTCCTGGTCAGGTATCGAGCCCCTTGTCACCACCTCCCGGCTGCGCCTTTGCGCCACGCTGCGCCCAGCGCCAAGCAGCGTGCGACGAGCGCATGCCTTCATTGGTGGCATTGGATGAACATCGCCAAGTGCGTTGCCCCGTTGCCCAAACGCAAGAAGCCATGGAAGGGCTTGCCGCATGAGTGACGACCACTTGATGGAGCTGCGCGGGCTCAAGAAGTATTTTGGTAGCCCCAAGCAAGCCGTGCGCGCGGTGGACGACGTGAGCTTTGCCATTCGCCGGGGCGAAACCCTGGGCCTGGTGGGCGAGTCGGGTTCGGGCAAGAGCACGATTGGCCGCATGTTGACCCGATTGACGGACCCCACCGCCGGCGAGATGCTGTACCGCAGCGAGCCTGGCGCGCAGGCCGGCACTGATCTGGCCCAGCTATCGCAGGCGCAGTACCGCCCGCTGCGCTCCAAAATCCAGATTATTTTTCAGGACCCGTATGCCAGCCTGAACCCGCGCATGCGCATACGGCAAGTGCTGGGTGAGGCGCTGGATACCCACGGCTTGGCCAAAGGTGCCGAGCGGCTGCCACGCATACACGCCCTCTTGCAGCAAGTCGGCCTGCGCCCTGAGCATGCCGAGCGCTTTCCACACGAGTTTTCGGGTGGGCAGCGGCAACGCATTGGCATTGCACGTGCGCTGGCGGTGGAGCCTAACTTCATCGTGGCGGACGAGCCCTTGTCGGCTTTGGATGTCTCCATCCAGGCGCAAGTGGTGAACCTGCTGGGCGAACTCAAAGAGAGTCTGGGCCTGACGCTGCTGTTTATCTCACATGACCTGGATGTGGTGGAGTACCTGTGCGACCGCGTGGTGGTGCTGTACCTGGGCCGGGTGATGGAGATTGCCCCCACTGCCAGCCTGTACGCCAACCCCCAGCATCCCTACACGCGGGCCTTGCTGGCCGCTGCACCGCAGCCGGACCCGGCTTTGCGCCGAAGCATCCCTTTGCTGCAAGGTGACTTGCCCAGCCCCGCCAATCCGCCTTCAGGGTGTGTGTTTCGCACTCGGTGCCCGCATGCCAATGCCGCTTGCGCCGACCATGCCACGCCCTTGCGCGAGATCCAGCCGGGGCATTGGTCTGCCTGCTGGCGAACCGATATTCATTGACCACTTTTATCTCCATCACACCATGCCCACAGACTTCACCCTGGACCACCGCTACAAGAGCTTCCCCGCGCACCTGGGGGCTTGCCAGGCCAGTGAGATTCAGCACAAAGGCTGGAACGTGCTGGCCAACGACCTGGCTTTTCCGCTGGCCACGGTTCAGGAGTCGGCCTTGAACCACAACCTGCGCTGGATGCAAAGCTATGTTGAGCGCAAGGGCGTGTCGTTTGCCCCCCATGGCAAGACACCGATGTCGCCGCAGTTGTTTGAGCGTCAATTGGCGGCGGGCGCGTGGGGTCTGACCTTTGCCACCCTCTTTCAGGTCAGGTTGGGCGTGGCCGCAGGTGCCCGGCGGATCATCATTGCCAACCAGGTGTTGGGCGATGCCGACCTCGACGCTTTGGCCGCGCTGCTGGCGGAGCATACCGACTTGCGGGTCTGGTTTTTGGTGGATTCGCTGGCGCAGCTGGCCATGATCGAAGACTGGTCGCAACGGCGTCAAAGCACCGCCTGCTTTGATGTGCTGCTGGAAATGGGCATCCCCGGCCAGCGTACCGGGTGCCGAACATTGGACGAGGCCCTCACGCTGGCGCGCGCACTGGCCGCATCGCGCAGCGTGCGCTTTGGCGGCGTGGAATGTTACGAAGGCGGCGTGGCCCGCTGCGACAGTGAACACGACAGCGCGGCGGTGACCGCTTTGGTGCGGCGCGTGCTGGAGTGCGTCCAGGCCTGTGACGCAGAGCAGCTGTGGGAGGGCGACGAGGTTCTTGTCACGGCCGGTGGCTCGGCGGTGTTTGACCTGGTGATCCCTTTGCTCCGCGTGAAGGGCTTGCAAAAGCCTGTGCGTGGCGTGTTGCGATCAGGTTGCTACCTGACGCACGACCACGGCAACTACGCACGCTTCTTCGCCCAGGTCGAGAAGCGCGAGCAACTGGACAGCTCGCTCAAGGCCGCCATTTACGTGTGGACGATGGTGCAGTCGGTGCCAGAGCCAGGCCTGGCCTTGTTGAGCTGTGGCCGCCGCGATATTTCCTATGACATCGAAATGCCTATCCCTGCCTACTTCGCCCGGCGCGGCGAACGGGCAGCACAAGGTGCCCCCGCAAGCTGGAAGATCAGTGCGTTGAACGATCAGCACGCCTACTTGCGTTTCGACCCGGCGCAAAGCCCGGTGGCGGTGGGGGACAGGGTGGGGCTGGGCATCTCTCACCCGTGCACCACTTTCGACAAATGGCGTTGGATGGCCCTGGTGGCAGACGACTGGTCTGTCACGGGCGCGATCAGCACCCAGTTTTAGCTGCACGTATGAACAGCCAAAGCCAAGGTCTCTTGCGGCGAATGCGAGACCGTTTGCCCACGCTGCCAGGTGCGCAACAAAAGGTGGTGCAACGCGTGCTCGAAGACCCGAGCGGTGCGGCAACTGCCACCGTCGAACAGCTAGCGCAGGACACGCAGGTTTCCATGCCCACGGTGGTTCGCACTTGCCGCAGTTTTGGTTTCGAGACCGTGCGCGAGTTCATGATGGCCTTGGCGCAAGACACCGCCTTGTCGGGTTCGCATCTGCACCGCAGCGTGCTCAATGACGACAGCACGGCCGATGTGACCAGCAAGATCATTGGCGCAGCCGTGGCCTCCATGAGCGAACTGGGGCGTCGCATCGATCCGACGGTGATCGACCAGGTGGTGGACAAACTGGCCAGCGCCAAACGCATCGATTGCTATTCGGTAGGGGCAGCCTCCACCTTCACGGCAAGCGAATTGCAAAGCCGCCTCTTCAGACTGGGGCGCAATGCCAACGCTATTTTTGATGCGCACCAGCAACTGGTCTCCGCCAGTACCTTGGGGCCAGACGGCGTGGCGTTTGTGGTGTCCCATGTCGGGCGCATGCCCTACACGCTAGAAGCAGCCCGCTTTGCGCGCTCGCAAGGTGCCACCGTGATCGCGCTGACACAGCCTGACACACCGCTGGCGAAGACTGCGGATCTGGTGCTAGGTGTTGCCGTGCCGCCAGACGCTGTGATGCGCGTGGGCACAGAAGCCTACTTGGCACATTTGCTGATCATCGAGGTATTGATGGTGCGTCTGGCTCAAAAACTCGGTCCCCAGATTGCACATGGATTGCAGCAGTTCAAACATCTCTTGCACAAACACGGTTTTGACAGTGCGGAATATGCGGGCTTGACCGAAGTGCCGGCTCCAGCACCGCCCTCGATAGAAAAGGACATCTGAGATGAGCCATGCAAGCTGGTTGCGTCAAGGACGCATAGTGGATGGCCGTCTGAACCCCGCATGGGTTGGCGACCTGCTGATCGTGGGCGATCGCATCCAAGCCGTGGGACCAGCCTGCGAGGCTGAGGCCGCCAAATTGGCGCATGTGACCACGGTGGATTGCAGTGGCAAAGTCATAGCACCAGGCTTTATTGACGTGCACACGCATGATGATGCCGCGGTGCTGGACAAGCCTGACATGCTGCCCAAGCTGTCGCAAGGTGTCACAACCGTCATTGTCGGCAACTGCGGGATTTCTTTGCTTCCGTTGGTTACCGATGCCCCGGCGGCACCCTTGTCATTGCTGGGTAAATCCCAGTTCCGGTTTCCACGCTTGGCAGACTACATGGCTGCTGTCGATGCGATGGTGCCGGGTGTGAATGTGGCCGCCTTGGTGGGCCACACGGCGCTGCGAATGCGCCACATGACCAACCTCGATGCCCCAGCCAGCCCCGCAGAAATTGCGGCGATGGCGGCAGACTTGGCAGACGCCATGCAAACAGGTGCCCTAGGGTTGTCGTCCGGCGTGTTCTACCGTGAAGCCTTTGCTGCCGATCAGGCAGAACTGACGGCACTGGCAAGCGTGGCAGCACGTGCTGGCGGCGTTTACGCCACCCACATCCGCGACGAACTGGCGGGCATCCTGGATGCCATGCAAGAGGCCGCGCTGACCGCGCGACAGGGGGGCTTGCCCTTGGTGCTGTCACACCACAAATGTGCGGGGCCAGCCAACTGGGGGCGCACACGTGAGACCTTGCCGTTGATCGATCAACTGGCGCGGCATCAAGCCATTGCGATGGACGTCTATCCCTACACTGCGGGATCGACGGTGCTGCGTGACGATTTGGTCGATGGTGTGATTGACATCCTGATCACCCGCAGCGAACCCTATCCTGAGATGGGTGGGCGCTATTTGGCGGACATTGCCAAGGAATGGGGCGTGCCGCAGCAAGACGCCTGCAAGCGCCTGATGCCCGGCGGGGCCTGCTATTTCCAAATGCGCGAAGACGATGTGGAGCGCGTGATTGCCCACCCTTTGAGCATGATTGGCTCCGACGGCTTGCCGCATGACGAACGACCCCATCCCCGGCTGTGGGGTGCTTTCCCCAAGGTGCTGGCCTGCTACTGGCGCGAAAAAGGCGTGCTCCAGCTGGAGCAGGCTATTCACAAAATGACGGGCTTGTCTGCACGCAACTTTCACCTGCCCGGGCGGGGTGTGCTCAAGCCAGGAAACTGGGCGGATGTGGTGGTGTTTGACCCCGATTTGGTGAGCGATACGGCCACGTTTGAAAAGCCGCAGCAACGCAGTTGCGGGATCGAGCAGGTTTGGGTCAACGGGGTGCTGAGCTACAGCGGCGCTGAGGGTTTGAGAGCGCAGCGGGGCGGGCGATTCTTGCGGCGTGGCGTTGATGCGATCTGATAGCGGGGACGACGCGGCGAGTGCAGCTTGAGGTTTGACCCTGACAACTGGCGCTAGGACGGGTGCCGAAGCTTGGGTGAACTCGTGTCAGGTCGTCTCAATGGCGGATCGGCATATCGCATGGGCTGGACCATGTGCCTAAGGATTCCAGCTATTCATTTTGCAAATGAAGATCGGATAAATACGGTATTCGACGAATGGCTCGTGAAATTTTAAATTTCACCGCTATGACTATCCTAGGGGTGCCGCGCTTTCATCTGGCGGTGTAGTCAGGCTGCTTGCAGCCCCCGACTTCATCAACCTGTATTTGAGAGATGCGATGAAAGCAAAACATTTACTCTTGGCATTGACAGCTGTCGCACCGCTTGCGCACGCACAGTCATCTGTTCAAATTTTCGGCATTATTGACGCAGGACTGGGGCACTACAGCACCGGTGGCACCAGCGTCAATCGACTGGAGAACAACGGTGTTAGCCCAACTTTTCTGGCATTCAAGGGCATTGAAGACCTTGGCGGTGGACTAGGCGCTTACTTCTATTTAGACGGCGGGTTCTCACCCAAGTCGGGCATAGGCCGGAATACCAACACCAATAACCAAGATAACGGCAACACACCCGTTGGGGGTTTCACCTTCAATCGCCGTGCCACAGTCAGTTTAGGTGGCGACTTTGGCGAAGTACGCTTGGGTCGCGACTATTCTCCCGACTTCGTCAACAAGTCTGTCTACGCGCCTTTTGGAACCGTGGGTGTCGCGGGTTCTACCGTGCTGAGTAACTCAGCGTCAGCGGCAGGAACGAACATTTCTAATTCGATCCACTATTTCTATGGCTACAGTGCAAACGTCAACACGCTATTGAATAATCCAAAGGGGTTCTACGCTCACGCGGCCTACGGTTTTGGCGAAAACCCCAGCGGAACTGCTAAGAGTTCCGATGGCAATTACATGGGGCTTCGCTTGGGATACGGCAAAGGCCCCATGGACGTTTCTGTAAGCTATGCAAGCACCAAGAGTGCAGCCATCGACAACCATACTGTTCAAAATATTGGTGGTTCGTATGATTTTGGCGTTGTGAAAGCGGTGTCAATTTTCAACATCAACAAGTCGGGCAATAACTCGATCAACAATAAATCTACCTTGGTCGGTGTCACGATTCCTGTTGGTCAGCATTCCATTCCAATCTCTTACTCGCGCTATACCAGTTCGGGCACCGCCTCAAACGGACAATCTGCGTCTCTGTTTGGATTGGGCTACCGCTATCGCCTCAGCAAGATGACGCAGTTGTATGCGACCTATGGCCGGGTGAGCAACAGTGGCGGCGCAGCGTTTACGGTTGGCACTGGAGGCAACGCGCCTGCGGGCGTGGCCAATACGGGCTCCAATGGCTACGAATTTGGAATCGTGAAGCTCTTTTGATCTCTAAAGCGCGTGTCCTCTCCTGAGAAGTGGGAGGGCGCAAAAAAAGGGCTCCAACGGAGCCCTTTTTGTTTGAATTACTCGGTCGCTATGCTCATCGACGCAGAAGCTTCAGGTTCCATCAAATCCAAATAGTCAATTACGACACGATCAAGCGATTCTGGTGGGAAGGCGAACTCCCCCTGATACGCAGTTGAAACCTGTGAAATCGGATCAGAACCGGCCGCAAGTCCGAAGAATGAGAGGTGGCCTGAGGTGTGCGGAATATCGACAGATCCAACCACCGCGTTCTCGTGCAATAGCTCCAGTACAGCGCTTCTAACGGCACCACGTACCAAGCGGAAACCTACGCTGATGTTGCCTGCCACATTAGGCCGATCAGCGCGGCAGATTACACGGTTTCCCAAGCACAGATGCTCGAAGTGAAGGTAACCACCTTGAACGTAGAACGAGTAGCCGCCAATGGCGCTGCCACTTGCAAGCAGCACACCTTCATGGCCGCTATGGTGATCACGCAAATGGGCAATCGCTTGCATCGACCGGTCGGAACCTGTCATTCGTGTTGCAAACGGCACCGCAGCTTGCCCGGGTCTTAATACCAGACGCTGACGGTTGTACATGCCTAGTGGTGTGTCGAGCGTAATTAGCTGAACCAGACCACGCTCGTCCAGCGGCAGCACATCATGGGCTCTTGCTTCTTGCCACCAGAGCGCTAAAAGCTCTGCGAGCTTCTCGGGATGTTGCTGGGCGACGTCTTGGGCTTCCGCAAAGTCTTCCTTTGTGTTGTACAGCCGCCAAGTATCTTGTTCAAAGGGAACGCCAGCATGGTGTTCGGTGACCGCTTTCCAGCCGTCGTGCCAAATGGCCCGGTGGCCCAAGGTCTCCCAATACTGTGTTTGGCGTGGTGACGGTGCATGGGCCTGCGCAAATGTGGGGCAGAAGCTCTTGCCATCGAAGTCAGGGCGATCTTCTGCCCCGATCAGCGAAAGAATGGTGGGGGCAATATCGACCGCATGCACAAATTGATTTCGAATCTCACCAGAGGCCGCAATGCCTTTGGGCCAGGAGACCACCATGGGGGAACGCACGCCGCCCAAATCGACGAACTGTTTGTAACGCCTGAACGGGGTGTTGCCAACCATCGCCCACCCTTCCGGGTAATGTGCGGGCCCCTCTGGGCCGCCGATCAAGTGCAATGAAGCCAGTTGTTCTGCAACGCCCAGACGGTGACCACTGTAGGGGCCATTGATGTCGACGGCGCCATGTTGACCGCCTTCACGGCTGGCGCCATTGTCAGACATCACGATAACGACAGTATCTTCGCGCAAGTCCAAGGTCTCCAAGCCCTGTATCAGTCTTCCCAGTTGGGCGTCGGCATGCTCCAAGAAGCCTGCAAATGCAGCTTGCAAGTGGGTGTAGAGCAGCTTCGCATCATCAGACAAATCCGACCATGCCTCAACGCCAGTATTGCGCTCAGTCAGCTCTGTGTCCGCGGGTACCAATCCGGCAGCGCGCTGGCGTTGCAAACGGTCTGCACGGGTTTGATCCCAACCTTTCTCGAACGTCTTGACGTAAGGCAAGATCACTTCGCGTGGTGCTTGAAATGGCGCGTGGGTGGCGCCAAACGCAAGCTGCAAAAAGAAGGGCCGGTCAGCCGTGTAGGTTGCGTGGTCTTGTACAAAGGCCAACGCACGATCAACCAAATCGACACTGAGGTGATAGTCTTGCTTTGTCGGTGGTGCAACGGGTTGGTTGTCCTGGACCAGTTCAGGTGCGTAGTGATCCGCCACGCCTTCAAGAAATCCGTAGAACTTGTCAAAGCCGCGCGCCAGAGGCCAATCCTTGTAGGGGCCAGCCGGTGTGATTTCATGTCTCGGCGTCAGATGCCATTTGCCAACAAGGTAGGTGCTAAACCCTTCCTTTTGCAGCATGTCTGGCATGGTGGGCACATCGGCCCGAATCCGCCCACGAGAGTTGGGAAACCCGGTATCCACATCTGCCAAGAAGCGCATTCCAATCGCATGGTGATTGCGGCCCGTCAGCACACAAGCCCGTGTGGGCGAGCACAGCGGCGTCACGTGGAAGTTGTTGTAACGCAGGCCTTCGGCTGCAAGCTTATCGATGGTTGGCGTTGAAATTTCAGAGCCGAAACAACCAAAGTCAGACCAGCCCGTATCGTCAAAGATCACGAGCAAAACATTGGGTGCTTTTTTTTCTTTGCCCTCAGGCCAATGCGGTATGGATTCAGCAACCGTTGTGCCTACGTGCCCCTCGAAGTCGGCAGTAGATTCGCGTTTCTTTTGACTCATATTCATTGTCTATTTTGTGATTTATTGTGGCGCACAGCATCGGAAACCCATGTGTCCCGTGCTGCTGTCTGGTGCATTGAAGCTGCGTGCTGAAAGGCGGTAGCGGTGGCAATGAGATGCGTGGCAAAGATAGGAGCCTCCCCGAATGACTCGCTCGGTTCCCGTCGCAGGGCCTTTTGGGTCGCAGCGGGTCTGTGCGTTTTCAGGAATATGCCAAGATGGGCTCCACCAATCGGCGCACCATTCCCAGACGTTGCCGACCATGTTGTAAAGGCCGTAAGCATTGGGTTCAAAGCTACGGGCGGGTGCTGTGCCCAAGTAGCCATCGTCTGCCGTATTGACTTGCGGGAACTGTCCTTGCCAGATGTTGCATCTATGTTCCCCCAGCGGGGTCAGCTCGTCGCCCCAGGGGTAGGTCGCATTCACCAAACCGCCTCGTGCCGATGCTTCCCACTGAGCTTCCGTTGGCAATTTTTTGCCAGCCCAAGCAGCAAACGCGGTGGCATCGTTCCACGACACATGAACGACAGGGTGGTCAAACCGTTCGACAAGCAAAGAGCCTGGCCCGTCCGGCGAGTGCCAGCAAGCGCCTTTCACTGGAATCCACCAGGGTGCCAAGGCAACGGCTGATTGATGTTGAACAGACTGAATGGCTTTAGGATGAACCAAAGCATAAAAAACAAACGACCAGCCAAATCGTTCGGCATCAGTGAGATAGCCTGTGTCTTTGACGAACTGCGCAAACTGCGCATTGGTGACGGCCGTTGCATCCATTCGAAACGGCGACAAGGTGACGCGTCTTGCCGGTCCCTCGCCGTCCGCGGGGTATCCCATCGCATCGTCGCTGCCCAGTTGGACTTGTTGCCCCTCGATCCCAATCATTTCGCCGAGATCCATTCGTGCCGCTCGTGGCGCGGGCGCGTAGGACGGCACATCGGCCCGCACCGCCTCAGGCTCCGAACGAGCCTTTGCATGGTGGCAACAGCCATGGGTTGCGTTGAGTTCGGTAGTCAAGCTGACGCTCCATGAATCAAAGATAAGAAAAAACGGCGGCCTCACCGTGAAGTGTGCCGCCGAAAACCTTAGCGATAAGGTTCCTCAGAGATTCCTCACCTTCAGTATTGGTTTTTCATTGCCTCAAGCTCGGAGCCAATCTGTCTAATGTTGGCATCATGCGGCTGGCGTCAGTCTTGATCAAGTCAGAGAACTGTTCAATGCTGAGCGGTGGCAGGCGTTGGCCTACGCTGGTGGCATGATCCTGCACCTCTTGCGTTTGCAGCACTTTGGCAAGTTTGGTGTGAAGCAAGTCAATGACCTCTTTGGGGGTACCTTTGCGGACAAACAGTCCGGTCCAACCTTGAATGGTGAAATTAGGCATGCCTTGCTCAATGAAAGTCTTCACGTTCGGGACCAGTGGATGCCGAGTGTTTGAAGTGATGCCAAGCGCTTTGAATTGGCCGGATTTAATATAAGGAAGTGCTGACGCCAGGGATGACCAACCCAATGAAACTTGCGAGCCCAGCATGTCTTGAATCAGCGGAACTTCGCCTTTGTACGGAATGGGGTTGAGCTTGATGCCAAGCTCTTGCGATATCCATTCGCCAGCCACATGCGGCACACTGCCCGGCCCCCAGGTGCCGTAATTGATTTCGCCTGGTTTCTTTTTGGCCAATGCAACAAGTTCTGTGAAATTGCTGGCGGGAAATTCGGTGCGCGCGACCAGCACATTGGGCAGTGTTCCAAATGAGGCAACTGGCGTGAAGTCTGCGTCGGTGTAATGCGCTGAGCTGTTGAGTTTTGGCGTCAGCGTCATCATGGCCACGCCTGCGTGTACCAGGGTATAGCCGTCCGCAGGTGCTGCCTTTACCGCTTCTGCCGCAATGATTCCTCCGCCACCAGGTTTGTTCTCAACGATCACTGCTTGGCCAAGCTCGTCTTTGAGCTTTAGGGCAACGAGTCGGGCCTGAGGATCCGACGAACCGCCCCCAGCCGGAAACATCAAGACAATCTTGAGTGGCTTGGTGGGAAAGCTTTGCGCCATGACGCTGGCACCAAGAAGAGGCACGGTCAACAGTGCGACGGCAAAACGACGGCTGAGCCGAACAGTCTGAGCGATAGAGTGCTGCAATGGATACCTCGGGCGGTAGGGTGATGGAAACGAATAGCCCGAATGGTGCATGCCTATTGAATATATTTCCAATATTTTTTAACATGTGGTTGACCATAAATGCCAAATATTTGAAAGCACGCATTGGACAAGCCAGCCACCCCCATCAAGCGCCCGCATCTGGATATGCGCCAGCTGTATTACTTCAACGCCATCGCAGAAGAAGGCAGCATCTCCAGGGCGGCAGAACGCTTGCACTTGAGCCAACCGCCCTTGACGATTCAAATCAAACACCTCGAGGCTGAGCTCGGCGTGATTTTGCTCAAACGCCATAAAAAAGGCGTTGCATTGACCGCGGCCGGGCAGGCCTTGGCAGAAGAAGCTCGAGCCATATTGATGCGCGCCGAGCAGTCTGTTGACCGCATTCGCCAAGTGGGGCGGGGCGAAGTTGGTGCACTTCGACTCGGCATCATCGGCTCCATCATGTGGGGCAATTTTGCGGATTTGTTGCAGCGCTATAAGGATGCGTATCCAGCCGTTGATTGGTCATTGCATGAGTTGAGCCCCAATGACCAAATTACGGCCTTAAGAGAGCGGCGTATTGATATCGGCTTTTGGCGCACCGATACCTATAGGGGCGACGATTTGCAATGCCTAAAACTCAGCAGCGAATCCATTGTTGTGGCGATTCCGGAAAAGCACCTGCTGGCCAAGAAGCGACAGATTCAAATGAGTGAGCTGGCAAATGAGCCACTGATTTTGATGAATCCAGAAGACTCTGACTTTGCCGCCAACATGGTCAAGTATTGTCGGCAAGCAGGTTTTGAGCCAAGGGTTGTTCATAAGGCCAAGGCGCCAGCGACGCTCTTAGCGCTGGTGGCGTCGGGGGCTGGTATTACGTTTTTGGCAGAGTCTTTGCAAAACGTAAAGTGGCCAAGAGTTGTCTTTAAACCCGTGGTTTCGCCCAAAATCAGCGCTGACCTGTACATGTATTCACGTGTGGGTGACAGCTCTGCCCTGATTTCGAATTTCGCTGCGTTGGCTGTCCAGAAACCACCGAAGTAAACGCAATTGCCCGGCGCTGCGCATGAGTGCGCGGACGCCGCGAAGCGACACTCCCGAACACTTTTTATTCTGTTGAATTGCGCGCGAAAACCGCAGTCTTTCAATTTATCTATATCAAAAATATAGCCAAATCAAAGATAAATAATATTTGCAATATACGAACGACTGCTTGACCATTCTGCTTTCGATGCACCGCTGTCGTTCCAAGAAGCGCAGCGCAAACAGGTGCATAGCAACATTTAGGAGATACATCAATGGCAGCCCCCATCCAACAGTCCAACGCCCCTTTCGAAGCTTTGGAGATCTTTAAGCAACGCATGCCCGGCTTCACCCCCCGCGTAGCGATGGTGCTGGGCTCAGGCCTGGGCGCCTTGGCTGATCAGATCACAGACAGCGTCACCATCTCCTACGCTGACCTGCCAGGTTTCCCCATCTCCACGGTTCACGGCCATGCAGGCGACCTGGTCGCAGGCAAGCTGGCGGGCGTCGACGTGGTCTGCATGAAGGGCCGCAGTCACTACTACGAGGGCAAAGGCGCAGACGTCATGACCTCGGCCATTCGCACCTTCAAACTCATGGGTTGTGAATCCATCGTCTTGACTTGTTCGGCCGGCTCGCTTCGCCCCGAAGTTGGCGCAGGCAAGCTGGTGGCCTTGACCGACCACATCAACACCATGCCGGGCAACCCCATGGTCGGTGTGAACGATGAGCGCTTTGGGCCACGCTTTTTCAGCATGGCCAACGCCTACGACGCTGACCTGCGCGCCATGCTGCAAGACGCTGCCAAGGACTTGGGCATTGACTGGCACCAAGGCGTCTATGTCTCCTACAGCGGCCCCAACTTCGAAACCGTTGCAGAAATCCGCATGATGCAAATCATCGGTGCAGACGTGGTTGGCATGTCCACCGTGCCAGAAGTCATCTCTGCACGCCACTGCGGCCTCAAAGTCCTGGCCATTGCCACCATCACCAATCTGGCAGAAGGCTTGTCTGACGTGGTGCTCTCGCACGAACAAACCCTCAAGTACGCAGCAGTCGGTGCACAAGACCTGATTCGCCTCGTGCCCGCCTACCTGCAGCGTCTGGCAGCCAAGGCATAAATCGATGGCACGTAGCTTCATCCTGGTGCTGGATTCACTCGGTGTCGGTGCAGCAGCCGACGCCGCACGCTTTGGTGATGTTGGTGCCAACACCTTGGGTCACATTGCACAGTGGCGTGCCGCGCAGGCAAACCCCTTGCGTATCCCAAATCTGGAGAGTTTGGGCCTGGGTGCAGCATCCCACCTGGCCACAGGCCAGTGGCCAGAAGGCTTAAACCTGCGCCAAGACTTTACCGGTGCCTACGCCGCCGCAAACGAACGGTCCCTTGGCAAAGACACCCCCAGCGGCCACTGGGAAATGACCGGCGTGCCCGTGGACTTTGACTGGGGCTACTTCTCCGAACCCGACCCCTGCTTCCCGCCAGATCTGATCTCTGTCTGGACCCAAGCCTGTGGGTTGGAAGGAATACTGGGCAACTGCCACGCCTCGGGCACCGAGATCATTGCCCGCCTGGGCGACGAGCATGTGGCAACGGGCATGCCCATTGTTTACACCTCCGCCGACTCCGTCTTCCAGATCGCGGTTCATGAAACCTATTTTGGGCTCGAGCGGCTTTACGACATCTGCCAAAAGGCATTTGATCTGCTGCAGCCTTACCGCATCGCCCGCGTGATTGCCCGCCCCTTCACGGGATCAAACGGTAACTACAAGCGCACTGCCAACCGCAAAGACATTGCCGTGCCACCACCTGGGCGCACCTTGCTGGACGTGGCCACAGGTGCTGGGCACAAGGTGATTGCCCTGGGCAAGATCGGTGACATCTTTGCCCACCGTGGCATCAGCCAACTGGTCAAGGCCCCGGACAACATGGCCCTGTTTGACAAACTGCTGGATCAGGTGGCGACGGCCCCTGAAGGCGCCATCGTCTTCGCCAACTTTGTGGACTTCGACCAGAACTTTGGCCACCGCAGAGACGTGGCGGGTTATGCCCAGGCGCTGGAAGACTTTGATGCCCGCCTGCCCGCCTTCATGAGTCAGCTGCGGGCAGATGATTTGGTCGCCTTCACGGCTGACCATGGGTGCGACCCCACCTGGCCTGGTACCGACCACACCCGAGAACATGTGCCCCAGTTGTTTGCGGGGCCAAGGGTCAAACCCGGCTCGCTGGGCATCCGGTCTTCCTTTTGTGATCTGGGCCAGACCGTGGCCACCCATCTGGGCTTGCCCAGCTTGCAACACGGCACATCCCTCTTGAACACCTCTCTGTAACGACACGCTGTAACACCTCGCTGTAACGCCACCCTATGAACGAAGTAAACCCAAGCCACCCGCGCAACAGCGGCATGCCGCTGGACTTGTCGCTGATCGAATCGGTGCGCGTCAACAAATCTGCCGTTCAGCGCCGCGTCGCTTCATTGAACGCACGGCGTTCACAAAAGAAGAACTACCAGGCCGCTTGGTTGGTCAAGGCCATCCAGTGCATGGACCTGACCACGCTGTCTGGCGACGACACCCCCGGGCGCGTGGCGCGCCTGTGCGCCAAAGCGCGCAAGCCGCTGCGCCACGACTTGATGACCGCCTTAGGGCTAGCGTCACTCCAGACGGGCGCCGTTTGCGTGTACCACGAGATGATTGACCCTGCGGTGCTTGCCCTGGCAGGCAGTGGCATTTCCGTAGCAGCCGTTTCAACAGCCTTCCCAGCCGGACTCTCCAGCATGGAGACCAAGCTGCGCGAGATTGAGCTGTCAGTGGCCGCAGGTGCAGCTGAGATTGACATCGTCATCAGCCGCCGTCATGTCTTGACCCAAGACTGGGCAGCACTTTACGCTGAGATGAAAGCCTACCGCGCAGCCTGCGGCGAAGCCCATGTCAAAGCCATCCTGGCCACGGGCGACCTGCAAACGCTGGACAACGTGGCCAAGGCCTCCTGGGTTTGCATGATGGCCGGGGCCGACTTCATCAAGACCTCCACCGGCAAAGAGGGCGTTAACGCCACCTTGGAAGTCTCGCTGGTCATGGTGCGGGCGATTCGTGACTACTTGGCGCTCACTGGCTTCAAAGTGGGCTACAAGCCCGCAGGCGGCATCTCCAGCGCCAAGTCAGCCCTGCAATATCTGACGCTGATGAAGGAAGAGTTGGGTAACGACTGGCTGCAACCGGACCTGTTCCGCTTTGGCGCGTCCAGTTTGTTGACCGACATCGAGCGCCAGCTGGAGCATCACGTCACGGGCCAGTACTCTGCCGCCCACCGCCACGCCATGCCCTGAGCAAAGTTGGCATAAAAAAAGCCTGTTACGGCATACCAGATCAGCCATTATTGCTCTCAAATAGATAGTAAATCATGCCCTCCATCACCGACATTCTCCACACCATGGATTACGGCCCATCCCCTGAATCAACCGATGCCGCGCAGGCCTGGTTGGCGGCCCACCAAAGCAGCTTTGGCCTCTATATCCAGGGGACATGGCGGGCCGCTGCCAGCCAGTTTGAAACCCGTAATCCGGCCAACGGAACCGTCTTGGCCCAGGTTGCGCAAGCTTCAGCAGCAGATGTCGACACTGCTGTGGCTGCTGCCACAGCAGCACTCAAACCTTGGCAAGCCCTGGGTGGTCATGGCCGTGCGCGCTACCTCTATGCCCTGGCGCGAGCGCTGCAAAAGCACAGCCGCCTCTTTGCCGTACTGGAATGCCTGGACAACGGTAAACCCATCCGGGAAACCCGTGACGCAGACGTGCCGCTAGCCGTGCGCCACTTCTACCACCATGCAGGATGGGCGCAGTTGCTGGACACCGAGTTCCCGCAGCACCGGGCCATTGGCGTGGTGGGGCAAATCGTGCCCTGGAACTTCCCGCTCTTGATGCTGGCTTGGAAGATTGCTCCGGCACTGGCTTGCGGCAACACCGTTGTCTTCAAGCCTGCGGAGTTCACGCCAATCACGGCTTTGCTGTTTGCGCAGATTTGCACCGAGGTGGGCTTGCCCCCCGGTGTGGTGAACATCATCACAGGGGACGGCAGCACCGGGCAAGCCATGGTGGCCCACCCAGGCATTGGCAAGATCGCGTTCACGGGTTCCACAGAAGTGGGCCGCCTGATCCGCGAAGCCACCGCGGGCAGTGGCAAGAAGCTCAGCCTGGAGCTGGGGGGCAAGTCTCCCTTCATTGTGTTTGCGGATGCGGATCTCGACAGTGCGGTAGAAGGTTTGGTCGACAGCATTTGGTTCAACCAGGGCCAAGTCTGCTGCGCTGGGTCACGCCTCTTGGTGCACGAAGCGGTTGAGACACGTTTCTTGGACAAGCTGCGCGCGCGCATGCATTCCATTCGCCTAGGCAACCCGCTGGACAAGTCCACGGACATGGGGGCTTTGGTGGACGTGACGCAGCAGCAGCGCGTGGCGCGGTATGTGTCGCTGGCAAAGGAAGAAGGTGCAACCGTTTGGCAAGCGGAGCAGGCTGTGCCTGCGGAGGGCTGCTTCTACCCACCCACGCTGATCACTAACGTGAGCACCAGTGCCACGGTGGTGCAAGAAGAAATCTTTGGCCCGGTGCTGGTGGCGATGAGCTTTCGCACCCCGTCTGAGGCGGTTGAACTCGCCAACAACACGGTGTATGGCTTGGCAGCTTGCGTGTGGAGCGAATCCATCAGCCTGGCCCTGGATGTGGCGCCCAAGCTCAAGGCTGGGGTGGTGTGGATCAATACGGCCAACCAGTTTGACGCTGCCTGTGGGTTCGGTGGCTACCGTGAATCGGGCTACGGCCGTGAAGGCGGACGAGAGGGCTTGTATGAATACCTGATCGCCACAGCAGAAGATGCGCGGCCCGCCAAGCCCAAGGCGCTCAAGTTGAAGGCGATAGCCAAGTCGGCGGACATGGCCACAGGCATTGACCGCACACCTAAGCTCTACATTGGCGGCCAACAGGTGCGTCCTGACAGCGGCTACAGCCTGGAAGTCACTGTTGGTGGCAAGACCATTGGCTTGGTGCCGGATGGCAACCGCAAGGACATTCGCAATGCGGTGGAGTCCGCACGCAAGGCCACGGGCTGGGAGCGCAACACAGGGCACGGTCGTGCGCAGGTGCTGTTCTACCTGGCCGAGAACCTGAGTGCACAGCGTGAGCGATTTGTGCAGAGTCTGTCCTTGGTGCAAACCACAGCAGAGGCTGAGCGTGAGTTGGATGCCAGCATTGAGACTCTGTTCTATTACGCGGCCTGGGCTGACAAGTACGACGGTTTGATGCACCAGCCCCCGATGCATGGCATTGTGGCGGCGCTGAATGAACCGCTGGGCGTGATTGGCATGGTGTGCCCGGATGAGGCGCCGCTCTTGGGTTTGATCGCGCTGGCCGCTCCGGCGATATGTCTGGGTAACCGGGTGGTGGCCGTGCCTTCGCGTGTCTTGCCTACGGTGGCGACGGACTTGTATCAAGTGCTGGATACATCTGATGTGCCGGGTGGGGTGATCAATATCGTCACGGGCAATCTGCAGGCCTTAGTCAACACGCTGGCGACCCATGCGGATGTGGATGCGGTCTGGCGTCATGACGGGGATGCTGCAGGTTGTGCTGAGCTTGAGAAGCTCTCTGCCAGCAACCTCAAGCGTACCTGGGTCAGTGGTTCAAAGGGCCGAGACTGGACTGCACCCAGCCAAGGGCGCGGGCAGGAGTTCTTGCGGCATGCCAGCCAGGTCAAGAATGTTTGGGTGCCTTACGGGGTATGAGTTTGGTCTGCATCATCACCGTTCTATTTCTCAGGGCCTAGTCCAACGCCATCCAGACACGTATCCAGCCAAGCACGCTCCGTCAAGCTCAGTGGTTATCCCTCGGCACAAACGCGCCGCGTTTGCCCTTTAAGAAGTCCAGGTCGGCACCTTCGTCGGCCTGCAGCACATGGTCCACATACAGCTTCCAGTAGCCTGAATCCATAGGCGGCTTGGGTTGCTGCCATTTGGCCAGGCGCGCAGCCAATTCTTCGTCGCTGATGTGCAGATGCAGCAAACGCTTGGGCACGTCCAGCTCGATGATGTCGCCGTTTTGCACCACTGCCAGCGGGCCACCGGCCGCAGCTTCAGGTGCGGTGTGCAGCACCACCGTGCCGTAGGCGGTGCCGCTCATGCGGGCATCGCTGATGCGCACCATGTCGGTGATGCCTTTGCGCAGCACCTTAGGCGGCAGCGGCATGTTGCCCACCTCGGCCATGCCGGGGTAGCCCTTGGGTCCGCAGTTTTTCAGCACCAGGATGCAGTTTTCATCGACATCCAGGCTCTCATCATTGATGCGGTGGTCAAAGTCTTCTTTGTTCTCAAACACCACGGCGCGGCCTTTGTGCACCATCAGTGCTGGCGTGGCGGCGCTGGGTTTGATGACAGCGCCGCGCGGGGCCAGGTTGCCCTTCAGCAGCGCAATGCCAGCTTTGTCTTTGAACGGGGCTGCCATGGTCTTGATGACGCGCGGGTCGTAGTTTTGCTCATCGGCCACGTTCTCGGCCACGGTCTTGCCGCTGGCGGTGACGATGTCTTTGTGCAGCAGGTGCAGGATTTCTTTCATCACCACAGGCAAGCCACCGGCGTAGCAGAAGTCTTCCATCAAATGCTCGCCACTGGGTTGCAGGTTTAGCAAACAGGGCAATTCACTGGCCAAGCGGTCGAAGTCTTCTACTGTCAAATTGACACCAATTCGGCCTGCAATGGCAATCAGGTGAATCACCGCGTTGGTGGATCCGCCAATGGCGGCCAGGGTCTTGATGGCGTTCTCAAAGGCTTCACGCGTCAGGATGGTGGAAAGCTTTTGGTCGGCATGGACCATGTCCACAATGCGTCGACCGGCGTTGCGCGCCAGCACATTGCGGCGGCCATCCACGGCGGGGTAGGCCGCATTGCCCGGCAGGCCTACGCCCAGGGCTTCGACCATGCTGGCCATGGTGCTGGCGGTGCCCATGGTCATGCAGTGGCCGTGGCTGCGGTGCATGCAGCTCTCGGCTTCAAAAAAGTCGGCCAGCTTCAAGGTGCCTGCGCGAACCTGCTCGCTCATGCTCCACACGCCGGTGCCGCTGCCCAACTCTTGGCCGCGCCATTTGCCATTGAGCATGGGGCCGCCGCTCACGCCAATGGTGGGCAAATCCACACTCGATGCGCCCATCAGCAGTGAGGGCGTGGTCTTGTCGCAGCCCATGAGCAGCACCACGCCGTCAATCGGGTTGCCACGGATGCTTTCTTCCACGTCCATGCTGGCCAGGTTGCGGTACAGCATGGCGGTGGGGCGCAGCAGGGTTTCGCCCAGACTCATCACCGGGAATTCGAGTGGGAAGCCGCCTGCCTCGTAGACGCCAATCTTCACTTGCTCAGCCAGTGTGCGGAAGTGGCTGTTGCAGGGGGTCAGCTCGCTGAAGGTGTTACAGATGCCGATGACCGGACGGCCATCAAACTGGTCGTGCGGCACACCCTTGCCTTTGACCCAGGAGCGGTAGGCAAATCCATCGCGGTCCTGACGGCCAAACCATTGCTGGCTGCGGAGTTCATGTGCGGGTTTTTTGGGTGTGGTCATAGGGTAAATCCGGAAAGATCAATCATATTATCGTCATACCATTGGGCGCATCGCCTCAGTACTAACCATGATTAAAAACGTCCACGGCAACACGGTAGACCACCTGGGTGAGGCCATCCTCGCCGGGCGCTATCCTGCCGGGGCCAGTTTGCCGCCCGAGCCCGCTCTGTGCGAGGCGCTGGGCGTGAGCCGCACCGTGATTCGTGAGGCCGTGAAATCGCTGATCGCCAAAGGCTTGGTCAGCACCGGCCCCAAAGTGGGCACCAAGGTGTTGGCCGAAGAACACTGGAACTGGTTTGACCCCGACGTTGTTGCGTGGCAAAGCAAGGCGGGCCTGACGCCAGAATTTTTGCGTGATCTGCAATACCTGCGGCGCGCTGTGGAGCCCGCTGCGGTGCGATTGGCTGCAGAGCGCGCCACACCGTCAGACATCGAAGCGATCGAAGCGGCCTACCAAGGCATGAAGACAGCCATCGAGCAGGGCGGCGACTATGTCACGCATGACCTGCGCTTTCACCAAGGTTTGCTGCGGGCTTGCCGCAACCGCATGCTGGTGCAAATGAGCAAAGCGCTGAGCGCTTTGCTGCGCACCAGCTTTGAGATATCCACGTCACGCCCCGATGGGCCCAAAAGCTCATTGCCGCTGCACCGTGCGGTGCTGGACGCCGTGATCTCGCATCAGCCCGATCGTGCCGAGAAAGCGATTTTGCGATTGATCGATGGTGCGGCGGAAGACATTGAGCTGGTGTTGGCCTCGCGCAAACGCTTACCCAGTTTGCGTAAGACCGCGTCTCAACTCAAGAAAGCCGCCTGAGCGCGGTCACGGAATCAGAAAAACATGAAGAAACTTATTGACCGATTTTTCAAAGTGCTGGAGTTTGGCGTGGTTGCCTGCCTGGTGGCCATGGTCATCATGGTGTTTGGCAATGTGGTGATGCGCTATGTCTTCAACTCTGGCATCACGGTGTCTGAGGAGATGTCGCGTTACTGCTTTATCTGGCTGACTTACCTGGGCGCCATGGTGGCGATGCACGAAAAAGGGCACCTGGGCGTGGACACCTTGATCAAGAACTTGCCCTTGGGTGGCAAAAAGTTTTGTGTGTTTACCAGCGAATGTCTGATGTTGTTTTGCAATGGGCTGTTTTTGCTGGGCACCTGGAAGATGCACGAGCTGCAGGTGACCAATGTGTCGCCAGTGGTTGGGATCTCGATGATCTGGATTTACGGCATGGGTTACATCGTCAGCGTGGTGATGGGCGCTATCAACATTCACACTTTGTACCGCCTGCTGACCGGGCAGATGCGCGAGGACGAAATGGTGATGGTGGTAGAGGCCGAGGGCCTCAAGGAAGCCGAAGCAAACATCAAGCAGGCCGAGATGGCTACGGCGGGGAGCAAGGCATGACGGTTCTGGTTTTTATCGGTAGCCTGCTGGCAGCCATGGCGCTGGGCATGCCCATTGCCTATTCGCTCCTGGTGTGCGGCGTCAGCTTGATGGCCTTCTTGGCGGCCACAGGGGGGTTGCCCGCGTTTGACAGCCAGATTCTGGCGCAGCGTTTTGTGGACGGGGCCGACAACTTTCCGCTGTTGGCCGTACCCTTCTTTTTGCTGGCGGGTGAGTTCATGAACGCGGGGGGCTTGAGCCGTCGCATCGTCAATCTGGCGATGGCCTGGGTCGGGCACTTTCGTGGTGGGTTGGGATTTGTGGCGGTTATCGCCGCCATCATCATGGCCTCGCTCTCTGGCTCAGCGGTGGCAGACACGGCTGCGCTGGCGGCACTGCTGATCCCGATGATGCGTGCGGCAGGGTATGACGTGGGGCGCTCCGCCGGGCTGATTGCAGCTGGCGGCATCATCGCGCCGGTGATTCCGCCGTCCATCGGATTCATCATCTTTGGTGTGGCGGCCAATGTCTCGATCACCAAGCTGTTTCTGGCGGGCATCGTGCCCGGCATCATGATGGGCTTGGCCATTGGTATCACCTGGTGGTGGGTGGCTAAGCGTGAGAACGTGAAGCCCGCGCCTGCCGTTCCCATGGCCGAGCGTTTGGCGATCACGGCCAATGGCTCGCTGGCGTTGGCCCTGCCCATTGTCATCATCGGCGGCATGAAATTCGGCGTGTTCACGCCCACTGAAGCTGCCGTGGTGGCCGCCGTTTACAGCTTTGTAGTGGGCATGTTCATTTACCGTGAACTCAAGTGGAACAAGCTTTATGCCTTGATTGCTTCAGCGGGCAAAACCACGTCTGTGGTGATGTTCCTGGTGGCCGCCGCTATGGTCAGCGCCTGGCTGATCACTGTGGCCAACATTCCGACCGAGATTGCGGCGCTGATGGAGCCCTTCATGGGCAACAAGATGCTGCTGATGTTTGTGATGATGATTCTGATCGTTGTTGTGGGCACGGCACTGGACTTTGCCCCCACGGTGCTGATCCTCACGCCGGTGCTGATGCCCGTTGTCATCAAGGCGGGCATAGACCCCGTTTACTTTGGGGTTTTGTTCATCATGAACAATGCCATTGGCCTGATTACTCCGCCGGTGGGCACCGTGTTGAACGTGGTCTGTGGCGTGGCCAAAATCAACATGGACGATGCTTTCAAAGGGGTCATGCCTTTTCTGCTGGCCGAGTTGGCGGTACTCTTCCTGCTGGTGATCTTCCCCGACCTCGTTCTGGTACCTCTCAAATTCTGGATGCGTTAATTTTTTACAAGGAGACTGCTGTGTTGAAACGAAATGCTCTTAAATCGATAGCTGTATGTGCCCTACTGGCATGCGGAATGGCAACTTCTGCCTATGCGCAGTTCAGTGACCGAACCATCAAGTTCACCAACGGCGTGAACGAAGACCACCCGGTGGGCGCCGGTGTCAAGAAAATGCAGGAGGTGCTGGCTGCCAAGACTGGTGGCAAGCTCAAGATCGTGGCCTTCTGGGGCGGCGCAGCAGGCGGTGATTTGCCTGCCACTCAGGCGCTGCGTGCAGGCACGCAAGAAATGGTGTGCACTTCAACCTCGCCCCTGGTTGGCATTGTCAAAGAGCTCGGCGCGTTTGACTTGCCGTTCTTGTTTGCCAACGAGAAAGAAGCGGACGCTGTGCTCGACGGCCCAGCAGGGCAGTACTTCAACAAAAAGCTGGAAGAAGCTGGCCTTGTCAACCTGGCCTACTGGGAGAACGGCTTTCGTAACCTGACCAACAGCAAGCGCGCGGTGGCCAAGCCAGAAGACTTTGAAGGCGTCAAAGTCCGCGTGATGCAGAACAACATTTTCCTGGATACATTCAAGACGCTGGGCACCAATGCCGTGCCGATGGCCTTTGGCGAGGTGTTTACTGCACTGGAGACCAAAACCATTGACGGCCAGGAGAACCCCTTCGTCACCATCGACACCTCCAAGTTTTACGAGGTGCAAAAGTTCCTGAGCATTACCCGGCACGCCTACACGCCTTTCCTGATTCTGTACAGCAAGAAGCTGTGGGATCAGCTCAGCGCGCAAGAGCAAGCCGTGCTGCGTGAGGCGGCCATGGAGGGCCAAAAGGTTCAGCGCGCGACCATCCGTGCGCAAAGTGACAAGGCACTGGCCGGGCTCAAGGCCAAGGGCATGACGGTCAACGAAATCACCCCTGCCGAGCAAAAACGCATGTTTGACAAGGTCAAGCCCGTGTACGACAAGAACGTGCCCACCATTGGCGCAGAAGCAGTTGGCCAAGTCTTGGACGCTTTGAAGAAAGCCCGCGGAGGCTGACCATGAAAATCACCCAGCTAGAAACCATCCGCCTGGGCGAGTTCCCCAACATCATCTGGGTGCGTCTGCACACCGATGAAGGGCTGGTGGGGCTGGGTGAAACCTTCATGGGCGCTGAGGCGGTGGAGGCCTACCTGCACGAGTGGGTTGCCCCCAAACTGATCGGACAAAACCCGCTGGCCATCGAGGCGCGCAACAAATCCATCATGGGTTACCTGGGTTGGCGCGGGTCCGGCGTAGAAACGCGTGGTAACTCTGCGGTCGACATTGCCCTGTGGGATATTTTTGGCAAAACCGCCAACATGCCGGTGCACACCGCCCTGGGTGGTGCAAGCCGCGAAAAAATCCGGATTTACAACACCTGTGCGGGCTACCAATACATCCGCAGTGCGGCTGCGCAAACCAGCAGTAATTGGGGTGTGGGCAAAGGGCAGGGGCCTTACGAAGACCTGCAAGGCTTCTTGCACCATGCCGACGAGTTGGCCGAGTCGCTCTTGAGCGAAGGCTGCACCGCCATGAAGATCTGGCCGTTTGACATGGCGGCCGAAGCGTCCGACGGGCAATACATCAGCCCGGGCGACCTCGATAAGGCGCTGGAGCCTTTCCGCAAAATCCGCAAGGCAGTTGGCCAGCACATGGACATCATGGTGGAGTTCCACAGCCTGTGGCGCTTGCCGATGGCGCAAAAGATCGCCCGCGCGCTGAAAGAGTTCAACACCTTCTGGCACGAAGACGCGATCCGCATGGACAGCCTGGACCTGCTCAAGGCGTACGCCAAAGATTGCGAGGCTTTAGTCTGCGCCAGCGAGACCTTAGCTTACAAATGGGGCTTTAAAGACTATCTGCAAACCGGCGTGGCTGGCATTGTGATGCTGGACTTGAGCTGGTGCGGTGGTCTGAGTGAGGCCCGCAAAATCGCCGCCATGGCGGACGCATGGCAACTGCCCGTGGCACCGCACGACTGCACCGGCCCGGTGGTTTGGGCTGCGTCTACGCATCTGAGCCTGCATGCGCCCAACGCGCTGATCCAGGAATGTGTGCGGGCCTTCTACACGGGTTGGTACAAAGAGTTGGTGACCGAGTTGCCACAGGTCAACCGGGGCATGATTTCGGTCAATGACAAGCCGGGATTGGGCATTGAATTGCTGCCCGATTTGCACAAGCGCGCAGACGCGGTGGTGCGGGTGTCGAACGCGTCAAAATAGCCGGATTTGGCGCAAACAATCATGAGCACCTACACCCAAGTCATTCTGTTCACCGACACCGATGGTCGCGCCAAGTTTCGCGAAGAACCCTTGGCCTTGAGTGAGGGCACACCTGCCGCGCAGCTGTCTCCGCTACAACCAACTGCTGGCTTGCAGTTTCGCGAGAGCCCTGTCGGGTTTCGCAGCCAGTTTCATTGCACCACTACTCCGCAGTGGCTGTTTGTGTTGCAAGGCCAGATGGAGATTGGGCTGCAGGACGGCACGTCTCGTGTGTTCAAGGCGGGACAGGCTTTTTATTCGAATGACACTTTGCCTGCGGGCGCAGACTTTGATGCCAAGGTTCATGGGCATTGGAGTCGTCAGTTGGGGGACGAGCCACTGGTCACAGCGTTTGTGCGCGCGTGAGGTCTCTCCGCATCGACACTTACTCGGGTGTGCAGGTCGTCCGAGCAACTGGTTATCGAATGCGGTACGAATAGTGGCAAGAGACACAAGTTGCGGTCATTTTAGGGATGGCGGCTAGGGCTTTTTCGCGGTCACCTGTGGCAGCAATGGCGGCAAAAGCGCTGGCATCCTTGTGTCCTTCCTGCCCGATCTGGTGCATTCCCGGCGGCATGTTGGCGTCGGGGCGTGCCTCCAATGGAAGAGCCCGGTTTTTTCCCATGGCGGAAATCCCTAACTCTTTTTCGGCCAGTTCGCCCGCTTCCTTCACCTTGCCGCCCACAACCAGGTTAATTACCTCATTGAGTTGTAACAGATTAACCCGCATTTCTCACGCAAATTGGTCTCTGCCTGCGGGGGTAATTTGGCGAGCTGACGGACATCTTCCGCCGCGATGACGGTTCCGCCCAACAAAGCCACGAGAAGAAGGGTTTTCTTGCGCACAGATGAACTCCAGCAGTGTCGATACCGTCATCTTGCGCCCAATCACTGGTAACCGTACTTGACCCAGATCAAGCACACAATCAGGCGTCATCAACTCGATATTGAGCCTTTGCGATCCACCTTTCTGACTGCGCCATCTAATCATGCAGCGATGACAAGAACTGTTTGAGTTCCGGTGTCTGCGGGTTGCCAAACAGCTCGGCAGGTGGCCCCATTTCATGCACACGGCCCTGGTGCATGAAGATGACCCGGTCGCTCACCTTGCGGGCAAAGCTCATCTCGTGCGTCACCATCAGCAGGGTCATGCCTTCATCGGCCAGGCTTTCCACCACGCGCAGCACTTCTCCCACTAACTCTGGGTCCAGCGCGCTGGTGATTTCGTCGCACAGCAGCACGGCGGGCTCCATCGCCAGGGCTCGGGCGATGGCCACGCGCTGTTGTTGACCGCCCGACAGTTGATCAGCGTATGCATCAAACTTTTCTGCCAAGCCGACGCGGGCAAGCAACTTGCGCGCGTGCTCTTCGTTGGTAGTGGGGGCTGCCTTCTTGACCAGGCGCGGGGCCAGCATGATGTTCTTGCCTACCGTCAGGTGTGGAAAGAGGTTAAAGCTCTGAAAGATCATGCCCACGTGCTGGCGCAGCTCGCGCATGGCCACGGGGTCCTTGTGCAGCAGGGGTTTGCCATCCACCGTCAAGCTGCCGCTCTGGAATTCTTCCAGGCCATTGATGCAGCGCAGCAGGGTGCTTTTGCCAGAACCACTCTTGCCGATGATGGCAATCACTTCGCCAGCTTTGACTTGAAGGTCAATGCCTTTGAGTACTTCGTTGGTACCAAAGGATTTGCGCAGGCCTTGAATGTTGACGATGTTAGAGGCGCTGGTGTTTGGGCTGGAATTGACGTTATGGGCGGGCGACATGCATTTTTCTATCTAATGATTTGGCGTAACGGCTCACGGGGTAGCACAGCACAAAATACAACAGGGCCACGCAGCTGAACACTAAGAAGGGGTTGAACGTGGCATTGGCGATGGTCTTGCCCACCTTGGTCAGCTCCATGAAACCAATGACTGACGCCAGCGCCGTGCCCTTGATCACTTGTACCAAAAACCCCACCGTGGGTGGGATAGCGATGCGCACGGCTTGCGGCAGGATCACATAGCGAACCTGTTCCTTGAAGTTCAAGGCCAAGCTTTGCGAGGCTTCCCATTGGCCACGGGGTATGGATTCCACACAGCCGCGCCAGATTTCGGTGAGGAAGGCGCTGGTGTACAGCGTGAGGCCCGCCGCAGCGGCCACCCAGGCCGACGTATTGATGCCCAGCAGGCCCATGCCGTAATAGGCCAGGAAGAGTTGCACCAGCAGTGGCACGCCTTGAAACAGCTGCACATACGCGCCCACAGCCATCCGAGCGGCGGGGTTGTTGCTGAGTCGAGCCAGCAAGAGCAGCAGGCCGACGATGCCACCACCGATGAAGGCGATCAGGGACAGCGACACTGTCCAGCGGCCTGCCAGCAGCAGGTTGCGCATGATGTCCCATAAGGAAAATTCGACCATTTTCAGCGCCCCCCAAACAGAAAGTGCTTGCCAAACCAGTTGAGGAATTGCCGCAGCGCCATAGAGATCAGCAGGTACATCACGCCAATGATGATGAAGGCCTCGAAGGATCGGAAGTTGCGACTCTGGATCAAGTCCGCCGCGTAGCTCAACTCCTGCGTCGAGACCTGCCCGCACACGGAGGAGCCCAACATCACGATGATGATCTGGCTGACCATGCCAGGCCACACCTTTTTAAGTGCAGGCGGTAACACCACCTGGAAAAAGGTTTGGGTGCGGTTCAACGCCAAACTGATGGCGGCTTCGATCTGGCTCTTGGGCGTGGCTTCCAGCCCGGCGCGGATGATTTCGGTGGCATACGCCCCCAGATTGATCACCATGGCGATGAAGGATGCAGCTTCGGCAGACAGTTTGAATCCCGCAGCGGGCAAGCCAAAGAAGATGAAGAACAGCTGAATGATGAAGGGCGTGTTGCGGATCAACTCCACATAGCCCGCCACCAGCGCTTTAAGCCAAGCTGGGGCCAGCGCATCACCAAAGCCGCGTGCACGAACCCAGGCGCAGCCCGTGGCCAAGACCGTGCCGACGATGACGGCAGCCGCCGTCAATGCCAGCGTCCAGCCCACACCTTGCAGCAGAAGCGGCCACTCTGACAGCACCGCCATGAAGTCAAGCTGAACTTTCATTACAGGGGCAGTTCACCCAAGGGGCGGCCCAGCCATTTGCGGGCCATGGCATCCAGCTCGCCAGACTTCTTGGCGTCGGCAATGATCTCGTTTACGCGTGTGCGCAACTTGTCTTCGCCCTTGGCCACGCCGATGAAGTTAGGGCTGTCTTTCAGCAGTAGCTTGAATTCGGTGCCCAGTTGCGGGTTCTTGGCCATCATGTTGCCTGCCACGGAGGCGCCCAGAGCCACAAACTGCACCTGGCCTGACGTGAAGGCCGCGATGGTGGCATTGTTGTCTTCAAAGCGCTTGGTGTCGGTATTGGCCGGGGCCACCTTGCCGAGTTCCTGGTCTTCCATCGCGCCACGGGTCACGCCCACCGTTTTGCCCGCCAGATCAGCAAAGCTTTTGGCGTTTGCGGTTTTGGCACCGAACACCGCCTGGAAGAAGGGTGAGTAGGCCGCAGTGAAGTCGATGACCTTTTCGCGCTCGGCATTTTTGCCGAGGGTAGAGATGACCAAGTCGGCTTTCTTCGTCTGCAGGGCGGGGATGCGGTTGGCGCTGGTCACCACGACCAGTTCCACCGGCACGCCCAGCTTGGCACCAATCAGGTTGGCCATGTCAATGTCCAGTCCGATAGGTTTCAGATCAGTGCCCACATAGCCATAGGGGGCGGAGTCGGTAGGCACGGCCACTTTCAGCAGTTTGCCCTTGAGGATGTCGTCCAGCGCGGTCTGAGCGCTAGCGCCCGCACTGAGGATCAGCGCGGACAGCGCAAAGGCAAATTGGCGTTTGGTGAAGTTCATAGCAAGGCTCCTAAGTAGGTGGAAGAATCATCTGCGCTCTTGGGTGAGCGTGGTTTGGGTGAATGTTTGATGGCCGGGGTGGGCAAACTTGTATGCAAGACTTGTGCCTTAGCCACGGGTGCCAGTGCATCGCGCAGTTGCGCCAGCGGGTCACTTGGTGCCTGAACCCGAAGTGCCGCCTGCACGGTGCCGATGTGCGCTGCCATCAGCGCTTCGGCGCGGCTGATCTCGCCTAACTCCAGTGCCCGGACAATCTCGACGTGATCCTGGCAAGACTGGGCGGCATCATGTGATGACTGGTAGAGCATGGCGATCAGGGTGGTGCGGGCGGTAAAGTCGCGCAGGGCGTCGGCCAGCAAGGTGTTGCCCAGGCACTCCGCCAGGCAGACGTGAAAATCCCCCAGCAAAAAGCTGCGCGCGCCCACATCAGCGCCTTTGACCGCTGCCTTTTCGCGGTTGAGGTGACTTTTGAGTTGGCGAATCGCTTCTTTGTTGACGCCTTTGCCAGATTCCGCCACCTGGCGGATCAGTCCCAGCTCAATCACGCGCCGGGCTTCAAAGGCTTCACGCGCTTCGTCTTGTGAGGGCTCGATCACATACCAGCCGCGGCGTGCGCTCACGGTCACGATGCCGCGCGCGGCCAAGCGGGTCAGCGCCTCGCGCACGATGGTGCGACTGCAGTCAAACAGCATGGCCAAGGGCTGCTCCCCCAGGCGGGAGCCGGGCGGGAGCTTTTGGGCCATCACGGCCTCGATGATGCGGTTGCTGATGTCAGCGGCAGTGGTCATGCCTTGTTTTTAGCAGAATCCATGCCACTGGTATACAAGATTGGTGCACCAATTTGGGTGGGCAAACCCGAATATGGTGCCCGAATCAATCCACTCTGGCGCCAGATGCCTGCACCGCTTTGGCCCATTTGGGCATTTCGGCGGCCAGGAACTTGGCAAAATCATCTCGCCCCAAGAAGGCAGGGTCTGCGCCTTGCGTGATCATGCGGTTGCGGATGTCAGGCATGGCCATGACTTGCTTGAAGGCGTCACTGAGTTTGGCGCTTACATCTGGCGGCGTGTTGGCGGGTGCCAAAAATCCATAGAAGCCGACTACCTCAAAGCCTTTGATGCCGGATTCGATGACGGTGGGTGTGTCTGGCAGGGCGGGGTTGCGCGCGCCACTGGTCACGGCCAGTGCCTTGACCTTGCCTTGCTTGTGGTAGTTGGCCGCTTGCGGGATGGACTCAGCCATGAACTGCACCTGCCCGGCCATCAGGTCGGTGAAGGCAGGAGCGCTGCCCCGGTAGGGTATGTGCACCATGAAGAGGCCGGTGGCGGTTTTGAACATCTCGGGCACCAAGTGGCTGATGCCGCCATTGCCAGCGGAGCCGTAGTTGATTTGCCCGGGTCGTGCGCGGGCATATTCCACAAACTCTTTCAGGTTGTTGACGGGCACCTTGGGGTTGACCAGCAGCGCCAGCGGCTGCATGGCGGTGCGGGCAATGGGGACAAAGTCTCTCAGTGTCTGGTAGGGCAGCTTGCCGTACAGGGCCGGGTTGATCACCATCACGCCGGTATTGGCCAGCATCAGGGTATAACCGTCTGCTGGGCTCTTGGACACCGTCTCCGCGCCGACGGAGCCGCCCGCACCGGGCTTGTAGTCCACGATTATGGGTTGGCCGAGCACTGCTTGCAGTTTGTCGGTGAGCAGCCGTGCATGTTGGTCCAGCGGGCCGCCAGCAGGGAAGCCAATCACCAACTTGATGGGTTTTTCCGGAAAGGCGGCATGGGCCACATGGAGCGAAAGTGCTGCTAGACACCCAAGTGACAGCAATCGAAGGGTTTTGAGGGTTTTCATGCGATGAAGATGTTGTCTGACACGCCATGATAGAGCGCAAATTCAACCAATCTTTGCCACGCCCCTACTGCGGAGTTTCCAAGCCTATGCCAGCCCCATCTGCCCAACCAGCGCATTACAAATTCTGGCCCAAGCGACTGCCATATGCCATCACGCCGCCAGCCACCTCATTGTGGGAGAACCTGGCCGTCAGCGCCCGGCGCTACCCGCAAAAGACGGCCCTGCAGTTCTTTGACCGCAGCATCAGTTATGCAGAGCTGCTACAAAAAGCGGAGCGACTAAGCGCCTATTTACAAGCGGTAGGTGTCAAAAAAGGTGACAGGGTAGTTCTGTGCATGCAGAACTGCCCGCAGCTTGTGATTGCGCACTTTGCCATTTTGCGTGCCGATGCGGTGGTGGTGCCCGTGAACCCCATGAACCGCTCTGACGAGTTGACCCACTACATCACTGACCCAGACGCCAAAGTGGCGATCACCACAGGCGACTTGGCACCCGAACTGGCCAAAGCCAGCGACGCCTTACCTGCCGGAAAAGGGCTGGCCCATTTGATCGTGACCCAGTTCAGCGACGGCATGGCACAGGATCAGTCCAAAGATGACATCCCTGTCGCATGGCAAGACTGGTTGTTAAAGCAGCACGCCTTGCCTGCCGTGGCAGGCGCACAAACCCATGCCTGGGCCCAGGCCGTGGTCTGTATGAGTTCGGTGGCACCACACACCGCCACGCCGACCGATCTGGCGGTGCTGCCCTATACCAGCGGCACCACCGGCTTGCCCAAGGGTTGTATGCATCCGCACAGCACGATCATGCACAACGCGGTGGCCAGCGGCTTGTGGGGCAATGGCTCGGCCGAAAACCGGTCGCTGTGCGTGGTGCCCATGTTCCACATCACGGGCATGGTCAGTGTGATGCATGCGGCCATTTACGGTGGCGCCATGCTGGTGCTGATGCCGCGTTGGGACCGGGATCTGGCCGGGCGGCTGATTTCGCGCCACCGCATCACCCACTGGGCCAATATCCCCACCATGGTGATTGACCTGCTGGCCTCGCCCAACTTTGCCAGCTACGACCTGTCCAGCATTGTGGCCATCGGGGGTGGGGGTGCGGCCATGCCGCAGGCCATCGCGCAACGCTTGCTGGAGCAGTACGGCCTTCACTACGCGGAAGGCTATGGCTTGACCGAGACCGCGGCGCCGTCGCACAACAATCCGCCCGACGCCCCCAAGCAGCAGTGCCTGGGCATTCCGTTCATGAGCACCGACGCGCGTGTGGTGGACCCTGACAGCTTGCAAGAGATGCCCCAAGGCGAGCAAGGTGAAATTGTGGTCAGCGGCCCTGAGGTCTTCAATGGCTACTGGAAGTGCCCCGAGGCCACAGCGGCGGTGTTCTTTGAGCGCGACGGCAAGCGCTTCTTTCGCACCGGTGACCTGGGCCGTATTGACGAAGACGGCTATTTCTTTTTGACCGACCGCCTCAAACGCATGATCAACGCCAGCGGGTTCAAGGTGTGGCCTGCTGAAGTCGAAGCCTTGATGTTTCGCAACCCCGCCATTCAAGAGGCCTGCATCATCAGCGCCAAAGACGAATACCGGGGTGAAACCGTCAAAGCCGTGGTGGTGCTGCGTGCCAGCCATGTGGGCCAGGTGAGCGATCAGGACATCATCGATTGGTGCCGCGAGCACATGGCCGTCTACAAGGTGCCGCGCATGGTTGAATTTGTTGATGCGCTGCCCAAGAGTGGCAGCGGCAAGGTGATGTGGCGGGCGCTGCAGGAGCGGCAAAACGCCTGACACCGTCATATCGCCTGGGGCGGATCAGGCCAGGGCGCTACCATTGGCGCCTACCTTCTCCCACTGCACTGTTTATATTCCTGATGGCTTGCCCTGCAATACGCACCTTTGGTGTGCGCTGTCTCCTCGCGCTGCTGACCTGTTCTGCCGCTTACGCGCAGCCCATCTCCGTTCGTCCTGAATTCCCAAGGGAGTTGCGCGAACCCAAAACCGTGCTGCTTCCTCGCTTCGATCCCCGTATTGATGCCCGCACAGATCCTCGTATGGACCCCATTCGGCAAGAGGCGCGCGCCATTGCTAGGCCAGAAGTCCCTGTGCAGCTTCGCGCCGTCACTCCCCGCGCCGAGTTGCCGGCGGATGAGATGCGAGTCGTCACCTTGTTTGAAAATGCCGCGCCAGCGGTGGCGGCCATCACCACGGAGCTGGTGCAAACCAATGGTTCGTTTGAGCGTGAGACGGCCCAGGGTGCGGGCAGCGGGTTTCTATGGGATGCACAGGGGCACATCGTCACCAGCAACCACGTGCTGAACAATGCCCGACGCATCTTTGTGCAAATGGATGCTGGCAAACCGCTGGAGGCCAGCATCATTGGTCGGGCTCCTGAGTACGACTTGGCAGTGATCCGCCTGAGCCGCCAGCCGGGCACCGATGTCACGCCGATTCCGCTGGGTGAAAGCCGCAGCATGCGGGTAGGGCAAAAGGTCTATGCCATTGGTAACCCCTTTGGCTTGCAACGTACCCTTACGCAAGGCGTGGTCAGCGCGCTGGACCGCGAACTCCCCACCACCACCTACCGCGAGGTGGTAGGCGTGATCCAGACCGACGCCGCAATCAATCCTGGCAACTCTGGCGGCCCGCTGCTGGACAGTGCTGGGCGGTTGGTGGGGGTAAATGCGGCCATACGCGCAGGGCAGGGCGGCGCGCAAGCAGGCTTTGCGGGCATCAGTTATGCCATTCCTGTGGACATGGTGAACCGCATCGTGCCCGAGCTGATCGCCAAAGGCCGTGCGCCGCTGCCTGGCATTGGTGTGACGCCCCTGCGCACCGACATTGTGACCCGCGCCGGCATTGGTGGTGTGGTGCTGGCAGATGTAGAGGCCCAAAGCCCTGCGGCACTGGCCGGACTGATGCCATTCAACAAACGCACGGGTGAGCTGGGCGATGTGATCATTGCCGCCAACGGCCGCCCTGTGAACACCATGACGGCCCTGGTGGGCGAGATGGACCGGGTGGGCATCAACAACTTGCTGGATTTGACGGTAGTGCGCAACCTGTACCCCAATGAGCAGCGCGAGCGTACCGTCAAGGTGCGCGTGATGGATTTACGGCGCTAACCCTCAAACAAGAATGAAAAACATGAAGCCCAGTACCGAATGGAAAGAGATCGTCGCCCCTGACGAAGCAGAGCGCTTAGCCCACTATGTGACTGAGTTTGGCGCGCTGCAAAAGCGCAAGTCAGCCAAATTTGGTGCAGGGCGCGCATTGCACCGCAAGCAACTCACCGCTGCGCGCGGTGTGTTGGAAGTCTTGCCCGGCCTGCCTGCCTTTGCCGCAAACGGATTGTTCGCTGCTCCTGGCAAGCACGAGGCCTGGGTGCGTTTGTCGAATGGCGGCATGGACCGCGCCGCCGATCGCATGCCGGACATTCGAGGCCTGTCGCTCAAAGTTTTGGGCATCAATGGCCCAGGCGCTTTGGGCAATGGCAACACCCCGGCGCAAGATTTTTTGCTGATCAATGCCGAACAATTTGCGTTTGCGGGCAGCGTAGAGTTCATGGACTTTGTGCTGGCGGCGTCTCAGGGTAACGGCGCATTGCTTAAGTTTTTGGTCAAGCGCTACGGCTTGCTGGGTGGGCCGGCACGGCTGCTTAAGCTGATGAAGTCGGTGGGCAAGCCCTTCAGTGGTTTTGCGACCGAACCCCTTTTCAGCGCCGTGCCCATCGCGTGTGGCCCGTATGCGGTTCGCGTGCGGCTGCAGCCCGCGGCCAGCAACGGTGCACCGGATCCTGCTGCCAAAGAAAACTGGGGTGCTGATGTAGCGCGTCGCTTGGCAAAAGCCGCTTTGCAATGGGATTTGCAGCTCCAGCCCTTCGTGAACGAGCAGACCACGCCCATCGAAGACGCCTCCGTCAACTGGCCCAGCCCTTACACAACTGTGGCGCGATTGACACTGCCTGTGCAGGATGTAGGGTCTCAAGCTGGTCAGGATCTTGTCGATAAAGCAGAATCAGCGGTCTTCGATCCCTGGCAGGCTTTGATTGAGCATCGGCCGCTAGGCGACGTCCAGCGGGCTCGTAAAGCTATCTATTTTGAAAGTCAGAAAGGAAGAGGTGCTGTGTGATCGTCAAGGCCATCAACCCTTTTATCCTGCATATTCCTGTCACGGGCAGTGAGATTGCAGACAGTACGCACACCATCAGTCACTGGGGTGTCGTGGGGTTGGAGATCGAGACACGCAATGGCTTGTGTGGTTACGGTTTCACCGGCACACACGCCCACCTGCCCAGCGACCAACTGATCGCGCGTTGCATTGAAACCTGCTACGCCCCACTGCTGGAGGGCGAAGACCTCAACGACGTCAACCGTATCTGGCAAAAGATGGCCCGCCACCCCGCCATGCAATGGGTGGGCCGTGCTGGCATCACCACGCTGGCCATGGCGGCCATTGACATCGCCCTTTGGGATTTGAAGGCCAAGGCCGTTGAGCGGCCCTTGTGGAGTCTGCTGGGTGGCCAGGTGCGCGACAAGGTTCGCGCCTACAACACCGATGTGGGCTGGCTCAGCATTGGCGACAAAGAACTGGTCAATGGCTGTATGCGTGCGGTGCAAGACGGCTTTACCGGTATCAAGATCAAGGTAGGTTCTTCGGTTGAGCGTGATTTGCGCCGACTGGAAGCCGTGCGCCGTGCCATTGGCCCAGACGTGACCATGGCGGTAGATGGCAATGCCAAATGGGATTTGCCCACCTGCATGCGTTTTTGCAAAGGTGCTGAAGGCCTGGACCTGCTCTGGTTTGAAGAGCCTTTGTGGCACGACGATGTCAAAGGGCATGCCCAGTTGGCGCAGTCCAGCAGTATTCCGATTGCGCTGGGTGAGCAGCTTTACACGCAGGACGCGTTTGCCGAGTTCTTCCACCAGAACGCCATTCACTGGGTGCAGCCCGATGTGACGCGCATGGCGGGGCTTACCGAAGTCTGGCGCGTATGCGAGATGGCCTACAGCCACCGTCTGCCCGTGGCCCCCCACGCTGGCGACATGAGCCAAGTGCATGTGCATTTGAACTACGCTCACCCGTCCTGCCAGGTGCTGGAATACATCCCTTGGATCAAAGACGCCTTTACCGATCCGGCAGAGGTGGTAGACGGCTACTTTGCCCTGCCGCAAGAACCCGGCGCGGGCACTACGCCCACTTACGAGGCAGCAGACAAGTTCAGCCAACCGGTGCGATGAATCCCCTCATACGGGCCGCTGCACTGGCCTGCTACGAGGATTTAGGAAAGACTCTGGGGCTGAATGTCGCGCAGCAGTTGCGTCGTGTGGGCTTGACGCTGAATTCCCTGCGAACCCCTGACGCGCTGATTCCCTACCCGGCCATGATGGCCCTGCTGGAAAACTCTGCGACTGATGCAGGGGCGCCAGATATTGGCCTTCAACTTGCAAGGCTGCAAAACATGGAAACGCTGGGCCCGGTGGCTGTGGCCATCGACCATGCCGCAAGCTTGGGCGACGCGATTGACATGGCATCGCGCTACATCTATGTGCACAGCCCAGCGCTGCGGCTTTATTTGCAGGACGTGCCTCATTTGCCGACGCAAACGGATCTGTGCATTGCCATCAGTGTGCCGGAGTCCACGGCGCATGCCCAAGCGGTAGAGCTTGCTCTGGGCATGATGGTGCGTACCTTGCGCCTGATTTGCCAGGGCCAGGTCAAGCCGCTGCGGGTTCATCTGCCGCATAAGCGACTGGGCTCCATGGCCAGCTATGAGGAAACCTTTGGCCTAGGCTGCGTCTTTGGGCAAAGCGCCGCCTGTGCCAGGTTGAAGGCGAGCGATTTGGCGCTGGCGCTGCCGCACCGCAATGCGCTGATGCGGCACTTGGCCCAAAGCTATATTGACACCCAGTTCACGGTGCCAGACCAGGCTTTTTCAGACCGGGTACGCCTGCTGCTGCGTGAACTGCTCGGCACTGGCCTTGCGACACAGGATGAGATAGCTGCCAAGCTGGCGATTCATCCGCGCACCATGCAAAGACGCTTGACCCAAGAAGGCAGCACCTTTGAAAAGATCAAAGACGATGTGCGTCGCAGCAGTTTTCAGCGAATTGTGGCCCGGCCAGATGCCCCAAGCCTCGCTGGCATCGCTGCATTGCTGGACTACACCGAGCCCTCGGCACTCACGCGCAGCTGCCAACGCTGGTTTGGCATGTCGCCCACAGCGTACCGAAGCAGTTTGAACGGTAAATAAGCCGATTTCGGCATATTGGATATGCCTTTCCCGCTATTGGCTTGATAGTGAATTGAGCGATGTCTGCACCATCCGTGCTTTCCCCTAGTGTCGGATAAAGTTAAGTCAATGTCGGCAAAAGGCAATCGCGCAACACGGGCCTAGCCCGATACTGCGCAGCGCCGCCCGTCCTGGACGAAAGCGGCGCGCGCGTCCTTATTCCATTTCTAAATCATCCCTGTCGTTGTTGCATCGCCTAGCCGTGCTACCGCACTGTCTTCGGCTTTGCGCCTAGACACAAATGATTTGGAAATGGAATTTGAGGTCGCGTCAAACTATTTTGACAAAACACCCCTGGGGACAAGTTCAATGGCCAAGACCAAATCACTGTCGACGCTCGACATGGCGTTTTTCGTGCTGGAAAACGACCAGCGCATGTCCAATGTGGGGCCGTTGGTGATCTTGAAACCCCCGCCCGGCACCCGCAGCGCCGTCAAATACGCAGACCGCCTGCTGGCCGCCATGCTCAAACGCCCTGTGGGTGCTCCTTTCAATCTGCGATATGTGCCACCTGGTTTGTCGGGCATGCCGCACTTGGCTGAAGACCCGGCCATGGATTTGGACAAGCATTGCGAGCGCCTGAGCGTGCCCGCCCCAGGCACCGATCAGCAACTGTTTGACATGGTCTGCCGCCTGCATGAACAGCGCCTGCCCCGCTCTCGCCCCACTTGGGCGATGTACGTGATCGACGGTTTGCAAGATGGCCGCATTGCCCTGTATGCCAAGGTCAACCACGGGTTGGTAGATGGCCGGGGCTTTGTTGAACTGTTCACGCGCTGGTTCAGCACCGATCCGGCGGATCGCCAAGTACGCGCCCTTTGGGAAGGCCTGGAAGGCCCGAAGTCCAAGAAAAAGGAAGACGCAGCGCCACGCCTGGATGTTGCGGCTCTGACGGCAACCGCTGGCCGTGCAGCCAAGTCGATGAGCTCGCTGTATTCCGCACTGGGCCGCCAAACCCTGGCCAGCTTGGGTCTGGGCGCGGGCTTTCCGCTCCCATTCTTTGGCACGCCGTCGGTGTTGGTGGCCAAACCATCGCTGACCCGCTGCTTCTCTTACTGCGTGCTGCCGCTGGCAGAGGTCAAGACCTTCAGCAAGGTGCATGAGGTGAGCGTCAATGATGTCCTGCTCACCGTGCTGGACATGGCGCTGAACCGATACCTCACTGATGAAGGTGTCACTCAGGCCCGCAAACCGCTGGTGGCCGACATGCCTGTTGCCCTGGGCAACCCAGGCGGCGGCGGGGGCAATGCCATTGCCGTGCTGCAAATCGCCATGGGCGACACCAACGCCGAACCTCTGGAGCGCTTGGCACAGGTGCGCAAACATTCGCAAGAGCTCAAAGACTACGTTAAACAAACCGACCGCGACGCCCTGGTCACCTACACCACGGCGGTGCACACCCTGCCGGCGGTCTTTGAAATGGTGGGCGTGGAGCGCCAGCCCATGTTGGCCAATTTGATGATCTCCAACCCCTTTGGCTTGCCCGAGCGCCGCTACCTGGCCGGTGCCGAGCTGGAAATGGCCTTGCCCGTGGCGGTATTGGCCCCAGGGCAGACCCTGAACATTACGGCAGCCACTTACGACACCGGTTTGCAAATTGCTTTCTTGGCGCTGGAAGCCGTCATCCCAGACGTGCAACGCCTAGCGGATTACACCGTTGACGCCTTCCAGGAACTCCTGCAAGCTGATCAGGTACGCGAAACGCCGCCTTCAGCCAAAGCCAAACGGGCGGCACCGCGCGCAACCAAAGCCCAGGCGAATAGCCTGCCCAAGTCCCAGCCTGATACCAAGGTAAACAGCCGGGCTAAAGCCAAGAAAGCCGTTGCATGAAAATTCTGTCGCCCCGCTCACTCGCACGCCCTTGTTCATGGGTTCTCATCGGTCTGCTGGCGGGTTGCAGCACGCAGCAATCCGTCACTTTGCCGTCCACCGTGGCTGAGAACTTGCCGGCACTTCGACCGGGCCTTGTGGCGGGCTATTTGCCGCGCGCAGACTTGGTCAACAGTCTGGCCTTGCTGCCAGGCCCCCCCGCGCTCGGCTCACCAGAACACGCCGCCGACGACACCGCCTACAGTGCCGCACGCAAAGCCGCTAACGGTGTAAGGTGGCAGCAGGCTGCGCGCGATGCTGAGCTGCGCTTTCCGCAGGCGTCCTCGGCTTTTTCTTGTGCGCTGGGTGTTCCTATCACCCCAGAGGCTACGCCGCACCTCAACATGCTGATGCGTCGCACTTTGGCGGATGCTGGGCTGGCCACCTACCGGGCTAAGGACCATTACAAGCGCCAACGCCCCTTCATGGCCGCCAGCGACAGCATTTGCACGCCGGCGGAAGAAGCCTCGCTGCGCAAAGATGGCTCGTATCCGTCCGGCCACGCATCCCTGGGTTGGGCCTGGGGCTTGGTGCTGACCGAGGTGTCGCCAGAGCGCGCCAACGCATTGGCGCAGCGAGCGTACGCCTTTGGCCAAAGCCGCGTGGCCTGCGGTGTGCACTGGCAAAGTGATGTGGACGCTGGCCGATTAGTGGCTTCCGCCGTGGTGGCGCAGTTGCACAGCAATGCAGACTTTGTCGCGCAACTGGGCGCGGCCCGCAAAGAGGTGGCCGCCCAGCGTGCCGCAGGTGCCAAACCCACTGTGGACTGCAATGCCGAATCCAGGGCACTCGGTGGGGCACCGAATTAGGACCTCAACTCTATTCCTCTGCGCTGCAACACGCGCATGATCTGAGCCACCATTTGCCGCAAAGGAAACCGCTATGAACCCGTCCGACCTGCCCATCTCAGTTCAGCTTCAATCCGCGCTGGAATTGCAACGCACCGCCTATTTTGCGCACCCCGTGCCCAGCTACGATGAGCGCAAGGCAGATCTGCGCACCTTGCAGCGCTTTATCCGCGAGAACAAAGATGCGCTGTGCGCTGCCATCAGCGCCGATTACGGCAACCGCTCCAAGCATGAAACCCTGCTGGCCGAAATTTTCCCGGCCATTGACGGCATCGACCATGTCATCAAGCACCTGCGCAAGTGGATGAAGCCGCAGCGCCGTGCGGTGGATTTGCGCAACTTCTTTGGTGCGCGCAACCGCGTCATCCCGCAGCCTTTGGGCGTGGTGGGCGTGATCGTGCCGTGGAACTTTCCGGTTAACCTGACAATGGTGCCGCTGAGCTACATCATTGCAGCAGGCAACCGATCCATGATCAAGATGAGCGAAAACTCACGCCACCTGGCCAAGTTGCTCATTGAGAAGATGCCCAACTACTTCCCGCCAGAGAAGATGCAGTTTTTTGACGAAACGGGCGGTGTGGGCATTGAGTTTTCCAAGTTGCCGTTTGACCATTTGCTGTTTACCGGGTCAGGCCAAACCGGCCGCTCGGTGATGGCGGCTGCCGCGCAAAACCTGTGCCCCGTCACGTTGGAGCTGGGTGGCAAGGCCCCAGCCATCGTGCTGGATGACTTTCCGCTGCGCACGGCTGCCGAGCGCATTTTGTTTGTGAAGCTGCTCAATGCGGGCCAGATTTGCACCACGGTCGACCACGCCTGGTTGCCTCAAGGCAAGATTGATGAGTTTGTGCAGCTAGCCAAGGAAATCGTGCCAGCGCGTTACCCCGAGATCGGCACGGTGGACTACACCTCCATCATCGACCAGCGCGCGTTTGATCGACTGGTTCATGCCATGGACGATGCCCGTGAGCGTGGCGCTACATTGATCACCTTGCTGCCTGGCGCACCTTACGACGCTGCCACCCGCAAGATCAACCCCACCATCGTGCTCAACGCGCCAGAAGACTGCGTGCTGCTGCAACGCGAAATCTTTGGCCCCATTCTGCCGCTGCGTGGCTATACCCAGTTAGAAACGGTGATCAACAAGATCAACGCTGGTCCGCGGCCATTGGCGATTTACCCCTTCAGTAACGACAGCCGCACTGTGCAGACCTTGCTGGACCACGTGATGTCGGGTGGTGTGTCAGTGAACGACGCGCTCTTTCATGTGGGGCAGCATGACTTGCCCTTTGGCGGTGTGGGGGACTCGGGCATGGGCCACTACCACGGCCATGAAGGCTTCATCACCTTCTCAAAACTGCGCCCGGTGTTCTACCAGGCCCGCTTCAGCGCGCTCAAGTTCATGGCACCGCCTTATGGCAAGTTTGCCAATCGCATGCTGAACTTTATGACCAAGTGATAACGGAAATATAAGAACCATGGAATTTGATTACGTGATTGTGGGCGGCGGCTCCGCCGGTTGTGTGCTGGCAGGGCGACTGACCGAAGACCCGAGCGTCAGCGTTTGCCTGCTTGAAATGGGTGGCCCGGACACCAGTGTCTTGGTGCATGCGCCTTTGGGCTTTGCGGCAGGTGCCCCCGTAGGCTTGAACGCGGCGCGCTATGAATCGGTGCCGCAGCCCGGCCTGTTGGGGCGCAAGTCGTTCCAGCCTCGCGGCAAGGTGCTGGGTGGTAGCAGCTCGATTAACGCCATGGTCTACACCCGGGGCAATGCCACGGACTATGACAACTGGGCGAGCTTGGGCAACCCAGGTTGGGGCTACGCCGACGTGTTGCCCTACTTCAAGCGCGCTGAAAACGCTGAGTGCACGGGGCCCAACGACTACCGTGGCGCGGGCGGTCCGTTGAACGTGGCCTATTTGCGCAGCCCGCGCAAGCTCAATGATGTGTTTCTAAAAGCCTGCCAAGAGCAGGGCATTGCGCCCACCCCAGACTACAACGGTGCGCAGCAGGAGGGCAGCTTTCACGCCCAAGTAACCCATGTGAATGGGGAGCGTTGCAATACACCCAAGGCCTACATCACACCGCACCTGGGGCGGCCCAATCTCAAGGTGATCACCAAAGCGCTGACCTCCAAGATCCAGCTCGATGGCAAACGCGCGGTGGGCGTGCAGTTCAGTGTGGACGGCGCGGCGCGGTCGGTGCGCGCACGCCGCGAGGTCATCCTCAGTGCAGGTGCCTTTGGGTCGCCACAGATCATGATGCTGTCTGGCATCGGCCGGGGCGCCGATCTGCAAGCCATGGGCATCCCCGTGGTGCATGACATGGCGGGCGTTGGCCAAAACCTGCAAGACCACATCACTGCTACAGTGACCTGGCGCAGCCCAACGTCTGACACTTTGGGCGTCTCCATGCGCGGCACCAAAGACATTGTGGGTGCCATTTTTGAATGGCGTGGCCAGCGCACGGGCTTGATCACCAGCAACGTGGCTGAGTCGGGTGCCTTCTTCAAAACCGATGCCGATGTGCATGCGCCTAACATCCAGTTAGCTTTGTGCACCGCCATGGTGGACGACCACAACCGCAAGACCCATCTAGGCCATGGCTATAGCCTGCACGTGACCTTGTCGCGCCCCAAGAGCCACGGCCAAGTCAGCTTGGGCAGCACCAATCCTGCGGACAGCATGCTGATCGATCCGCGCTATTTCAGCCATGCCGAAGACATGCCAACGCTGGTCAAGGGCACACAAAAAGGCCTGGCAGTGATGAACAGCGCGGCGTTCGCGCCTTACCGTGGCCCCATGCTGTACCCGGTCAATGCCAATGATGCAGCCGATGTGGAGCGTGACATCCGTGAACACGGTGACACCGAATACCACCCCTGTGGCACTTGCCGCATGGGGCCGGACAGTGACCCGATGGCCGTGGTGGACAGCACGCTCAAGGTGCGCGGCATGGTCGGCTTGCGTGTGGTGGATGCCTCCATCATGCCGAACCTGACCACGGGCAACACCAATGCGCCCACCATCATGATCGCCGAAAAAGCCGTGGACATGATCCGCGCAGCGGCCTAATTCATTCACAACCCTGGGGAGACAACCCATGACATCAACACAATACGCCTTGCTGATCGGCCTGATGGTCGGCTTTGTGGTGCTGGAATTTGCGCTAGGGCGCGCCAAGCACTTTCACGCCACGGCTGCAGACAATTCCTTGGACTTGGTCGGCTTTGCCTTGCTTGCCGCGCTGACCCAGCCGCTGATCATGTTTCTGACGAAGAAGATGGGGCTCGCGTTCGCGCCGTCATACGAAAACGCATTGGCAGATCTGCCCTGGTACGCCATGGTGGGCTTGCTTTTGTTGGGGGACGACATGCTGCAGTACTGGTGGCATCGATTGAGCCATTCGCCCTTGCTGTGGCCACTGCACCGCGCGCACCACACGGCGCAGTACATGAGCGCCCGCATCATTTATCGCAACAATTTCTTCTATTACCTCGGCATGCCAGCCATTTGGATGTCGGGCGTGCTCGTGTACTTGGGGTTGGGGCAGGTTTACTTGGTCTACATCGTGGTCAAGTTAGCTGTAATCACCGGGGCGCATTCTGATGTGCGCTGGGATGAGCCGTTCTACAAGGTCAAAGCTTTGCGACCCTTGATGTGGCTGGTGCAGCGCACCATATCCACCCCCACCACGCACTTTGCCCACCACGCCATGAGCAATGCCGATGGCGTCGGCAACTACAAAGGCAACTTTGGCAACCTGCTGTTCTTTTGGGACATTCTGTTTGGCTCAGCACACATCACGCAGCAGTACCCACCCAAGGTGGGGCTCAAGGATGATGTTTTGTTTGGTGCTGAGAAATGGTGGGTAGAACTTTTCTATCCCGTGTTCAGCTCCAAACGGCAACACTCCGCCTTGGTATCTGGCGGAAAACCCTATGAAGATCCCAACGAGAATTCTGTCCAATCACAACCTATCAGGAGCTAAACCATGGAACAAAAATACGCCGCATCCGTCGACAAGGTATTCGCCTTATTGACCGACCCCAAATGGCTCGAAGCACGTTGCTTGGCCCTGGGTGAACTCAGCGCCACCGTCAAAGCCAAGAAAGCTGGCGGCGGCGTGGCCATCAACATGAAGCGCCGCGTCAAACGCGACCTGCCTGCCATTGTGGCCAAGGTGATGCCGCCCGAAGCAGACCTGGTATTTGACGAAAAGTGGAGCGCTGACGAAGACGGCAGCCGCAGCGGCACCCTGACCATGGAGGCCGTGGGTCAGCCCATCTCCATGTCGGCAGAATTTGAACTCAAACCATCCGGCAAGGGTTGTATCTACACCATCGTTCACAAGTGCAAATGCAGCGTGCCCCTGATTGGCGGCACCATCGCCAAGTTTGCACAGGGCCAAGTGGAAGCCGGCTGCGCTGACGAGTTTGGCTACATGGTGGACTACCTTAAAAAGAACAAGTAAACGCACCCATGACTGCACTACCCACCGCCAATCCAATTGACGTGGGCCTGTGCCCACAACGTAGCCAGCGCTTGCTGGATGTTCTGCAAGGCGAGATACAGTCACAGCGCCTGCCAGGTGCCGTGGTCTTAGTCGCCCGGCGCGGCAAGATTGCCCTGTTTGAGAGCCTGGGCCAGCAAGACCCAGCCACGGGTGTGCCGATGGCCAAGGACGCCATCTTCCGCATCTATTCCATGACCAAGCCGCTGGTGTCGGTCGCGGTGATGATGCTGATGGAGCAGGGCCAGTTGCTGCTGAGCGACCCGATCGACAAGTACCTGCCTGAATTTGCCGGGCAAAAGGTGGCCATAGACGCCAATGGCCAACAAGTCTTGCAAGACGCGAAGCAAGCGGCCACCTTGCAAGACCTGCTGCGTCACACAGCAGGTTTGACCTATGAATTTCTGGGCGCTGCACCTGTGCAGCAGCAGTATGCGCGGGCCAAGGTCAACTCCCGCGACTTCAGCAATACCGAATTTGCCCGACGTTTGGCCGAGATTCCGTTGATGTACCAACCCGGCACCGTCTGGGAATACAGCCGCGCCACCGATGTCTTGGGCTGTGTGGTGGAAGCCGTCTCTGGCATGACGCTGGGCGAGTATTTGCGCTCTGCCATCTTGCATCCACTGGGCATGCATGAAACGGATTTCTCCGTACCCAGTGCCAACCATCACCGCATCGCAGAGCCCTTTGGCCACGACCCGGACGGTGGCATCCCCATGCGCGTGTTCGACCCGCGTCAGGTGCCAGCGATGGAGGCGGGCGGTGGGGGCTTGATGTCCACTGCCGCAGACTACGCGCGCTTTCTGCAGTTCATGCTGAACAAGGGTGAACTGAATGGCGTGCGTTTGCTCGGCTCGCGTACCGTGGACTACATGACAGCCGATCATTTGGGCAACATGCCATCCACGGGGAACTTGCTGCCCCCCGGCCATGGTTTTGGCCTGGGCTTTGCGGTACGCACGGCAACAGGCATTTCACCTGTACCGGGCTCGGCGGGCTTGTACTACTGGGGCGGCATTGCGGGCACCACGTTCTTCGTCGATCCCGCAGAAGTGCTGTACGCCATGATGATGATTCAGGCGCCTAATCAGCGGGACTACTATCGGCCGCTGTTCCGCAACTTGGTCTATGCAAGCTTGATGGATTGAGTGGGGATGCCTTTTGTCTTGTCGTGCACCGGCAGACACGCCAGGATGGCCATTCTCCGGCCACGCTCGCGAACAGCAGTCGTGGTGTACTGGGACCTCTAAGCATATGCAGCCCTCGTCACGTTGCGACCCATAAGCTCGCGCGAATCGGCCTGCGCCTGACCACCCTGGCATGCCTGCCTTGATTGGGTGGTTCGGATCAAATTGTTCGAGTTTTGGAGGGAATTCGGACTTCAGGATTACGCCAAATGCGGTCTTAACAAGTGTGCTCTTCGATCTATCAGTCGGACGCCGATAGGTTCCGCCGATACTCGATAACAAACGCGCATTCTTCCGCACCATACGTACAGTAAAGACTGGCAACTTGATCTCTCTTGCGTAACTCAAAAATCCTTCCACGAAGATCTTTTTCTGCCTGCCAACCTTGTTCCTCCATTGCGGTGCGGAGTCTTAGGCTGAGCGTTTTTGCAACTGGACACTGATACCGATCAACCCATCGGGGGGGGCAGTGTGATCTTCCTGACTTGTATGCACTCGCTTGGAACAATATTCAGTCCAGCAGCAGTCCTAACTTCCTGAGACGTTACTTGCGAGCTTGGGGGGTGGTCTGATGTCGACTGTCCATAGACCTGATTCGAAGTAAGAAGTAGAACCAAGATGACAAAAATCATTCCCCGTAGATTGGCAAAATACATAGCTATAGCCAAAGCCTGAAATAGGCGGCTTACTGTGGGTATGTTCTCATGTAGGAAATACTGGGCATAACTATCGCGTGACTCGAATTTCAGACCGACCTACGCGCTCCGCATAACCTTCAATTACAAGAATTGGTGCAACATATGACGCGATAGCGGTTCGGGTGATGTTTTCTTGAAGCCAAGCTCCAAGACTATTGTTCGAAGCAAGAGTTCGTGATAGACCAACAGGGACAACACGCCCAAGAAAGTGGTCGCGAAGCGCTTTGTATTGCGCCCCAGACACATGCACCGCTTGACCTTGACCGTATGCAATGTCGGTGCCCGTTTGGACAGAACCAACATAAGTAAACGTACTTTTTCCACCCCAAGTATTTTGCATAGCACTACCTCCCTAAATATGATGCCCAACGATCAGTGACTATCTGCCGCGCAGCCAAAGTTTGCGCAGTGACGAATGTGTGTAACGCGGCCGATGAATCATGTTAGACCTGCCCACGAGGCAGTAGATTGTTTTTGATACACAATGGGCTTAAATCGGCCACACCTCTCATGTGAGAATTATGGCACCGAGGCGGTGCTTACTTTAATCCATCGAATGCATCAAATCCGCTTTCAGACTCTGATTTGTTTTGTCTCTGAACGACCGCTTTCGCCCGCATAGCCGAACATCTTTTCTTTGTCTGGACTGTCTTCGTCCGTGATCCAGTTGTCCTAAACCACACCATTGAGGCAGGCATATCAGGGTGGGCAGGCGCAGGCCGATTCGCGCGAGCTTATGGGTAGCAGCGTGATGCTGGGTGCATACGCTTGGTAGCCTTCACAAACAAAGACGGCCATTCGCGAGCGTGGCCGGAGAATGGCCATCCTGGTGTGTCTGCCGGACTGCGCCTCCGCGTATAAGACTCGGCTAATCCGTCAGGCGAAAAACTGGCAATTGAGCGCAGCAATCAGGGACCGCTTCCGTATGCCTTGCCGTCAACCGCGCCGGTGACGACGGCAAACCGCTGCTTGACCTGCGCGCAGCTCAGTCCAGCTTCACACCCAAATCCACCGCAATCTTGACCCAGATTGGCACCACGCGGTCCCATTCTTTGCGGGTTTCGGCCAGTCCCACGGGCTTGTTGGGGATGGCGAAGGTTTCGCGCAGTTTGGCCGCGCGATCGGTGGTGGCACCGTCTACGGCTACCTTGGACAAGATTTGCAGCACGGCCTCTGGCGTGCCGGCAGGAGCCATCAAGGGCAGGCCACCTTCCAGTGGCACCAGGTTGCCCGGAATGCCTTGCTCAACCAAGGTGGGTACGTCCGGCAGTTTGGGGCTGCGGTAGTTGCCGGTGACGCCAATGGCCCGCACGCCTCGTTGCGCCACAGTGGCAAAGGCCTGATAGCTGCCGATGGCAACCTGAATCTGGCCGGAGGCTACGTCCACCCACATGGGCGACTCGCCACGGTAGTGGGCCGTGACAATCTTTGTGCCATCCGTGCGGTTGGTTTGGTCTGCCACCATGTGCGGGAAGCTGCCTGGCGCATAGCTGCCCATGGTGGTGGTATTGGACTTGGCAAACTCGATGAATTCTTTGAAGTTCTTGGCGGGGACTTTCTCCGATACGCCAACCACCAAGGGGCCAGACGGAAAGTTGGCAATCGGTGTCAAGTCCTTGTCCAGGTTGTAGGGCAGCTTGCTGTATAGCACGCGGTTGTGCCAAACGGTGCCAGAGGTGGTCATCAGCAGGGTATAGCCGTCAGCAGGCGACTTGGCGACTGCATCGATGCCAATGATGGCGCCCGCGCCTGGTTTGTTCTCAACCACCGCAGGCACACCCAGCTTGGCGGTTAACTGCTCGGCATACATCCGTGCGTAGGCATCGGTGAGCCCACCGGGCGGAAAGGCGACGATGATCTTGATGGGCTTGGCGGGCCACTTGGCATTGGCCTGTGCCCATGCCTGTGGCAACAGGCTGCTTGCGCCCAGTGCTGCCGTGGCGGTCAACAATTGACGGCGTGATGTGTGCTTCATGTCTGCTCTTTATCGGGTGTTTGTATCGGGTTAGCATAGCAGCGCAGCCTGATCCAACAGGTGGCAATTACCCGCAGTCAGACCACCCTCTAGCACTGGACTAATTTAGCAATGCCGAACTACTGGTTAATGAAATCTGAACCCAACGAGTGCTCGATAGACGATGCCTTGGCTGCACCCGGCAGCACCGTGCCCTGGACCGGTGTGCGCAACTACCAAGCCCGCAATTTCATGCGCGACGGCATGGCGCTGGGCGATGGCGTGCTCTTCTATCACTCCAGTTGTGCCGAGCCAGGCATTGCGGGCATCGCACGGGTGGCGTCTGGGACGCGGCCAGACCCCACGCAGTTTGATACTGCATCGCCGTACTTTGACGCAGCGTCAAAGCCCGACGCCCCGCGCTGGTTACTGCTGGATGTGCAGGCGGTCCGCAAGACGCGGCTGTTGAGCCTGCCTGAGTTGCGGGCCACAGAAGCACTCGCCGACATGCTGGTGCTGCGCAAAGGCAACCGCTTGTCGGTGATGCCGGTGGATGCAGCGCATTGGGCAGTGATTGCTGAGGAGATTTTGGCCGACTGAATCAGCTCAACAAACGGGCCAGATGCGGCCAGACGCTGGATTGCATCTCCTTGCGAAACGCGCCCAGGTGCCCAATGCGCTTTACGCCCATTTTTGCGGGGGTGAGCACTTCCAGCGTTGAGGGTGCGTTGGACAGTGCTGCCAGGTATTTCTCGGTCGCGGTGACCGACATGGCTTCGTCATCGCTGAAGCTCACGGCGCTGATCGGGTACCGTGCGGCCTGCATCAGCGGGCAGATCAATTCTGGCTGCTTACCCCAGGCAAAGCCCGGGTGGCGGCACCAACCCGTCCACTGCGTGATCATCCCTTTGGGGATGTCACCCACCATGCCCAGCCGCTTGCCCGGAAAGTAGCCAAACAGCGGGGTCAGCAAGGGTGCAGCCACGTGCAAAAGTAATGGGGCCAATTTGCGCGACGGTGGCGCCCAGTCACGCCAGTAGCCTGACCCGGCTGCCACAGATACCAATTTAGCGATCTGGCCCTGGGTGAGCGGCAAGCAAATGGCAGGGTGGTGCGACCCCAGGCTGTGCCCGATCACATTCACTTGGGCGGCGCCTGTGTGCTTGCGCAGGGTGTCGACCGCTGCGGCAAAGTCCTGTTGCGCCCAGGTCAGCATGTCGCCATGAACGCTGCGCACGCTGGCACCGAGGGCAAGCGATGCCCCGAGCCCACGCACGTCAAATGTCATGACACATCGGCCTTGGTCAGCCAGCCACTGGGCAAAGGCGGCGTAGTAGCGCTGGTTGACCGCCAAAGCGCTGCCAATCAAAACGGGCAGGGCGGATGTGCTGGCACCTTCAAACAACGTGCCAGACAGTACCGTGCCGTCTGCGGTGGTAAACGTGATCGTCTTCATCAGCTCTCGGCGACTTGCAGCACCAGCTTGCCAAAGTTCTCGCCCTTGAAGAGCTTGAGCAATGTCTCGGGGAAGGTGTCCAGGCCCTTGACCACGTCTTCCTTGCTCTTCATGCGGCCATCCTTCAGGTAGCCCGCCATCTCGGCCACGGCCAGGTGGTAGCGGTCAGCATAGTCAAACACCACAATGCCCTCCATGCGGGCGCGGTTGACCAGCAGGCTCAGGTAGTTCTTGGGGCCTTGCACAGCGGTCGTGTTGTTGTACTGGCTGATAGCGCCGCAGATGATGATGCGAGCCTTGCGGTTGATCTTGGCCAGCACGTCGTCCAAAATCTCGCCACCCACATTGTCAAAGTAGATGTCTACGCCTTTAGGCGCATGTTCCTTCAAACCAGCGCGCACGGCACCTGGCCCGGCCTTGTAGTCAATGCAGGCGTCAAAGCCCAGCTCTTTCACTACCCAGTCGCATTTTGCGGTGCCACCGGCAATGCCCACCACGCGGCAGCCTTTGATTTTGGCCATTTGGCCGACCGTCTGGCCCACTGCACCTGCAGCACCCGAGACCACCACGGTCTCGCCAGGCTGGGGCATGCCCACATCCATCAAGCCAAAGTAACCGGTCATGCCGGGCATGCCCAGCACATTGAGCCACTGCGTTGCGCTGCCCACGCGCAGGTCAATCTTGAAGATGCCGCTGGCCTTGAGGCCCGCAGCGGGGATCAGGCAATACTCCTGCACGCCAAGCCCTGCGTTCACGGTGTCGCCCACGGCAAAGGCGGGGTTCTTGGACGCGATCACGGTGCCGACGCCGCCAGCGCGCATCACTTCGCCAATGCCCACGGGTGGGATGTAGCTCTTGCCTTCGTTCATCCAGCCACGCATGGCGGGGTCCAGCGACAAGGCCAGGGTTTTGATCAGCACGCCGCCGTCTTCTGGTTGGGCAACGGGCTCGTTGGTGAAGCTCCAGCATTCGCGTCCGGGTGTGCCCACGGGGCGCTGCGCCAAGCGGACTTGGTGGTTGGTGAGTGTGGTCATCTGGAAAAGTCTCCGGTGGTTGTTGCTAAGTGTTGGGCTGGATGGTAGCGGCAGGGCTCCCGGTACAGCGTTGCCTGTGCGACAGGTTTTTGGAGTGCTACACCTAGTCTGCGCAGAGGTTTGCGGCTCCAATAGCGGTTTTCTAAATTCGAGAACACCTCATGTCTGCTGCCCGCACATCAAATCCAGTTGCCCTGATCACGGGTGCGTCGTCAGGCATTGGAGAAGAGCTTGCCAAATGCTTTGCCAAAGCAGGGCACGATGTGGTGCTGGTGGCCCGCAGTGCGAACAAGCTCAAAGCCCTGGCGACCGAGCTGGCCAGTGCGCATGGTGTCAAAGCCTGGGTGGAGCCTGCCGATCTTTCACAAGCCGGTGCTTCCGCTGCCTTGGCCACGCGCCTCAAACGCCAGCGTCGCAGCGTGGATGTGCTGGTCAACTGTGCGGGTGTGCTGTCTCACGGCGCCTTCGTCAAAATGCCAGCCGCTGACGTGCAAGCCATGATTGACCTGAACATCTCTGGCCTGACTGCGTTGCTGAATGCCTTTTTGCCTGGCATGGTGGCGCGCGGCAGCGGGCGGGTCATGAACGTGGCGTCCATCGCGTCTTTTCAACCGGTGCCCACGCTGGCCACCTATGCTGCGACCAAGGCCTATGTGCTGTCGTTGACGGAGTCTTTGTCTGAAGAGCTGAAAGGCACAGGTGTCACCATCACAGCGCTGTGCCCGGGTGTCACGGCCACCAATATGTTGGCCCAAGCAGCCGCCACCGATTCCAGCCTGGGCAAGCTCCCAGGTGTATTGGTGAGCGACGCCGCAGACGTGGCTCAGCAAGGCTTCAAGGCCTGCATGAAAGGCCAAGTCATCTGTGTGCCGGGTGTTGCCAACCAAGCGACCGTGCTTGCCAGCCGCAGCACGCCCAAGTGGCTGGTGCGCAAACTGGGCGGCTGGGTCGGGCGCTTGCAGGCTCAGCTGGCAAAATAGCCGCATAAATTGCCGTTACGGTATGTCTGTATTTCATAGTTTGCTATTGAATTGATAGTTTTGGCATGCTGATAAATTACGGTCATGCCACAAGCTCTGCTAACACCACCCTTAAGCACACCCGCTGGAACCGTTGCGGCCGTTCAGCGCCAAGGCTACGCCGTACTCAGCCGCGCTAGCGTCGTTCAATTCACCCAATGTGCAGCCGCTGATCTGGATGCCTTGCGCCCCAGCTGGAATGATCTGCCGCCCGATGCCTACCTGAAGGACGGTGGCCGCTACCGCCGCCGTCGCCATGCTTGTTACGTGATCGACGGGGAGAATATCACCCCCACACCTCACCGCGCCCACTGGCAGCCGCTGGAATACAACGCCTTGCACGGCGGCATGCAACGGTGGTTTGAACCCGTCGCACCCGCTACCGCCGACGCACCTGTTTGGCAGCAGATGATGCTGGCGATGGGCCGAACCTGTAGTGCCCTCAAGCCAGCAGTACAACGCTGGTATGTGGAAGCGCATCAGTTCCGCATCGACACCACCGACGGCATTGGCCGCCCTACGCCCGAAGGTGCACACCGCGACGGCGTGGACTTTGTGGCTGTGTTCTTGATTGGCCGAAACGGCATCAAAGGCGGCGAAACCCGGGTCTTTGAAGCCAACGGCCCGAGCGGCCAGCGCTTTACGCTGACCGAGCCATGGTCACTGCTGCTGGTGGATGACGAAAAAGTGATTCACGAATCCACCCCGATTCAGCCAACGGGCGACGGCGGGTACCGGGATACGCTGGTGTTGACGTACCGGGCAGCGGGGTTTCAGGGGGAGGCTTAATTTGCCCGCCTTTTGCGCGTCTCTCATGACCTAGAGGTAAATCGCTGATTCTTGCTGTCAACGAACCCCTAATTCCGCGCATGCGAAAAGTGGTACTTCTCAACACCTTCAAACTTACTCAAATCCGCGCTCAATGCGGTCAGCGCCGCGCCTTTGCGCTGGCCGTGCGCTAGGGCCACAAAGCGCCATTCTTCGCAGCCGTTGGCGTATTCCACGGTAAAAGATCCGCCCGCCACGTCATAGCCTCGCTCTTTTGCGACCTCGCGCAAAATGGCGATGTCGGGTCTGATCCCCTTGGCAAAGGTCATTGAAACCGCAATGGCTGGCCGGGAGGGCAGCCAGCTTTCCAGGCGGCCTACCCACATCATGCACAGCAGGGACAAGCATGCCAGCAGCACCGCGGTGACGTACAGTTCCAGTCCCCAAATGATGCCGATCACTGAGGCCACCCACATCGACGCTGAAGTGGTCAACCCGCTGATGTTGTGGCCGTCTTTCATGATCACACCGGCACACAGAAAGCCCACGCCCGTCACGATGCCTTGAATCACGCGGGTAGGGTCGGGCGCTGCAGTGACCACGATCTTTTGGCTCATGTACCAAAACTCCGGGTGGCCCGACACCATGGTCAGCGCAGCAGCCGCCATGCACATGAGGCCATAGGTACGCATGCCCGCCGCACGGCCATGGTACGAACGCTCGTACCCCACCACAAAACCTAACGCAAGCGCACCAATCAGATTGAGCGAAACGATCAGGTTGGCTCGAAGATTGGCTTCGGTCAGCTGATCAACGAACCAGTGATAGATCAAGGTGTCCATGGTGGGCACCTTAAGTGAATTAGCTAGTCGACCTTGGCGCCCGAAGATTTAACCGCACCCTCGTATCGGGAATATTGCGTCTTGATGAAGGCCGCGAAATCTTTTGGACTGCTAGGGACGGGCTCTGCCATCAGGCTTGCGAACCGGGTACGGGTGTCGGGGAGCTTTAGGGCTGCCACAAAGGCGGCATTCAGCTTCTCGACCACCGCCGCAGGCGTGCCCGCTGGCGCGACCAGGCCCCACCAGGTATCAACTTCAAATCCTTTGAAGGTCTCAGCCATGGTGGGGGTATCCGGGAGCGCTGCGCTGCGCTGGGCGCTGGTGACCGCTAAAGCCAATAGCTTGCCCGACTTGATGTTCGGCGCGGCGGTGGCCAGGTTGTCGATGTTGAAGTCCACTTGACCCGACAGCAATGCCAGTTGCGCCGGGTTACCGCCGTTGTAGGGGATGTGCACGGCAAAAATACCCGCCTGCGCTTTGAACATTTCGCCTGCCAAGTGCCCGGCGCTGCCGTTGCCACCACTGCCGTAATTCAACTTGCCAGGGTTTACCTTGGCGTACGCCACCAAGTCTTTGAAGCTGCTGATCTTCAGGCGCTTCGCGGTGTCGGCATTCATGACCAGCACATTGGGCACGCGCAGGATTTGCGTGATGGGTGCAAAGTCCGTCAGCGCGTTGTAGGGCATTTTGCTGAACAGCCACGGGTTGATGGCGTGTGTGGCCGTGGCCGCAATACCGATGGTCAGTCCGTCGGGCGAGGCTTTGGCGACGGCATCTGCGCCAATGTTGCCGCCTGCGCCGGGCTTGTTCTCGATCACCACGGTGCCCAGCGTGTCTTTGACAGCCTGAGCCAGCAATCTGGCGGTCACGTCAATGGGGCCACCTGGGGCATAGGGGACCACCAGTTTGATGGGGGCGCTTTGCGCCAGAGCCGTACTGAAGTTAACGGACGTGATCGCGAGCACGGTGGCTGCAAGCATTTGACGGCGGGGGAATGACATGGTGAACCTTTTTTGTAACTTAACAGCCTATTTCGGCAATACTGGCAAAAATTGTTTGCTATTAAAAATAAAGCAATTGAGTTGATGTCATGCCTTTGCCTTGTCCGCTTCGGATGTGAATGCATCCGCAAAGAATTCATCGTCTTGCAGATTGGCCTTTTGGGAAAAATCTGCCTTGGCGGATTCAATCACGATGGGTGCACCGCAGGCGTAGACCTGATGACCGCTGAGGTCGGCAAAGTCTTGCAGCACAGCCTGGTGCACAAAGCCAGTCCGGCCAGTCCAACCGTCTTCGGGCAGCGCATCTGACACCACGGGCACATAGCGCAGATGGGGCAGGCTTGCCAGTTGGGCGTTCAGCCAGTCACTCAAATAAAGGTCGCCTGGGCGGCGGCCGCCCCAGTACAAGGTGGTGGGACGTTGAATGCCTTTGTGCGCCATGTGTTCAAGCAAAGCCTTGATAGGGGCAAAGCCGGTGCCTGAGGCCAGCAAGATGATGGGTTTGTTGGAGTCTTCGCGCAGGTAAAAGCTGCCGTATGGGCCTTCAATGCGCAAGATGTCTTTTTCCTTCATGCTGGTGAACACCTGATCGGTGAACAGGCCGCCGGGCATGTGGCGCACATGCAGTTCGATGGCTGCAGGCGCTGTGCTCAAGGTATGCGGCGCATTGGCCATGGAATAGCTGCGCCGCGCACCATCGCGCAGCAAAAACTCCACATACTGACCCGCGTGAAACTGGAACGCATCGTTGGCAGGCAGCTGCAATTTCAGCAGCATGACATCTGCGGACTTTTTCTCCAGGCTGATCACGCGCACGGGCATTTTCTTGATCGGCAGGGCGCCTTCTTGCGTTACCTGACGCGACTCCAGCGTCACATCGCTTTGCGGTATGGCGCAGCAGGTCAAGATCAAGCCTTGTGCTTCTTCGGCTTCACTCAAGGCTTTGGCTTGGTGTGGACCGTGGGTGACGGTGCCCTCCAGCTTCTTGCATTTGCAGGAGCCGCATGCACCATCCTTGCAGCCATAGGGCAGGCCTATGCCCTGCCGAATGCCCGCTGCCAGAATGCCTTCGCCGACTTCGGCTTGAAAACTGCGACCACTGGGCTGTACCGTGATTTGAAAACTCATCCTTGGGTATCCTTCACTTATTCCTGCTTGTTTCTGTACTTAAGGTTGATTTTGCCCTCAATCCAAACCCCACTTGGCGCTTTGCCGGCGCGCTTTCGCCGACCGCGTGTGCTGATCATTGGCTGCGGCGATGTGGGGCAGCGTGCAGTACGCCTCTTGAAGCATGCTCGTGTGATGGCCTTGACCTCAACACCTAGCAAACTTGAAAGCCTTCGCGCGATGGGGGTTGTCCCCTTGATGGGGAATCTGGATCAACCCGCCAGTCTGCATCGTTTGGCAGGGCTGGCCACCCATGTGTTGCATCTGGCACCACCCAAGGCGCCTCAATTGGCAGATGGCGGGAATGCTGATGTACGAACGCGGTCGCTATTGCAGGTTTTGCATCGGCGTAGCCCACCGCAGGCGCTGGTCTATGGATCAACAAGCGGGGTTTACGGCGATTGCGGCGGCGAAATGGTTCAAGAATGCCGCCCTCGTCGGCCTCAAACGTCAAGGGCAGTGCTGCGGGTGGACGCGGAAAACCGCGTTAACGGGTTCAGTCGGGTGGCAGGTGTACGTGCCTGCGTTCTGCGTATTCCCGGTATTTACGCGCCGGATCGTGACGGTGGCACGCCAAAAGCGCGGTTAGAGCGCGGCACACCTGTTTTGACAGCGGATGATGATGTCTACACCAATCACATTCACGCAGACGATCTGGCCCGCGCTTGCGTGCTGGCGCTTTGGCGTGGCAAAGCCCGGGGAAGCTTCAACGTCAACGACGATACCCAGTTAAAGATGGGGGACTACTTTGATCTGGCGGCCGATGTGTACGGTCTGCCCAGGCCCCAGCGTGTGACCCGTGCTGAGGCAGCATTGCACATCTCAGCGCTCACGCTCAGCTTCATGAGCGAATCCCGCCGCATGGACAATCGGCGCGTCAAGCGCGAACTGGGCTTGAAATTGCGTTATCCCACGGTGGATTTGGGTTTGATTGCCTGATTTTGAGGTGTTGACAGGGCTGTTGCGCATGCACAATGCCAGTACGGCTGAAAAGCTATAACCCCGCAGCCAGCATGAACATTGACCTGATGCGAGAATGAAACACAGGCGAGACTCAGCGGGCCAAAAATCGCTGGGCTAAACTAGACCGAACGACAACAAAAAGCTGTAGTGGAATCTTCTGCACTTAACCCTCTGGTGGACACGCGCATGCTGCGCTTGGACCATGCACGCATGTTGCTGGAGCAATCTGGCAACCTGCAGTCGCTCAAGGGCGGCGCCAATGTCGAAATGTTGCAAGCCTTGATTGATGGGTTATGTGACCTGTCTCAACGTGATGCACTGACTGGCTTGGCCAACCGCCGCTACTTTGCCAGCGTGCTGGACCGGGAAATCGACCGCGTGGCGCGATCGGGCGAATCAGCCCTGTTGCTGATGGTCGACATTGATTTCTTCAAGAAGGTCAATGACGAGCATGGGCACTCAGCTGGCGATGTGGTCATCAAGGGCGTGGCGCAGCGCTTGCTCCAATGCGTACGACCCATGGACACCGTGGCGCGGTACGGCGGCGAGGAATTCGCTGTGGTGCTGCCCGACTGCCCCGCTTTCTTTGCCACCGTGGTCACCGAGCGTATTCGTGTCGCCATTGAGCGCGAGCCGTTTAATGTGGCACCCGGTGTGGATTTGCGCTGCACCATCAGCATTGGCGGCGCCTTTGCACCAGGTTGGATTCGTTCATCCTCGGCCTTGTGGGTGGAGCGGGCCGATTTACAGCTTTACAGTGCCAAGACCCAGGGGCGCAACCGCGCCATTCTGGAACAGACCCCGATGAGTACAGTTTCTGCAGAAGAAAAAACATTGCTGTTCGGTAATTTGAATGATGATTTTCCCGAGTCGCTTGAAGCGGTGCCGGGTGATCTGACACAAGGGTAAGCAGCGATGAACCAAGCAACCTCTCTCTCTTCTGAAAGTGCTGGCACCACCAAAACAGGTGCCAATGTCTTGGCGGTGACCAGCGGCAAAGGCGGCGTGGGCAAGACTTTTGTCTCAGCCAATTTGGCGGCCGCCATGGCCAAGCGTGGCCTCAAAGTTCTGGTGCTGGACGCCGACTTGGGCTTGTCTAACCTCGACGTGGTGCTGAACCTCTACCCCAAGATCACCTTGCACGATGTGTTCACCGGCAAGGCAAAGCTCGAAGAAGCCATTCTTCCTGCGCCAGGGGGCTTCAGCGTGCTGCTGGCAGGGTCCGGCATGGTGGAATATTCACGCCTGACGGCTGAAGTGCGGGATCAGTTCCAAAAGGTGCTGCGCAGTATTCGTCCCATGTTTGATGTGATCATCCTGGATACAGGTGCGGGTATTTCGGATGTGGTGCTTTACGCAGTATCTCTTGCGGACGAGGTGTTGGTAGTTGCCACACCCGAGCCCACTTCGCTGACTGATGCCTATGCCACTATCAAGGTGCTGGCCGCTCAGCAAAAGCGCTACAACATCCGCATCGTGATCAACCAAACCCTCAAGCTGGGCGACGGCCGCGTGATCGTTGCACAGTTGCAGCGCGTGCTGGACCGCTTCATTGGCGGTGCCGGTGGCATGACGGTCAAGTTAGGGCACATGGGTGATATCCCCAACGACATCGCAGTACGCGAAGCCGTCATCAAGCGCCAACTGCTGTTGACCACTTTGCCGGGCTGCCCCGCTGCTGTGGCCATGACAGCCATGGCGGCCAAGCTCGAAGAGTACTTGGTCAAGCGTTGAGCGCTTGATTACTCTTCGAGTTGGCTGACGTTATCTTTGGGCTGAGCCGCTTCGACCCGGTTGCGGCCCTCGCCTTTGGCGCGGTACAAGGCTTTGTCGGCTTGCGAATACAGAGAGATCAGGTCAGCGCTTTCTCCGGCAGCCACACCCACCACACCTAAGCTGACCGTGATCGGCACTTTGGCTTGGCCTCTGCGGTTTTGCGGAATCTGCGTAGGCGACATCTCAATCAGAATCCGCATTTTCTCGGCCAACTGCAGCCCTTCGTCCAGCGAGGTTTGAGGCAGTAACAAGATAAATTCTTCACCGCCAAGACGTCCCACCAGATCCGTCGTCCGCGTAGCGGCGCGCAGCAAGGATGCCATGTGTCGCAGTACCAAGTCGCCCACGGGATGACCGTACTCATCATTCACGTGCTTGAAGTGATCCACGTCGGCAATCACGATGCAGACCGGCAGTCCATAACGTGCAGCACGCGTGAGCTCTAATTCGGACAAGCGCATGAATTCTTTGCGGTTGTACAGGCCGGTCAAAGAATCGCGCGTGGCCAATACTTCCAGTTGCGAATATTTGGTCTGCAAAATGGCCTGGCGGCGATCCAGCTTGCGGCGCAGCAGCAGGTTCTCGGTGTTCTTGCGCCAGTTTGAAACCGAAAGAATCAAACCCACGGCAACAGCGGTCAATCCGTTCAGGCGATTGGTGAGCAAGACGGTTGCTTCGGTTTGCATCCAGCCCAAGCCCAGCGCAAAAAAGACAAAGGCAAAGCTGTAAATGATCAGCGCGTCGCGCGGGCGAAGCCCAAACAGCACGCCCATCAACAAAGTTCCAATCAAGAACGGCGTGATGTTGGTGGTGATCATCTGGTCTATGGCCACCACCCATGCAGCAAACAGCAGACCGACAAGCACCGTCACGATGGACATCCATTGAGTTGCTTTAGCGCTCGCATCCGGTTGATGCAGGCGTCTTGCCATCAGGCCTAAAACCAGCATCACCAAGGCCATGCAAAGGTGCGTCCAGCCCAAGGCGTTGGCCCACCGGGCCGTTTGAAGCTGAGCAGGGTCAGGTGTTATGCGCCAGAAGATCGCAATATGGATCAAGTTGAGGGGAACGACCACCAGCGCCGTCCAGGCAAGGCGAGCCATGTTCGCTTGCGCGATGGTGCTTGCAAAGGCCTCATTCTTGGCAAACGTCAAGCGCAAAGTGCGTTTGAATCGATGCAGAAAAGTTTGAACGTCCAATCCCATGCGCCATTGTGCAACGGGCCGAGGAAATAAGGGGCGGGGAAAAAAGAAACCCCGCTGAAAAGCGGGGTCACCAGAATAGATGGTGCCCGGGGCCGGACTCGAACCGGCACGCCTTGCGGCGGGGGATTTTGAGTCCCCTGAGTCTACCAATTTCACCACCCGGGCAGGACAGGAAAGACCGATATTATGGCACATTTATGACCATGAAATCCAAATATCTCAGCATTGAAGATGCAGTTGGCCGAACACCGCTTGTTGCACTGCAGCGAATGGGCTCCGCCGTCTGGAAACCACGTGGCAATATTATTCTTGGCAAGCTTGAAGGCAACAACCCGGCAGGCTCGGTGAAAGACCGCCCGGCGCTGTCCATGATCCGGCGCGCTGAAGAGCGTGGCGACATCAAACCGGGTGACACGCTGGTTGAGGCCACGTCTGGCAACACGGGCATTGCATTGGCGATGGCTGCTGCCATCAAGGGCTACCGCATGGTTCTTATCATGCCGGAGGACTTGTCCATTGAACGGGCCCAGACCATGAAAGCCTTTGGCGCTGAGTTGATCCTCACCCCCAAAAGCGGCGGCATGGAATACGCCCGTGATTTGGCCGAGCAAATGCAGCGCGAAGGCAAGGGCCATGTGCTCGATCAGTTCGCCAATGCAGACAACCCCCGCATCCATTACGAAACCACTGGCCCCGAGATTTGGGAAGACACGCAAGGGCGCATCACCCACTTTGTGAGCGCGATGGGCACCACGGGAACCATCACAGGTGTTGCACGCTACCTGAAAGAAAAGAATCCAGCGATTCGCATCATTGGCGCGCAGCCCCAAGACGGTTCACGCATTCCCGGCATTCGCAAATGGCCACAAGAATATCTGCCCAAAATTTACGACCCCGCCAATGTCGACGAGTTGATGTACGTCAGCCAGGAAAACGCCGAGGACATGTGCCGCCGTTTGGCACGCGAGGAGGGCATTTTTGGCGGCATCTCAGCGGCTGGGGCTTGCTGGGTCGCGCAGGAGATAGCCAAATCGGTGGAAAACGCGACCATTGTCTTCATCGTCTGCGACCGCGGCGACCGCTATTTATCGACCGGGGTCTTCCCCGCCTAATCCTCACTCACGTTAACGCAAGGCTTCAGATGAACGGATTTACCTATTGCCCTCAGTGCGCCACTGAACTGATGCTGATCACCGAAGCAGAAGATGGCGGGGACAAAGCGCGCATGCGCTGCCCTGTTTGCAAGTTCACACATTGGAACAACCCCACGCCCGTGCTGGCTGCGGTAGTGGAATACCGTGGACAGATTTTGTTGGCTCGAAATGCAGCTTGGGGGCCAAGGCAATACGCCTTGATCACGGGCTTTATGGAGGCGGGTGAGACGCCCGAAGGTGGCATCAGCCGCGAGGTCAAAGAAGAGACCAATCTTGATGTGTCTGAATTGAACCTGCTCGGGGTGTGGGACTTTCAGCGTATGAACCAGATCATCATCGCGTACCACGTGGTGGCGGACGGTGAGGTCAAGCTGTCCCCAGAATTGGTGGACTACCGCTTGTACGACTTCGCGGACATCAAGTGCTGGCCTGCTGGCACGGGCTACGCGATGGCAGAGTTCTTGAAGCGTCGTGGATTCACGCCCGAATTCATGGATGCCGCGACATTGGCAGAACGCGCAAAGCGAGACTGATCCCGAAAGAAGCTGCGTGGCGACTAAAATGCCCTCAATTCAAAAGGCTTTACCTCATGCAGATTGACAAAGAACTTGATACCCGTGGACTGAACTGCCCGCTCCCCATCCTGAAAGCCAAAAAGGCACTGAATGAGATGACCACGGGGCAGACCTTGAAGGTCGTCGCCACTGACGCCGGTTCGGTCAGGGATTTTCAGGCGTTCGCGCGTCAGACCGGCAATGTGTTGGTGGAGCAAGAAACCGCGGGCACTGACTTTATCCATATTCTCAAGCGCCGCTGAGAGACGTCAATCGGCGTTTAGTGCCGCTAAATGACGTAAATCGCCACAAAGGCCTGACAGCTGCCGCATGGCGGCATCTGTCCAGACTGGGGCCTTAGAGGGCTAGCGTTTTTAAATAGGCCCTGAACGCTTCCCCCACTTCGGGGTGTTGAAGTGCCAGTTCTACAGTTGCTTCCAAAAAGCCTTCTTTGCTACCACAATCGTAGCGCTTGCCTTTGTACTGGTAAGCGTAAACGGCTTCCTGACTCAAGAGACCAGAGATGCCATCGGTCAGTTGAATCTCGCCACCCGCGCCTTTAGGCTGCGCGCGGATCTGGTCAAAAATGCCGGGCGTCAAGATGTAGCGCCCTGCCACGCCCATGCGTGAAGGCGCAACTTCCGGTGCGGGTTTCTCCACAATTTCACGGATTTGAATCACGCCCGATGCGGTCGTGTCGCCCGCCACGATGCCATAGCGCTTGGTTTGCTCCAGCGGCACTTCCTGCACCGCAATGATGGAGCGGCCCAGACGCTGAAACTGCTCAGCCATCTGCGCCATGATGGGCGGCTCGCCCACCATCAAGTCATCGGCCAGCAGCACGGCGAAGGGTTCATCACCCACCAAATGCTCAGCGCACAACACGGCATGCCCCAGGCCCAACATTTTGGGCTGACGCACAAACGCGCAGTTCATGCCCTTGGGTGTGACTGAGCGCACCACATCAATCAATGCTGTTTTGTTGGCATTGATCAGCTCGGCTTCCAGTTCAAAGGCCACGTCAAAGTGGTCTTCAATCGTGCGCTTGCTGCGCCCCGTCACGAAGATCATTTGCTGGATGCCTGCAGCCCAAGCTTCTTCCACGGCATATTGAATCAGCGGCTTGTCCACCACTGGCAACATTTCTTTGGGACTGGCTTTGGTGGCCGGCAAAAACCGGGTGCCTAAGCCTGCCACGGGGAACACCGCTTTGTTGACGCGCGCCATTTTTTTCATGGATATCTCCAGATTGATCCAGGTTCAGTGAATGCTTGAAGCGATTGTGCCTGCGGACGGTGACGATCAGCCCAGACGCTGCAGTTGCTCCGCAATCTTGCCCAGCGTGGCCGTGAAATCTGCCACGCGTTTGCGCTCCTGATCGATCACAGCAGGAGGAGCCTTGCCCACAAAGGCTTCGTTGGACAACTTGCCGTTGGCCTTGGCGATTTCGCTCTCTAGCCGAGCTGCTTCCTTCGATAGACGTGCTTTCTCAGCCGCGACGTCAATTTCCATAAACAGGCAAAAGCGAGCATCACCCACCACGGCCACAGGTGCGGCCTGCGCCGCAGCAGCCCAAGCGGCTTCGTCATCGAACACTTTGACTTCGTTCAGCTTAGCCAGTGCTTGCAGAACAGGTGCCACGCTGCGCATAAAGTCTGCATCGCCCACCGCATAAAGCGGCAGCTTGGTGGCAGGAGACACATTCATCTCGCCGCGCAGGTTGCGACACGCATCGACCAGCGCTTTGAGCTTGCCGACATGTGCGATGGCTGATTCGTCGATCTTTTCGGGTTGGGCTTGCGGGTATCTCGTGATGCTGACGGATTCGCCAGGCAGTCCTGCAACGGGCGCCACTTTTTGCCACAGTTCTTCGGTGATGAACGGAATCACAGGGTGAGCCAGGCGCAAAATGGTTTCCAGCGTGCGGATCAAGGTGCGGCGCGTGGCGCGCTGTTGTGCCTCATTGCCTGTGTTGATCTGCACCTTGGCAATTTCCAGGTACCAGTCGCAGAACTCGTTCCAGACGAAGTCGTAAATCGTATTGGCGACGTTATCCAGGCGGTAATCTTCAAAGCCTTTGGCGACATCGGCTTCTACTTTCTGTAGGACCGAGCTGATCCAGCGATCTGCCTGGCTGAAGGACATGTAGCCATGCGCCTTGCCGCCCACGCCACAGTCTGCCTTGGTGTGTTCCATCAGGCCGCAGTCGTAGCCTTCGCAATTCATCAGCACAAAGCGCGTGGCGTTCCACAGTTTGTTGCAGAAGTTACGGTAGCCTTCGCAGCGCTTGCTGTCAAAGTTGATGCTTCGGCCCAAGGATGCTAGTGCCGCAAAGGTGAAGCGCAGTGCGTCGGCGCCGTAAGCGGGGATGCCCTCGGGAAACTCTTTCTCAGTGGCTTTACGCACCTGGGGTGCCGTCTCGGGCTTGCGCAAACCTGAGGTGCGCTTGTCCAGCAGCGGGGCCAAGGTGATGCCGTCGATCAAGTCCACCGGGTCCAGCACATTGCCTTCCGATTTGCTCATCTTCTTGCCTTGCGCATCACGCACCAAGCCGTGAATGTAGACATGCTTGAACGGCACGCGACCCGTGAAATGCGTTGTCAGCATGATCATCCGGGCGACCCAGAAGAAGATGATGTCGTAACCGGTGACGAGCACGCTGCTGGGCAGATACAAGTCGTAGTCTTCCGTTTTTTCAGGCCAACCCATTGTCGAGAACGGAACCAGCGCCGAGGAGTACCACGTGTCCAGCACGTCATCATCACGCCTCAGTGGACCGGTGTACCCCACTTTTTTGGCTTTCTGGCTTGCCTCTTCTGCATCTCGTGCTACAAAAACTGAACCGTCTTCGCCGTACCAAGCTGGGATTTGATGTCCCCACCACAGCTGGCGGCTGATGCACCAGTCCTGGATGTTGTTCATCCACTGGTCATAGGTGTTCACCCAGTTCTCGGGCACAAAGCGCACCTCGCCAGATTTCACAGCGTCGATCGCTTTTTGCGCAATGCTCTTGCCCGTGGGGTCAGACTCGCTGACCTTGTTCACCGCCATGAACCACTGGTCGGTCAGCATGGGTTCCACGACTTGGCCTGTGCGCGTACACACGGGCACCATGTTCTTGTGTGGTACGGCTTTTTGCAGAAATCCCTGTTCTTCCAGGTCTTTCAACACGGCCTTGCGGCAGTCGTAGCGGTCAAGTCCTTGGTAACTTGCGGGGCCATTGGTGTTGATCTTGGCGTCCAGCGTAAAGATCGTGATCAGCGGCAGGTTGTGGCGCTGCGAACAGGCGTAATCGTTAAAGTCGTGCGCGCCTGTGATCTTGACGCAGCCTGAGCCGAAAGCCATGTCCACAAAGTCATCCGCAATGATGGGGATTTGGCGGTTGCACAAGGGCAAATCGACCATCTTGCCCAGCAGGTGCTTGTAGCGCTCGTCGTCGGGGTGAACGCACAGTGCGCCGTCAGCCAGCATGGTTTCTGGCCGCGTGGTGGCGATTTGCATACCGCGCATCAGCGTGCCATCTGCAGCAGTTTGTGGGCCATCGCTGAACGGGTATTCGATGTGCCACATGAAGCTGTTGCGCTCTTCGTTTTCCACCTCCAGGTCGCTCACCGCGCTTTGCAGCACCGGGTCCCAGTTCACCAGGCGCTTGCCCCGGTAAATCAGGCCTTGCTCAAACAGTTGAACAAAGGTCTCGGTCACTGTTTTAGACAGTTTGTCGTCCATCGTGAAGTACTCGCGGCTCCAGTCCACACTGGCGCCCACGCGGCGCATCTGGTTGGAAATGGTGTTGCCCGATTTTTCTTTCCACTCCCAGACCTTGGACACAAAATTCTTCCGTGATACCTCAGGCGTAGGCCCCATCTCGTGGCGGCTGATGCCTTGCTCTTGCAACTGGCGCTCCACCACAATTTGCGTGGCGATGCCGGCGTGGTCCATCCCCGGAATCCAGGCCGTGTTGAAGCCACTCATGCGGTGATAGCGGGTCAGACTGTCCATGATGGTCTGGTTGAACGCATGCCCCATGTGCAGCGTGCCCGTCACATTGGGCGGTGGCAGCTGGATGGAAAACGCTGGCGCATCGGCCTGCGTCGTTTTGCTGCCCCGAAAGCCCGCTGTGGCATAGCCGCGCTTTTCCCACTCTGGGCCCCAATGGGCCTCTAGAGCCGCTGGCTCAAAGGATTTCGACAGGCTGGCGAGTCCAGCTTGCTGAACCGAAGAATTTGCGGGCGAGGCTGCAGGAGATGTTGCGGGAGTGGTCGAGGCTTCAGACATGTTGGGATCAATCGTTGCGTGGCCGCGCGCCAGACTGGGCGAGGGCACTTTGGATAAGCCTTTGATTTTACGTGCTGTAGATGACTAAACGTGCCCCGCTTTGCTCAGGGCGCGGGCATATGGCCAGCACAAGCCACGCTCAAGGACGGGTCGGTGACAGCCGCGGGCCACGCGCTGTTGCAAAATCTGTCCCACTCTTGGCGCAAGCAGTGGCGTCTGGCAGACAAAACACGGGAAATTTTGACCATGCAAGATGTAGATATTGGCCTCGTTGGCCTGGGCGTGATGGGGGAAAACCTGGCCTTGAACCTGGAGCGCAATGGTTTTTCGGTCTCTGGCTTTGACCTGGATGCTGCCAAGCGGCAAAGCTTTGGGCAACGTACCCAGGGACTGCGCGCTGGGGCAACGGAATCCTTGGCCCAGTTGGCAGCCAGCCTTAAGCAGCCGCGCCGCATTTTGATGATGGTGCCTGCTGGTAAGGCGGTGGATGCCGTTTTGGCTGACTTGACACCGCTGCTGGCCGCTGGCGATGTGCTCATTGATGGTGGCAACACGCTTTACACCGATACCCAGCGACGCATCAATGCCCTGGCGGGCACCGGCATTCACTATGTGGGTGCTGGTGTGAGTGGGGGCGAAGAGGGCGCGCTGCGCGGACCCGCGCTCATGCCTGGTGGCGCGCCCGAGGCGTGGCCGCTGATCAAACCCTTGTTGCAAGCCATTGCCGCCAAAGCCGACGACGGCCAAGCCTGCTGCGAATGGATGGGGGCGGGCGGTGCGGGCCACTTCGTCAAGATGGTGCATAACGGCATCGAATACGCCGACATGCAGATGATTTGCGAAGCCTACTGGCTCATGCACAACTTGCAAGGCATGAGCCCCGCAGAGATGAGCGCCGTCTTTCGCGAGTGGAATGAAGGCGAACTGAGCAGCTACTTGATAGGCATTACCGCAGACATCTTGGCCCACACCGACCCCGAGACCGGGGACGCGTTGGTCAACCTGATTCTGGATACAGCCGAACAAAAGGGCACGGGCAAGTGGACCAGTCAAGTGGCGCTGGACTTGGGCGTCACCGCGCCCACCATTGCGGACGCGGTCTTTGCGCGCACTGTCAGCGCACAGCAGCCCGAGCGCGTGGCAGCGGCCAAAGTGTTGACAGGTCCCGCCAAGCTGCCGATGGGGGAGCGCACTGCCGTGCTGGAGAAAGTTCGTCGTGCCTTGCTGGCCGCCAAAATCTGTGCCTATGCACAAGGCTTTCAATTGCTCAAGGCGGCTGACCGTGAGCACCAATGGCAACTGCCCTTTGCCACCATAGCCTCGGTCTGGCGGGCGGGTTGCATCATCCGGGCCGACCTGCTCGAAGACATTCGCGCAGCTTTCGTTCGCTCTCCCGATTTGAGCAATTTGTTGGTCGAAGCGCACTTTGCCAAAGTGATGGCCGACTGCCAGCAAGATCTGCGCGAGGTCGTCGCGATGGCTGCACTGAACGGCGTGCCCGCACCGGCCTTCATGAGTGCGTTGGCGTATTACGACGCCTACCGCTCCGCCCGTTTACCGGCCAATTTGTTGCAGGCGCAGCGCGACTATTTTGGGGCCCATACCTACCAGCGACTGGATCGGCCCGGCAAATTCCATACGCAGTGGCATGCTTAGGCCATGAAAACTGTTGTGTTTGCCCTGGCTTGTTGCCTTAACTTGGCCGTGGCTTTGAATCCTGGTAACGCCAGTGCGCAAGCGTCGTCCGCCTCGGCAGCCTCTGCCGATGAGTTCGCAGACGAGCGCTTGCGCAAGGTGATGACGGCGGTAGCTGGCCAGCCTTTGACCGCGGCCCCTTTTGTTGAGCGGCGCACCTCGGCGCTGTTTGCCAGCCCGCTGGAGTCGCGCGGTACCCTCAGCTTCAAGCCCTCCGGCGTGATCGAGAAGCTGACCACCAGCCCCCAGCGCGAAAGCATGACCCTTACCGCTGAAACCATCACCCTGGATGCTGGCAACGGTGCGGCCCCACAAGTCATCAAAATGGAAACGCAAGGCCCGCTGACACCCTATGTGCAGGGATTGCGGGCGGTGCTTTCTGGCGATGAAAAATTGCTCCGACAGGTGTTTGACACGCGCATGACAGGCAGCTTCGACGCTTGGAAGATTCATCTGCGACCCAAAGGCCCAGCGCCACGCCGCGGCATCAAACAGATCGTCATCGGCGGCTCTGGGGGCAAGTTGCACACCATCGAAACCACCGAAATCAATGGGGACGTACAAGAGATGACGATTACCGTCCGATGAAGCGCTCGACTTGGCCGTGGCTTTTCTGGTTGATGGTGATGGTGGCCAGCTGGCTGCAGGTGAGCAAAGTCACGGTGGTCACCGATGTGTCCTCGTTCTTACCTGGGCCGGTGAATGCGAGCCAAGGTCTGATGGTGGACCAGTTGCGCGATGGTCTGTCCACCCGCACCCTGCTGATTGGCTTGCGTCTGGCACCAAGGCCTGGCAACGCCGCCCCGTCGCCTGAGCAAATGCAGGCACTGGTGGCGGCCAGCCGGGCGCTGCGTAGCAAGTTGGCCGCCGACCCGCAGTTTGCCTGGGTGAGCAATGGAGACGCCGAGGCACTCAGCGCGGAGCGTGATCTGATCTTTGATGCCCGCTACCTTCTGGCCCCCGGCGTCAACCCGCAGCATTTTTCTACGCCTGGCTTAACCCAAGCCTTTGCCGAGCTGGAGCTGGCACTGGGGTCAGCCCGGGGCGTGTTGATTCGGCCGATTGCCACCGCCGACCCCACCCTCACCGCGCTGCAGTTGCTGGGTAAAACGCCGCTGGGTGCAGCGCCCCAGACGGCGCAGGGCGTTTGGCTTGGCGCAAACGGAACGGCAGCCTTGCTCTTGATGGAAACCAAGGCGAGGGGCAACGACATTGAGGCCATGCGTAACACCCTGGACTCTGCCAAGCGCACTGCCCAAGCGGTGTTGCAAACATGGCCAGATTTGGGGCCAGCACCAGTGGTTGAGTTGGCGGGTGCAAGCTACTTCAATGTGCAGTCGCATGACGCCATTGGGCAAGACGCGAACCAGCTTGCCCTGCTTGCCTTGGGCTTGGTGGCTGCCTTACTGCTTTGGGCTTTGCGCAGCCCCCGGTTTCTGGCGCTGGCGCTGGTGCCTGTTGTCACGGGGGCCTTGGCAGGGTTTGCGGTGGTGGCTTGGGTCAACCACACCATCCATGGCATCACCCTGGCTTTTGGCGTTACCTTGATTGGCGAGGCGGTGGATTACGCCATCTACACCCATGTGCAGGCCGATGCCAGCGGTCAGCGTCCGGTTCGGTTTTGGCGGCAGATTTATCTGGCGGCTTTTACGTCCTTGATTGGCTTTGCGGCCATGTATTTCTCTGGCTTTGCGGGCTTGCAGCAGTTGGGGCTGTTCTCCATCGTTGGGCTGCTGGCGGCGGTGATGTGCACGCGGTGGCTGTTGCCGCCGCTGCTCAAGCACAGCAGCCCGGCACGCAACTTGTTTGCATGGGTGCCAAGCTTGTGCGCCGCCATGAGGCGCTTGCGCGCTGGTGTGTTGGTGCTTGCGTTGGCGGCGGTGGCACTGATCGGTCTGCGGCAGGCCAGCGTTTGGCAGGACAACCTGGATTCCCTCTCGCCAAGTTCTGCGCTGGAAACTGCGCGCGATCAGGCCTACCGTGACGATGTGGGCGTGCCCGATTTGCGGACCATGGTCACGGTACAGGGTGCCAGCCTGGAGGAGGCCCTGCTCCGCACTGAAGTAACAGCGCAGGTGCTGGACACACTCATCCAAGAAAAAGCGCTGCAAGGCTACGACAGCCCGGCCACGCTTGTGCCCAGTGTGGCCTTGCAACGCACACGCCAATGGAGTCTGCCGCCAATCGACGAATTACGCGCGCGGGTGCAGGTGGCAACCCAGGCTGGCAAACTAAAAGCGGCGGCGTTTGAGCCCTTTCTTGCTGATGTGGAAGCCAGTCGCACAGGCAAGCCCATTGGCCTTGACTATTACGCCGGAACGCTGGTGGGGGCCTGGCTGGCCACGCAAATCGTCACCACACCTGCCACCCCCACGGTGCCGCAAGGCGTTGCCGTGCTGGTGCTGCTTCGTGGGGCATCGTCTATCCCGCACATCCGCCAGCGCCTGTCCGGCGCGGACTTGCCGGGCGTCAGTCTGCTGGAGCTGAAGGGCGATGTTGAACTCCTGGTATCCGATTACCGCCAGCGGGCGCTGACTGCGTCTTTAATTGGCATGGTGGTGATCTTTGCGGCGCTGGTGCTGCAATTGCGCCGAGCGAGGGCCGTGGCATCGATGGTGGCAACGATTGTTTTCACCGTCATCATCACGGCGGGACTTTTGCTGTTGCACCAGGGGCAGCTCACCATTTTCAATTTGGTCGCCTTGCTATTGGTGGTGGGGGTGGTGTCCAACTACACCTTGTTTTTTTCCACCTTGTCGCCTGAGCCTGACGCCCGCCAGCGCGAGAGCCTGTCCGTCTTGTTGGCAGCGGCATCTACCTTGATTGGTTTTTCGACGCTCGCGTTTTCTTCAACCCCCGTACTGGCCATGATCGGCCAAACAGTGGCCATCGGCGCTGCAGTGGGTTTGGGTGTCAGCATGGTTTTCTCGGCGGACCGCGCTGACCTGACCGACCCAGGTGCTGACCCTGGGTGAATAGGCAGGCATAGCGGTTTCATGAAAAATATCAGAATAAATTGCCGTTTTGGTATATCTGGTATGGAGAGTTTGCTATAACTAATATAGTGTTTGGCTCGTCCCCATGGCCGACGTCGTGCTACGCTTACAGCCCCGCCATATTTGGTGAGTTGTTCAGGAGTTCTTATGCCCGGTTTGCTTTCCAACATTGATCCCGATGGCCTGCTTGAGTTTTCGGTCGTCTACACCGACCGTGCGCTCAACCACATGTCCAAGCGCTTTCAGGGCGTGATGACTGATATCTCATCCATGCTCAAAACGGTTTACGGCGCTCACTCGGTCGCGCTGGTGCCCGGCAGCGGCACCTTTGGCATGGAGTCGGTGGCACGCCAGTTCGCCAGCGACAAGCATGTTCTGGTGATTCGCAATGGCTGGTTCAGCTACCGCTGGACGCAAATTTTTGACATGGGCAAGATCCCCGCGTCACACACCGTCTTGAAGGCACGCCGCCAGTCGGACAGCAGCACTGCACCCTGGGCACCTGTGCCCATTGAGGAGGCCGTGGCCACCATCGCACGCGAAAAGCCTGCCTTGGTCTTCGCCCCTCACGTAGAAACTGCTGCGGGCATGGTGTTGCCCGATGGCTACCTCAAGGCCCTGTCTGACGCCGTGCACGCGGTAGACGGCCTGATGGTGCTGGACTGCATTGCCTCCGGCGCCCTGTGGGTGGACATGAAGGCCACGGGTGTTGACCTGCTCATCAGCGCGCCGCAAAAGGGCTGGAGCAGCTCTCCGTGCTGTGCCATGGTGATGCTCAGTGAACGCGCCCGCAAAGCGATTGACAACACCCAAAGCACTACGTTTGCCGCAGATTTGCGAAAGTGGCTGCAGATCATGGAAACCTACGAATCGGGTGGTCATGCGTACCACACCACGCTCCCCACCGACGCCCTGGTTCGCCTGCGTGACACGATGAAAGAAACCCAGGCCTATGGCTTTGCCAAAGTGCGCGAAGAGCAAATTGAGCTGGGCCGCCAAGTGCGGGCCTTGCTTGAAAGCCACGGCTTTGCCAGCGTGGCGGCTGCGGGTTTCCAGGCGCCTGGCGTGGTCGTCAGTTACACCGATGACGCCGACATTCAATCGAGCAAGAAGTTTCTGGCAGCAGGGCTGCAAACCGCCGCTGGCGTGCCGCTGCAATGCGACGAGCCAGCGGACTTCCGCACCTTCCGCATTGGCCTGTTTGGCTTGGAAAAATGGCACAACGTGTCGCGCACGATTGACCAGTTGACACAGGCGCTGGCGGTGGTTGCACCTGAGGCAACCGTTCCCGCCTAAAGCTAAAAAAGGGTGGTCGTGGGCTAACTTGCCTTCGACCATTCAGAAGCGTTGTGCTCCCCCAATCGTGGGGCAGCAGCTTGAAAAGCAGGCCGCACGCCGTCAAACGACAACGGCAATCCAGTCAGCTGGAAATCCTCGCCCGGCACGACTTGCAGCAGGCCCAGGGCCTGCACTTGTGGATCTGCCAGCGCCTCTGGCACGGTGTTGACCGGGGCGCAGGGCACGCCGATTTGGTTGAAACGTTCTGTCCAATACGCCCTGGGCTTGCCAAGCAGCAAGGGGCACAGTTGCTGCATCAAGGCATCCTTGTTTTTCAGCCTGGCCCAGTTGGTGGCAAAGCGTTCATCCTTTAGCCAATCAGTGCGCGCCAGCTCTGTCGCCAATTTGGCAAACAAGCGGTCGTTGCCGCAGCAAATCAGCAAAGGGCCATCGGCCGTGTCAAAAGCCTCATAGGGCACAAAGCCGGGGTGGCCGGAGCGGTGGCGCGGGGGCATCTCGCCTTGGTTGGTGAATGAATCCGCTTTTTGCGCATTCCACACCAAGGCGGTTTCCAGAAGCGATGCACTGACCACACCGCCGCGTCCGGTGATGTGGCGGCGCTGCAGCATGCCAAGCGCGCCAATCACCGCCCACATGCCGGTGCCTTGGTCGCACACCGATGCACCGCTGCGCAGCGGCGGGTCATCTGGCCCGCCGTTGGTGCTTGAGAGGCCGCTGAAGGCCTGAATCAGCGGCTCGTACCCCGGCTGCATGGCCATGGGGCCGATGTGGCCAAACGCAGAAATTTCGCAGCAGATCAGCCGTGGATGCCTGGCGCACAGCGCGGGGCCATCAATGCCCAGCGCCTGCGGCACGCCTGGGCGCAGGTTGTGAATGAAGATGTCGGCCTCGGCCGCCAGTTGTTCAAATCTGGCCTTGCCCTCAGGCGTTTTCAAGTCCAGCGCGACGGACTGTTTGCCCCGGTTGAACACATGAAAGTTAAGCGCATCGCCATGCCGAAACGCCAGGCCCATGCGGCGGGCGTCGTCGCCACCGTCCACGCGCTCCAGCTTGATCACGTCGGCCCCCATGTCGGCCAGAATCGCGCCCGCAAAAGGGCCAGCCAGCACCTGGCCCAGTTCCAGCACGCGCACGCCTTCTAATATTTTTGTCATGTTCGGCTCATTTTCTTGCGCACCAAGCCAATGTTGGCCAAGAGCGAATATTGCTCGTCCGTGTAGGACAGGGGCACGTTGATTTTGGTGACCACTTGCTCCAGATCGTTCAATTCGTCCAGCAACGTCGCCTTGTAATCTGGCTGCGTTTCAAGCCTGTGCTCGATGTCACGCAGCTTGGCATACCAGCGAAATACGCGGCGGCGAATTCTGAACTGGTACAGCGGCGGCACCACTTTGCCCAGCGGAATCAGCACCGCCAGGATGATGCCCATGGCCAGCCACATGCGCTCGATCATGTTGGCCAGCCAAAAAGGCAGGTAGCGGTGCAGTAGTGGCGCGCCGTTTTGAATGTAGCGCTCGGCCTCAGGTGCCATGGGAAAGTCGCCCACCGTCACCTTGGGGAACTCGCGTGCCCGGCTGAACCAGCCTGCGCCGCCATGCAGTGATTTGGCCGCAGCAGAAAACAATTGCAGGATTGCCGGATGCGTGCCGTCTTGAGCCAGCAAAGTGGTGGTGCTGGCCACCAGGCGCACGTTTTGCGGTGGCACGTTCGCGGCCAAATCCACCACGCCGCGTGGCAGCACGACCGGGGTGAGGAATTCAAATCGACGCGAATAGGCCTCGCTCTGCGGAAAATCCAGCAAACGAATGCCGGGCGTCTGCAGCAGCATCTGCACCATGGAGGCCTCAGGTGCCGACGCAAACACCACGGCGTCAAGCTCAGCGGCCAACAAGGCCACCACGGCAGGGGTTTGGTCCAGCTTGCTGAGGGTCAAGGTCTTGGGGTCAATGTGGTTGACTTCAAGCAGGCGCGTCATCAAATTGGGCACACCGCTGCCTGCCGCGCCGATGTTGACCCGCATGCCGCGCAGCTGCGCCAGCGAGTCCAGCCGACCGTCTTTGCCCCGGCCCATGCGGCGGGCCGACTCGTCCCGGTAAAACAACCAGACAGGCTCGACAAACAGGCTGCCCAAGGATTCAAGTTCGTAGTCGTCCACGGTGCCCGCTTCCAGGCTGCCGCCTTGCACAAAGGCCAGATCCGCTTTGCCCTCCTTGAGCAGCGCCAAGTTGGCTTGCGAGCCTTCGCTGGGCAATAGCGTGACCTCTACGCCATTGGCCTTGAGCTGGCGGGCGTAGCGCTTGCCAAATTCATCGTAGGCACTTTGCGCCGGACCTGTGGCCAGTGTGACTTGTTTGGGTGGGGTGGGGTTAAGCTTCCAGAAAGCAACTGCTATCAATGCGATAGCTACTAAGGCCAGCGGGCCTGCGGAAACCAGCATTTCCTTGACCGAAATCAGGGTGTACTTGAGTGATTGAGTCATGTTGCGCAGCATGGTCGTCCTCAGCTTGTTGCCTGGTCGCTTGCCGCCTGATCTGCCAAGCCCGGCAGCCACAGCGTGCCGATACGCAAACTGCTTGCCGCCAACACGGCATTGACCGTGGCGCGGGCAGTTACCTCGGCTGCCAGCGCGCCCAACGTCATCATGCCCAGCGTCTTGCCGCTTTGCCCAGTGCCCAGTGCAAACAATGTGTCTCCATCGCTCACCGTGTGTACCGGGTTGATGCTGCGCGCCAAGCCGTCGTGCGCCAGCACCGCCAGGCGGCGTGCCTGGGTTTTGCTGATTTGGGCGTCGGTGGCCACCACGCCAATGGTGGTGTTGGTGCCAGCGATCAGCGGCTTGGTGGTCAAACCCTGGTTCAGGGCCTGGCGAATATTGAGCAGCTTGAGGCTATCCGCGCTTTGGCGTGCGCCGGCAATGGGTTGCCCGGTATCCGGGTGAATCACGTCGCCCAGCGCATTGCAGGCAATGATGGCGGCTACGGTCACGCCGTCCACCGTGATGGATGCTGAACCGATCCCGCCCTTCATGGCGCGATCAAAGCCAAACACCTTGCCTATGCAAGCGCCTGCACCGGCGCCCACATTGCCCTCGGCTGGAGGTGTATGGTTTGCAGCCTCGCAAGCGGCAAAACCGGCCGCTGCATCGGGCCGTATGCTGGGGTCGCCCACCAACAGGTCAAACAACACCGCAGAAGGCACGATGGGCACGCGCGCCACTTTCACGTCAATGCCAATGCCGCGTGCCTCCAGCCAGCGCATGGCACCACTGGCGGCGTCCAAGCCAAACGCGCTGCCACCGGACAGCACCACAGCGTGAACCTGCTCCACCAAGTTGCTGGGGTCCAGCAAATCGGTTTCGCGGGTGCCGGGTGCCGCGCCACGCACATCGGCACCGCCTACCGCACCGCCTTGCGCCAGGATAACGGTGCAGCCCGTGGGGCGGCGACTGTCTGTGAAGTGACCGACCATGAGGCCTTTCACATCGGTGATGTGGCCGGGGTAGCGTGCGGGGAGGGTCATGCTGAATTGATTGCGGTCGGAAATGCTGTCTGTCATGGTGCGTGCATTTTGGCCCAAGTAAAGTAGCGCCCATGTCACTTGTTCCCTTTACCGCGCCCGTGCGCATCGCCACGCCTGCAGACGCGCCGTCACTTTCTGCTGCCCAAACCCAGTTCAATGAATTGGTGGCCACCTTGGAGGCGCGTCGCAACAGCTTGGCGCAGTGGCAATTGGCCCAACAACACTGCCTGCAAAAAACAGTGCAGGTGCTGGAGCCTCTGCAGCGAAACCTATTGGTGCAGCAAAAGCTTTGGGTGCTGGGCCTGGCCGAGCAACTGGCTTCACCTGAGCATGCACAGGCTTGGACTCGGGCCGAGCGGCGCTTGCTGGAGCGCGCGATTTGTGAACTGGCCAAACCGCTGGTGGTGAAGACAGGCGATGCAGCCCTCAAGGCCTTGTACAACCAATACAGCAGCGTGGACTTTGATGAAGAAGCTCAAGCCGAGGCGGCGCACTTCAAGACTTTGTTGAGCGATGTTTATGGCCTGAACATGGCGCAGGCCAAGGGCGAGACGCGCGAGGATTTGCTTGACCATGCCCGTCAGCAAGTCGCGCTAGAACAAGACCGCGCTGCGCGCCGCAAAGACCGGCGCAAAGATCGCCTGCAAGCCGCACGTGATGCCGACCCCGTGCAGCAGGCCAAAGACGCCGCGCAAAAGCAGCGCAGCGACCAAACCCAGCAAACCATCCGCGAGGTCTACCGCAAATTGGCCAGCGCCTTGCATCCTGACCGCGAGCCCGACGAAGCGCAGCGCCAGCGCAAAACCGAACTCATGGCGCGGGTCAACCAAGCCTATGACAAGAAGGAGTTGTTGCAACTCTTGTCGCTGCAACTGGAGTTGGCCCACCTGGATGCGGGGCAGTTGAACGCCTTGTCGCAAGAGCGTTTGCAGCACTACAACAAGCTATTGCGAGATCAACTGACTGACATTGACCGTGAAATTGCGCAGATGGTGTCCAGCCTGCGAAATCAATTGCAATGGACGCAAACCGTGCCCCTCACAGTTGATATGGCTTTGCCTCTGATTGAAAAGCAGATTGTTGCGGCGCAGACCGAGTTGTATGAGGCGAATCTTGGATTGACGAGCTTGGCCAATGCGCAAGAACTCAGGCGTTGGTTAAAGGCCCGTAGCTGATGCCCGTAACTGATGCCCGCAGCTGATGCTTTAGGCTCGGTTTTAGTCTGGTCACCTGTTTCACAAAACCATGAGAATGCGAACATGAAAGCAGCTTACATCACGGGTCATGGCAGCGCAGATGTTGTCGTTTATGGCGAGCGCCCACTGCCTCAGCGCCGCGCTGGCGAGGTACTGGTACGCGTGTGCGCCGCCACGCTTAACCGGGTCGACCTGTACATGCGCGACAGCGGTGCCGGCATCACCCACACCTTGCCGCAAATCATGGGGCTGGATGGGGCAGGTGTCGTTGCAGGAGTGGATGCCGATGAAACCCGTCTGCGCATGGGGCAGCGTGTGGTGTTGCATCCTGGTGTGTCGTGCGGGCGCTGTGATTTTTGCTTGCGAGGCGAGGGCGTGCTGTGTACCCAGATTGCCTATTTGGGTGAACACCGAGATGGCACCTTGGCCGAATTTGTGAGCTTGCCCGCACGCAATGTGTTTCCTATGCCCGAAGGTTTGAGCTTTGCGCAGGCAGCGGCGTTGGGCGTCAATCACCTGACCGCTTGGCGCATGCTGCACACCAAAGGACAGATCAAGTCTTGGCACACCGTGTTGATCTTTGGCATCGGTGGCGGTGTGTCACTTGCGGCGCTGCAGCTTGCCAAATTAACAGGTGCCCGCGTGATCGTGACATCGCGTCATGCCAGCAAGCTGGCACAAGCCCTGGCGCTGGGGGCTGACGACGCCATTGACAGTTCGGTTCACGGTGTGGACAAACAGGTCATGGCCTTGACCCAGGGGCGCGGTGTGGACTTGGTGATCGAAAACGTCGGCGCGGCCGTTTGGTCCAGCGCCATGAAGTCCTTGGTACGAGGTGGCCGACTCGTGACTTGCGGGGCCACCACGGGAGACCAGCCCCCTGCAGATTTGCGGCGAATCTTCATCCGGCAATTGCAGATTCTGGGATCAACGCTTGGCGATTTGCATGAATTCTCAGATTTGCTGATGCTGGTCGAGGCAAAGGGCCTGCGGCCCGTGATTGACGCCGAATATCCGTTGGCGCAAATTCATACAGCGCTCCAGCGCCTGGAGAGTGGCGAACAATTTGGCAAAGTGGCGGTGCGGATTCAGGACTGCTGAGTCCGCTTGTTGCAGGCCAACGGATTAGCGTCGGTAGCCAAACAAGAGGTAGCAAACCAGTAAAAATACGACCAGCGCGCCAAAGTACCAAATGAACTGGCCTGCTGCGGCTTTCTCTTCCTCTTTGACCTCTTCTTCGCTTTCGTAGTCGTTCCCGGCACCAAACACGTGGACTTGCTCAGGGCTGCCAAAGTGTGAGGAGATAAAGCCTTTGTGTTGCTCGCCCTGCTCTGGCGCTTGGTCATCGCGTCGACCAGTGCCACTGCCAGGGATTTCATGACTTGATGCGGGTGGCGGCCCGTTTACCCGGTGCGCCGCTTGACGAGGACTGCTGCTTGGGCTTTGCAATGGCATGGGAGTACCTCTGATAAAGGTTGCGAACGCCTTGGGCCGACATTCGCTAAGGGCGGATTCTCTCACTCCTGCGGCTTTTGCGCTTGGGCAGCCAACTCCGCTTGGGCGTGCCGGAGCACTTGAACGGAACTCGAGAGTGCCAAGATGCCCATGACGGCTGCAACCGCCAGATCTGGCCAGGCGCTGTGGGTACCCAAAACGCCCAGCGCCGCCGCCATGACGGCCACGTTGCTGATGGCATCGTTGCGCGAGCACAGCCACACACTGCGCATGTTGGCGTCACCGGTTCGATAGGCAAACAGCAAAGCTGCCACCCCCACATTGGCACACAAGGCCAGAGCGCCAATGAAACCCATGGTGGCTGCATCGGGCGTGCCACCAAGCCAAGCCACCCATGCCGCTCGGCCCAGCACGAACACGCCAAACGCTGCCATGCAGGCAGCTTTAAGGATGGCGGTGCGGGTGCGCCAAACGGGCGCAGATCCCAGCACAGCTAGCGTCACGGCGTAGCTGCCAGCGTCGCCAAAGAAATCGATGGCGTCAGCCAGCAGCGAAACTGAGCCGGAGCGCAAGCCGCCCAGAAGCTCTACGGCGAACATGATGGCGTTGGCCAGCAGGGCGATCCACAACACGCGGCGATACCCGGGCGGTGCTTCGCCGTCATGTTGTTCGGTGTGGCCGTGGCCGTGATGATGTAGATGTGGCATGAGGATTCCGGCTGAACCTAAGACTGTGTCAAGACTTCCGCATTGGCTTTCAGCTTCTAGGTTTCGTTTCAAGTAAAGTGAAGCCGTATTTAAAACCCTCAAGTCACTTGAAAGTCAAGCGCAATGAAAGTTGAAGTCGGGTCGCCCCTCATGCGCATAGGCGAGGCAGCACGTTTGAGCGGTGTGAGCGTGGCCAATATTCGGTTTTATGAAGAAAAAAACCTGCTTTCGGCAAGCAGTAGAAGCGATGGAAGCTATCGTTTGTATAGCAACAAGGATATCCACACCCTGCGCTTTATTCGGCTTTGCCGCGCCATGGACATGTCTTTGGATGAGGTGCAAGGCCTGATCCGGCTTGATTTGCAGAACAAGGCCGATTGCGCCGCCGCCAGTGAAACGATTGACGCCCACCTGCGGCATGTGCGCGAGCGCTTGGTCGAGCTCAAAGCCTTGGAGAAGGATTTGAAGACCATGCAACTGCTTTGCGATGGCCAGCATGACACGTGCGGTCTGATTGAAGCCCTGCATGCCAGGGCAGAAGGTTTGCCGCTGCCAAAGGGTAAGCAGGCCAGGCGCCATGTTTAAGCCGCGCCTTGGATGGCTCCTCTAAGCGCGCCTGTCCCACCACAATGTCCCCAGCGCCATCAACGCGAGCGGTAGGCCCACCCAGGCGAGTCGGTCAAACCCAAAGGATTCCAGCAGGGCACCGCTGATGGCTGCACCGAGCGCCGTGCCGATGTACATCATGGACGCGTTCAGGCTCAGCAGCAGCGGTGTTTGCTGCGGCATGAGTTGCGCCAGCCGCGATTGCTGTGGTGCCATCAGCCCAAAGCCTGCCAAGCCCCAGACGATGAACACAACAACGCAAAGCACGTAATGTCCGCGGGTCAGCGGCACAAGCGCCATCATGGCGCACAGTACGAGCAGATTGACCGCTAAAGTGGGGATGGTGCCAAAACGATCGGCAGACCAACCGCCCAAAAACGTCCCGACCACACCCGCCAATCCAAACATCACCAATGTGGCGGCCAAAGTGTTGGCGGACATCGGGTTAAGCGCCTGCAGCACTGGGCCCACATAGGCAAAGACACTAAAAATAGCCATAAAGTACAGCAGTGACCGTACCAGCACCCGCATCACTTGAGCGTGACGCAACAGGCTGCTAAGCCCTGCAAAACTGGCACCTGGAGCGTTGATCTTGGCCGGGAGTAGGGCCGTAGCCGCAGTCAGGGCGAGTACGCTGCAACCCGTCACCAGCCATAGCGGCGCGCGCCAGCCAAAGTTAAAACCCAGCCAGGTGCCCAGCGGTAGGCCAATGGCATAGCTCATGCCGATGCCTAAGAAACTTAAGGCCAGCGCACGTGCACGCATTTCAGGCGGCACCATGGTGACCGTCAGGCCTGCCGCCAAGGGGGTGAACATGGCTCCCGTACCCATCATCACGCGCCCCGCCAGCAAGGTGGGCAGATTAGGCGCCAAAGTACAGAGCAAACTCCCCAGTGAGTACAACAGCAGTGCGACTTGCAAGGCACGTTTTCGCGTTAATTTGCCAGTGCCCACCATCAGCAATGGTGCAAGCAACGCTGAGGCAAAGGCGTAGACCGTCATCGCTTGGCCAGCGGCGGCCACGCTAACGTCAAGGCCGTCCGCCATGAGCTTGATCACGCCCGACAGGACAAAGGCACCGGTGCCAATGACCAAGTTGGTCAGGGCAAACAAATAGAGGATGGGTGGCATCAGTTCTTCAGCCCTTTGGGCAAGGGCATGCCACGTTCTCGCATCACATCGCGCAGTCGATTGGGGTAGTCTGTGATGATGCCGTCCACCTGCCAGTCCAGCAGTCTTTTAAGGTCGCCCTCGGTATTCACGGTCCAGGGAATCACTTGCAAAGCCAGCGCCTGGGCTTGGCGAACGCCATCTTGTGTGATGTCGTTGAAGTTGGGCGACCAGACCTTGCCGCCTGCTGCTTTAACCATGTGGGCTGGGGACGCAAAATCTGCCAGCTTCAAACCGGTAGTCCAAAGGCCATCATTCAAATTGTTGTTGGTTGGGGACTGGACACTGAGGTAGACCGTGGGGAGGGTGGGCACTAACTCTTGCACGATTTTTAGGCTGCGCCAGTCAAAACTTTGGATGCTGACGCGTTGCAGCATGCCTTTCTGTTGGACAACTTTCAGCAAGGCATGGGTCAACACCTCTGGTGAGGCCGTGTCGTTCGGTTTGGTCGGGAAAAGCTTGGTTTCGATGTTGAAACGCACGTCTGTCGCCGCTCTAGACTGAACCAGCTCAAAGAGCGCTGCCAATGTGGGTATGCGCTCACCATCGCGCGCCTGCTGGCCGGAAAAGGTCTTGGCATAAGCTGAGTCAGGCTGAATGCGGCCGACATCGTAGCGCTGGAGGTCTGCCAGGCTCAAATCTTTGACCAGGGGGCCACGGCTGCCAAGCCACTGGCCATCGGTGCTGCGGGTGAAATTGGGGTTCAGATACGGGTCGTGAGACACCACTACCACGCCATCAGCAGTGAGGCTCACATCCAGTTCCAGCGTGGTGACCCCAATCTCCAGCGCTCGCTCGAAAGCGGCCAAGGTGTTCTCCGGTGACAGTCCGCGCCCACCACGGTGGGCTTGAAGGTCAAACGCGTGACTGCCGCACACCAGCAGTGACAAAACCAAAGAAGCCAGTCTAGGCAGCACAGCGGATACCGATTTGGACGCGATAGCTGGGGATTTAATCAGCATGGTGCACCTGGAGATAAACAGGCAACATTGTGACCCAGTCCGAGCATGAGAAAATACCGTCTGAACCGAGAACGACGCTATGACACGCTACAACGCACCCCTAGAGATTCATGTTCATGGCGAGGTACCCCTGCGCGATGACGTGAGTTTTGACCAACTCCAAGAAGCGCTCAAACCCCTGTGGAAATACGCTGGTGCCAAGTCGCTGGCCGATGGCTCCACCAGTGCTTATGAAGAAGAACCCGGCATCCGCTTTGATAAAGACGAGCATTTGTTGCAAATGTGCTGGACGGTGCCCGGCGACGAAGACTTCCGCCAAGTGCTGGACGAAGTGGCGATGAGCCTGAACGAACTGTCTGCTCGCGGCTCCGCCATCGAGATAACCTTTTATGACGCCGAGTTTGACGAAGACGACGAGGCGGACGACGAAGCCGATTCGCGCGATGACTTTGTCATGCTGTTCATCGGGCCAGACCCGGCCGCCATCATGCAAGTGCAGCGCGACTTGCTGGTGCAAGACGTGGTCAACATGATGGAGCGTCACTTCGAAGGTGCAGAACTGGGTGGGGTGGTGACCGAGATCGACAAGCTCTTTGCGCAGCGCTTTGACGACCTGACCAATTCCATGGACCTGGGCCGTCCACCTCGCGGATCTGGTGGCGGCGGATCGGGTCACGGCGGCGGAGGCGGTGGACGCCGTCCACGTCACTTGCACTGAACTCGGCAACATGGCCTTGTTTACCCGCGATGCGCTGAACCCCGGCGTCAAACCACGCGAAGTCTGGGGCTGGGCCCTGTACGACTTTGCCAACTCTGGTTACACCACGGTCGTTTTGACGGCCGTTTTTTCTGCCTATTTTGTGGGCGGTGTGGCGAACAAGGCCGAGTGGGCCACGCTTGCCTGGACGCTGGCGCTCAGCCTGTCGTATGCCATTGTCATGCTGACCATGCCCGCCATTGGTGCTTATGCGGACCGGCACGCATCTAAGAAAAGATTGCTAGTGATGAGCACGCTCAGCTGCGTGGTTTGCACCGCAGGTCTGGCCTTGGTGCCGCAGTTTGAGGGTACGGCCAAAGTGGCAGTGGCCCTGGGGCTGATCGTGTTGTCCAACGTGTTCTATTCCTACGGCGAATCGCTGATCGCTGCCTTTTTGCCTGAGTTGGCCAAGGGCGATGCCATGGGACGCGTCAGCGGCTGGGGCTGGGGGCTGGGCTATGTGGGCGGCATGTTGGCTCTGGGCTTAAGTCTGGGGTATGTGCTGTGGGCGCAGGCTCAAGGCATCAAAGCGGACCAATTTGTGCCGGTGACCATGCTCATTACCGCTGCGGTCTATGGCCTGGCTGCCTGCTTTACCTTTGCCTGGCTCAAAGAACGTGCGGTTCCCAACCAGCTAGCCGCGCGTCGTGGTGGCGTGGCCGATGCTTTTGCACAACTGCGAGAGACCTTTAACAAAGCGCGCAGCTTTCCGGACTTCATGTGGTTGATGGCCTGCGCCTTGTTTTACCAAGGTGGCGTGGCGGTTGCGATCACGCTGGCTGCCATCTACGCTGAACAGGTGATTGGTTTTCAACCGACTGAGACGATGGTGCTGATCTTTGTGCTGAACGTTGCTGCGGCATTAGGTGCCTTGGCATTTGGCCATTGGCAAGATCGCATTGGCCATAAGCTGGCACTAACCATCACCTTGCTGGGCTGGATATTGACCTGTGTCATCGCGGCATGGTCCACCACCAAGGGGCAATTTTGGTGGGCCGCCGCCATCGCGGGTGTGAGCATGGGCTCCAGCCAGTCGGCGGGGCGTGCCATGGCGGGACTCTTTGCGCCGCCCAAGCAAACCGCAGAATTCTTTGCGTTGTGGACTTTTGCCGTTCGCCTGGCCAGTATTTTCGGCCCCTTGAGCTACGGCCTGATCACCTGGGCCACCGGTGGCAATCAACGCATTGCCATTCTCAGCACCAGTGTGCTGTTCCTGGTGGGCCTGGTGCTGCTGATCCCGGTGAACATGCAGCGCGGGCGCGAAGCGGCTCTACGCGCATCAGATTGACCTGAAACTTAAACGGAGACAAACATGGCAGTTTATGAACTCGACGGCACCGCCCCTCAACTGGGCACAGACGCCTGGGTGGCAGACAGCGCACAGGTGATAGGCGCGGTAACGCTTGGGCAAAACGCAAGCGTGTGGTTTGGCGCCGTGGTGCGGGGTGATACCGAGCACATCACCATCGGCCAAAACAGCAATATTCAAGACCTGAGCGTGCTTCATGCTGACGTGGGCATGCCGCTAACCATCGGCAACAACGTGACCGTGGGCCACCAGGTCATGCTGCATGGCTGCACCATTGGCGACAACTCGCTCATTGGCATCCAGGCGGTGGTGCTCAATGGTGCCAAGATTGGCAAAAATAGCATCGTCGGGGCGGGCAGTGTGGTGACAGAGGGCAAAGAGTTTCCCGACAACTCGCTCATCATTGGCAGCCCAGCCAAGGTTGTCCGCATCCTGGATGACGCTGCTGCCGCCAAGCTGCGCCAAAGCGCTGAGCATTACGCCCAAAACAGCCAGCGCTTCGCCAAGGGTTTAAAACGCATTTCTTGACCCCATGTTGGCCTGATGTCTGAATTACACCGATTTTTATTTGAAGGCCTGCCCGTTCGCGGTGCCATCGTTCGCTTGACCGACAGTTGGCAAGAAGTGCTGAGCCGCCGCAGCAACAACAGCGGTGGTGCCTACCCGGCCCCTGTCCGTGCATTGCTGGGCGAAATGGCCGCTGCCGCCATCCTGATGCAAAGCAACATCAAGTTCAATGGCGCTCTGGTGTTGCAAATCATGGGCGATGGCCCAGTGAAGCTGGCCGTGGCGGAAGCTCAGCCCAATTTGAGTTTTCGTTGCACCGCCACTGTGCAAGGCGAGGTGGCAGAAAAATCGCGCTTGAGCGACATGGTTAACGTGCTGAACGAAGGCAAATGCGCCATCACGCTCGACCCCAAAGACCGCCTGCCCGGTCAGCAGCCCTATCAAGGCGTGGTGCCGCTGTTTGGCGACAAGCGCGAAAAGTTAGAGTCCTTGAGTGAAGTGCTTGAGCACTACATGCTGCAGTCAGAGCAGCTGGACACCAAGCTGATTTTGGTGGCCAACGATACCACGGCGGCTGGAATTCTCATTCAGCGCATGCCGCTGGAAGGCGAAAAGAATCGTGAGGCCTTAGAGGCTGGCATCGGGGTGACGGAGGATTTCAATCGCATCTCCATCCTGACCCGCAGCATCACGCCTGATGAGCTCTTAAACCTGCCTGCTTTAGACGTGCTGCACCGCCTGTTTTGGGAGGAAAAGCTGCTGCGCCATGAGCCTCAAGAGGGCTTGAGTGGTCCGCACTTTGCCTGCAGTTGCAGTGCAGAGCGTGTGCGCCGCATGATCGAATCCCTGGGCGCTCAGGAGGTTGAAAGCATTCTGGCCGAACGGCCGGATATTGAAGTGGGTTGTGATTTTTGCGGACAGCAATACCGCTTTGACGCTGTCGACGCAGCTCAGATTTTTACTGAAGCGCACAAGCGGGCACCGGGGAGTCCGGGTGTGCAGTAGCCAGTAGTGCGCGGTCCTGGCCTATTCCCGTTGAAGGGTGGCTACGTTAGATCACGATGGTGTTGGCGAAATCGAGTATTGACTTTTAGAGGCGACTGGTCTATTTTCAAGTAATGAACCAGACGAATTCATCGCTTGAAACTGAAAAGACCGTTCGCAACCGCCAGACGCGAGCCACGGGGCGCGCCGATACACGGCGCGCATTGGTGTGGTGCGGCACCGAACTCCTGACGGAGCGCGGCTTTCAAGTCACGGGCATTGATGAGGTGCTCAAACGCGTGGGTGTACCGAAGGGTTCGTTCTATCACTTTTTCAAGAGCAAGGACGAATTTGGTGCCGCTGTCATTGAGAACTATGTCGAGTACTACGCTCGCAAGATGGACCGCATCTTCGATGACCACAGCTGTTCACCGCTGACAAGGCTGAAGACCTTTGTCGAAAATGCCAAGCATGGCATGACGAAGTTCGACTTCAAACGCGGATGCCTGATTGGTAACCTGGGCCAGGAGTTGGCCAGTCTTGACAATCAGTTTCGCTTGCAGCTCGAAGCCGTGCTGGTGTCCTGGGAGGAGCGCGTGACTGCTTGTTTGCAAGATGCGATGGCAGCGGGCGAGATTGGGAAAGACAATGATCCACAGGCGCTCTCGCGGTTCTTCTGGATCGGTTGGGAGGGGGCCATCCTCCGGTCTAAGTTGACGCGCAGCCTTGCGCCCATCGATCAGTTCGTTCAACTGTATTTTTCAAAGATCGCCGTTTGATTGGCGAAAGATAGAAGAAAAGGTGAAACAAAGGGTTTTCCCTATTTTCTAGACGACCAGTCTATTTCAAAATTCACCTATCGGTTCATGTAGCAAATTTCAACGGTTTGCATGAGCCACAGTTCGAAGCAAGTCCAACCTTGGGAGGCGGGTAGATGTCAGAGCCATTGCTGGTGATCGACCGGATCGACAAGAACTTTGGCGGAGTTCAGGCAGTCAAGGGATTGAGCTTCGCTATCGGCCGTGCGGAAGTGGTCGGTCTAATTGGTCCAAACGGGTCTGGAAAGTCCACCTCGGTCAATCTCATTTCTGGAACGCTCCCTGTCTCGGCGGGTGAGATCAGATTTGACGGTCAGTCGGTCAAAGACTTGGGGATCAATGCCCGTGTGCCTTTGGGGCTGACGCGCACATTTCAAACGACTTCGCTTTTTGCTGAGTTCACGGTGCTGGAGCAAGTGATGACCGCAAGTCACACAAGCTTTACCACGTCACCGTTTTCTGCAATCTGGCGCAGCAAATCAGCCATGGCAGAAGAGGCCAAGCAGCGCGCCAAGGCACAAGAGCTGTTGCAGTTCGTGGGTTTGGCAGATGTGGCGGACCAGTTGACATCGTCGATTTCGTCGGCGCAACAACGCTTGTTGATGATTGCCAGTGCACTGGCGGCAGATCCCAAGTTGGTTTTGCTGGACGAGCCAGCTGCTGGCATGGTCGCCAAAGAGCGCAAAGATCTTTCACGTCTGATCATGGGGATTCGGGACCGGGGAATCGCGGTCCTGGTGATCGAGCATCACATGGGCTTGATCATGGAAGTGTGCGAGCGCATCGTTGTGCTGAATTTTGGCCAAAAAATCGCCGAAGGGACTCCCGCTGAAATCCGCGCGAATCCTGCTGTGATTGATGCCTATCTTGGAGGGGCGCACTGATGCTCAAGGTCAATGGATTGCGCGCCGGTTACGGCAAGGTAGATGTCCTGCATGGCATCAGCATTGAGGTCAACAAATCGGAGTGTGTGGCCTTGGTTGGCGCCAATGGGGCAGGCAAAAGCACCACGCTCAAATGCATATGCGGGCTGATAGAAACCCGCGCTGGCAGCATCGAATTTGAAGGCCAGGCCATCAACGGTCTGGCAGGTCACGCCATCGTTCGCCGTGGTATCACCATGTGCCCGGAAGGTCGGCAGGTATTTGGGGAAATGTCTGTTCTGGAAAATCTGGAAATGGGCGCGCATACCCGCCGCGACAAAGAGCAGCGTTCGGATCTGGAGCAAATGCTGGATTTGTTTCCTGTCTTGCGCCGTCGAATCAAGCAGCGTGCTGGCACCCTCTCCGGGGGAGAGCAAGAAATGCTCGCCATTGCCCGTGCATTGATGTCGCGGCCCAAGCTTTGCATTTTCGACGAGCCTTCTCTAGGCCTGGCGCCCAAGATTGTGGATGAGGTCGAGCAGACCTTGGCACGGATCAAATCATTGGGCACCACCATTTTGTTGGTGGAGCAAAACGCATCCATGGCGCTGAGGCTGTCGGACCGGGCCTATGTGTTTGAAGCAGGCGAAATCGTCTTGCATGGCACGGGCGTCGAATTGCAGGATCACCCCGAGGTCAGCAAGGCATATCTGGGGTACTGACCTTTAAAGGCAGTGGGAAGTCAATTTAACCAGGAGACGATGTGATGAAGACTTTGAAAAAAACCGTGATCATGGCGGCAGTACTGACGGGGTGCTGCATGGGTTCAATGGCCTTGGCAGCTGAAAAGGAACTGGTCATTGGCGTCAGCGATGCCTTGACAGGACCAGGCGCCGTCTACGGTGTGCCGCAATTCAATGCCGTGCAACTGGCTGCTGAAGAAATCAATGCCAAGGGCGGTATCAAGGCAGGCGCTGACAACTACAAGTTGAAAGTGATTTCCACCGACGACAAGGCCAACCCGACAGAAGCCACCAACGCGGTTCGCAAGCTGCTGGACCGTGATGGCGTCAAATACCTGCTGGGCTTTTGCTGTTCGGGTTCCACCAGTGCCGTGGCTTCGTTCATTGAAAAAGAAAATGCCGTCATGTTGGTGGGCAATGCAGCTGAGCGTGCCATCACAGCCAAAGGCGCTGCCAATCTCTTCAGAACACGCCCACCTGCAGACTACACAGGTTCTGCTGCTGGCGCATTTGTGGCCAAGCGGGGCGTCAAGTCCGTTGCAGTGATCGGATCGTTGGACGTTTCTTTCTATGCACAATACCTTGAAGCCTTTGAGCGTGAACTCGCCAAATCGGGCGGCAAGATTGTTGCCAAGGAGTCCTTTGGTCTGAAGGACCGCGACATGACGCCACAGTTGACGAAAGTCAAGGCCGCCAATCCAGAGGCTTTGCTGGTGCTCGGTTATGTTGAGCCAGCGGCATTTGTGTATCGCCAAGCCATTGAACTGGGCATGAAGCTGCCGCGCTACGGTTTTACCAGCGGAAGCGAAGAGCAGTTCCTGAAGGTGGCTACCAGTGAACAGATGGAAGGTGTCTGGGACCTGCGCCCCACCGAGCTGACGGTTGAAGCTTTGGATGCAACGGCCAAAAGCTACGTTGCCAACTACACCAAGAAATTTGGCGTTGCGCCTTCGCCCAGCTCTCCCTATGCCTATGACCAGGTCTATGTGCTAAAGCATGCGGTTGAAGCAGCTGGTGGTCCTGACGACACCAAGAAAGTGCTGGCCGAAGTTCGCAAGCTGACGGTGCCGAAGGAAACCGTCATGAAGTACCTGCCTACCGGCGGAACCATGTTCGACGTGAACGGCCAAGCCTACACCACGAACGGTGCCTTCCAGTGGCAAAAGGGCAAATGGGTGTATGTGTCGGACTTGCCGTCTGATACCAAGACTTATTCCGACTATTTGCGCAGCCTGCGCAAGTAAGTAGGTTTCACCAACAGACGAGCGCCAAGGGAGACCTGTCTCAGATGATGACCGAAATACTGCAGCAAGCACTCAATGGCCTTGCCATTGGCGCCGTCTATACGCTGATTGCCTTGGGCCTGACCGTGGTGTTTGGCATCCTGGGTATCGCCCACTTCGCCCATGGATCCGTGGCGATGTTGGGCGGTTACCTGACCTTTACTTTGGGCGAGCGATTCGGTTTGCCATTTTTCCCTGCCATGGCCTTGGCCATGATCGGGGGGGCAGTGGCCGGCATGTTGATCGAGCGCCTTGCGTACCGGCCAGTGCGAGATGCGCCACACATCAATGCCTTCATCATTGCACTGGGCCTGACCATGATGGTCGAAGGTGGCAATTTATTGATGTTCGGTGCGGATCAGGTGGTCATTCAGACACCTTACCGTGGCGTGTTCAACATCGGAGGGATTGCCGTGGCTGAGCTGCGCCTGCTGGTGATCGCAACGGCTTGTGTCTTGATTGGCGTCATTGCCTTACTCATCAGTCGCACCAAGACGGGCAAATCGATTCGAGCTGTTGCACAGAATCGGCATGCAGCAGTGCTCATGGGCGTGAATGTGAGCATGGTCTCTCTGGTGGTGTTTGCCATTTCCTCCGCGCTTGGTGTTTCGGCCGGGGCGTTGATTGGGGCATTGCTGGCCATTGCGCCAGGAGTGGGTGAGGGGCTGGCGGTCAAGGGCTTTGCCGTTCTGATTTTGGGCGGCTTGGGCTCGATTCCAGGTGCCATTGTTGGTGGCTTGATTCTCGGGGTGAGCGAGGCCATGGCGGCGGGGTTCATTTCGTCGGCCTATAAGGATGTCATAGCCTTCATGGTCATGATTGTGGTGTTGTTGTTCAGGCCAGAAGGCTTGTTGGGCAAGCGATGAATAGCAAATACAAAAGCATTGGCGGCCTGGTCGCCCTGGGGCTTGGCGCCATCGCCCTGCCTAATCTGATCACAGTGCCTTACTTTATGCATCTGGTGATCCTGGCCTTGATCTGGGTGATCTTGGCGCAAGGGCAAAACCTGATTCAAGGCTTTGTGGGCTATGTGTCCATTGCGCAGGCCGGGTTCATGGGCATCGGCGCTTATTTCTCAACCCTGCTCAGTGTGAAACTCGGGTGGTCGGTCTGGGCCTGTATGGCGCTGACGCCCTTGTTCACGGCAATGGTGTCTGTGTTGGTGGGCTACCCCAGTCTGCGTGTGAAGGGGCATTACTTTGCCATTGTCACACTGGCCTACAACATGGTGATTTTTACGGTGCTGATGACCTTCAGCTCGCTGACGGGCGGTGAGGCTGGCATCTCGGATGTGCCTCGCCCCGCAGAATTGAACCTGTTTGGCAAACTCATCAACTTTGAAGGCCGAAGCAGTGTCACTTACTACGCGCTGGTGATGTTGGCTGCGGTACTCGCAACGACCTTGTGTGCTTTGATTCTGCGCTCTCGTGTGGGTCGCGTACTGGTGTCAATCCGGCAAAACGAAACGCTGGCTGATTCAGTGGGTGTCAGTACCTGGCGTTACAAACTCTTTGCCTTTGTGGTGAGCGCGGGATTGGCTGGTTTGGCAGGTTCGCTGTACGCACATTACATTGGCTTTCTGAATCCCGAGCCCTTTGGTGTGGACCAATCGTTGAACGCGATTCTGGCCGTCATCCTGGGTGGCAGTGGCACCTTGACTGGACCTGTGATTGGCGCATTTGCGGTGGTCTTCTTGCCAGAATACCTGCGCATCGCGGACAGCTACCGACTTGTCACTTATGGTTTGATTTTGGTGGTTTCCACGATCTTCCTGCCCCGTGGTTTGGTGCCTGTGGGACATCAGATCTGGCTTCGCCTAAAGGCCCTGGTAGTCAAGCCCCATGCGTGACGACGGTGTCGTAGCACAGGCGCTGCTTGGTCAGGCGAGATCGTTTGTCGCTGACCATGTCGCTGGGCAGATTGCCCAGTTCCTGAGCGAGCGGCGCAGCAGCCTTGACTTGATGGTGCCTGCTGCTCGGCAGGGCCTGTTGGGCATACAGGTTTCTCCGTCGCACGGCGGTCTGGGCCTGCCCTTTTCCAGCAAGATGCAGGCGATGCAAATCCTGGCTGAAGCGGATTTTGGTCTGGCGATGTCTGTGGTCAATACCCACAACGTGGCCGAGCATGTGGCCCGCATGGCTGATCCGAAGGTCGCCAAGGCCATCGTGCCAGATTTGCTCTCTGGAAAAACCACAGCATGTACCGCCTTGACCGAACCCGGTGCAGGTTCCGACTTTGCGTCGATTCAAACCACTGCAGTGCCTGCGCCTGGTGGTTGGTTGCTAAGTGGCGACAAGACATGGATCACCAATGCCCACCATGCGGTTTGGTTCGTGGTTTATGCGCAGACGCAAGCCAGTGCGGGCGCAGCTGGTATTGCGGCTTTTCTGGTCGATGCGCGCCAGAGCGGGTTTGTTCGCCACGCAGGCCTGCCGATGGGGCCAAGCTCCACCGCAGGGACTGGGGGCTTTGGCCTCGATAACTATTTTTGTCCAAGCGAGCACTTGCTCGCGGCCCCTGGAGAGGCCTTCAAAGACATCATGCGCTCCATCAATGGTGCGCGTACTTATGTTGCGGCCATGTGCTGCGGCATGGTGGCCGAGTGCTTACGTCAAGCGCAAGCCTATGGCAACGAACGCAAAGCATTTGGCAAGCCCTTGCTGGCGCACCAGGGCTGGCGCTGGGCTTTGGCGGATGCGGACATCGATCTGAAAGCCGCGCAATGCCTGGTCGATGAAGCGGCGCGCTATATCGACCAAGGGCAAGACGCACAACTGGTCGCGGCGCGTGCCAAGGTATTTGCCACACGCATGGCGCAGCGACACATAGGCGCGCTCATGCATGCGATGGGCGCTGCGGGCTTGCATGAGCATCTCCCCTTTGTGCGCCACTTGGCGGGTGCACAGTTGGCAGGATTGGTGGATGGCTCCACCGAGATGCTTCTTGAGCGCATCAGCAAAGAATTCAAAACTGCTTCACGAAGCAGTTGACTTATCAACCACGGACATCGGTTCACAAGAAAGGCACAAACATGCGGGTATTTCAAATTGAAGGTGAATGGGGCATGGATCACCTGAAGCTCTCCACACGAGCAGAGCCTGTTGCAGGGCCGGGGCAGGTGCTGGTACGGATGAAGGCGTCATCTCTGAATTTCCGTGATCTGGTCGTGCCCGAGCGTGGCTACGGCAGCTATACGGGCACGCTGCCTTTGATCCCGATCTCTGACGGTGTAGGTGTGGTTTGTGCGGTGGGCGCGGGTGTGACCCGCGTTGCGGTCGGCGACCGGGTTTGCCCAGCCTATTTTCAAAGCTGGTTCGGTGGTGAACCCAATCTGGAGCGTTTGACGCAGTCCCTGGGTGGGCCAATTGACGGCACGATGACCGAAGTGATGTGTCTGTCTGAGCAGGGCGTTGTCAAAGCACCTGCGCATTTGAGCGACGCACAGGCGGCCAGTCTTCCCTGTGCAGCACTGACGGCCTGGAGCGCAATGTCTTCTGGCGCGGTGAAAGCAGGCGACCGTGTCTTGGTGCAAGGCTGCGGTGGCGTGGCCTTGTTTGCCGTGCAGTTTGCCAAATTGCTGGGTGCACAAGTCACTGTTCTCACGTCCAGCGACGAGCGCATGGAGCGCGTCAAGGCACTGGGTGCAGATGCCGTCATCAATTACCGCGCCGTACCCGAATGGGCCAAAGCAACCCGTGAACTGACGGATGGCAAAGGCTACGACATGATCATGGAACTGGGGGGCGAAAAGACCCTGCCACAGTCTTTGCGGTGCATTCGTCCAGGCGGCATGATCGCCATGATCGGCATCTTGTCAGGTGGCGCACTCTCGGCTGCCTTGGGCCTGATCATCACCAGACAAGTGCGTCTGCAAGGCATCACAGTGGGACACCGTGACGGTTTGGAGGCCATGATGCGCGCCATTGACATGCACAAGCTGCAGCCAGTAGTAGACCGGAGTTTTGCCTTTGAAGAGCTCAAGGAAGCCATGGCCTACCTCAAGAGCGGCGCCCAGTTTGGCAAGGTGTGCATTGCACATTGACGGATAACTCTCAAACTCTGGCCTAGACATGCTTTTCCCCCTTCTGAGTGACAGCTCAAGTCCGGCGGACCCGGAAAAAACAGCCTTTGCAATATGTGAGACGGGTGAAACGGTCAGTTTCGCCCAGTTGGAAGCACGGGCCAACCAAGTGGCCCATGTTTTGCGGGGCTGTGGTGTCCAGTTAGGTGAGCATGTGGTCATGGTGATGACCAATGGTCGCCGCTTTCTGGAAGCCTGTTTTGGCATGGATCGCTCGGGGGTGTACTACACCTCCATCAGCACGCGCCTGACGGCCAGCGAAGTCGCTTACATCGTGAACGATTGCGCTGCCAAAGTTCTGGTGATTTCCGACGGGGTGGAATGCGATACGGCCGAGTTGCAAGCTCTGCTCCCGCCGTCAGTCCAGTGCTTTCGTACGGGACGCGGCATGGCGGCGTTTGCTGACTGGTGCGAGGTCGTTGATGCAGCGCCCATCGTGCCGATCGAAGACGCTGCCCAAGGCCTGGACATGCTGTATTCGTCTGGCACCACGGGTCGGCCAAAAGGGGTCAAGTGGCCACTGCCGCACGCACCGGCAGGGCAGCGCACCATGCTGGTCAATCTGCTGGCTCCCTTGTTTGACTATGGCCCGCACAGCCGGTATTTGTCACCAGCTCCTCTGTACCACGCGGCACCACTGCGTCACAGCATGACCGTGATCAAGCTGGGTGGGACGGTCTATGTCATGACTGGCTTTGACGCGAGCGCGGCACTGGCAAATATCCAGAAATACCGAATCACCCATGCGCAGTGGGTGCCCACCATGTTCGTGCGCATGCTCAAGCTGCCTAAAGACGAGCGCGAACAATACGACGTGAGCTCGCTGCAGGTGGCACTGCACGCAGCCGCACCTTGCCCTGTTGACGTAAAAGAGCAAATGCTGGCCTGGTGGGGGCCCATCATTCACGAGTACTACGCAGGCACTGAGAACAACGGGTTTTGCTCAATCACCGCAGCGGAATGGCTTTCACACAAAGGCTCGGTCGGCAGGGCGAGCCAAGGCCATTTGCATATTTGCGACGAAGAAGGTCGCGAATTGCCTGTGGGGGAATCAGGCTTGGTCTACTTCTCGGATGGCCCCGCCTTTGAGTACCACAATGACCCCGTGCGGACAGCCAAGACCCGAAACGCGCAGGGCTGGACGAGCTTAGGCGACATTGGTCGCCTTGATGCCGAAGGCTATTTGTACCTGGTGGACCGTCGTGACTTCATGATCATCTCTGGTGGGGTCAACATCTACCCGCAAGAGGCGGAGAACATTTTGATCAATCACCCCAAGGTGATGGATGTGGCCGTTATCGGCGTGCCCAATGAAGACTTTGGCGAAGAGGTCAAAGCTGTGGTGCAACTGGTGGATGGCGAATCGGCGAGCCCTGCGATGGCCGAGGAACTGATTCAATTTTGCAAGCAGCACTTGGCATCGTACAAATGCCCAAGGTCTGTTGATTTTGATGCTGCGCTGCCACGGCACGCGACGGGCAAGCTCTACAAAAAGAAGGTTCGAGACCGCTATTGGCCTGCCAAGTAAAGCTGAATCACTTCGGCGCGATGGGTGAACGCTGGCTGGTGAGCTCGGTGAAGAGTTTGTGCTCGCAATCGGGGTCACTGCATTTCTCGCAAACATAGTTGCGCAGGCGATTTTCTCGTCGTTTTGTGCCATTTCGGCAGGTGGGTATTGGGTTTGATGCTATTGAATTGATTGCATTGATGGCGTTTTCTAGGCGATCCAGGCCCTGCCCGTATACGGCCTGGTAGGGGATTGCGGCACTGTGTAGCGCATTGCGCACCATAGCGTCAGCAGGTTCTCGAACGTGAGGGCCGTCGCGCTGCAGACCGTCTGCGACCCAGGGCAAATCGAGGGCAGTGAGCAGGGTCAAGTCGTAGCTCGACTGGTGGGCCAAGGCAAAGGGGTACAGCGACTCATCGGCAAACAATTTGTGGCTGTAAACGGCGGTCATGAGTGGTGTGGTGTCGGCAATGACGTAGGCCAGCCCGTTCTGAAGTCCATTTTCAGCGGCAGCGTTGACCCGGTCTGCCTGAGCTTGGGCAATGGCGCGTTGCTCGTGGGGTTGTGGGGTGCGGCCTTGCGTGTCGCACCATTCCCGCAAAACTTCGGGGATTTGTACGGCACGTATGCCGTGGGCGGTCAGGTGTGCCACTAAGGCCGTGGCAAGCTGTGTCTTGCCCGTGCTTTCAGCCCCCAAAAGCGCAATCTTCAAGGTCATGGACGATGCACTATTCGGGAAGCGCCACCAGCATGGGAGGCGCTCTGCGCTTCCACACGCGCCAACCCCAGACGCTCAAGACGATGAAGAGGGCGTAGAGGATCAGGGTCAGCCACAGACCCTTAAAGGCAAACAAACCGATGCTGACGGTGTTGACGACCGTCCAGGCAATCCAGTTTTCAATGTACTTGCGGGCCAACAGGTATTGGCCAACCAAACTTACGGCGGTGGGAAAGGCATCCCACCAGGGCACATCGGTGTCGGTAAAGGTTTTGAGGAAAAGGCCAATCAGTGGCCATAGAACGGCGCATGCCAGCAGGCATTGAAGTGTGCCTTGTCGGGTGAGCCAACTGACACGCAAGGGGCTGCCATCTGGCCGCACGCCTCGCGCCCATTGCAACCAACCCCAAGCGGTTAACAGGGCAAAGAAAACCTGTAGCGCCGCATCACCGTACAGGCGGTTGCGCCAAAAGAGCGCAAAGTAGAGGGTCGAGCTGATGATGGCCAATGGCCAGGCCCACAGCTTTTCAAAGATGTTCCCGATCACCATGAGCAGCGCCAGGCAAAAGGCAATGATTTCTAACCAGGTGGTGTCACTGCCCCAGAGGCTAAAGGCGGGTGACAGAAGGGTGTCGAGCACGCTGAAAACGCGGTATTCAGCGCAAAGCTCAATGTGCGATCTGCACAAAAATCTCGTTGGGTTTGACCATGCCCAGCTCAAAGCGAGCACGCTCCTCAACCATGGCCAAACCTTCTTTCAGGTCGCGAACTTCAGAGGCAATGCGCTCGTTGGCGCGTGCCGCTTCTTTGTTCTTGGCGACTTGATCGCTGAGTTTGGCGTTGAGTTGGTTCACATCAGGAATGCTGCCGCGCCCTACCCACAACTGGGCATGGAGCGCAACCAGCAATCCAATCAGCAGTATGGGAACAAGGCGGGCGGCCATGGCGTGACTTTAGCGCAGGTTGTAAAACGCTGCACGTCCTGGGTAGACGGCCACGTCGCCCAGGTCTTCTTCGATGCGCAGCAACTGGTTGTACTTGGCCATGCGGTCAGAGCGGCTCAATGAACCTGTCTTGATTTGGCCAGCATTGGTACCTACTGCGATGTCGGCAATGGTGCTGTCTTCTGTTTCGCCTGAGCGGTGGCTGATCACGGCGGTGTAGCCTGCACGCTTGGCCATTTCAATGGCAGCGAAAGTCTCTGTCAGGGTGCCAATCTGGTTGATCTTGATCAGGATTGAATTGGCGATGCCTTTGTCGATGCCTTCTTTCAGGATCTTGGTATTCGTGACGAAGAGGTCATCGCCCACGATTTGCACCTTCTTGCCCAGGCGGTCGGTCAGCAGCTTCCAGCCGTCCCAGTCACCCTCGGCCATGCCGTCTTCGATGCTGATGATGGGGTATTTATCCACCCAGGTGGCCAAGATGTTGGTCCACTCTTCAGCGTTCAAGCTCAGGCCTTCGCCTTCCAGCACGTACTTGCCGTCTTTGTAGAACTCAGACGCCGCGCAGTCCAGGCCCAAAGCGATTTGCTCGCCAGCCACATAACCCGCTTTTTCGATGGCTTCCAGGATCATCTGAATGGCCGCTTCATGATTCGCCACGTTGGGCGCAAAGCCACCTTCGTCGCCCACAGCGGTGCTGATGCCCTTGTCATGCAGGATCTTCTTTAGGGCGTGGAACACTTCGGCGCCGTAGCGAAGCGCTTCACGGAAGCTTGGGGCACCCACGGGGATGATCATCAACTCTTGCAGGTCGAGGTTGTTGTTGGCGTGCTCGCCACCGTTCATGACGTTCATCATGGGCACGGGCATTTGCACGGCCGACATGCCGCCAAAGTAGCGGTACAAAGGCAGACCTGACTCTTCGGCTGCAGCACGCGCCACGGCCATGGAGACCGCCAGCATGGCGTTGGCGCCCAGGCGGGATTTGTTGTCGGTGCCGTCCAGGTCGATCAAAGTCTTGTCGAGGAAAGCTTGCTCAGAGGCATCCAGTCCCAACACGGCTTCAGAAATTTCGGTGTTGATATGTTCAACGGCCTTGAGCACGCCTTTGCCCAGGTAACGTTTCTTGTCGCCGTCACGCAGCTCAATTGCTTCGCGGCTGCCAGTGGAGGCGCCGCTTGGTACAGCAGCGCGGCCCATGGTGCCGCTTTCCAGCAACACATCGCATTCAACGGTGGGGTTACCACGGCTGTCGAGAATTTCACGTCCGACGATGTCAACAATAGCGCTCATAAGATTTCACTCTGCTTTCAAGGTTTAAAAATCAGTTCACACCCTCAACCACCACCATGCGCATGATGCCCGCGCCTTCGCGGACCTTTCTTGCGTGGGTATAGGTCTCGCTGTCATACATTGCCTTGGCTTGTGCCACGCTGGGGAATTTGAGCAGCACCAAGCGGGTGGGTTGCCAGGGGCCTTCCAGGACTTCGACGGTGCCACCACGCACCAAAATCTCGGCACCAAATTCCTCCATGGCCTTGGTGCTCCAGATGCGGTACTGGGCCATCTGGTCAGGATTCGTCACCGTGACGTCGGCAATGATGTAAGCGCTCATTCGAAATGATCTTCCATATAGGGGTTCGACTTGGTCACCCGGTCCAAGGCTTGCAAGGTTTCCAGCAAGGCCCGCATGTGTTTGAGCGGCACGGCATTGGGGCCGTCGCAAAGAGCCTGGGCGGGGTTGGGGTGGGTTTCCATGAACAGACCCGCTACGCCAACCGCGACCGCTGCACGCGCCAACACAGGCACAAACTGACGTTCGCCACCGCTGCTGTTGCCCATGCCGCCGGGCAGTTGCACGCTGTGCGTTGCGTCGAACACCACCGGTGCCTGCGTTTCGCGCATGATGGCCAGGCTGCGCATATCGCTGACCAGGTTGTTGTAGCCAAAACTCACACCGCGCTCACAGGCCATGAAGCGGTCTTCGCTCAGACCTGCAGCGCGGGCAGCAGTGCGCGCCTTGTCGAGCACGTTTTTCATGTCGTGCGGCGCGGTGAACTGGCCTTTTTTGATATTCACCGGCAGGCCACTGGTAGCCACGGCGTGGATGAAGTCGGTCTGGCGGCACAGCAGGGCAGGTGTCTGCAGCACGTCCACCACCTTGGCTACTTCGGCGATGTGGTGGGTGTCGTGCACGTCAGTGAGCACCGGGAGGTTCAGTTCTCGTTTGACCTTGGCCAGGATTTCCAGACCCTTGTCCATGCCCAGACCGCGAAAGCCTTTTTCGCTGGATCGGTTGGCTTTGTCAAAACTGCTCTTGAAGATAAAGGGGATACCCAAGCTGGCAGTGATTTCTTTCAGCGTGCCAGCGGTGTCCATCTGCAACTGCTCGGACTCGACGACACAAGGGCCTGCGATCAGGAAAAATGGCTGATTCAGTCCAACGTCGAATCCACAAAGCTTCATGCGACCGCCTTCAAGCTCTTGCCCGACGCCTGATGGTCAAGCGACGCTTTGATAAATGCATTGAACAGCGGGTGCCCGTCCCAAGGCGTGGATTTGAACTCTGGGTGAAACTGGACGCCCACAAACCAAGGGTGATCAGCTTGCGGCAGTTCCACGATTTCGGTCAATTGCTCGCGCTGGGTGAGGGCGGAAATCACCAAGCCAGCTTTGCGCAATTGATCCAAGTAGTTGACGTTGGCCTCATACCGATGCCGGTGGCGCTCGGTGACCACGTCGCCATAAATCGCATGAGCACGGGTGCCTTGGGCCACGTCTGAGCTTTGAGCGCCCAGCCGCATCGTGCCGCCTAGATCTGAGTTGGCGCTGCGCTGCTGGATGCTGCCGTCAGCGTCCTTCCACTCGGTAATCAAGGCAATCACGGGATGGGGGGTGTCGGCTTCAAACTCTGTGCTGTTCGCATCGGCCAAACCTGCGACATGGCGGGCGAACTCGATGGTGGCGACCTGCATGCCTAGGCAGATGCCAAGGTAAGGCACCTTGTTCTCGCGCGCAAAACGGGCGGCGCTGATCTTGCCTTCGATGCCGCGTTTGCCAAAACCACCGGGGACCAGAATGGCGTCAAAGCGTGCCAGCTGATTGATGTTGGCACATTCCAGCGTTTCGGAATCCACGTATTCGATCTTGACTCGTACATGGTTCTTCATGCCCGCGTGTTTGAGCGCTTCGTTGACTGACTTGTACGCGTCGCTGAGGTCCACATATTTGCCAACCATGGCGATGGTGACTTCGCCTTGGGGGTGCTCGGTCTCATAGACCAGATCGTCCCAACGTTTTAGGTTAGCGGGTGGGGTGTTCAGGCGCAGTTTGTCGCAGATCAAGCCATCTAGGCCTTGTTCGTGAAGGATGCGGGGCACCTTGTAGATGGTGTCCACATCCCACATGGAGATGACGCCCCATTCATTGACGTTGGTGAACAGCGAAATCTTTTCGCGTTCTTCGTCGGGGATGCGCCGATCCGCACGGCACAGCAAGGCGTCAGGCTGGATACCAATCTCGCGCAGCTTCTGCACCGTGTGCTGAGTGGGTTTGGTTTTAAGCTCGCCCGCGGCCGCAATCCATGGCACGTAGGTGAGGTGCACAAAGGCGGTGTTATTGGGGCCTAAGCGCAGACTGAGCTGGCGCACAGCCTCCAAAAAGGGCAGGGACTCAATGTCGCCCACGGTGCCGCCAATTTCTACGATGGCTACATCCACCGCATCAGGCTCGCCAAAACGCGCGCCGCGTTTGACGTATTCCTGAATTTCATTGGTGATGTGCGGAATCACTTGCACCGTTTTGCCCAGGTAATCACCACGACGTTCTTTTTCCAGCACGGACTGGTAAATCCGACCGGTGGTGAAGTTGTTGGTGCGACGCATGCGCGTGTCTATGAAGCGCTCGTAATGACCTAAATCAAGGTCAGTTTCGGCGCCGTCATCGGTCACGAAAACTTCGCCGTGTTGAAACGGCGACATGGTGCCTGGGTCTACGTTGATGTAGGGATCCAGTTTGATGAGGGTGACTGTCAGGCCGCGCGATTCAAGGATCGCAGCAAGCGAAGCGGCTGCGATTCCCTTGCCTAGGGAAGACACAACACCGCCAGTGACGAAGACAAATTTGGTCATGTCAGGGCTCGGGGTAAGCCCGAAGAGCTGGTAAAGCGAGATTATACGTTTACCCCCACGCTCCACCGCTTCACGGGTCGCTGCCCCCGCGCAAGCAAAGTGCAGGGCTCGCCCGCTCTGGGGCTCTCGCGCCTTGGGGCGGCCCAGCGGCGCTCATGGCGCTCTGCTACATTGCCCAATATATGAACGAGTTGAGCGGAAAACACATCCTTTTGGGCCTCACCGGAGGCATCGCCTGCTACAAAGCGGCAGATTTCTGTCGTGCCCTCATCAAAGAGGGGGCGACGGTGCAGGTCGTGATGACGGAGGCGGCGGAGCATTTCATCACTGCGGTGACCCTGCAGGCGCTGTCAAACCGCCCCGTGTACACCTCGCAGTGGGACGGGCGTGAGGCTAACAACATGCCGCACATCAATTTGAGTCGCGAGGCGGACGCCATGGTCATCGCGCCCTGCAGTGCAGACTTTGTTGCGCAACTGGTGCAGGGCACCTCGGCGGACTTGCTGAGTTTGATGTGCCTGGCTCGACCAAGAGAAAGCGTGCCCCTGTTATTGGCGCCTGCCATGAACCGAGAGATGTGGTCGCACCCCGCAACCCAGCGCAACTTGGCACAGGCGCAAGCGGATGGTGCCGTGGTTCTGGGTGTGGGCACAGGCGACCAGGCCTGCGGTGAGACCGGAGACGGACGAATGCTGGAGCCGACCGAGCTTTTGGACGAGCTGATTGCTTACTTTCAGCCCAAGACCATGTTGGGGCAACGCGTGCTGGTCACCGCTGGGCCGACCTTTGAGGCGATCGACCCCGTGCGTGGCATTACCAATTTGTCCAGCGGCAAGATGGGGTTCTCCATCGCGCGCGCGGCGAAAGAGGCTGGCGCTGAGGTGACTTTGGTGGCAGGCCCGGTCAGCTTGCCCACACCCAGGGGCGTGAACCGTGTCAACGTAAAGTCTGCCTTGGACATGCAAAAGGCCGTTTTGGCCCATGTGGATGACGCCACGGTATTCGTGGCGACAGCGGCCGTCGCTGACTGGCGGCCCGCCAATGCATCAGATCAAAAGATCAAGAAAGATGGTTCTGGTCAGACGCCAGAACTGCGCTTTACCGAAAACCCGGACATTCTGGCCGGTGTGGCGCATTCGGCGCGGGCAACATCGGGTGATTTGTACTGCGTGGGTTTTGCTGCCGAAAGCCATGATCTGCTGGCCAATGCCACCGCCAAGCGTGCGCGCAAAGGTGTGCCTTTGCTGGTGGGCAACATTGGGCCCGCCACCTTTGGGCAAGACGACAACGCCTTGCTGCTGGTAGACGAGAAGGGTGAAACTGAATTGCCGCACGCCTCCAAACGCGCGTTAGCTACAAAATTAATAGCTGAAATAGCCCGCCGGATATGCCGTAAGGGCTAATTAAGACCGCAAAATGAAAATCGACGTCAAAATCATCGACCCCCGCGTACAAAACCACTTGCCCAGCTATGCCACCCCCGGCAGTGCTGGACTTGATTTGCGTGCCTGTCTGGACGCGCCGCTGACACTTGAGCCCAATGCCTGGCAGTTGGTGCCCACTGGCATTGCCATTTATCTGGCTGACCCAGGTTATGCGGCCATGATCCTGCCCAGGTCAGGTCTTGGGCACAAACATGGCATTGTCTTGGGTAATTTAGTTGGTCTGATCGACAGCGATTACCAGGGGCAGCTGATGGTGAGTGCCTGGAACCGCAGCGATGTCGCCTTTACCATTGACCCCATGGAGCGCATTGCCCAGTTGGTGATCGTGCCTGTGGTGCAGGCACAGTTCAATGTGGTGAGCGAGTTCCCGCCCACCGTCCGTGGTGAGGGCGGCTACGGCTCAACGGGTAAAGCTTGATCAGCAGGTCCGCGCCTCATTCAGCCTGCGCTTCCTAACGCCAAGACTGGTCCTATTCAGCCATTTGCCGCACTTTCAGTGCAATGTGCCGCTGCCAGGGCTGATGGGTTGAATCCGAAAGAAGCCCGTGCCTGCGGTGCCGGCGCCGATTTCTTCTTCGGTAGCTTCCCGAACGGATTCCACCCGCAGACTCAATCGGATGGCGATGCCTGCCAAGGGATGATTTCCATCCAAGACCACATGTTCCGGGTAGATTTCGGTCACAGTGTACAGCGCGTCTTGAGGCGCGTCAGGGCTGCAGCCTTCAGGCAGGGCGTGCCCATCAAAAGTGTGACCCTCTTCCAATTCGGCGGGGAAAAGCTCTCGGCGCTCCAAGAAGATCAGTTCTTCGTTGTAATCGCCAAACGCTTGCTCGGGTTCAAGTTGCAGCTTGACCTTGGCGCCGGCCTCATGCCCTTGCAAGTGTTCCTCAATGGCTGCAAACAAATCTTGACCGCCAATCAGGAATTCGACGGGGTCGTCCAGGATGTCCAGCGTTTCGCCTAAAGTGTCTTCTAGCGTCCATGTCAGAGCCACGACGCATTGTTGATTGATTTCCATAGGAGAATTGTCGCAGTTTGTTTGACGCTAAGGCACGACCCCATGGACACCTCTTTACCGCTCCCCCTCTTGGGTGGCATCACCCCACAGCAGTTCATGCAGCGCTATTGGCAAAAGAAGCCTTTGCTGATTCGCAACGCTTTACCGGGTTTCAAACCGCTTCTGAGTCGCGTGCAGCTGATGGAGATGGCGTCGCGCGATGAGGTTGAATCGCGCATGGTGGTTCACGGCAACAAAGGCTGGCGCCTGTCGCACGGTCCGCTGACGCGGCGTGCTTTCCCGTCATTGAATCAGCCTAAATGGACTTTTTTGGTTCAGGGGGTGGATCTGCACGATCAGAGCGTGCACGACCTAATGGCGCAGTTCCGTTTTGTGCCGGATGCGCGTCTGGATGATTTGATGATCAGCTATGCGACCGATGGCGGCGGCGTGGGGCCTCACTTTGACAGCTACGACGTATTCTTGCTGCAGGCCCACGGGCAGCGGCGCTGGCGCATTGGTCGTCAAAAAGACTTGTCGTTGGAAGAGGGCGTTCCACTCAAGATATTGAGCAATTTTGAGCCGGAAGTGGAATATGTTTTGAATCCGGGCGACATGCTTTACCTACCACCAAAGTATGCGCATGATGGCATTGCTTTGGGCGAATGCATGACGTATTCGGTGGGCTTTAAGGTGCCGATGCGCGACAAAATGGGAACTGAGCTTTTACAGCGCTTGGTCGATGATCCTGAAGATTGCGAGGGGCCAGATACGCTGTACAAAGACCCAAAACAACCTGCAGTAGATGCGCCAGCCATGATGCCAGAGGCTTTGCAAGAATTTGCCCGCGATGCACTCCGCGCGAAGCTGCAGGCCGCGTTGGTCGATGTGGATTTGCAAAATCAGATTTTGGGTGAACATTTGACTGAACCCAAAGCTGCAGTTTGGTTTGAGCCAGGCCCCGAGAGCAATGACGTGGAAGCAGGCGTCGTTTTGGACAGGCGCACGCGCATGCTTTACGACCAAAGGCACATCTTCATCAATGGCGAAAGCTACCGCGCAGCGGGCAGTGATGCCAAGTTAATGCGGGCTTTGGCCGATAAGCGTGGCCTCGATGTCAAAACCATGCAAAAGGCCAGCGATGACGCGCGGAGTTTGCTGGCAAGCTGGTGCGAAGCGGGCTGGGCGCATGTGGGTGGGCAGCCCTGCTGAAAGTCGCCCCTGATGACCGCCCCAGGTAATTCAATGCCATCTGCTGAGTCGAATGGCACCAAGGACTTAATGGCTGGGCCATTTAGCGGACGAGAAACTTTTAGGCAATATGTGCGCGACATTTTGTCGACGGCTGCTTTGGCGCAGTGGCCTGTCATTGTCCTGAGTGATCCTGATTTTGCGGACTGGCCGTTGGCAGAAAGGGCGGTTGTACAAAGCCTGAGCGACTGGTCGAAAAGTGGTCGAAGCCTGACACTGCTGGCGAGCCGTTTTGATCTCGTGCAGGCACACCATGCTCGGTTTGTAGGGTGGCGTCAGCGTTGGGACCACATTGTCACTTGCCGCCGATTTGGCAGCAGAAATGAGGCATCAGGGGTTCCGAGTTTGATTTGGACACCGGATTGGATCTTGCACCGCACTGAGACAGAAAATTGCGTGGGCGTTTGTACTCAATCGGCTCAACGCAAAGCGGAGTTGCGCGAAATCGTGGACAACTGTTTGAAACAAAGCACCCCAGGATTTGCCGCTTCAGTGCTGGGTTTGTGACTTATTCCTGACGATTGATGCAGGTAAAGCGTCGGTAAACTTTGATTATCTAGGGATAACCAGCATATAATCGCAGGCTGAGTCGAAAGAGCTCGAGTCCTTTCGCTCGGTCAAAATGACCTGAAACGCTGCAGTTCAACTGAATTTGGGTGGGGTGTTCGTTTCAATCGTTATGTTGACAATTTCCGGAAATTGTTTATTCCCTTTGTCTCGCCATACTCCTGTAACAAAAAGGATACTTGAAATGAATAAGTCTATCGTTTTGGCCGCTTTGATCGCTGCTGCTGCTTTGGCCGCTTGCGGTAAAAAAGAAGAACCAGCTCCTGCACCTGCCCCAGCACCTGCTGTTGCTCCAGCACCTGCTGCTGACGCATCTGCACCCGTTGCTGCTGCAGCCGCTTCCGCTGTTGAAGCTGCTAAGGACGCTGGCGCTGCTGCTGGTGCCGCCGCTTCTGCTGCTGCAGGCGCTGCCGCTGGTGCTGCTGCTGACGCTGCCAAGGCTGCTGCTGGTTCCGCAGTTGACGCTGCTAAAGCTGCTGCTGAAGCTGCAGTTAAGAAGTAATTCTTCTTACTCACATCTGCTGCATGTGAATGCAGCAGATACAAAAAACCCGCAAGACTCAGTCTTTGCGGGTTTTTTTGTGTCCTGAATAATGACATTCAGGACGCGAACTTGGATCAGAAGTTATTTCAAATCATCTGCCAACAGATCAACAATGCGTTGCGCCACGGGAGACGTTTCAGCTGTTCCGTTTGAGTTCATGACGGACACCAGTGTGGGTCCACTGGTAGAGTTGCTGAGGACCACGCGCAATTTCATCGGTGGTGCAGGTGGTTTTGCATTGCCCAGTAATTTGGCAAAAAATCCAGGTTCTTCTTTCTTCTTCGGGTCAGACTCTACGTATCGAACGAAGTAGGTTCCCTGAGCCCGGTCACGATCTTCAACTGTAAAACCAGTTCGGTCTAAGCTTAATCCCACACGTCGCCAAGCACGGTCAAATCCGTCGTCAAGTTGAACCACCGGTTGATTATTGGACGTTGTTGCACGAGCCGCAGCGGCAACTAAAGTGGTTGTCGCCGCTGGTTTTGCGGTATTGCTGCCGCTATTGCTGGCAGACAACCGTTGCATCAGACGCTTGAGGAATTCAGCCTCTAGGTCCGCATCGGCAGGACGCGGTTGCCAGACGGTTTTGTCTTTTTGCTGATTGGTGTAGACCTCAATCATGCCGCGATGGCTGATAAAGATATCTGTGCCACCCTTAGCATTGCGCTCAAACCGAGTCCGAAACTTATCCTGCTCACCCGTTGAGTAAAGTGAGTCAAACACTTTACCAAGGGTGGAACGGATGAAGTCTTGCGGCAACTTGGCGCGGTTTTCAGCCCAATCCGTTTCCATCAAACCAAGCGACATTTGGTCTGTGGTCAACGCAAAACCAGATTGCGTCCAGAAATCTCGAACAGGGTCCCACAGCGCTTCGGGTTTGCGATCAACGACCAGCCATTGCTGATTGCCAACGCGCTCTATGCGGGCGTCCCCAATGGATTGAGCTGCGACAGCCAACACAGCATTGGATGCCTGTGTGTCTTTATATCCAGACGCTGTCACTGCACTGCCAGGCACAGCGTACCGCGTATTTGTGGAGAGTTGCGTCAAGTCGGGTGGAACTTCAAGCGTTGGGGCTTTGGTCGCACTGCGGTAATTGACTTTATCGCCTTCCAGTGCACTACAAGCACTGAGGGCTACAGCCAAGCTGAGAACGCTCAGGCGTAAGTAGGTCGTGCTTGGTTGAGCTTGTCGAACAGATTGAATCACGCAATTTTCCTTAAGACTGACAGGGTCAGACGAGTTCGACGGACTTTAGCGCCATCTCTACGGCGGAATGACAGCTTGCGCTGAGCTCTGTCAGCGGCAAACGCAATGCAGGACCGCACAAGCCCATGCGTGCCATGGCCCATTTGACTGGGATGGGGTTGGGTTCGACAAACAACTGGCGGTGCAGGGGCAGCAACTTCATTTGGATTGCCATGGCTGTTTTGGTGTCACCCGCGATGGCTGCCATACACAAATCATGCATTAGGCGAGGGGCAACGTTGGCGGTTACGCTGACATTGCCCTTGCCGCCGCAAAGCATCAAAGCGACAGCGGTAGGATCGTCTCCAGAATAGACAGCGAAATGAGCTGGCACTTCCTTGATGAGCCACTGTGCTCGTTCAATGTTGCCTGTCGCTTCCTTGATGCCCACAATGCCCGGAACTTGCGTCAGTCGCATGACCGTGTCGTGGGCCATATCTGCAACAGACCGCCCCGGTACGTTGTAAAGAACGGTCGGCAAGTCAACAGCTTCTGCGATGGCCTTGAAGTGACGATACTGGCCTTCCTGCGTTGGCTTGTTGTAATAAGGGACAACTTGCAACTGGCAGTCAGCGCCTACCTTCTTGGCGAACCGGGCTAACTCAATAGCCTCGGATGTTGAGTTAGCCCCACAACCAGCCATGACGGGAACTCGGCGCTGGTGTTTCTGCGCCTGCTCTACTGTGACTCGGATGATCTCGCAGTGTTCGTCAACGTTGACGGTGGGAGATTCACCTGTTGTGCCAACCACGCCAAGGCAGTCAGTGCCTTCGCTGATGTGCCAATCAACGAGTTTTCGCAGACTGGGATAGTCCACGGAGCCGTCTTCTAACATGGGCGTGACGAGCGCCACAATGCTGCCAACAATAGGTGTCATGAGGGTGCTGAATTAGCGACAAAAGCAGATTCTAGCAAGCGCCATCACGAAATGGCTTGCCAGATGGGATGCAGCGCGATGCTTTAAGGCTCTACTTTGCAATCGACAGCGACAGGACGCTTCTTTTTGCGGACAACATTCAGCTCGGTGGATTGAGGTGCCACTGACTGTTGTGGAGCCGCCTGTTTGCGAGTTAAAGACGCCACGGGTTGCGGTTGAGTAAGCAAAACGGCTTGCGGTGCGGGCGCTGCTTGCTGGTAAACAGGCATAGGCGCACTGTTGGTCTGGTATACCGGCGTGCCAACGTAGCTGCCTTGCTGCGATTGAATGCCCGAGTTGTAGACAGGTACTTGCCCATAGCCTTGCGAAGTCTGTGGCACAGGATAATTGCTATAGCCCGATTGATTCGCTAACGGAGGCAGAAGGTTTTGTTGTCCTGAAGAGCGCACCACTGGCGGGTTCTGCATTTGTTGCGGCGGAGCCCACAGGGGAGGGAAGTTTTGTGGCGAATCTTCTGCCCGTGGAAAATTCAGTGGTGTGTTGGTGGGGCGGCTACCCACTGCAAATTGAGTGTCTTGAGACATCCATGCACGCAAATTGGCATGGTTATTCATGATGTCTGATCGGTTCGGGGCAATCCGAAGTGCTCGCTCAAGCAGTGACAGCGCATTTTGATAGTCACCCTGCGCAGCGTAATTAACCGCGAGGTTATTCAGCGCAACGGGGTCAAACGGGTTGACGCGAACAGACTCGTTCAGCGCAGCGGCCGCACGTGGAATATCGCCTCGTGCATAAGCCGAACGCGCCAAAGCGTCTCGGTCGGATGGGTTGTACGCAGTCTGCGCCTGGCAGCCCAGCGCTAGCGTGACGCCCAGGATCCCTTCGAGAATTGCCCAGGTGGTTTGGTGCTTGGTCATCATGGCTGATTCACCCGCAAGGTATTGGGCGGAAAGTTGACAGGCCTTGTAGATGGTTCGAAGTTATAGCGAACATACAACAGACCTGAAGATTGGAAATAGTCAGACGCATTGTCCAATGCAAGGCGTCCACCAATCACCCACTTGGGTGCTAGGCGGTATTCCATTGCGCCAGAGAGCCGGAACCCCATGCCGGTTTTGCTTTGACCAGGATAACTTGTCTTCCAGGTGACTCCAGCAGGTCCGCCAGCCGCAGAATTTGCAGTGGCTGCCGCGGTTTCCCATGCTGTTTGCAAAGAGGTACTTCCAGGGAAGTAAGCCGCTGTGTTCTCGTGGAAGTTTTGAATTCCCAATGAACCTTCAAGCTTATAAGAAAGCTGGCCTGTACGGCCACTCCATTCAACTGGGAAGTTGAGGGCAAAGTAACGTTGTGGGCTGAAGTAACCCCCGTGGCCCAAGGTAAAGTAGCGCAGATTTTTGTCATAGCTGAGAGCCGTGACACTGACGCCGGCGGTTAACTCCATGTTGGCATCTTGGGCAACCTTGTAATAGGCACCTGCGCCACCTTCATAGCGGTTGTTATCAACGACTCCCTTACCACCTACAAAGTGATAACTGCCGTAACCAAAGACACCAAACCTGCCATCTTCCAGGCCAAGTTCAGCACGTCCGCCCGTGGCAGTAACGCCACCCCAGATGGTTCCGGTTCTGTCATCAACCGTACCTGCGTATGAGAGCAAACTGTCGGTAACGGAGCGACGAGAGAGGTCTAACTTGAGCGACATGTCACCTAGTCGATCGGCATAAGAAACGCCGCCAACTGCCGTTGAGACTTTGAAGCCAATAGGCGTGCTTGCGACATCCGCTTTCAAGCGCAAAGACTCATAGCCAAGTCCGAACGCTACACCTGCTGCCTGCTGACTGCTGTTGCTGTTGGTAAAAGTGTTAGACGAAGCGAAAGCATTGGTACCAAACCGTTGTGCAGTATTCAAATCACTTTTGCTAACCTGTCCAGCATCGAGCAAAACAGGTGTAACTCGAAGGACCATATGACCGCCGTCTCCGACAGGCATCTTCCCCTCGATTGGAATGCTGAAGTCTGAGAGCGAACTCGTTCCAGTGTCGCCGCTTCGACTACGCCATACCCCCCCGCCCGCGGCGGATGGGGAGCGTAAAGCGCGCAACTCTTCAATCTCATCGCGAATAGCCAACGTATCTTTGGTGGCAGCCAGAGGATCGTTGCGAGTCACATTGCTCACAATATTGCCGGTGTTCGGGTCGACATAGCTTCCACGCGTAGGCGGTAGCGGCGGCGATCCGGGAGAAATAAGCTCCATCGTTTGTGCCTGCCCCGGCTGAATCAATTGCAAAGGCTGCATATTGTTCGTCATCCGCGATGAGGGCATGTACTGCAAATTCTGCGCCGGCATGATCTGCGTCGGCTGCGGAACCATGGGCTCGCGTACATTTTGTGGCGTCGGGTAGGTGTATTGAACCGGAACGATCTGCTCTGCAGTCGCTTCAACAACTTTGGTCGAGGCACTTTCTGCGCTGACTCTGGCGTTGCCCACTGACGCTGGCAATTCAAGGCGTGCAACTTGGTTGGACTGCGCCTCAACCGGTGAATCCATTGTGCTGCTGATTGGCCGCATGGCAGGATTTCGGCCAGGGGCAGTCATCGAACGACCAGGAAGTGGGGGCGCAATTTTGGGGATTGCTGGCGTGTTTGGCGTCCCGTAATTGCCGGCTTGACCTAGGCCTTCGGCTGTAGGCAAGGTGTAATTGATCAAGCGCATGCCCAAGGGGCCGTTGACCATTTGGCGTGAGGCAGATTGCTCTGCCATCAGCGCACGCTGAAAGGTTTGCGTGGCCAGCTGAGTCTTGCCTTGAGCCCGGTAAAGCTTGCCAAGTGTCGTCAAGACGGCGGGATTCTCAGGTGCAATTTGCGCCGCATTGTTAATGGCAGATTCGGCGTAAGACAGATTCGGTACCGCTAATGCGGCACCAGCTGCTGCCACCAAGGCATCCAAATTGTCAGGCTCGCGCTGCAAAGCATAGTCATACCAAGCCAATGCGTCTTTGTATTCCTTTGCACTGGCATACAGGCGCGCTAAAGCAAGCTGCAAGGTAATGTCGTCTGGACGCTCAGCAACCAAAGGCATGATGGCTTCGTAAGCCGTGGCAATGTTGCCCGCTTCACGCAAGGTATCAAACTGTCTCAAACTGTAGGCAACGCGAATTCGGTCAAGGTCTGTGCGCTGCTGTGCATTCAGTGGTTGCGTGTACAAATGGCGCATTTGGGCCGCCAACTCCGCGTCCTGTCGCGTCTTGAGAAGGATCGCGGAATACTGCACCATCATGCCCAGATCCGGCTGGCGATTTTGTGAGATCAGTGTGCGCATCATGGCTAGCGCACGACTGTCTTCACCAGCATCTGACATGGCTTGTGCCACGGCTAACAGTAACTCACCATCTCGACCTGCTGAGGGTTCAATCTCGCGCAACACTTGCCGTGCTGCGGATATTTGCCCTGAACGCGCAAGCACAGATGCGCGATCAGCCTGTGCTCTAACCCAGAGGCGGCGTTGCAAGGCCATCATTTCCTTGTTTCGACTGCTTGGAGGAATTCGCTCCAATTGATCGAGACCTGCCATCCAGTCTTGCGCGTCAGCGCTCATCAAGGCGCTGGCGTATAAGGCACTCGGAAGATTAGGGTTTGAAACAAGCAGGCCATCTACGACGGCACGTGCATCGCTCATTGAACCTGCTGCTTGGTACAGGCGACCAAGTTCGAGGCGCAGCCATGGGCTGGCTGGATCCCACAAAAGCGCATCTTCAAGAAACTGAACCGCTGCCGAATGATCGCCTCGCTGGGTTGCGTTGGTTGCTGCACGGCGCAACTGTTCACCCTTCAGTTGACCATATCCACCAAGTCTTTCGCGCAGTTCTGGCGTGAGGCGTTCGGCAAGCCGTGTTGCTTCGTCAATTCGCCCCTGCTGAGCAAGTACATTGACTAAACCGCGTAACGCATCTAATGAGTCGGGTTCTTTCGCCAGTACTTGGCGATACGCATGATCGGCCTCAGCCAATTTACCGTCTTCCGCCGCTAAGTCAGCCAGCGCCAAAACCGGCAAAGTCTGTGTGCCATCCAGGCGCTGCGCCCGTGTGAATTGCGAGATGGCCAAGTCACGTTGACCGGCTTCGCGGTGTGCATTGCCTGCATCCATGGCAAGCCAAAAGCGAGCGCTACTGAGCGCCGTGCCCCATTTTGCAAGGTTTTGTTGACCCTTCGTAGCCTGCTGAAGATAACGCTCTGCTTCTGCAAACTTTTCTTGCTTCAGGCGAATGACGCCGAGTCCACCCAATGCGTCCGTATTGTTGGCGTTTTCGGCCAGCAAGCGTTCAAAACGTGATGATGCTTGCTCCAAATCGCCTGCATTCAATGCAGCAAAACCATTTCTCAGCGCCAGAACCTTAGGGTCTTGCTTTGCAGGAGGATCAACATGTGTTAAGGTTTCCAAGCGGCTTTTGATCGCGCCATCACCTGGTGTTGCCGTTAGAAATGCTTGAAACAGTGGCACATCGCTCTTGGACGCTTCGAGCCAAATCAAGCCCTTTCGCCATGCGTCAGTTGCAATCTTTGCAAATTCTGGCTGACGTGCGAGCTGGCTCAAAATCCGAATGCCTTCGCGGCGCGTCGCTCCTCGATAGGTCAAGTGCTGGCCGTAAGCCAATGAAATTTGTCGATTGTTGGGGTCTTCAGCGCTTAAGCGAGCAAGACCTTGCCGAGCTTCTTCCCAGCCAGCCTCACTCCCGCCCATGGTCTGGTAATACTCAAGTGCCAATGGTCCCGATGGCGTCTTTCCACCAAGAACTTGGCGATAGGCGCGAGTGGCATCATCAGACTTACCGCCTTTGGCAAGCGCACGCGCCTCATCCAATTGACGGTTGTCTACAGAGCGCGATGCCGCTGCATTTTCAACGCGACGGGCTGCTGCTTCGCCACCTTTGACGTTCTTTAACCGCTCGGTATATGTCTTTGCTGAATCTGCACGGTTGTTGTCTAGCTCAAACTGAGCCAAAGACGCCAGTGCATCAACGTGGTTGGGTTCCAGAAGCAGGAGTTTCTTCCACGCTTCTGCAGACAAATCGCCCCGGCCCTTTGACTGCCAATATTGAGCCTGGTCCATCAAAGTTTTGATGGCCAGTTCATTGGCTGCTACGGCAGGCAAGGCGACAGTCAGTACTGCCACAGCGATGGCCGTATGGGTGAAACGACTAAGCCAGTTGCGCGAGGTTTCCATGAAAACTTAACCCCTAGTTCTACGACCAACCCGAAGCCGCAGCAGCGTATACAAAACAGCGCCAAGAAGCACCGCACCAATGATGAGTGCAATGGCCAGCATCCAAGAGTTATGTGATATCAGCCAACGAGCCTTGAGTGCAAACGGCAAGCTACCGACCGTATAGGCCCCGCCAACAGTCATTGATTCCACTTCTTTGCCGCGAATGACGGCCAATGACCCTTGAATCTTGGCAATCAATTCGTCATCCATTAAGGCACTCAGTACATCAGCCAAACCAGAGGTCTTGTCACTCACAATAGCGACAACACTTCGACCGCTGGCCAAAGGTGATTCAAATCCGAAAATCACGGCCTCTTTGTTCAATGTCACCTCAGATAATTTGACGACTGGTGAGCGGTCTGTAACTTGTGCGTCATACCATGGTAAATAGCGGCTCACCCATTCTGATAACGAGAATGTGCGCGCCTGACCCGCAACTGAGAATGGCATGTGCTTTGACCACTGCCCCAGCATAGGTTGATTGGCAGAGCTACCGAGCAAGAGCAAATCTTTGTCAGCATAGCGCGACACATCGCCGGAGCGGCCAACTGAAATACCATAGGCGGGTAATCCGGTTGACTCTCCCATGCGACCCATGAGGGTCAGATAAGTGCTGATATCGGGAACCCCTGGGGCATCAGGCATGACGACCGCTGTTTCAGATAAATCTGCCATGCGTGTGAACGGAAAGCCAGCGTTTGCAAATACTGCAATATTCGGCATTTCGATGTAGTGCGGGAAAGAGGTCAGATCCAGCGTGGACTCGGGGTCAATTGCCCCCTGGAAGTTCTTCATTTCGACATCTTTACAAGCACCTTGCTTGGGATAGTCGAAATGGTAGTGAAACTGCAGCTGGCTGCGCGCAGGCATCAGCGATAAAGGTATGAAGAGTTCATCGTGCCCTGGCAGCAGTTTCTCGCTGTTTAGCAGACTGTTGAGCTTCTTTTGAACCGATTCACCCGAGGCCTGACCGTCCGCAAAAGGGAGCAGCGGGTACGCTGTGACGAAATTTCGATTGACGTTGATGTTCAACGTTGATTTATCAATCGTTGGGCGAGGCGTGTAGCGATAACGCAAATCCAGTGGCGCGCCCTTGCTTTGCCATCCAAAAAGATCTGGCGCAGTACGAAGGTTGACGCGAATCAAATCGGGTCGAATGCCAGTGACGTTCATTTCCTCGACGGAAGCCAACTCGCCCAGCTTGACGGGGCGTTCGTTGGTCACCCAGTTCGGCGCGTCATAAGGTTTGCGCGCTTTGAGGCCTTCCAGCCCGGTAATGGCCACAGTTTGTCCGGAAAAGGTATTGCGACCTAGACCGAGCGCCGTGGCTGCTGTGCGCAATTCTTTGACATCACGTCCAAGGACGAACAACATCTTGTAGCGCGCATCGCTAGGATGTGGCGCAACAGCCAAAGCAGGGCCGTTAATTGGAGGGACTGTGATCCCTTGAGGGCGTTCGTCATTCGTAGCGAAGACGACCACATCATCTGCAGGCAGTGCATTCAGACTAGCAGGGAACCACGCACCACGGTAACTCGCCAGTGCGCCAAACCATGATGAAACAATGCCCGCAGCTTCGAGCACACCGGAGGACGGTGTGCCGCCAAATACGAAAGGCAATTCAAGGCGACGCCCATCTCGGCGGTCAAAAAACGGCGCTGGAAGCAAGGCCAAATCGTTCTGGACAGACAGCGGCGTTACCGTGAACTCCAGCGTGCTCAGGTTGCTGATGTTCATCCAAAGACTTGAATGAAAGGGATCTTCGCAATCGAGCGTGTAATGACCAATAAATTGCAGGTTGAAGCGGTTGAAATCCGTCAGCAAGCGAGGATCTATCGTGACCTCTCGAATCAGGTTGGTCCCAGCTTGCTCCTTAGGCAATGCAACTGTCGCTGCAATTTCGCCATTCACCAAAATTTTGAGGTGAGAGAGGTTTGTGAGCAGTGAGGGTGAATAGGCAAAATCAAGCTTAAGTTTTAAACCTGTCACCACTTCGTCAGCCGGAACACTGAACGGCAGGGAGAAAACTGGGTCGATGCCGCGCAAGCTGAGAGGGTCATAGGCACCCAGTTGCTTCAAGGTAAAGGTGTATTTACGAAGCGTGTTAGCGCCAAGGCTGGCTGCCATCTCACTTGATCCGGGTACTTGCTTGGGGACGGCGATGTTGAACACCGGAATGTCTCCATCAGCCTTTTCAATCAGCTCTGTTTTTGACTTTTTGGTGGTTACCGACCAAGCGTCAGTGCTGTGCAAGCCGACAGGTAACACAGCTCCAACGATCAGTGCAGTAATCAAGTTACGTTTAAACATCACCACTTTCCCTATAACAATAAGCACCAGCGAGCCGCGAGCGCTATAACAATACCACGCCAGTCGGCCTCAAGGCTTGAGTGCAGGGCGAATCACACCAGTATCTTTTCGCTTAGGCGTTGTCACCGATTTCGGAGCTTCATTTCCACGACGCAACAATACACGGATAAGAATCCCGCCAAACATTTTTAAACCACCCAGGCCCAGGAAAAAAACCTCAACCAGTCCACGCAACGGGGTATCGCGCTCGCGCTTATCACCCCAAACCGCCCAGCTGTCTGCTCTGGCAAATGTGCATTGCACGAAATTGATAGATTGCTCCAAAGTCATTTCATCAAACTGCAAGCCAAGACGCTTTCCGCTGTGCATGGTTACTTTTGACTCAAACACGTATTCTGAGTTACCGCGGTACATGGTGACCTGAACTTGTTCACCAATTTCAATAGGCAATTCAGTGGGTAGTTGAACGCCCACACCGCCTTCTGAATAATCGCTGGTCACGCAACGCACGGTTCGGCCGCTTTTAAAACGCAAACCCGCGTGCAATTTCATCTGAACACGATGCGCAGCACGGACTTGTCGCGCTTCGTTGGCGACGGACAAGCTGGCACCCAGCATGATCAGGTTGTAAACGGTCCAGATCAAATTCAGTAATACGGTGCCGGTTTCTTCTGGAATCCAGACGAAAAGACGCCCAAGGCCGACAAAAAGGCCAGCCATATTCAAAGTCAACAAAATAATGTAGGGTTTGGAGATGTCCCAATCAAAATAGGCATTGGCATTGAGCCCGCCCTTGGCTGTCACGTTAAATTTGCCGAGTTTTGGGTTGAGCACCGCGACCAAGGTTGGTCGCAGGATGTACCAAGCCAGAACCGACTCGTAGACTTCCGCCCAAAATGAATGCCTGAATTCACCCTGCATGCGCGAGTTAGTGATGCTTGAGTGCATCAAATGCGGTAAGGCGAACAAAGCGATGGTGAAGGCGGACGCATAAATCACATGCGCACCGAAAAACAAGTAGGCAAGCGGCGCTGTCAAGAAAACAATGCGTGGCAATCCATAAAAGAAGTGCAGCATGGCATTCAAATAGCATAGGCGCTGGGAAAGCTTGAGTCCCGGCCCCAACATTGGGTTGTCAACCCTGAAAATCTGGGCCATGCCTCGTGCCCATCGAATACGTTGGCCAACGTGGCCTGAGAGCGACTCCGTCGCGAACCCCGCAGCCTGAGGAACAGCCAAATACGCCGTGCTGTAGCCCAGCCGGTGCAACTTGAGGGCGGTGTGAGCGTCTTCGGTCACTGTTTCAACGGCAATACCGCCAATCTTCAACAGGGCCTTGCGTTCAAGAATAGCGCAAGAGCCACAAAAGAAAGTGGCGTTCCAAAGGTCGTTACCGTCTTGAACAAGACCATAAAAAAGTTCCCCTTCGTTGGGGACTTTCCTGAAGGTTGCCAGATTTTTTTCAAACGGATCGGGAGAGAAAAAGTGGTGAGGTGTTTGAACCATCACCAACTTTTTGTCTTTGTAAAACCATCCCATGCAAACCTGAAGAAACGTACGCGTTGGGATGTGATCGCAATCAAAAATCGCGATGTATTTCCCATTGGTATATTTCAGCGCATTGTTGATATTGCCCGCTTTGGCGTGTGTATTGTCTGGACGCGTCAAGTACTTAACACCGACGTCTTTGGCAAAGTCGGAAAACTCTGTCCTCCTGCCATCGTCCAATATATAAATGTTCAGCTTGTCTGCTGGCCAATCAATCGCAAGCGCGGCGAGCACCGTTGGGCGAACCACTTTAAGTGGCTCGTTATATGTGGGTATAAAGACATCAACTGTTGGCCACTCGTCGCGATCTGGGGGCATGGGCATGGGCTTGCGCTCAAGCGGCCAAGCGGTTTGAAAGAAACCAATGGCAAGCACAACCCAGGCGTACAGTTCAGCTAAGAAAAGACCAAGGCCAAAGAAAAAATCAAGCCAATTATCAAGAAACAGCGTTGAGGATATTCGCCAGTAGAGATAGCGTGTTGAAGAAACGATCGACAACACAATCAATATCTGTGTAATCAGGCGTCCCGGCACACGGCCTAACAGCATTGCACTTCCTAAGCCAATCACGCCAAAAATCAGCTGTTGCTGATTTGAAAGCGGCGTTGTTACCGCCAGGAAAATGATATAGAGCGAAGCAAGAATCGTGATGCGTTGGATGATCAGGTTTTGCCAACCTTTCCAACCAGCAAGCTGTCTAACTGCAAGAACCAACGGGGAGAACAGGCGTCTGCGGCCCATTAACCGCATTTCAAAGCGCGCTCTGCGCATTCGCCTGATGTTCATGACTTCTTGCTTTCTCGCATGGGCAATTTACGCTTTAACGGACTGACGGCGGAGCATATGGTCCGACACCCACTGTGCGCAACTTGCGACATCGTAAGTGGCTTCGCAATGAGGGTCGTAATTGGCTAACAGTTGATCACTGGCCAGCGCTTCACGAACTGCCTCGTCCTGATGAATGACAAAAGGAACAACACGGTCGCCAAGGCGTGAGCGCAACACTTCGACCACGTCTCGCGAAAGGACTTTGTCTGAGCTGACACAATTGATGATGTAGGCTGAACCTAAAAAATCTGTGCGTTCGCGGCAGTAGCTCTTGATCAAGCCTTCCATGGCAGGCACCGTTGCATACGACGCCGCATCAGCATGAACGACAACGAGCACAAAATTTGCAATGCGCAAGGCTTGCTGAAGATAAAGCGATGGGCCAGGTGGCGTATCAATCAGGACAAAATCTTTGTTACCCACGCCCAATGTCGCGAGTCCGCTTGATAACCAGTTTGGGTTTTCTGCCAAAAAGACTTCGAGCGTGTCACGATCAGTCTCATTGATCGTTCCATAGGGCAAGACTTCGGGGCTGCCAGGGCTTTGGAATAGCGATGTATTCCACGTGCGCCCTTCCAAGGTGCAACGCGTGAGGCCATCCATCTCGTCCATCTGTACACCAAGATGGAGGCGAAGCGCATTCTGGGGATCAAGATCAACGCACACCACGCGACCATCGTTATTTAACGCTGCAGCAAGGTTAGCTGTGAGGGTTGTTTTTCCGACGCCGCCCTTCGCGGAAACAATGGCAAGGACATTCACTTGATGAGCTTCCGTTTAAGCAAACCTGCAGCACTTTGTGCCTTGACTTGCGACTGAGCCAAACGGCCGAACAGGCCATGCAAGCTTTGAGGAGGGAGTTCTGCAACCTGAGGTGCAGGTGGTTCTACGATCACTGTCGCCTGTGCACGAAACCGAGCAGCGAGGCCAGAAACTGCTTGCTCCATGCGGGGCAATGACGTCAATGGTTCCGCCGATGTGGCCTGAACGGGTGCAACTTGAGGCGGTGCGGGCATCGGCGCAGCAACGCGAGTAGCAACTGGCGCAGCCATATGAGTCACCGGGTGCGAAACGAATGGGGCTTGCACAACAGCTTGAACTGGACTGGCAACCTGCGGCGCAGCGGCAAAAATCGGGGCTGAAACGGGTTCGACGCGAGCTTGTGCAGCTTCTTGCCTCTGAGGGGGCGGTGCTGGAGGCACGTATGGCGCAGCAACTACGGGGGGGGCTTCTCTTACCGGTTCAACATATTTATTGCTGTGGCTTGCGACATAGTCTGCAACAGCAATCTGTCCTGCCTGGGCAACGGCAAGGCTCTCGCTGTAAGGTCTTGTTGCAACCGTCTTAATGGTCTGCTTGGCGGCAGGGATGAGGTCAACTTTTTGCAGGTTTACCTGACCCAACATGGGCCACTTGCCCAATGAATGCTCGGCCAAATCCTCACGAACCACCTCTTGGTAGGTTTCCGCTTGACCGCCAAATCGCCGGAAAAGGGTTTTGACATCTTCAGAAGTTGTCATTCGGTCAAATCCTTGGTGTGTTCAGGGAAGATCAAAATACTGTGACTCGGGTTTCGTTCGTTATCAGTTCTGGCCGAACTTGAACTCAAGCACTGAGCCATCAGCACTCGCACCGGTTTGAACAATGCTCAAACCTTCTTCCGCGCCAACCGAGCGGAACCACAATTCGTAAAGACCTTCAAGCAAGCCGCCAGCAACCTGAGCGTCCATGCCCAGTGCCAAAGGCAGAGGACAGTAGTGGTGACGAATTTGAAGATGTGAACCAGTGTCGATTAATTCCACACGTCCCCACCGCTGCGCGCCTAGCTTTTCGTTGATGGCGGTCTCTAGTTCGGGCACCGTATCCTGAGTTGGTATCGGCATAGCCTTGGCCAAACGGGTTCCGACACTGCGCAAAAAGTCACGACATTCTTGTGGGGTCAGTTGGCTGAGTAACTCGTCAGACAACGCATGCAGAAATCCAGTCCATTGATTGGAGATGCGCTCACGCAGCAAAAAGTCCAAATCACTGGACGGTGTTGCAATGTCTTCAGTTTGTTTGGGTTTAAATAGCGTCATGGTAGTTTGAACCGTTCAACTCAGGAGAGTCCTGTCTAATTATCACGTCTTTTTATCAAATCTAAGTGCACAAAATCACAATTTGATCTGACGCCCAGAAATACATGCGGTGAGGCAATCCTAAAGGCAACTGGATTGAAGTCGCACAACTTTGTACCCGCCGTAAATATTGGTGCATTTTAAAATGCATTCTTTATTTGAAAAATCGCTTATACGATTGGGTTTTACCTTATTTATTACCAATCGGTCAATTGAATATCGTGCTGCAAGTGTCGCGTGCCCTTCAAAACTCCGATGCGCAATGCATGTTATCTCGAATATCGCTGCCAATCAATTAAAGTTGGGCCGCCTTTTGCGCCCAAATGGCCGGATTGGACGTTTCTGATTGCACTTCGGATTGTTGCTCTTTTGCAACTCGAGACATTTTGATCGCCGCCAATCGTTGAACACAACGGTCTGGGCTTTTCAGAATCCCGCTCTCGTACGCCACCACCTGAAATCCAAGTCCTTGGTGACATATGTCCAAGAGTTCTCCTGGTCGCAATAAAAAATCGGGCCGACTTGGTTTCCCAAAGACTTCATTGCCTTGCGTAAAAGTCTCATAAATAAATACACCTCCTTCGGCAACGCTGGCCAAAAGGCTTGGGAATAAAGGCCGCCAAAGATAATTGGTGACAACAACCGCTTCAAATTGCCGATAATCAGAAAACTCGGTTTTTAGTGGCCAAACCGCGCTTTCGATATCGGCCTGACGGACCTCGCCCCAATTTCTAGCAGCCTTCAAAGCTTCGGGGTCCCTGTCAATGCCCACAACTCGAAGTTTTTGCTCATGAAACCATTTCATGTGGCGACCACGTCCACATGCAACATCCAGAACGGTGCCATCAGTGGGGATAAGTTTTGTCCAGCGCGCAACCCAGTCCGACGGCGGCGCAAGTTGAGCAGAAGTGGTGTGAGTGTTCATTCGATTAAAAGCAGCCCCAAACTTGATTGGCAACGGTTACCAAGAAATCTGAATGCGTGTACAGGGTAAACACGCCCAGATGCAAGGCAATAAGTACCGCACAAATGACAACTCGCCGTTTGCTTATTTGCATAGGAAAGCTCATGCGCCTTGAAGCGCCGACCGTTCAATGGGGGCTTCCTTGACGGGCAAATTGATCAAGGCTGCAAATATTCCCAGCGCAATTGAGATGTACCAAACGATGTCATAGCTGCCCGTCCTGTCGTACAAATAGCCGCCCAGCCATACCCCCATGAACGAGCCCACCTGATGGCTGAAAAACACAAAACCACTCAGCATCGACAAATGTGCCACGCCAAAGATCTGCGCAACCACCGCATTTGTCGGCGGAACAGTTGACAGCCACAAGGTCCCCATCGCGGCAGCAAACACATAAACGCTCATTGGCGATAAAGGCACCAGCAAAAAGACGGTGATCGCAACGGCTCGCGCAAAATAGATGAACGCCAGAATATTCTTCTTTGGCATGCGTTGCCCCAGCGACCCAGCGGTATAGGTGCCCACGACGTTGAAGAGGCCGATCAAAGCCAGCGCGTAACTAGCCACCTGGGGGTCAAGACCGTGGTCTTTCAAATAGCTGGGCATGTGCACGCCGATAAACACCACTTGAAACCCGCACACAAAGTAGCCTGCCATCAGCAACTGAAAGCTGCGGTATTTGAAGGCCTCGCCCAGTGCCTGCGAAATGCTTTGGTGTCGGACCGCCTTTGCGCCATTCGCAAATCCCGGCTCGCGCAAGCCCAAGGCCAGCGGCATCAGCAGCAATGCAGCAAATCCCAGTAAGGCTAAGGATTCTTGCCAGCCCACGCTGCTGATCAGCCAGCCCTCGACTGGCACCATCAGAAACTGGCCAAAAGAACCTGCCGCCGCCGTGATGCCCATCGCCCAGGATCGCTTGTCGATCCCCACGTTTCTGCCAATTACACCGTACACCACGGCATAAGTTGTCCCTGCTTGCGCAATACCAATCAGCGCGCCAGCCGTTCCAGCAAACAATGCTGGGGTGGGCGAATGGGCCATGCCCATCAAGCCCAGGGCATAACAAACGGCCCCAACCAAAATGACTTTAAATGCGCCAAAACGGTCCGCCAGCATGCCCGCGAAAATTCCGGCAATACCCCAACTGATGTTCTGAATTGCTATCGCAAATGCAAAAGTTTCTCGACTCCAGCCATTAGCCTGGGTAATGGGCTGAAGCCAAAGTCCAAATCCATGTCGAATACCCATGGAGAGTGTCACGATGGCAGCGCCGCAAATAAGCAACTGTTGCAACGAAAGGGTCTGGGGAGCGGACGAAGTCAGTTTGGACATGGGCGGTAATGTAACGAATGCGCTGCGTGCTGCGGGTCGCAAATGTGCAAAATATCTCCCAGTTAAAAATGAAAATATGGGTATTCATACAGTATTTTATTGGCGCAGCACTACAATCGGCCCTTATGGCAACGAACTCCGCAGCGAACACCGCAGTCAAACCGAACAGTGAATATTCCGAATCGTCGATTCGCGTGCTCAAAGGGCTCGAGCCCGTCAAGCAGCGTCCCGGCATGTACACGCGTACCGACAACCCCTTGCACATCATTCAGGAGGTGTTGGACAACGCGGCAGATGAGGCACTCGCTGGCTTCGGCAAAAAAATCAAGGTGACACTGCAGCTTGACGGCTCCGTCAGCATTGAAGACGACGGTCGGGGCATACCGTTTGGCATGCATCCAGAAGAAGGCGCCCCTGTCATTGAGCTGGTCTTTACGCGGCTTCATGCGGGCGGCAAGTTCGACAAGGGCAAAGGCGGTGCGTACAGCTTTTCCGGTGGTTTGCACGGCGTAGGCGTGAGTGTGACCAATGCGCTAGCCAAGCGGCTGGAAGTGATCAGCTACCGCGAAAGCACCGTTGCGCAGTTGGTCTTCTCAGGGGGCGATGTGATTGAACCCCTCACGACCCGTCCGCAAGCTGGCGCAGCTGAGGGCGACCGCAAGCAGGGCACCACGGTCCGAGTGTGGCCTGATGCCAAGTATTTCGAGTCGCCCAATCTGCCCATGGCGGAACTTGCCCATTTGTTGCGATCCAAGGCCGTCCTCATGCCGGGCGTCACGGTGACGCTCGCAAATGAGAAAACCAAAGAAGTGCAAACCTGGCAATACAAGGGCGGCCTGCGCGACTATTTGGATCAAACCCTGCATGGCGAAGCTGTTATTCCTCTGTTTGAAGGTGAAGGCTTTGCCGATAGCGGCTCTGTTAGTTTTGCTGAGGGTGAGGGCGCCCAGTGGTGCGTGGCCTTTACCGAGGACGGTCAACCCGTTCGCGAAAGCTATGTCAACCTGATCCCCACAAGTGCTGGCGGCACGCATGACAGCGGCTTGCGGGACGGTTTGTTCACGGCCGTTAAAAGCTTCATTGAACTGCACAGCCTGCTTCCCAAAGGTGTCAAGCTCCTGCCCGAAGACGTGTTCGCTCGGGCCAGCTATGTGTTGTCTGCCAAGGTGCTGGATCCGCAGTTTCAGGGGCAAATCAAAGAGCGCCTCAACAGCCGTGACGCCGTTCGCTTGGTCAGCAGTTTTGTGCGACCATCCTTGGAGTTGTGGCTCAACCAACATGTGGAATACGGCAAAAAACTGGCGGAGCTGGCCATCAAAGCTGCGCAAACGCGCCAGCGCGCCGGACAAAAAGTTGAAAAGCGCAAAGGCTCAGGCGTCGCCGTGTTGCCGGGCAAGTTAACCGATTGCGAGAGCCGTGACATCAGCCACAACGAAGTCTTCTTGGTCGAGGGCGACAGTGCGGGTGGAAGCGCCAAAATGGGCCGTGACAAAGAAAATCAGGCCATTCTGCCGCTGCGCGGAAAAGTACTAAATACCTGGGAAGTTGAACGTGACCGCCTCTTTGCCAACAATGAAATTCACGACATTTCGGTTGCCATTGGTGTCGATCCCCACGGCCCCGATGACACCCCGGACTTGTCCGGCCTGCGCTACGGCAAGATTTGCATCCTGAGCGATGCGGATGTGGATGGATCGCACATCCAGGTGTTATTGCTCACCTTGTTCTTCAGGCACTTCCCCAAACTGATTGAAACAGGGCACATTTATGTGGCCCGTCCGCCGCTTTACCGCGTTGATGCTCCGGCGCGCGGCAAAAAGCCTGCTGCCAAGTTCTACGCGCTGGATGAAGGCGAACTCACAGCCATTCTCGACAAGCTGCGCAAAGACGGCGTGCGCGAAGGCGTGTGGAGCATCAGCCGTTTCAAAGGTTTGGGCGAGATGAGCGCTGAGCAGCTGTGGGAAACCACGCTTAACCCAGATACCCGTCGCTTGCTACCTGTCGCATTGGGGGCCATCGATTTTCTGGCAACACAGGCCCTGATCACCCAGTTGATGGGCAAGGGCGAAGCTGCAGCACGCCGCGAGTTAATGGAAATTCACGGCGATGCCGTTGAGGTGGACATCTAGTGGTGCTGGGCTTTGTAAATATGCATAAAAAACCCTTTTTCGGCATATCAGGCGTGCTTTTATTGCTATATATTTTGATGAGTCCTGCTCGCGCAGATGTTTGGGGCTTTCTGGATGAACGGGGGGTCCCGCGCTTTGCCGCTGAAAAAGTGGACGAGCGCTACGAACTGTTCTTTCGAGGCAATGGCATGCCACTGTTGGATTCGCCGGAGAACTTAGCTACGCCGCGACCCGTGCCTGTGCCCACTGCACCCCCGAAGCTCACTGTCTTCTTTGAAGTTTCCCCGCGCTACAAGCAGGTCAAGCATCACATGCGCGAGGCGTCCAATGCCTACAACATTGATATAGAACTCTTACAGGCCGTGATCGCGGCTGAGTCAGGTTTTGACCCTCAGGCCATCTCTCCCAAAGGGGCTACTGGGCTCATGCAGCTCATGCCAGCCACAGCCGAACGTTTTGGTGTACAGGCCGACGCTGCTAACACGCTCGAAAAGAAACTGTTTGATCCGCGTACCAATGTTCAGGCGGGAACCCGCTATTTGCGCTATTTGCTGAACATGTTTCAAGGCAAGCTGGATTTGGCCTTGGCCGCCTACAACGCGGGAGAGGGCGCAGTCAAGCGTGCTGGCAACAGGGTGCCAGACTACAAAGAAACGCAGGACTACGTCAAAACAGTTTCTAACCTCTATGCTTGGCTTAAGCCCCCGGCGCTGATTGCCGAGTCCCGCAAAGCCAGCAAACTGCCCGTTCAAACCATTGAAGAGGCGCGTATCCGCGTGGCCCAGGCGGCCCCACATGACCTTGTCGGCGGCGCGCATGGCCGCCGCAACATGATGGCGCCGCTGGTGACAGCACGCTATTCCACCTTCACGATTGACTACAACCTTTCCGCCTCATTGCCCCACTAGGCGGCATTGAGCGGCAATTTAGCGGCCCTTGAGTGGCCCAGTGCCAGACCATGACAGATCTTCTGAACCCGCCCGAACAAGTGCCGCCGACTGAAGGCGACGACAGCCTGAATCTCGCCCAGTACGCCCAGCGCGCCTACCTTGAATACGCCTTAAGTGTGGTCAAAGGCCGCGCCTTGCCGGATGTTTGCGACGGCCAAAAGCCAGTCCAACGCCGTATTTTGTTCAGCATGCAGCGCATGGGCTTGAGCTTTGGCGGTGCCAATGGCAATGCCGGTGCCAAACCCGTCAAAAGCGCCCGTGTGGTGGGTGATGTGCTGGGTAAATATCACCCGCATGGTGACCAAGCGGCCTATGACGCCATGGTTCGCATGGCGCAAGATTTCAGCCAGCGTTATCCGCTGATCGACGGACAGGGCAACTTCGGCAGCCGTGACGGCGACGGTGCGGCCGCGATGCGGTACACGGAAGCACGTCTGTCCAAGATCACCACTTTGCTGCTGGACGAATTGGACGAAGGCACGATTAACTTCCGTCCCAATTACGACGGCGCGTTTGAAGAGCCCACCCTGCTGCCCGCCCGCTTGCCTTTCAATGTTTTGAACGGCGCGAGCGGCATCGCTGTGGGCTTGGCCACAGAGATTCCCAGTCATAACTTGCGTGAAGTCGCTGATGCCTGCGTCGCACTGATCAAAACGCCTGAATTGACCGACGAGGCGCTTTACAGCCTGATCCCAGGTCCTGATTACCCAGGTGGCGGCCAGATCATCAGCAGCGCCAATGACGTAGCAGACGCTTACCGCACGGGTCGCGGCAGTCTCAAAGTTCGAGCCCGTTGGAAAATTGAAGACTTGGCCCGTGGCCAGTGGCAATTGGTGGTGACAGAGCTCCCACCGGGCGTGAGCACCCAGAGCGTGCTGCAGGAGATCGAAGAGCTGACCAACCCCAAGGTCAAGACCGGCAAAAAGGCGCTGACCTTAGAACAAAACCAGCTCAAAGCCAGCATGCTGGCGGTACTGGATGCAGTGCGCGATGAATCCAGCAAAGACTCTGCCGTGCGCATGGTGTTTGAGCCCAAAACCAGCCGCATTGAGCAGCAAGAACTGATCAATGCTTTGCTGGCGCATACCTCGTTGGAGACCTCATCGTCGATCAACTTGACCATGATTGGGCTCGATGGCCGCCCAACGCAAAAGTCCTTGCGCCAAATGCTCCAAGAGTGGATCAGCTTTCGCCAGACCACGGTTCAGCGGCGCTCGCAGTTTCGCTTGGACAAAGTGTTGGACCGCATCCACATTCTGGAGGGGCGCCAGTTGGTGCTTCTCAATATCGACGAAGTGATTGCGTTAATCCGTGAAAGCGATGACCCTAAAGCGGCGCTGATTGAGCGCTTCAAGCTGAGCGACCGACAAGCCGAAGACATTTTGGAAATTCGCCTGCGCCAACTGGCGCGCCTAGAGGCGATCAAGATTGAGCAGGAGCTTGAGAAACTGCGCGAAGAGCAAAGCAAGCTGCAAGACATTCTGGAAAGCCCCGCCAGCTTGCGCCGTCTGATGGTCAAAGAGATTGAGGCAGATGCCAAGCAGTTTGCTGATGCACGCCGCACCCTTATTCAGGCCGAAAAGAAGGCAGTTGTTGAAGTCAAAGTCGTGGACGAGCCTGTTACGGTGGTTGTCTCGCAAAAAGGCTGGGTACGCGCTCGCAATGGCCACGGTCATGAGGCCTCAGCCTTTGCCTTCAAGTCAGGCGACGGCTTGTACGCCACCTTTGAGTGTCGAACCGTCGACACCTTGCTGGGCTTTGGCAGCAATGGGCGGGTGTACTCGGTGGCGGTTGCCCTTTTGCCCGGCGCACGCGGCGATGGCCAACCATTGACGACCTTGATCGAGCTTGAAGCCAATACCCAGTTGCTGCACACCTTCGCAGGCCCGGCGCATGCGACGCTCCTGCTGTCAAGTTCAGGTGGTTATGGCTTCCTGGCGTCGGTAGAAAACATGATCTCGCGGCAAAAGGGTGGTAAAGCATTCATCACCGTTGCAGAGGGCGAAGTCATTTGCCGGCCATCGCATGCCAGTGGCAGCACGTCTACTACGCCAATGGCCAGCGCCACGCATGTGGTGTGCGCTAGCACGGGGGGCCGAATCTTGACCTTTGACATTGGCGAACTGAAAGCCATGGCCAATGGCGGACGCGGTTTGATTTTGATAGACCTGGAAGGCAAAGACACCTTGGCCGGGGTTGCAGCCTATACCCGCAGCATTCGCATTGAAGGTCTGGGCCGCGGCGGTAAGGAGCGCGATGAAACGCTTGAAATCCGCTCGTTGAATAACGCTCGTGGCGTACGAGCACGTAAAGGCAAGCAGGCCGACCTAGGCTTCAAACCCATGACAGTTTTCCGGGTGGAATGATCCCGAGTCGCGCCACTTGATGACAGGGCGGCAACAGCTGCCGCCCTGTCAATATCCTTCACTTGCAAATGGTAAATTTTTGACATTGCGCACCAAATTGGGGATGGCGCTATAAACGCTTCCGACAGTTGTACGCGGGCTTGGGCCAATACAGGTCCAACCGCATCAAGGGGGATAAACGGAATGCTCAGCACACTTGGAAGACTGCGCGTCGGCGCGAAACTTTGGCTAACACTTGGTTCACTGGTCGGCGCATTGCTGTTGTTGACAGCCATTTCAGCCTACCAGACCCACAGTTTTCGGGTGAGTTCTGACGCTGATTTGCGATTGAGCAGAGACCGAGTTGAATTAGCCACCAAGTGGTCAAACCTGACCAGTTCTAATGCCTTGAGGACCGAAGCGTCCATCTTGAGTGCAGATCCTGTCATTGAGAAGCGCTACAAAGACCCCATTGCGGCCACCTCCAACGAGATTTCTGGCTTGCAAAAGAAACTCGAACAAATCGCGACATCTGCGCAAGACGCTAGCCAGATGAAGAAGATTTCCGAGAGCCGTAAGATCATGTTGGACTTGCGCGTCAAGGCTCGCAAATTGAAAGTGGATGGCAAAACAGACGAGGCCGTCGCACTGATTCAGCAGGGTTATGCCGATGCTGTCAACGTCTATCTGGGTGATCTGCGCCGATTTGTGGAGATGCAAGAAGCGAGTGAGAGTGCTACGAAACTGGCGGTGTATGAGCACCAGCGATGGACAGAATTTAGCCTGTTTATCGGCGTAGGCATCATTGCGCTGGTGGTCTTGGTGGTGGCTTACCGCTTGATTCGAAGCATCACGGAACCTCTGCACGAAGCCAATGCTTTAGCCGCACGCATCGTGGCACAGGATCTGTCTGGGCATGTAGATTCTGATCGTCACGACGAGTTTGGCGACCTGATGCGGGCGCTTGGCGCCATGAATATCTCACTGGGCAATATGGTGAGACAGGTACGGCACACGACAGACAACATTGCCGTGGCCAGTGCCGAGATTGCCACGGGCAATAACGATTTATCTCACCGTACGGAGCAGACCTCCAGCGACTTGCAACAGACTGCCTCCGCCATGGACACGTTGACTCACACGCTGCGTCAAAGTGCAGACAGTGCGCGACAGGCCAGTGGCTTGGCCGCCAGTGCCTCCGACGTGGCCCAAAGGGGCGGGCAAATGGTTCAGCAGGTGGTCAACACCATGCACGACATCAATGTCAGCAGCAAGCGCATCTCTGACATCATCGGGGTGATTGACGGCATTGCGTTTCAGACCAATATTTTGGCGTTGAACGCTGCCGTCGAAGCAGCCAGGGCAGGCGAGCAGGGTCGAGGCTTTGCGGTGGTTGCTGCTGAAGTGCGGAGTTTGGCACAGCGCAGCGCGCAAGCTGCCCGTGAAATCAAGGATTTGATCAACGTCTCAGTCTCCAATGTGGAGTCCGGCGCACGCTTGGTGGCGGATGCTGGCACCACCATGGAAGACATCGTGCAATCAGTGCGAAAAGTAGCCGACATCATCAATGAAATCACCGTTTCCGCGACCGAGCAAAGCGCTGGCATCAGTGAAGTCAATCAATCGGTGGCCAATCTGGACCAAATGACCCAGCAAAACGCGGCCTTGGTCGAAGAAAGCGCAGCCGCAGCAACCAGTCTGCAGGAGCAGGCTGACACCATGGCCAGAACCATGTCGGCATTCAAGGTGCCAAATGCACCAAGTGGTCATCATTTTGAATCCCAAAGCTTGGTGCCTGCCAATGTGCGCCAAAGCGCTAGAGCATGATGCGTTAAACCGTCAGTTCAACCGACGTCGCAATCAGGCCAGTTCCGCAATCATTTCGATTTCAACACAGCAGCCAAAAGGCAGCTGAGCGACGCCAAAGGCGCTGCGGGCATGCGCGCCAGCGCTGCCAAGCACTTGGCCAATCAATTCGCTGGCACCATTGGTGACAAGGTGCTGCTCTGTGAAGTCAGGTGTTGAATTCACCAAACTCATCAGCTTGACAATGCGTTTGACGCCATTCAGATCCGTTCCCGCTGCCTTGCAGGCGGCGTCTAGTGTGCCCATCAGGTCAATGGCGACAGCGCGTGCGGCGGCTTTACCGTCTTCGGTTGTCATGTTTTTGCCAAGCTGAGCTACCCAGGGTTTGCCGTCTTTCTTGGAAACATGGCCGCTCAGGAATACCAATTTGCCTGTTTGGACGAAAGGCACGTAGGCTGCGGCAGGAGTGGCTACCGCAGGTAATGTGATGTTAAGGCTGGCAAGGGTGTTGTAGATGCTCATGGTGCGGTCGACAAAAGGATGAAGGTTCAGGGAGCAACATTCTCGCGCATGTCAGCGCGTCCGGCGCTTGCCAGCGCTTGCCAGCGCTACGCATGATCAGGGTGTGCCCGTCATGTACTGATAAAACCACATCAAAAGGCCGGGAATGATGACTGGCAGGGCCAGCATGGCAAATAGCATCACGACCTCGGTGAGCGTCCATACCCCTGCAAACCACAGTTTGACGAGGTCGCGAACATCCATCTCCCAAAAAGGAAGGTCTTGAATGGGGTAATTGCGTTCTGCCATGACGGCTCCTCGTTCTCTGCCAGTCCACGCTGGTGAGTTCACTTATACGCTTTCTCACGTCATTGCGCAGCTTAGCGCAAGAAATACCCTACTGTGCGCATGCCTGCCACGGTGAGTAGCAGTGAGCCAAGCACATGGGCCATGGCCGTGCCCACGGCAACGGTGTAGCGCTCGGTTTGGAGCATGGTCACCACTTCAGCAGAAAAGCTGGAAAAAGTCGTTAACCCGCCAAGAAAGCCGGTCACGATGGCCAAACGCCACACCGGGTCTAGCTGTGGCATGGCCTGCAGCACGGCGATGGCAACACCTATCAGGTAGCCCCCGATCAAGTTGGCTGCCAGCGTACCCCAGGGGATGAGGGGAGTCCCAAGTGCACTGGCGTTCAGCCAAAGGGCTAAGCCCCATCGGGAGAGCGCGCCCAAGGCGGCACCAATGCTGATGGCGATAACGGCGATCATGGTTTCCTGGAGAGGCAAAATTGAGTCCATGAATGTAAACCCAAACGTATCTGGTCTGCCTTGCCTCGGGATGTTGATGCTGGACACCTGTTTTCCACGGCCTGTAGGCGATTTGGGTCATCCTCAAACCTTCGCGGTGCCTGTAAAGCCTTGGGTCGTCCAACGCGCGGTGCCCAGTGCCGTTGTGGCCTCTGCCTCCGCTTTGAATCAAAGTTTGCTGGCGCTAGATTTTTCCTCAGCTGCGTGCCATCTGGCTGCCAGCGGTGTCTGGGCCATCACCAGCAGTTGCGGGTTTTTAGTGTTGCTGCAGGCGCAAATTCAGGCCGCTGTACCGGGTGTGCCCGTGCGCACCTCCAGCTTACTGCAGCTCCCCAATCTTTTGGCGCGGCACGCTCAAGTCGGGGTGTTGACGATTGACGCCGCCTCACTGGGAACCGAGCATTTGCTTGCCGCAGGTGTCCCCAAAGGGCGACTCAATGATGTATGCGTGCAAGGCGTTGACCCAGACAGTGAGTTCGTCACACGAATCATGGGCAATCAATCCAGCATGGATTTCAACCAAGCACAGAGTGATGTTGTGGGTGCGGCAATCGCCTTAAAACAAAGGGCACCAAGCCTCAAGCATGTGGTGCTGGAGTGCACCAACATGCCGCCCTACCAAACTGCGGTTGAATCGGCGACGGCCTTCCATTGTTGGAGCCTCAGAGATGATCCGGTCCTGCAAGCGTTGGCGATGAAGCACTGCAAGCTGCCACTGGCGGCGCAACTCGCTTAGCGCCCTTGGAGTGCTTGTTCTAGCTTGGCGCGCAATGTTTCAAGCCGCGGCGGCTTGACGATATAAGCAACCGAATCCACCGCCATGGTATTCCCCAGGGTTTCCCTGCTGGAGTCAGCACTCATGAAGATCACGGGCGTGGTGCGCAGTTTGGCGTTGGCGTGGCCACGCAGGTTTTGAATAAATTCGATTCCGTTGACGGGTTTCATATGCACGTCGGTGAGGATCACATCAGGCTGAAACGTGTTGACCAATTTCAGGGCACTGGTGCCATCCACGCAGACCTCAACATTTTCGATGCTGAGACGGGCAAGAGTTTTGAGTACAAAGGAGGTCATGACGGCATCGTCTTCCACCACCAATACTTTTGTGCTATCAAGAGCCATAGTTCTTCACTTCAATTTTTGTCAATGTACGCCTGAATCTCAATGAGCAGTTGTTGCAGGATCGGTTCCAGTGTTGCATACAAGGGTATTACCTGCTCCGAACCTGCCGTTTTGCTGACGCCTTCAATGTGCGTGACCATTTCTACCAAGCGATCCGTGCACATCAAAGGGACGTAGCCTTTGATAGAGTGGAGAATGCTGTTTGCCGTTGGCACGTCGCCTTTTGCCAATGCCTGGTGGATTTCTGGCAAATTAGCCGTCAAGCTTTCCAGCATGGTTTCGAGAATGAGTCGAAATGACTCGTCCGAACCCATTGCCTCAATCCCTACAGACGGTTCAAAAAAACGCTCGTCTGGCGCTTGAGGCAAACTAGGACTTGGCGATGGACTGCTCGGGGTCATACAGTGGACGGTAAATATACAAATGACACAACACTTGCTATCTTACCGGGTGCTCTGGATCCCGTTGTATGACGTGGCGCAATGGGCTTTGATTGGCGTAAGGGAGCGTGAATGACGAGGCGGCAAACAGCCAAACATCGCAAGCCAAGGCGAATATGGGGATATTCTGGACTGGCCTACGTATTTTTGGGCCTTTTTGTGTTGTCTGTTGTCAGCGCGGTGAGTTACTCCATCGTCCGAGACCGTGCTGCTTTAACCGAGATGCATGCCCAGCGCGCCAAAGGGAATGCACAGGTCTTTGAGGACCAGATCAGCCAGACCCTTCAGCTGATCGAAAACATGATCCGTACCTTGCCCGAGGCAGCCGACGGTGCCCTGAGTCAGAGCAAGCCCGAAGAATTGCAGCGACTGTTAATACGCATGCTGCACAGCCAACCAGCGGTTCGGTCCCTTTCCGTCATGACATTGAAAGAGGGAATACGGGCAAGCTCCAACCCTGCCAATGTGGGGAAGCGGGTGAATCTGGATGCGTTCATTCCGCAAGATATTGAGAAAAATGAAAGCCATGTCCTGCGTATTGGCCAAGCGTGGCTAGGTCGTGATTTGGCGGATGGACGGCCAGTTTCCAGTGAAGAGAGTGATGGTCGGGATCAAGCCTACTTTGTGCCATTGGTTCTGCGATTTGGAGGACATGAACCAGCTGTCTGGGTGATTGCGGCACTGAATCCAGACCATTTCCTGGGGCAGCATGGCCGCTACAGCCAATCTGCCACGGATCAATTTGAAATGGTCCGGCTCGACGGTGCAGTGCTGGTCACCACATTGGAAAAGCCACTGGGCAAAGTATTCGAACCAGCGACCCTTCTGGAACGGGTTCTGACCGAGGAATTTGGACTGGACAAAGGCCAAAACAAAGGCGAACAAGTGCCGAGCCAAATTACGGCGTTTCGTAACTCAACAAAGTATCCGTTTTTTGTAGCCGTGCATATCGACCAAGCGCGCGCCTTGCACGACTGGCTGTACCGAATCCGGCTGATCGCAGTGGGAACGCTTTTGGCGCTTTTGATCGTGATTGCGGCGACCTTGGTGCTGATGCGGCGGATCCAAAGAAACGAACGTGCCAAAAAAGAGCACATGCGAACCATCCAAACCTTGTCGCAAGCTGTTGAGCAAAACCCTGGCGCGGTATTGATTACCAACACACGAGGCGAGATCGAGTATTGCAATCCGTTTTTCTGCAAAATTTCAGGCTTCAGAGCCAAAGATCTTGAAGGGCAGTCGCCTCAAATGCTGGATGCAGGACACACCAGCGTGCAGGCCTATGAACATATTCTTTCCGAGTTAAACGCTGGTCGCAGGTGGAGTGGTGAATTTGTTCTGAAACATCGTGATGGGCACGAGTACACCGTATTCGCTGTGCTGTCCCCTTTGCGGGATGAACAAGGCGTGATTACCCGGCATATCCATGTCAGCCACGATATCAGTGAACAAAAGTTGATGCGGCGCGCGCTGGAGTTGGAGCGCGACCGCGCCGAGGCGGCAACTGTCGCCAAGAGTCAGTTTCTGGCCAATATGAGCCATGAAATCCGCACGCCCATGAACGGCGTCATTGGCTTGACCGAGCTTACGCTGGAAACCGAGCTGGATGACAACCAACGCGACTACCTCAATGCAGTCCGAAATTCGGCGCTGTCGCTGATGGTGCTTTTGAATAATTTGCTCGACTTTTCAAAAATCGAAGCGGGCAAGCTCGACACGGATTCGGTTGAGTTCTCAATGTCGGCCTTGTTGGCTGAGACTTGCACCATGTTTAAAGCCAGGGCCCAGAAAAAGGGTGTCGACTTTGAATGCGATATCTCCACCGGATTTCCGCCAGTTTCTCGCGGTGACCCCAATCGCCTGCGTCAGGTGCTGAACAATTTATGTGACAACGCACTTAAATTTACCGCTGAAGGGGCGGTAGAACTCGCGGTGCAATTCCAGGTGCTGGATGGCGTGTATGACGAGTTCCGCTTCAGCGTAAAGGATACCGGCATCGGTATTGCTGAGGATAAGCAGTTGACGGTGTTCGAAGCCTTTAACCAGGGTGACGCCTCCACCACGCGGCAGTACGGGGGGACGGGCCTTGGCCTGGCCATCAGCGCCCGATTGGTTGAACTGATGGGTGGACGCATCTGGCTCGATAGCGAACCGGGCCACGGGACGACGTTTTACTTTACGGTGCGCCTTGGTCGGGTCGACGCTCGCCCACAAGAGGTGGTATCTCCGGAGTCCGGGCAAGGCACAGCGCAACAACTGATGAATCCGCAAGTCGCCACGCCAGACGCCCCGCGTCTGTTAAGGGTGCTGGTGGCCGAGGACAACCAGGTTAACCAGATGTTGGCGCTGACTTTGCTAAAGCGCTGGGGGCATCAAGTGGCCTTGGCCGAGAACGGTGAGCAAGCGGTCGAAAAAGCATTGCAAACGGAGTGGGACATGGTACTGATGGACCTTCAAATGCCCATCATGGGTGGGCTGGAAGCGACCAAGCAGATCAGGGCCGCTGAGCCTGCGGGCCACCATGTAACCATCATTGCGGTAACGGCCAACGCGATGGATACGGATCGAGAGGCTTGTTTGCAGGCAGGGATGGACGACTTTCTGCCCAAGCCTTTGCGTGCGGAACACCTAAAAGCGCTGCTCGCCAAATATTGCGCTTAGCAAGTTTTTGAAAGCCTGAGATTTCACATAAAAATCAGGCTTTCGGCAATTCAGATATGTGTTTTATGCTATCAAAAATATAGCTTTACGCGCGTGAATCGAATTGCATGATGGCCTTGGCCATGCTCTCTAGGGGCAAGATTTCGTCTACCGCCTGCAATTTAATGGCCTCTTTTGGCATGCCAAACACCACGCAAGTTTCTTCGTTTTGGGCAATGCAGCGCGCGCCACCATCGTGCAAGACCTTCATGCCTCGCGCGCCATCGTCCCCCATGCCCGTCAGGATGATGCCCAAAATGTCCCGCCCAGCGCATTCGGCGGCAGAACGAAACAACACGTCCACCGACGGCTTGTGCCGATTGACTGGCGGGCCATCTACTACCGACACAAAATACTGGCCAGACGCTTTACGCATCTGCATGTGTCTGCCACCTGGCGCAATCAATACCACGCCGCGCTCGAGTCGGTCACCGTCCTTGGCTTCGCGCACATTCATGGCGCAAATGCCGTCCAAGCGCTTGGCATACATGGCCGTGAACTTCTCGGGCATGTGCTGGGTGATTGCAATGCCAGGCGCGTCCCCCGGCAATTCGGTCAGCATGTATTCCAGCGCCTGCGTGCCGCCCGTGGAACTGCCAATAACGACAGGTTTATTCATGGCAAACGCATGGATGGAGCTCAATACAGGCGCTGGGTTTGAAAAACCAGAAGCTGCAAACGACGGATGTTTGCTCATTGTCGGTGCCTGAGTGGCTCGGGCACGTGGCTTGGATTTGGCCGCTGTCTTGAGCGTCTGGATCATCTCTCTGCGCGAATCATCCAGAAACTGCTTCAAACCCAGTTTGGGTTTTGCCAGCACCGCGACTGCACCTGCGCTCAAAGCATCCAGTGCCACTTTGCTGCCTTCTGTTGAAAGCGTCGAGCAAATGACGGTGGGAATGGGCGTGCCCGCCATGATCTGACGCAAGAACGTCAGCCCGTCCATGCCTGGCATTTCAATGTCCAGCAGCAGCACATCTGGCGGATTTTTGCGCAGCATGTCCATGGCCAACAAGGGGTTGGGCGCGCTGCCTATCAACTCAATGTCCGGGTTGCCCGACAGCATATGCGCCAGCGCCTGACGCACGATGGCTGAATCGTCGACTACAAATACCTTGATGCTCATATTTAACTCCCTTATTCTGATTTTTCCGCTTCTACGGTGGGGTGATCGAGTCCCACTTCCCACGACACTTTTCTGTACACATTGCCGCCAACGTCCTTTTCAACCACCGTGATCTGGTGATCTTCCAGAAACTGCAAGACCCAATGGGCATTGGTCGCGCCTACGTGCTGCTTGGACCAAATGTTGGGAAACATATTGCCCCCACCATGCACGAAGGCCACACACTGCTGAGGCACGACGCCGACACTCTGCAGGCGATGAAACATCTCGTCCATGGCCACCACACCATAGGCGGTGTTATGCAGGTTTGCAGCGTTGGGGCGGCCCACGTGCACGATGTGGCACATCGCGCCAACGGTGCGCCTAGGGTCGGTCAAGATAACGCTGATACACGAGCCCAGCAGTGTCTTCAATCGGTCCCCTTTGCGGCCCAATGCGACGTCACCTGGCATGAGTTCCAGTGCTTTGGTCATTCTGGTTTTCTGAATGCGCCTGGTTGAACAGACAGCAATGGGGTTTCGCAAGGTACGCGCCCTTCAGCTGTTCCCAAAAAGAACAGGCCGCCCGGCTTGAGTGCAGTCAACACGCGGTCAACCACTTCGCGCTTGGTTGCAGCGTCAAAGTAGATCAGCACGTTGCGTAAAAAAATCACGTCAAACGGCCCCAGACCACTGAAAGGTTTGCAAAGATTCAGTTGCCCAAACTGTACCCTTTGACGCAGTTTTTCAGACACCATGATCTGACCTTCGGAGGGCCCTTCACCGCGCAGGCAATAGCGTTTGAGGCGTTCAGGCGAGACCGCACGAAGGCGGTCTACCGGGTAAACGCCTTCTTTTGCGCTGAGCAGTACTCTGTGGCTGATGTCCGTACCTAGGATGGACCAGTCTGGCCCTACCTTTCCGATGGTTTGCATGTCGGCCAGCAGCATGGCAGTGCTGTAGGCCTCGTCTCCAAAGGATGAGGCCGCACTCCATACCGCCAATGGACCGCGACTTTTGCGCGCGCCAAGTTCGCGTTCCAGCAACTCGTAATGCTTGGGCTCGCGGAAAAAATAGGTTTCATTGGTGGTAAGCAAGTCCACCGCCATTTGAAACTCTGCTGCCTGCGATTCGTCCTCCAAAATCGCGATGTAGTCCTCAAACCCAGACAGTCCCAGGCGCTGGATTCGAGGCGCCAAGCGAGACTGGATCAATGATTTTTTTGAGTCGTTATAAGACAGCCCGGCGGCTTCATACATGATCTCGCTAATTCTGGTGAAGGCACTGTCACTGAACGCCATAGTGGCCATATCAATAGGCCCTGAAGTTTGTCGTGGTGGCGCGAACAGGGGCGCGTAGCAAAGGTGTTGCCTGAACGCGGCGGCGCTCGCCTTGCGGCAAGGCCATGGAGGAGCGTCCTGCCAAGGCAGGGATCGTCTCCGCCCCCACATTGAAGTAAGACACGGACTGCTGCAACTGTTCCGCCTGGCCTGACAGCTCTTCACTGGTGGCGGCAAGTTCCTCAGACGCGGAGGCATTTTGCTGTGTGGCTTTGCTGAGTTGCCCCATCGCGCCACCAATCTGCACAATGGATTCGCTCTGTTCTGTGCTCGATGCCGTGATCTCTTGCACCAACTCCGAGGTTTTCTGAATGCTGGGCACGATCTCGTCCAACAACTTGCCAGCGCGCTCGGCAGTAGACACGCTGCTGGCAGCCAACTCGCCAATTTCTTTGGCGGCTTCTTGGCTGCGTTCTGCCAGCTTGCGCACTTCGGCCGCCACCACGGCAAAGCCTTTGCCGTGTTCGCCAGCTCGTGCGGCTTCGATGGCAGCATTCAAAGCCAAGAGGTTGGTTTGGTAAGCAATGTCATCGACGATGCCAATCTTGGCCGCAATTTGCTTCATCGCGTTGACGGTTTGGCTCACAGCGCTACCGCCTTCCACCGCCTCGCGGGAAGCCTTGGTGGCCATGCCATCGGTCACTTTGGCGTTGTCGCTGTTCTGGGTAATGGAGGCCGACATCACGTCAATCGATGCGGTGGTTTGCTCCACGCTGGCCGCTTGCTCGCTGGCGGCTTGCGACAGCGACTGCGCCGTGGCACTGACCTGGTTGGCCGCACCCGTCAAGGCATCAGACGCTGCACGAACCTCCGTCATCACGCGGGTCAGGTTGTCAGCCGTGCCGTTGACATTGTCTTTCACCTTGCCAAACAGACCTTCGTAGTCACGCTGGATGCGCTGTGTCAGGTCACCATCGGCAAATGCTGCCAATACCGTGGCCACGTCGTTCAAACCTTGCTCGCTGGTGTGCATCAGCGTGTTCATGCCGTTGCTCAGATTTGCAAAAAATCCTGACTTGCCTTCCATGGAGAGGCGCTGGCCAAAATCCCCTTTGCCAGCAGCTTTGACGATGCCGTCTATTTCTTGCTCGGCCGCCAATTGTTCGGTGACGTCTAGCCACTGGCCAATGGTGCCCAGGCGCTCACCCTTGTCACTGGTGACCGGGGTGGTTGTCAAGTCATACATACGGCCACCCAACTCCAAACGGCTTTGTACCGTGCTCGTCAGATTGCGGAGCCGCGCGAGTGCTGCCTGAGGTTCGGCATAGAACATGCCAATGCTGTGATTCACCACTTTGTCTAGATCAAAGCCGGGAATCTGTTTGCGAAAGCCGTCCTGATACTTGCGCAGCGTATCGCGCAAAGCATTGTTGATGTAGATGATGGTGCCGTCGTCAGCGGCAATACGCACGGGCAAACTGACGTGGTCGAGTGCTGCCTTGACACGTGCGTTGTGCCGAGCGGCAGTGTCAGACGCCAGCATCTGCTGGCGGGCGCTTTCTGTGGCTTCGGTGATTTTTTGTTTTTCACCTGGCAACTGATCGATGCGGTCTTCAAACTGTCCTTGAACATATTTGCCGATCAGTGCCACGACGCGGCTATTCAACTCAACATGAGCGTTCACCATACTGTTAACGTTGTTGGCCATTTGACCAAACGCACCTTGAAAGCCTTCGGCGGGCATTTGATACCGCACATCGCCCAGGTCGTTATGGCGCCGCGCCATTTCAATCTGAGCGCCTTCAAAGGATGCCAACGTGGACTGCATTTCCCCCATGCTTCGCAGCAACTGTCCGGTTTCGTCGCGGGCGTCAGAAGCCACATCGTTGCTCAATTGACCCACGGCAATCGCTTTTGCTGCGGCGACTGCGCGGTCCAAGGGCCGAATGATGCTGCGGGCAACTGCCACAGCGATCAGCACAGTCAGGGCAATGGCAACGCCCAGCATGGCAGCGGCTTTACCCAGCTGCGCGTAGAACGCGCTGCGCAAGTCGTCCATGTACAGGCCAGACCCAATCACCCATCCCCAGGGCTTGAAGCCTGCGACATAGGAGACTTTTTCTACGGGCTTTTCCAATCCAGGTTTGGGCCACAAATAGCTCAGATAACCCTGACCGTCCTTCTTCACGGTATCCACAAAGCGCACAAACACAGCGTTGCCATCAGGGTCCTTGACCGTGCTGACGTCCTTGCCGTTCAAATCGGGCCTGAAAGGGTGGGTCAGCAACTTGACGTTCATGTCGTTGATCCAGAAGTATTCTTTGCCGTCATAGCGCGCGTCGTTCACAGCCTTGATGGCCATGGCCTGCGCTTGCTCTTGCGTTACGGCCCCAGACACCTCCTGCTGATGCGCCCACTGCACCATGGAGGTGGCCACCTCAACCGACTGGCGTATCGATGTCTTGCGGGCGTCGTAGGCCACGCTGTACTGCTGCCAAAGCATGTAAGCGGCAAGCAGAATCAAAACCAGTGCACTGAACGCCGTGATCAGGCCCAATTTGACCCTGATGGGCATATTGCTCAATGTGCTCGTGGATGCGTTGGAATTCTTCATCTCAGTCTTTTCCCTGTCTAATCATGGTCATCAGTTGCCAGCCGGTTCAGCTGATTTACTCGGGAGTACCCGTCGGATGGTGGCTGCCAGTTCTCTGGGGGCAAACTTGGCAACATAGGCATCCGCACCTACGCTTTTGACGTGGTTTTCATTTGTGGTCCCCGTCAAAGAAGAATGAATGACCACAGGGATGTGCTTAAAAATCGGGTTCATTTTGATGTGCCGCGTCAGCGTGAAACCGTCCATCTCAGGCATCTCTAAGTCAGTCAGCACCAAAGCAATCTTGTCTTTGATGTTCTGACCGTCGGCATCCGCCTGTTTGGCAATGGCTTGCAGCCTTTCCCAGGCTTCTTTGCCGGTCTTGGTCATGATGTAGGGAGCACCCATGGCCTTGAGGCCGAGCTCAATCACCGATCTGGCGACGGCCGAATCGTCAGCCACCAATATGGACGTGCCAGGGGGCAGCAGCAACTCTGGCCCCACGACTTCGCGGTTAATCTCTTCTTTGCTTTGCGGCATGACATTGCGCAGAATCTGCTCAACGTCTAGAACCTGTGCCAAGCGGGTATCTGGTGTGGCGCCGTCAATGCGTGCAATGCCAGTGATAAGGGCCCCTGCATGACTGCCTTCGGCGGGGAGCACCTGGTCCCAATCTAGGCGAACAATCTCGTTGACGTCTTCAACCGCAAAGGCCTGAACGGTTCTGCCAAACTCGGTCACCATCAAGATGGAATGGCCCTTCTTGGGTTGGCAACCGACGACGGCAGGCAAATTGATCACGGGAATGATTTGGCCACGAATATTCGCCACACCCATCAGGTGTTCGTGTGCGTTCGCCAGTGACGTAATGGTGGGCATCACAAGCACTTCACGCACTTTGAACACATTGATGCCAAACAATTCACGCCGACCTGTTGTCGGAGACTCGCCCAGGCGAAACAGCAGCAACTCAAACTTGTTGTTGCCTGCAAGCCGGGTGCGTTCTTCAATTTCTTGTTGAGCGGTTTTCACGGGATAAGTCTTTCAATTCGAAGGTTGGGGTTGCTCATCACGCGTCTTGTGCTTGCTCAACCAAATTTGCCATGTCTTCGATGTCCAGTGCCCGGTCTGGGTCCAGAATAACGACGAACTTTGTCCCTACCTTACCCATGCCGTGGATGTAATCTCGAGTGATTGACGCGCCAAACTGCGGCGCAGATTCAATCATGGATTGCGCAATGTCGATGACTTCGCTCACCGCATCCACCATCAATCCAAGCTCTAGTTTTTCACCCTCGCGACTGCCATCAAAGATGATGATGCAAGTCTTTTTTCCGAGTTCAGCTCGACCTCGCCCAAAGCGTGAATGCAGGTCGATCACAGGCACGACCGCGCCGCGCAGATTGATGACCCCACGGACAAACTCTGGCATGTGCGGCACTGCCGTCATGCTGCTGTACTGAATAATCTCTCGAACGCGACGAATGTCCATGGCAAAGACTTCGTCTCGAAGAGAAAAAGTCAAATACTGCTCTGAAGGCTCGGTGGAAACCGAAGCTCCCAATGTCAAGGTCTGTTCTGAATTCATGACAGGTGCCTTAGATCAATAGGGTTTAAAGTTGCCACTGCCACCTCGTACCGGGGCGGATGTCAGGGAGGCCCCCAGTCGCAAAGGCGCTGATCGGCGATCGGCATGCGGTAAGGCATGACGATTGGGTACAGGAGGCGCATCGTCGCCGATATTGAAGAACGCGACAGATTGCTGCAATTGCTCTGCTTGACCTGACAATTCCTCGCTGGTGGCAGCCAGTTCCTCGGATGCGGAGGCATTTTGCTGCGTGGCCTTGCTGAGCTGACCCATGGCACCGCCAATTTGAGTGACAGACTCACTTTGCTCAGCGCTTGATGCTGAAATCTCCTGCACCAATTCAGACGTCTTTTGAATGCTGGGAACAATCTCATCCAGTAATTTGCCAGCCCGCTCAGCAGTCGAAACACTGGCCCCTGCCAGGTCACCAATTTCTTTCGCCGCTTCTTGACTGCGCTCTGCCAATTTGCGCACTTCGGCAGCCACCACGGCAAAGCCCTTGCCATGTTCGCCAGCACGGGCGGCTTCAATCGCAGCATTGAGTGCCAGCAGATTGGTCTGATAAGCGATATCGTCCACGATCCCAATCTTGGCGGCAATCTGCTTCATGGCCGTCACCGTTTGGCTCACCGCGCCACCGCCCTCAGTGGCTTCCCTGCTAGCCTTGGCGGCCATGCCGTCAGTCACTTTAGCGTTATCACTGTTTTGGTTGATGGAGGCAGACATGTGCTCCACCGAGGCTGTGGTTTGCTCTACGCTGGCGGCTTGCTCGCTGGCAGCTTGCGAAAGCGACTGCGCGGTTGCGCTGACCTGATTGGCTGCACCTGTCAGTGCATCTGCTGCGGCACGCACTTCACCCAAAACGCGGGCGAGCGCGACCGCGGTTGAATTGGCGCTGTCTTTGACGCGGCCAAACAGTCCGAAGTACTCACGCTCAATGCGACGGGTCAGGTCACCTTGTTCGAACGCGCCCAGCAACTCTGCGACATCCGTCAAGCCTTGTTCGCTGGTGGTCATCAGTTGGTTCATGCCCGTAGACATGGTTGCAAAAAAGCCCTGCTTGCCTTGAACGGAAAGGCGATTACTGAAGTCACCATTGCCCGCCGCCTCAACTAAATTGGCCAGTTCCTTCTCGGACGCTATTTCATCAGTGCGATCCACCCAATGGGTGACCCGACCCAAGCGGACTCCTTCGCCGTCCACAATGGGTTTAGACAACAAACGAATGTTGCGCCCTGCAATCACCACATCAGTGGTCGCTCCCGATACGACCGCTTGGTCAAAACGTGTAGCAGTCTCCGGATCTTTAAAGAGGCTGCTGAGCTTATTGCCGACGAATTTGTCCGGATCAAAGCCTGGGCCTCCAAATTTTTGCAAGAGTAGCTTGGCTGCCGGCGTCGCATGGACAAACTGGGCATCTGCGTTGGATACTGTCACGCACTCTGGCAGGCTGTCCAATGCAATTTTGATGCGCATGTTCTCTGCAGCCGCGCGCAGTTCTCGCTCCACCGTAATAGCCTTCTCTGCTGCGACCTTGGCTTCGGCCTCCGCTTTTTCTTCCAGTGAGCGCAAAGACTCGTTTGTTCGCTCCTGCGACTGCCGGAAGGTGCCGCGCAAACCTGTTGTTTGGGCTTTGCGAAAGTACTTGCCCTGCGATGCATACTCTAGCGCCGTGGCCTGTTCCCTGAAGCAGGCTTCCAGTTGATCCAACATGTCGTTCATGTTCCAGCACAAGTCGCTGAATTCATTGCCCTGGGGAATGTTGGTCAGGCGCGAGGCAAACTGGCCGTGGGCAACTTCTGTGGCGATCTGCTGGACATTGTTCAGCAGCTTGTGGCTTGCGGCCATCATCTTGATGCCAATGGCAACAATAAGGATGCCGGGAATCACCGGGAGCAAGAGCGCCCAGTTGCCCTGGCTCATCCAGACTTGAATCAGGGCCCCCACGACAAGTAAGGCGACCGATGCACTCGCAAAGCGAGCGGACTTAGATTGAAAGAATGAATGATTCATAACTCACTCCCTTTTGAGCCAGTAAACCAGTAAGCAAGGCTAAAGAAGCCGCACATGCATCCTTAGGACCCGCGCGACGTTCTTCATCCAACATTTGGCGGTACAAGTCAGTCACCACTTGTACCGCTTGGGGTTTTGGCTTGCGCCGAACCGAGAAAAAGCCTTCCAGTTGTCCATTGGCGTCAATGGAAGGGGTGACATTGGCAAACACCCAGTAATAGCCGCCGTCTCTTGACATGTTCTTGACGTAGGCAAAACATTCCTGTTTCTTCTGGATCGTGTCCCACAAAAACTTAAAGACACCGCGCGGCATGTCCGGATGACGAACGATGTTGTGCTGTTGGCCCAGCAGTTCGTGTTCTTGGTAACCTGAAAACTCGATGAATATTTGGTTTCCGTAGACCAGTCGACCTTTCATGTCTGTCCTGGACACCAGAAAATCATCTTCACGCATCACGCGCTCTTGTTGCGTGGGTACGATGCTTTTGTCTTTCATTCTTGTTCCCCTAAGGATAGAGTTGCGGGATCAATAAGGTTTGAAATTGGAGCTTCCACCGCCACTTAGCGATGGGGCATACGCTATGCTGCTGGTTACTTGGCGTGGACTGGCCAAGCGCCGCGAACTAGCGGGTTGCCCCGCCAAAACTGCAGGTGCCTCGTCCCCAATATTGAAAAATGCCACCGATTGCTGCAACTGTTCGGCTTGGCCCGACAGTTCTTCACTGGTCGCAGCAAGTTCTTCCGACGCAGAGGCATTTTGTTGTGTTGCTTTGGACAGTTGCCCCATCGCGCCGCCAATCTGAGTGACTGATTCACTTTGTTCGGAACTGGCTGCGGCAATCTCCTGCACAAGCTCGGATGTTCTCTGGATACTGGGCACAATTTCGTCCAGTAGCTTGCCTGCCCGCTCTGCCGTGGAGACACTGTTGCCTGCCAGGTCACCAATTTCTTTGGCAGCCTCCTGGCTGCGCTCGGCTAATTTGCGTACCTCGGCGGCCACTACCGCAAAGCCCTTACCGTGCTCACCCGCGCGGGCCGCCTCGATAGCCGCATTAAGTGCCAGCAGGTTGGTCTGGTAGGCAATGTCGTCCACGATGCCAATCTTGGCTGCAATCTGCTTCATGGCCTTCACCGTTTCGCTGACCGCGCTGCCACCATCCGTGGCCTCTTTGCTAGCCTTGGTGGCCATGCCATCGGTCACCCGGGCGTTGTCGCTGTTTTGGCCGATGGAGGCTGACATGTGCTCAATGGATGAGGTGGTTTCCTCTACACTCGCCGCCTGTTCACTGGCCGCTTGAGACAGCGATTGCGCAGTAGAGCTGACTTGGTTGGCGGCACCGGTCAATGCATCTGCTGCAGCGCGTACTTCCCCCAGCACCCGGGCCAGCGCAACGGCGGTGGAATTGGCGCTATCCTTGACGCGGCCAAACAGGCCAAAGCAGTCACGGTCTATGCGTTTGGTCAAGTCCCCTTGCTCAAAGGCTGCAAGCAAATCGGCTACATCGGTCAGACCTTGTTCGCTGGTCGTCATCAACTGGTTCATGCCCGTGGACATGGTTGCAAAAAATCCGCGCTTCCCTTCCAGAGAAAGCCGGTTGCTGAAGTCCCCATTGCCTGCAGCCTCTACAAGGTTGGACAACTCTTTCTCTGAAACAATTTCGTCAGTACGGTCCACCCAATGGGTGACTCGACCAAGACGTGTTCCGTTCGCATCAACAATCGGTTTCGCCAATAGGCGGATGTTGCGTCCATCAATGAGAATATCAGTCGATTCACCCGAAATAACAGCTCTGTCAAAGCGTGCGGCGGTGTCGGGGTCCTTGAAGAGTGTGCTGAGCTTGTTGCCGTAAAACTTATCGACGTCAAACCCAGGTCCACTAAATTTTTGAAGCAAGAGTTTGGCCGCAGGAGTGGCATGAACAAAAAGTGCATCTACATCGGATACGGTTACACACTCAGGCAGGCTGTCCAGTGCCACTTTGATCCGCATGTTTGTAATTGCCGCTTCGTGCGCTGCCCGCAAAGACTGTTGCACTGTGTCGATAGCCTCAGAAATTCGGGCTTTTTGGCCAGGCAGTCGATCCATCGCAACATCAAGTTTGCCGTCTGAATACCCTGACACCACGTCGACTACGCGCATCTTGACGTTGATATGGCTTCCAACCAGAGTGTTGATGCTTTCAGCCATCTCCCCGTACGCACCTGGCAAGTTGGTAGACGGAATGCGGTAGTCAATCGTCCCCAATTCGTGTTGGCGGGCAATTTCCGACTGCTCTGACTGAAACTGCTGCAGCACACCTTGCATGGCTATCAGCGATTTAACGACTTGGGCAATCTCGTCAGTACCCTGCGGTTGCTGTGCTGTGTTGCTCAAGTCTCCTTGTGCAATATCTTCCAGTTGCTGACTGACGTCTCGCAAGCCTCGGCTTGTCACCAGATAGAAACAATAGAACATGTAAGAGGCGAGAAGCAAAAGTACCACCACAACAACGGCAATCCAAAGCAATCGCTTTTCCATGGCGTTAATGCGATTTTCGAGCAAGGAGTCAAGAGCTGGAATTCCCTTCGTATAGAAGGAAGTCAAGCGCTTGACTGCCTCAGCCCCCATGTCAAAGTACTTCTGATCTGTTTGGGTTTTCTGGGCAACCAGCGCCTCCGGATCTTTGGCGGCCTTTTGGAAGTCTTCCAAGTGCTTAAAGACACTCAGATCCAGTTGTGAACTTAAACCTGGGTTGGCCGCAATGGACCGATCCAGAAAAGCCCGCGTCTGGCGTATACCGTTTTCGACACCTGCGTTCCAGACCGAATAGCGTTTTTGCTCTGCCGCGGTTAACCCGCCTTTGGCAATGCCGAACGTCCCCCAGCCCCAGAGTTGACCTACGTCTTCCGCTACTTGAGGAATCGCCAGAACCAGCGTGTTGATCAGATAGAAGCTGTCAATATCCGGGTCAAGCACCAAATTGGAATTGTCGCCAATTGAGTTAAGGAGCTTGACGATAGAGACAGTCACGGGGCCGAAAACGGTTCTGCCCTCGCTGTCCACCCCTTTGTTGAATTTTGCAGTGTCTGCCCAGGCGGCTTTGAGCTTGTCGAACTCAGGTCGCAGTTCCAGCGCATCTGAACTGGCCGTCAAATGGTCGTCAAATGCCTTGATCGCCGCATCGGTTTGGCTGCGACCGTTTTGGTAGGCAGCGCTGCCGTCGAATCCACCCAAACTGGCCCTGGTGGCATTCCGTATCTGCAATACGCCAGTCAGCACGGGGACAAACTCGCGCAATGCGACCGTGCCTACGCGTTCCTTTTGGCTGAAGCGGATTTGCTCCATCTGGGAGGTAGTAAAAAAATAACCCAATATCAGCACAGGGATCATGAAGATCAGGCTGATGCTCAATGCCTTGGTTGAGAAATTGACCGAGCTCATCCAATTGGCGCCCGCCCGCCAAAAAGCTGCTGTTTGCATTGAGCTGGATGCTGCCTGACGACTTTTTGGGGCGGTTGATCGCTGGGTTGCCATGGGGACTACCTTTCAAACCTGGTTGAGCCAGGTTCAATTTCAATAAATTCAAAAAAACAGGTCATGAAAAAATGCTTGCGCTGGTCAAACTCAAACCGCAGACAGAGTGGTTGCGTTGTGTCCATGTTTGGCACCATGAATAGCCAAGTCAGCGAGGGTGTGCACATCAAGAATTAGTGCCACTTCGCCGCTGCCAAGCACGGATGAACCAGAAATGCCGCGCAGTGTCTTGAAGAGCCGCCCCAAAGGTTTGATCACGGTCTGGTTTTGCCCATGCAGGACTTCAACCTCGATACCGAACTTTCCCTTGTGAGAGTTGACGACAACGACGCTGACTCGGTCCGGCAGCGATGATTCGACGGCATAGAGTGTGCGCAGTTGAACCACAGGCAATACCGAGCCGCGCAGTTCCAGGCAATGGCGACCTGCTGCATCGACTTTGACATGCTGGCTGCCAGATTCAATAACTTCCACCACGGATTCGAGCGGCAGTACAAATTTGGAGTGTCCAACGCCCACCAAAAATCCGTCAATGATGGCCAGAGTCAGTGGCAAGCGAATGTCCACCTGCAGACCTTGGCCCGGATTACTATTCAATTTGATGGAGCCTCGCAGCGCCTCGATATTGCGACGGACCACATCCATGCCGACACCGCGCCCCGACAGGTTGGTGACCTGTTCGGCGGTCGAGAAACCAGCTTCAAAGATCATCATGTTGATGTCATCGTCGCTGGGAACAACACCTTGCTCAATCAGTCCCCGGTTCCAGGCGCGCTGCAGCACGCGTTCGCGGTTGATGCCGCGGCCATCGTCTTCAATGCGAATCAAAATGGCGCCAGTTTCGTGTCTTGCGCTCAATATCAGCTTGCCGGCAGACGGTTTGCCGGCAGCCAGACGCTCAGCAGGCGGCTCAAGCCCGTGGTCTAGCGAGTTGCGGACCAGGTGCATGAGCGGGTCGGCAATTTTTTCGACCATGGATTTGTCTAGCTCAGCGTCCCCGCCAACAATCTCAAAGTTGACTTCCTTGCCCAGGCTAGATGCCGTATCACGCACCACGCGACGAAAGCGGCTGAAGGTCTCGCCCACAGGGACCATGCGCAGCCCCAATGTGCCGTTGCGTATTTCTTCGATCAGGCTATTCATGTGCAGATTGGCCTCGACCAGCGCGGTCTGTCGCGTGTCCCGTGCCAACAAGGTCGCACCAGCGCCCGCAATGACGAGTTCGCCCAGTAAATTGATCACCGCGTCCAGGCGGTCCGCCTGAACCCGGATGTAGCGTTCTTCACCTGCACTGGTGTCGCGCAATTTTTGTTGTTTGCCTAAGGCTGCTTCCACCACTTCCGGTGGCACACCTGCCTGGGTTTCCAACAGATCACCTAGTTTTGGTTTGCCCGCTTTCGGGCTTCCACGGGTTTGCTGCTGTGTGCTCAGCGCTTGGTCTAGACGATCTTGGGTAACTGCACCCACCGATACCAAAAGATCGCCCAGGCGCGGTGCATCAGGCATTTCCTCAATTTGGCGCGCTAATTTCTGCGCAGCGGTCTCGGGCGCAATGACGTCCAGTTCGCAATCATCGGCAACAAAGCTGAAAGCGCCTTCAATGTCTTCGCGGCTGGCCGAGGACTCCAGCTCCATGCCAAAACTCAAGTGGCAGGTTTCGGGATCAATGTTGGAAAGCTTGGGGACATCGTCAGTGCCGCAGCGCATGCTCAGGACTTTGCCCAGCGTGGCAAGGTAGCGGGCAATGGACAAAGGATCCATGCCATTGCGAAAGGTTTCAGCACCGAAGCGCGCGGAAATGGTCCACTTGATCGGTCCACTGGCAGCAGTCGGGACACTTGCGTTTTCCGACTCCGCCAAGAGCTCTACTTCGGGTTCTGGTTCGCCTTCTGTCAGTGCTTTCAGTTGGACGACTAGCGCTTGGCGTTCTTCTTTTTCTTCGGCTGTATCGGCACTTTCGTCCGATGCGGTGGCCACTAGAAATTTGATCTTGTCGTTGCACTTCAGCAGCAAGGTACTGATGTCCGGGGTCAAGCCAATCACGCCGTCCCGCATCCGATCCAACAAGGTCTCGACATGGTGGGTGAATTCGACTACCTTGTTCAGGCCAAAGATGCCTGCTGACCCCTTAACGGTATGGGCGCAACGGAACAGCGAATCCAAGAGTTCTCGGTCGTCTGGTTGCTCTTCCAGTTCCAGCAGCAAGGTTTCAATGGCTTCGGTTTGCTCCACCGCTTCGCTGATGAAGGCGGGTAGTGCCGAGGCAATGAAGTCCTGGTCAGCGTCGTTTCCGGCGTAACTCATGCGGCATCTCCTTCTCTATTGGCCTTTGCCGGGACCCCGTCCACCCAATGGCTGAGCCCCAGGGTTTTACAGGCATCGCTGAAGCTGGCGCTGGCGTCAATTAATTTCCAACTCAAGCCCATGTTCGTGAGCGAGGCCAGCAACTGCAGGCCAGAGCCGTCAACTTCTTCGACTTGACCTGCCGAGAGTTCAAGCTGTGAGCTGCCTTTGGTCGTCTGCTCGGTCACCCAGGCCAACAATGAATCCCGGGAATCAATCGCGCTGTATATCGTCAGCTCGGAGGGAAGGTCAAACGCAGTGCTCATGGTGTGCAACCGGGTGGTGAATGGAATAAAACTTTTCCGCTCCTAGGCGCTGAGCCTGTCGGCATGCGCGCTAACTTAAGGCAAGCAAAGTTTGGACACAGCATTCAAAAGGGCGCTGGGCGTGAAGGGCTTCAACATCCAGGCCTTTGCCCCGGCCGCTTTGCCTTCTTCTTTCTTTGATTCCTGGTTTTCAGTCGTGAGCATCAGGATCGGCAAAAAGCGGTAGGCAGGCAGCGCCTTGGCGGCTCGGACGAACTCGATGCCGTTCATCTTGGGCATGTTGACGTCGCAGACCACCATGCCAATCTTGCGGCCGTCCAAAAATGCCATTGCAGCTTGGCCATCACCTGCTTGCAAGACGTCATAGCCAGCGTCTTTCAGCGCCATGCTGACAACTTGCCTGAGACTGGCTGAATCGTCTACAACCAAAATAGTTTGTGCCATAGTTTTACCCTCAAAAAAAATCGGTATTGCCGTCTGCATCGTTTGCAGTGGCGTTTGCGGAATGGTGACTGGATGCGTCGCCGACGTGAACCTGGCGTTGTTCAGCCATGGCGTACTTCGATTCGAGCCGTTCAAGCCACGTGGTGTGATTCAATTCGTCACTGATTTGGAGTGCAGGCGTGCTGACAACCGTCAGCATTCGCTGCATGTCCTCTAACAGCAAACTCAGCATCTGATTGATGCGGTCTTCATACTGAAATCCAACATACATCTGCTCAACCAACTCCCCGACGGGTTTGAGGTCTTTGTCTTTTGCTGGCGTGCCGGCGCTGAGGTAGGGGCCGATGTTAGAAAAGGCGGAGATCATCTCTGACACCGCCTCTTCGGAGTGCGTGCGTGATGTGGCCAGGTGGCGAATCCACACCGGCAGCACATGGGTGGCAAGTTCGACCAGGGCGGCGTTGGCGGCGTGGTTTATGGGAGTTTGGGGCATCGTTTTGTCTTGCCTCAGAGTTTGAGCCAGTCGGCATTGAGGTAGCAGCCACAGCCAATGAGTTGCTTATCGTTCAGTGGGACCACATACGAGGATTTGCCTTGCACGTCCCCTGTCAATGGGTTGGTGATCGCGTATTTCACCCAACCGCCTCGCTCGGCATCACAGACTTCAAAGGCGTCGTTTACGAGCTGAGCGGCATCCAGCCCCTGAATCTCGGCCAGATTGGTGCCTTCGCGTTCTGGCAGGGCGCCGTGGATGGTGTAGAAGCCGTCGCGATCAAATACAAAAATGTAGAGGTCTCGGTCAATGAATGGACCGTTCTTGTCATGGAATGCTGATTTCGCGTCGCCCAAGCCCACCTTGTTGATGTGAACCACGGCGTCAAACACCAACTGCCGTGCCTGGTCGGCCGTACCCTGACGAAGCTGGAAGTCGCCAACGGATATCTCTAGGGCCGACACCTGATTGATCATTCGGTCGGAGTTTTGGCTCGCACGCTCGATCAGGCCAGAGTTTTCATGAGTTAAGGTGTCCAGGTCCCCGACGGCATTGACCACTTCCACCAGCGCCGAGCTTTGGCTGGCGCTGCCTTCAGCCATCACGTTCACGTTCATGGAAATTTCAGCAATGCCTGCCACGAGGCTTTCCATTAAGGTGCTGACTTCCTGAATGCCGGTGACCGTGGTGTTCACCCGGTCTGAGGATTCGGCAATCAAGCCGCGAACCTCTGCAGCGGCGGATTGGCTGCGTTTAGCCAGGTTGCGCACTTCGGCCGCCACGACGGCAAAGCCGCGGCCCTGTTCGCCAGCGCGTGCCGCCTCTACGGCGGCATTGAGCGCCAACAGATTGGTCTGGAACGCAATGCCATCAATTGTTCCAATGATTTCGGACATTCGGCCTGATGTTGTCTTTAAAGGCCCCATGCTCTCCACGGCAGTCTTCATGAGCACGCCAGCAGATTCGGCTTCCTTATGCAAGCAGTCCGTCATCATGCTGATTTCTTGGGATGCTGATGCATTGCGGGACACCATCTCGCTCACGTGCTTGACGTGCATGGATGTTTCACGCAGGTGATTGCCCTGAGCCTGGGCGCGTTCCGCCAATGAGCGGGTGTCATCCACCAGCCGCTTACCCGTCTCGCCCAAAAGAACAGCCGCCGTTCGAATGTTTGCCACAATGGCAGACATTTTGGTGAGCATCATGTCCAGATGACGTCCAAAATTGCCCAGTGTCCGAATGCCTGAACTCGCAGACTGAGTTAAATCACCTGTTGAGGCGATTTCAATGATTTCGTCGGTGTGAGCACGGTCCATGTTCGTGCTACGGAAAAAACTCAGAAGCAAGTACCACCACACAAGCAAGGCAAGTGCCGACACTGCCAGCGTCATGACGATCTGCGTTAACAAATCTTGTTGGCGACTCAAAAGCAGCTTTTCGATTGCGGTGGCCACCTCAGCACTGGCTCGGTCTGCGACTTCATTGGCTTTGGTGCTCGCGGTGAAAAAGTCAGCAGGGGTGACCGGGCTTGAACCCAGCGCTTTTGTACTGGTCGTGAGTTTCTTGGCTTCAGCCATCGCAGCACCCCAGCCCGCAACGGGTTGACTCCCGAAGTAGGTCAGGGCAGTCTGGGTACTGGTGATTTTTGCGGCCTGTTCGTCCAGGCGATCTGCCATCAAGCGCAAGTTGGTCAAATCGGATGCTGAGCGCTCAGTTGTTGCTAAAAATGCGCCGCCACGATCCCGGATCAAGGCAATGTTTTCCAGCCAAGGGTAAAGACGTTCTACTTGCAATATAGACAAGTAATAAACATTGGCTTCAGGAGACAGCATGAGTCCGGAAGAATCTGCCTCGAAAACCATCAAGTCATACAGCTTGAACAGAATGCTGTTCATGTGCCTTGCCGCAGATTCGCCATCTTTGAACGTCGCGGCAGAAACGTTTGCCAAGTCGGCAACGTCTGCGCGGATGCTCTTCCAGCGGTCATCGCCTCGTGACGATGCATGGTCTTTTACGGCAACATCGAGTTGCTCAACGGCTGATTTCAACTTCTGTAAAGACGCACTGGTATTGGCCAACGCGGACTTATCACCAGCAAAGCCCAGCAGCGTTTGGCCTTCTAGCGCTTGCAAGGGAATGATGGCCTCTGCAACATGCCTGATAAAGGCATTTGCGGCGATGCGGTTGCCAGCGTAGCGGTAGTCCTCCCACAGCGTATTGACACGCAGGCTGACCACCAGCCCCAAGGCAAGAATGATGGGAAGTGGCAGACTCCAGAACTTGTACCGCGCACCCAGGCGGGCCATCAAGGCAACGCCTGGCCCTAAAAATCCGGCAGACCGGCCTGATTTGATAGGTGGACTCATGGGTTTTGGGCGGTTGCGCAGACCTGTTTGGATGATCCGGCAGCCCAAAAGGGATGTTCATAAGCAGCGCTATTGAACGTCATTGTGGGTCCTCCAGGATCGTTGTGTTTGAAAGCTAAAAGCGGCTTCAAACTCAATATACGACAACCAGAAAAACCCTGCATCTCCCTAGCCAATAGCCCTTTGGACGGTGCGGTAAAACAGTCAAAAAACGAGGCCAGTGCTGCGAACTGGCCCTGTTTTACCCCCTATTTCTCAACGCCCATCACCATGTCGGGCAGATAGGTCACGATTTGTGGGAATACCGTGATCAGACCAATGCAAATGACCAGACAAATAAAGAACGGAATGGACGCCTTGGCGATGGTGTTGCTGTCTTTTCCGGTCATGTTTTGTAGAACGAACAAGTTAAAACCCACTGGCGGCGTTACCTCGGCAATTTCTACCAACAGGATGATGAAAATGCCAAACCAAATCAAGTCAAACCCCGCTTTTTGAATCATGGGCAAGATCACGGCGCTGGTTAAGACAATCATGCTGATGCCGTCAAGCGCTGTGCCTAGAACCAAATAAACACCCACCAGCGCCGCAATCAGGGCGTACGGTGACAGGTGCATGCTTTCAACCCACGATGCCAACTCGCGTGGCACACCCGTAAAAGCCATGGTTTTGGTCAGGAATGCGGCACCGGCCAGGATGAACATGATCATGCAACTGGTTCGGGTGGCTCCCATTAGGCCTTCGCAAAAGTTGCTCCAAGTCAGTGCCCTGCCATAAGCCGCGATGGCAAGTGACCCGGCCACACCGTAGGCTGCACATTCTGTGGCAGTGGCGTAGCCAGCCACCAGCACCCAAACGATAAAGACAATCAATACCGTGCAAGGGATCAAGTTACCGCTTTTCTTGAACTTTTCAGTCCAAGTACTGGGTGGATCGGCTGGTGGGACCTGATCGGGGTGACGGATAGACCACCACATGATGTAAGCCATGAACAGTGCCATGAGCACCGTGGCAGGAATAAATCCAGCCAAAAAAATCCGGATGATGGATGCGTCGGCAGCGACGGCATACACCACCATGGTGATGGAAGGTGGAATCAAAATGCCCAGCGTACCTGCTGTGGCCAATGATCCCAGCACAATGTCCTCGTTGTAACCCCGGCGCTTAAGTTCTGGCAGGGCCACCTTGGCGATAGTGGCGCAGGTGGCCGCAGATGATCCGCTGACAGATCCAAAAATACCGCAGCCCAAGATCGTGGTGTGGGTCAGCCGTCCAGGAATGCGGTTCAACCAGGGGCGCAGGCCTTCAAACATCTCTTCGCTCAGTTTGGTGCGAAACAGGATCTCGCCCATCCAGATGAAAAGGGGCAGGGCGGCCAGTTCCCAACTGGCGTTGCTTTCCCAAAAGGCAGAAAACAAGTTCTTGCCGGGCTCAGTGGTAGTAAAAAACGCCTGACCGACCCAGCCACAAATCGCCAAGGTCATGGCAATCCACACGCCGCCAGACAACAGCACCAGCATGATGGCCAGCAGCAGACCACCGATATATAAGACTTCCATTGGGGTATCCGTTGTTCTGGGGCTAGACGTCTGACGAAAAATCGCCTTTGGCGTGGCGTTCCTCGACCAAGCGCACAAAGGTGGGTACACCACCGCGCAGCACGATGATGAATTCGTCCACCACAGCCACCAGCAGCAAGATGGAGCCCAGTGCAAAACTCAGTTGAGGAATCCACATGGGAATCGCCAGCAGGCCTTGTGCCATGTCGTTGAATTCCCAGCTCTCATAAGTGAACTTGACGGCCGACCAGCACAGATAGCCCGTACTGACGCAGCCAATGGCCAGCGACACCAATTCCAGCTTGCGCCGGGTGGCGGCCCCCACCTTTTCCAAGAGAAGGGTCACTCGCACAAAGTCGCCATGTTTGAACGCATGTGCCATGGCAAAAAAAGCCGCTGCTGCACAAAACCAGGACACCACATCGTTGACCGCGCCGGTGCGAATGCCCAGTTCGCGCAGCACGCTCTGGGCAATCATCAACACGCAGATCAAGGCAACGAAGACGGCACCCAAAGCGCCGCCAGCGTCATACATACGGTCAAGAAAACGGCGCATACGACCCTTCAGTCAGATTTACTTTTTGCTCTTGTTGTAAGCGGCCAAAATGGCTTCGCCGTCAGGGCCAGCCTTTTTCTGCCAGTCGGACAACATGATCCCGCCCACTTGGCGCATGTCAGCCATCAGCTTAGGAGACGGCGTGACGATCTTCATGCCTTTTTCGGTCAGCGCTTTCTTGTACCAGTCGTTCTTCTCCTGGCTGATCTTCCAGCCGCGCACTTCGGCCTCAGCTGCGGCTTTGGTCAAAGCCGTTTGTGTCGCGGCGTCCAGCGCATCAAAGGCCTTCTTGTTGATCAGCACTGCGTTCTTGGGCAACCAAGCCTGGGTGTCGTACCAGTACTTCAGGCTTTCATAGGTCTTGCTGTCGTAGCCAGTGGAGCCTGAACTCATATAGCTTTCCACCACGCCGGTCGCCAGTGCTTGTGACAGTTCGGCCGCTTGGATGGTGACGGGTTGTGCACCAATCAGTTCTGCAATTTTGGCCGTTGCCGGGCTGTAGGCGCGCCATTTGATGCCACGCAAGTCAGCCACCGAGTTGATTTCCTTCTTGGCATAGATGCCTTGCGGTGGCCAGGGAACCGAGAGCAGTAGCTTCATTCCCTGTTTGTCGAGCAGCTTCTCCAACACAGGCTTTTGAGCGTCATACAGGCGCTTGGAGTCTGCATAAGAAGCAGCCAGGAAAGGTACGCCGTCCAGGCCATAAATCGGGTTTTCGTTTTCAAAGTTGGCCAGCAAGACTTCACCTGCAGGGGCTTGGCCGCCTTGCACAGCGCGCTTGATCTCGTTGGCCTTGAACAGCGACGCATTGGCGTGCACCGTGATCTTGAGCTTGCCCCCCGTGGCTTTGTCCACATCGTTAGCAAGTTGCGTCAAGTTCTCGGTATGGAAGTTGGTCGCCGGGTAGGCGGCTGCCAAATCCCACTTGGTTTGCGCAAAAACTTGTGCGCCTGAAACGGCCAGGGCGGTAGCGACGACAGCGCTGGAAAAATGACGACGTTGCATGAGAACTCCTTGCAAATACAAAAATGAAAACTCAAACCATATTTCTACACAGCATGCAATGTAGATGCCCACCTCAAAATCCGGCTTGGTAGTTTCCCTTGAATCATCAACAAATCGTTGATAAATTGTGATCAAGCCTTCTACAATTTGCCACATGCATATTCAATGCCAGGCGAATCCATCCCCATGACACGCAAATCCAGCCCTACGGCCGTCCCGATTTCGCAGGCACCTGCGGCGCAGCCCATCGTCTCGTCTGCGCACTTGGTGTCAGCCCAAAGCGCACAGCTCAGCGAGTTCGAGTTTGGCCTGATCGTGGCGGGCAATGCCTTTCACCGTTGGATACTGCACTGTATGAGTGCTGCGGGCTTGAAAGACCTGACCCCGCTGGATGTGCTGGTGCTGCACCACGTCACCCACCGTGCACGTGACAAGCGCCTGTCCGACATCTGCTTCATCATGAACATTGAAGACACGCACCTGATCAATTACTCGCTCAAGAAGTTGCAAGGCCTGGGCGTTGTCGAGTCCCGCAAAGTGGGCAAAGAAGTCACCTACGCCTGCACCGAACAAGGGCAAGCCTATGTCAACCGTTACCGCGAGGTCCGTGAGACTTGCCTCATCAACGCCCTGAAGGCCGACGACAGCTTGAACCGCGACATCGGCGAACTGGCCCGTCTGTTGCGCGTGCTCTCTGGTGTCTACGACCAAGCTGCCCGCGCCGCCGCATCACTGTAAAGAACCAACATGACCCACCCTGACAAAAACACCCCCCAAGCCCGCTGGCAGTTCTGGATTGACCGGGGCGGCACATTCACCGATGTGGTGGGGCGGCGGCCCCATGCCGATGGCAGCTTCACGCTGCTGACGCACAAGCTGCTGAGCGAGAACCCCGAGCAGTACAAAGACGCAGCCGTCGCAGGCATTCGCTACTTGCTGGGCCTCAAACCAGGCGAACCGGTGACGCCGGACTTGGTGGAATGCGTCAAGATGGGCACAACTGTGGCCACCAACGCATTACTGGAACGCAAGGGCGAGCCGACGCTGCTGGTGACCACGCAAGGCTTTCGCGACGCCTTGCGCATCGCCTATCAAAACCGCCCTCGCATCTTTGACCGCAATATCCAGTTGCCCGAGCTGCTCTACAGCGCAGTCGTGGAAGCGCAAGAGCGCGTGGGCGCCAATGGCGAGTTATTGACCCCGTTAGATGAAGTTCATTTGCAAGCCGCTTTGCAAGCCCAGTTTGACCAAGGCTTGCGCAGCGTGGCGATCGTGTTCATGCACGGTTATCGCTACACGGCGCATGAACAGGCGGCCAAACGAATCGCTGCCGCCATAGGATTTACCCAGATCAGTACCTCGCACGAGACCAGCCCGCTGATGAAGTTTGTCAGCCGGGGCGACACCACGGTGGTAGACGCCTACCTGTCGCCCATTTTGAGACGCTATGTGGAGCAGGTAGCCAGCGAAATGCCGGGCGTGCGCCTCTTCTTCATGCAGTCCAGCGGGGGGCTGACAGACGCCAGCAGCTTCCAGGGCAAAGACGCTATTTTGAGCGGCCCAGCGGGCGGCATTGTGGGCATGGCCCGCACCGCGTCGCTGGCAGGCATTGACCGCGTCATTGGCTTTGACATGGGCGGCACCAGCACCGACGTGAGCCACTTTGCGGGTGAGTTTGAACGCGAGTTCGAGACCATGGTGGCAGGCGTGCGCATGCGTGCCCCGATGATGAGCATCCACACGGTCGCAGCAGGCGGTGGATCGCTGCTGCAGTTTGACGGCGCAAGGTTTCGCGTGGGCCCCGAGAGCGCAGGTGCCAACCCCGGCCCGGCCAGCTACCAGCGCGGTGGCCCATTGGCGGTGACAGATGCGAATGTGATGCTGGGCAAGATCCAGCCACGTTACTTCCCCAAGGTGTTTGGCCCGCAGGCGAATCTGCCGCTGGATGCCAGCGTGGTGCGCGAAAAATTTGCTGCACTTGCCATAAAGACCGGACGCAAGCCCGAAGAGGTGGCGGAGGGCTTTTTGCAAATCGCCGTCCAGCAAATGGCAAACGCCATCAAGAAAATATCCGTCGCCCGTGGCTATGACGTCACCCGCTACACGCTGCAAACCTTTGGCGGCGCAGGCGGTCAGCATGCGTGCCTGGTGGCGGATGCCTTGGGCATGACCCGTGTGTTTGCCCACCCCATGGCGGGCGTGCTGTCTGCCTATGGCATGGGCTTGGCAGACCAAACCGTCATCAAAGAACAGGCCATCGAGTTGCCGCTCGACTCCTCGTCGCTGGCTACGGTTGCAGCGCGTCTGGATGCGCTTGCTGCGACGGCGCAAGCCGAGTTGCTTGGCAGCCAAGTCAGCCAAGGCCAGGTTGTGATGCATCGTCGCGTTCATGTGCGCTATGCAGGCAGTGATTCCGCATCGGTCGTGAACTTTGGCGAAGGCGATGTGCCAGGCATTCAGACGCGCTTTGAAGCTGCTTATCGTCAGCGCTTTGCGTTCTTGATGCAGGGTAAGGCGCTCGTGATCGAAGCCGTGTCGGTAGAGGCCGTGATCGCAGGCGACGCGCCCGCCGAGGTAGCGCACGCATTGAACGAAGCCCGCCCCGCACCCGTGCGCGAACACGTTCCCATGTACGCCGAAGGCCAGTGGTTTGACGCCGCCTTGGTGGTGCGCGAGGACATGCGCGCGGGGGATATTGTTGACGGTCCCGCCATCATTTCCGAGAAGAACGCCACCACGGTCGTCGAGCCAGGTTGGCAAGCCAAACTGACTGCGCTGGACCACTTGGTGATGGCGCGCATCGTGCCGCGCAAAGTCAGCTACGCCGCAGGCACCACGGTGGACCCGGTGCTGCTGGAGGTGTTCAACAACCTCTTCATGAACATTGCTGAGCAAATGGGTCTGCAACTGCAGAACACCGCCTACTCGGTCAACATCAAAGAGCGCCTGGACTTCTCCTGCGCCTTGTTTGATGCCGCAGGCAACCTGATCGCCAATGCGCCGCACATGCCAGTGCACCTGGGCTCCATGGGCGAAAGCATCAAGACCGTCATCCGCGAGAACGCTGGCCGCATGTTGCCCGGCAATGTGTATGTGCTGAACGACCCGTACCACGGCGGTACACACTTGCCCGATGTGACGGTCATCACGCCGGTTTACCTCAAGCAGCACACCGGCGAAGCACCGTTGTTTTATGTTGGAAGCCGTGGACACCATGCTGACATCGGTGGCGTCACGCCTGGCTCCATGCCACCTTTCTCGACCCGCATCGAAGAAGAAGGCGTGCAGATCAACAACGTGCTGCTGGTCGATCAAGGCGTGCTTCGCGAGGCCGAGATGGTCGCACTGCTGCAAAGCGGCGAATACCCTTCGCGCAATCCAGCACAGAACATGGCCGACCTCAAGGCCCAGATTGCCGCCAACGAAAAAGGCGTGCAAGAGCTGCGCAAGATGGTGGATCAATTTGGCCTGGATGTTGTTCAGGCCTACATGCGCCATGTGCAAGACAACGCCGAGGAATCGGTGCGCCGCGTCATCACCCGCCTGAAGGACGGTGCCTACACCTTGCCCCTGGACAACGGCGCGCAGATCAGCGTGGCCATACGCGTCAATGCCACGGAGCGCAGTGCGGTGATCGACTTCACCGGCACCAGCGCTCAGCAAGCCAATAACTTCAATGCGCCCACCGCCGTGTGTATGGCTGCCGTGCTGTACGTGTTCCGCACGCTGGTGGATGACGACATCCCGCTCAACGCGGGTTGCCTCAAGCCCCTGCAAGTCATCATCCCGCCAGGGTCCATGCTGAATCCCAACCCGCCAGCGTCTGTGGTGGCAGGCAATGTGGAAACATCAAGCTGCATCACCAACACGCTGTACGGCGCGCTGGGCTTGATGGCGTCCAGCCAGTGCACCATGAACAACTTTACCTTCGGCAACGCCACCCACCAGTACTACGAAACCATCTCGGGCGGCAGTGGGGCAGGGCAGGGCTTTGCGGGCACCAGCGTTGTGCAAACCCACATGACCAACAGCCGCCTGACCGACCCCGAAATCCTGGAGTTCCGCTTTCCTGTCAAGCTGGACAGCTACGAAATCCGTAGCAATTCGGGCGGCGCAGGCCAGTGGCGCGGGGGTGATGGCGGTGTGCGCCGGGTGCGCTTTCTCGAACCCATGACGGCCAGCATCTTGTCCAATGGGCGAGTGAACCCCGCCTTTGGCATGGCTGGCGGGCAGTCAGGCGCGCTGGGCATCAACCGCGTGGTGCGCGCCGATGGTCGGGTCGAAGAACTTGCCCACATTGGCCAGGCAGAAATGCAGCCGGGCGATGTGTTTGAAATCCACACACCCGGCGGTGGGGGTTACGGTCAGGCGTGATACGGATGCGCTGCACAATTGGCATGACATCGGTATGTCCTTGGTATCAGAGGAGTGAGCACAATGAGTAGTTTCTTGTTTCGTGGTGGTCGTTTGCTGGACCCGTTATCGCCTGAACTGCTGGATGGCATGGAGGTGCTGGTCGAAGGCGGCGTGGTGCGTGAGGTGTCAGACAAACCCATTCAGTCCAGCAGTGCCACGGTGGTGAACCTGCACGGCAAAACTTTAATGCCAGGCCTGATCGATCTGCATGTGCATGTCATGGCCACGCAGTTGAACCTGAGCGCCCAAGTCCACTTGCCCAATGTGTTTGTCACCCTGCGTTCACTGCCCATCCTGCAAGGCATGCTGCGCCGGGGCTTTACCACCGTGCGCGATGCAGGCGGCGCAGACATCGGCATGAAGCAGTCCATCGAGCAAGGCCTGGCCAAAGGGCCAAGGCTGTTCCTGGCCGGTCGCGCCCTCAGCCAGACGGGCGGCCATGGCGACATGCGCGCCCAAAGCGACTTTGCCGCCAGCCCCACCTGCGCCTGCTGCTTTCGCACAGGGGCCATTGCCCGCGTGGTGGATGGCGTGGATGCACTGCGCAAAGCTGTGCGCGAAGAATTCCAGATGGGTGCCGACCAAATCAAGATCATGGCCTCGGGCGGCGTGGCTTCACCCACCGACCCGGTCGGTGCCTTTGGCTACTCAGAAGACGAAATCCGCGCCGTCACGGCCGAAGCCGCAGGCCGTGGCACCTACGTGATGGCCCATGCCTACACCCCTGCAGCCATTGAGCGCGCTGTGCGCTGCGGCGTGCGCACCATCGAGCACGGCAACCTGGTCGATGCCTGGGCCGCCCAAGCCATGGCCCAACACGGCGCCTACGCCGTGCCCACACTCGTCACCTACGAAGCCCTGGCCAATGAGGGCGCCCAACTCGGCCTGCCACCCGAGAGCGTGGCCAAGATTGCGGATGTCAAAGATGCCGGCTTGCTTGCACTGGAGATCCTGAAAACTGCTGGCGTGAAGATCGGCTTTGGCACCGATTTGCTGGGTGAATCCCACCGCCTGCAAAGCGACGAGTTCCGCATTCGCGCCCAGGTGCTGAGCAATGCGGAAGTTATTTCCAGCGCGACCACCACGGCGGCTGAGGTTTTGGGGCAGACGGGCAAATTGGGGCGTCTGCAGGATGGGGCGATTGCTGATCTATTGGTCGTGGATGGCAATCCGCTGGCGGATTTGGCTTGTCTGGCGGGGCAGGGTGAGAAGATCAATTTGGTGATGAAGGCGGGGCGGGTGGAGTTTGGGGAATTGGGGTAGTGGACGCGATAAAAAATTTGAGGGTTGGAAGTGTTGCAATGGAAGAATTGCCTCCGTGTGTGAGCATCATTCCCGAAACGGCCTATTTATCGCGTAGAAATCTGCTCACCCTTGCGGCATCACTGCCACTGGCATTTAACACCAGTGCGGGAATGCCTCCTGCTCCCCCTCCAACGATTGAGCAGCGCATAGAGAGATACGGGGCGAAATTTCTTTACACGGGTGTACTGAGGCGCATCTTGTGGCTGTCACCTGATTCGATGCACACAATTGAAACTTCAGGTGCTGCAGTCAATCTCCGCGAGTTGGAGTTTGTTGAAAACAGAATGCTAGTTCCAAGCTTAACGGAGCCCAAACGTCTGGTGAGGACACCGGCCGTGCTTGAGATATGGTCTGCCACGGCCGTGATGATTCATCCAGAAGTTCAGCATCAAAAGATGACGGGCAGGGTGTATTGCTTCCATATGGGCGGCTTTAACAATTTGGAGGAAGACGACTTCAAAGCCACGATAGATCGTGAACGGGTCTACGTTTTTCAGGAGCGCGCTGAAAGTCTTGGAAGTCGCCGATTGACGAGTGACAGATAAGTATTTACTCCAATAGATGACCGGAGTCAGACGCTACTAAGCGATCTTCCCAAAGCCAACGCTACTGCTCAAAAGATT